>Ga0172364_10001931_pt1 | contig 16272 bp, 21 predicted proteins | sample LakKivSesite10cm_FD_114545 | JGI IMG/M metagenome (GOLD analysis project Ga0172364, IMG submission 114545) | Sediment microbial communities from Lake Kivu, Rwanda - Sediment site 10cm | ecosystem: Environmental > Aquatic > Freshwater > Lake > Sediment | place: Rwanda: Western Province, Lake... | reverse complement strand
GCGACAACTATAATCTTAGCTCCTCTGTTTAAAAGCCACTCCGTAATTTTTAAAGAGTATTTTTTAACAAAATCAGCCCCTTTGGTTCCGTAGGGAAGCCGGGCCGTATCACCGAAATAAATTATTTTGTTTTGAGGCAAAACCCTGACTATTTCTTTAACCACGCTCAAACCTCCAACCCCCGAATCAAAAACTCCAATCATAATATTTTATCATAGCAAAGAATTGACAAAAATTAAAATAAATTCTAATATTCAATAGTGCATTTTAAAATCTTAAATTGTTCTTTGAAAGGGAAAATAATGAGATTAAAAAGAAAAAATAAACCCAGAAGACACAAAGGTCCGATATCCCTGGAAGATAAATTAGATATTTACTGGCGCCAAAATAAAAAAAAGTTATTGCCTAAAATATTAATTTCTTTGGTTTCAACTGTGCAAGATTATCAATTAATAAGAAAGCGGGCGTTAAGAGAGTTTTTAACGAAAGCTAGGCTTAATTTTTATCTTTTTGACCTAATGGTTATTGCGGCTAAAGATATTCTTAACTCTGACAAAAAGATAAAAAAAGAATTTTTAAAACAATGTTTTGCCATCTGCACCGAGAATAATCTGGTTGAGTTGGGAGAAGAAGGAATTCCAGAGGCAGTAGCAGAGCTTTTTCTGAGAATTAAAAGCAGGTCAATTAGTAAACGGAATTCTCTCCAGACGCTGATAAGATTTTTCGGAGTAACAACTTCCCCGGAGGGAAGAATAATTATCTGGAAAGAGATAGAAAAGCTTGACCCCGACGACAGCGACTTAAAAGATATTTTGGAATTAGTTTCCGGTAAGTCTGCTTTTTATAAAGTAAGTCTGGCGATAGAAAAATATATGAGAAAAAGGACCGAGAAAAAAGGCGAGAAAATAATCAATAGGATTAAAGAATTGATTAAAGAAATCAATCTTCAAAAAAAACAAAGACAAGAGTGAAGGAATACGCTTGTCTTTTTTGTATCTGAATATCAGCCGAGCAAACGAATGGCAACGCCAACTATTGCCATCACAACTCCAATTACCCAAAATCTCATTGTTATTTTGTAATGAGGCCAGCCCAGAGCCTCAAAATGATGATGAATCGGAGCGGCCAAGAAAATCTTTTTCCCCCTTATTTTCTTTGATAATAACTGAAGAATAACCGAACCCGACTCAATTACCAATAAAAAACCGATTACGGGAAGAACTAAAACCGAATCGGTTAAAAAAGCCACTACGGTTAAGGCGCAGCAAAGGCCCAAGGTTCCGGTTTCTCCCAAATAAAATCTGGCCGGCGGAATGTTAAACCATAAAAAAGCTAAAATTGCTCCGGCAACGGCTATGCAGAAAGCAGCCAAATCAATCTGGTTTTGAAATAAGGCGATTCCTCCAAAAGCGGCAAACATTATTCCAAAAGCTCCTCCGCCCAACCCGTCCAAACCGTCAATCACTCCTCCGCTGTAAGTTGCCAGCATTACTAAAACAAAAACCGGGATATACCAAGCTCCGAAAAAAAAGTCTCCGTTTCCCGGAACATGAATTGTACTGAAACCTAATTTGTAATAAAACCACCAAGCCCCAATCAGGCCGATTAAAGCCACTAAAAATAATCGGTGTTTTAATTTTAATCCTCCGGCTATATATTTCCCCCTGCCCAAAACCTGCAAAATATCATCTAATAAACCAACCAAAGAAGCGGCTATTAAAGCGAAGAGTGGCAGCCAGGTTTGGGAACGGCTTAAAAAATTAAGTTTTTTAAACCACCAGATATTTGTAAAAGACAATAAAAAGAAAACGATTGCTAAAATCAGAACGGTTATCCAAATGAGCAAGCCGCCGAATCTGGGCACGCGAATTTCTTTTTCTGAATGAAACTTTTTAAAAAAGAAAAGGTTTTTATTGTCGATTGATTTGGTTCTAATCTCTTTCCTCCAAAGATGGTATTTGAATAAAAAATGAGTTAAAATCGGAGTCAGCCAGAAAGCCAAAATAAAAGCCGCTGTCCCCAGCACGAATATCTTAATAACATTAATTGTAATCTCCTGCATAATATATAATTTAGTATATTATATTTTACCAGATTTTCCCGAACTAAAAGTGTTATTTTTTTATTTTAGGATTAGGTTGATTATTTTAAGCATTTCGGTGAAGCGGTCATTGGAGCCCAAAATGACATTAATATAATAGTCGCTGCTGTCTGAATCTTTCAAGACTATTAATAAACAGCCGCCGGCTTCGGGAGTCCAGCCTGTTTTCCCTCCTATTATTTCCGGAATTTCCGCTAAAAGTTCATTGGTGTTCTCCAAAATAATGTGGCGGATTGAACCGTCTTCATTAATGATTTTTCGGTTTTGATTATTGGTAAATTCAAATATTCTCGGGTATTTTCTTAAAATATATCCGGCCAGCCGGGAAAGATCTCGAGCAGTAGAATAATTTTTTGGTTCCTTGGGATCATCCGGATCTAAGCCGGTCGGGTTAATAAAAAAAGTATTATTCAGTCCGATTTTTTTGGCATAAAGATTCATCAACTCCACGAAACCATCTTCTCCGATCGGAATGGTCAAAGCAAAAGCGGCATCATTGCTTGATTCCAAAAGCATAATATAAAGAAGATTTTGCACCGAGAGTCTCTCTCCTATTTTTAAATCTTTATATTTGGAAGAACCTTCCTGTTCTACCGATTGTTTAGTGATAGTTATTAAATCAAAAAGATTATATGTTTCATCAAGACCAAAAACAACCAAAGCAGTCATTAATTTAGTTAAAGAAGCAATCGGTAAAATTTCTTGGGAATTCTTTTCAAATAAAATTATTTCGTTGTTGTTTTTATCAATTTTAACCGAAATCGCTGCTCTGGCATTAATATCTATTTCTTTAAAACGTTCTCTAAGCTCCCTTTCTGCTTTCAGTTGTTCAATTTCTGCCTGAATAATTTTGTCCATTAAATCGGCCCTAAATAACTCCGGCCTTTTAGCTAATTCCTGTTCCAACCAAAAACCTTCAAGATTAACTGCTAAGCCATTAATTCCTAAACAGATAAAAATGGTTATTATAAATGAAATTAAAAAATTTTTTAGTTTCATTTCAAATTTTAATCTTTAATTCTTTCAATTGCTCTTTAGAAACTTCGGAGGGCGAACCCATCATTAAATCCCGGCTGTCCCCCGTTTTAGGAAAAGCGATTACTTCTCTGATATTTTCTTCTTTTTGGATAACAGCTACAAACCGATCGAGACCGTAAGCAATTCCGCCGTGCGGGGGTGCGCCGTATTCAAAAGCTTCAAGCATGTGCCCGAATTTTTCCTTAATTTCCGCTTTTTTATAGCCGATTATTTCAAAAACAGATTCCAAGCCTTCCGGCTTATGATTTCTAATGCTTCCCCCGCCGATTTCAAATCCGTTCAGAATAAGGTCATACTGACTAGTTAAGATATTTTTTATATTTTTTTTAGCCAGCAAATCATTAAAAAATTCGGGTTTAGGGGCGGAAAAGGGATTATGGGTAAAGGTCCACTTGCTTTTCGCCCGTCCGTTAATTGATAAGTCATTCTTTTCAAAAAAAGGAAAATCAATAACCCAGCAAAAAGCCAGCAAGTCTTTATTATTTTTGTCTTTTCTTAAATCGGGCCGATCGGTTTTATATCTTTCCATTGCTTTTTGATAAGATAGTTTTGGAAAAGGAATTTCCTGAATTCTTCTTTCCGGATAAAGTTTCTTGATTAAAGCTATCATTAATCTCTCATTTATCTGCATAACCTCTTTTTGACCCACAAAAGACATTTCTAGGTCTAATTGGGTAAATTCCGCCTGCCGGTCTGCCCTGGGGTCTTCGTCCCTAAAACACCGGGCTATTTGGAAATATCTTTCAACCCCTCCCACTTGAAGAAGCTGTTTATACTGCTGGGGCGATTGAGGCAAAGCATAAAATTTCTTCGGCTGCAACCTGGAAGGAACGATAAAATCGCGCGCCCCCTCAGGGGTTGATTTAGTCAAAATAGGTGTTTCTATTTCTATAAAGTTCTCTTTTTGAAGAAAATCACGGATAAATTGAATAATCTTTTGCCGTTCTGTCATATTTTTCCTTAATCTCTGTCTTCTCAAATCTAAATAACGATATTTCATTCTTTTCTCTTCTGAGATATCATAACCGTCTCCGCTAATGTCAAAAGGCAGGGTTTTTGCTTGAGATAAAACAATAATTTTTTCTACCGAGATTTCTATTTTTCCGGTTTTAATTTTGGGATTTATCATATTAGCCGGCCTTTGAGAAATTTTTCCCTCAACCTCTATAACCCATTCCGGCCTGATATTTTTCGCTAATTCGGAAGAACAAATTAATTGAACCGTTCCGCCGAAATCGCGAAGATCAATAAAAATAATCTTGCCGTGAGATCTAATTGCTTCGGCCCAACCAGAAACCTTTACCCTTTTATTCAGATATTTAGTTGCATCAATAGTTAGGATTCTTTCCATTAAATCTATTATAGCAATTCTCAAGAAGAAATCAAAGCTTGACATTAAATTTCATTATGCCACAATAAAATAAAATAGTTCTTTAAAATATATCTATTTAAAAGAAATAAAAGAAAGGAGAAATATGAGCGAAATCGGGGAAAAATTAAGAAATTTAGCTTTCCAAAGAAGGTCTAATGATTACCTGGATGTTATTAGACTCCTCTCTGTTCTACAAAAAAGAAAAATACAAAATGAAATTCTTGACGGTACTGATTATGAAGCAATAGATATTGCGCAAGCGTATCTAAGAGAAGTGTCTGAACCTAGGAAATCATCAAACTGAAAAAAGGAGGAAAAATGAAACCTTCGCTAGCTAAAATCTAAAAAGCCCTACCAAAAAAAATAGGGCTTTTGAATTGCAACCTTGACAAATAAAGTAGTTTTGTTATAATCCAATAATCGTTCGTTGACAAAAAAAATATTGTTATTTGAATTGGAGTAAATTCCAGGGAGGTAGAAAAATGTTAGTCCTAAGTAGAGTAAGAAATGAGTCGATTATGATCGGCGATGACGTAGAAATTATTATTGTTGATGTTCGAGACGGCAAGGTCCGACTCGGCATTAGCGCGCCAAAAAATATCCCGGTCCATCGCCGGGAAATCTATGACGCAATCCAGAGAGAAAAGAAACAATCAAAGCAACAGCCGGGGGACCAAAAAGTCAAAACCCCTGAAAATAATTCTTAATTTCTCAATTAAAAAGGAAAGGGCGAATTATGACGAATATTCTAATGCTTATAAGAGAAAACAGCAAACTAAGAGAGGAGTTAATGAGCCTCAGTATTCACGTTAAAAAAATTCAAGAAAGGCTTGACCGAGAAACTCGAACGAACCAAACAATTGGTAAAGAAATATCGGGTTTATTCAAGTTGTTCTACCCTTTCGGATTTAAGGAAAACGGAATACTCAGTATTTCGTCTTCTGGAAGCACGCTGGAAAATCTTCAAATTCTTCGGATTCTGATTATGGAAAGACTCCACAATGGAGAAATGGTTGAAATACAAAATGAATTTTTACGGAACCAAATAAAATCCGAAAATCAATAAAAAGATAACGATAAAAAACGTCCCGCTTGCGGGACGCTTTTTAATTACATCGTTGTTCCTTCTTTGCCAAGCAGTTTATACACATCGCCCGCGCCCATAATTATCAGAATTTGGCCCTCTGTTATATTCTCTTCCAAGTATTTTTTTATTTCTTTTTTGGCTAAATATTTTACCCAGGGCTTATTGATTTTACCAACCAATTTCTCGGAATCAACTTTTTTCTTAATTTCCCTTTTTTCTCTCCCCGCCACATCATAAATATCGGTAATAATCAGTTTAGCTATTTTTATTTCCGAAAAAACTTTAACAAAATTATCAAATAAATAAAAGGTTCTTTGATATTGATGGGGCTGAAAAACACACCAAATTTTTTTATCGGGAAATTTTTCTTTAGCCGCTTTCAGGGTTGCTTCTATCTCGGTGGGATGATGGGCATAATCATAAATAATTTTCAATTTGCAATTTTTAATTTTCAAATCTCTGATATCGAAACGTCTCCAGGCGCCTTGATATTCTGATAATGCCTTGAAAGAAATTTCATCGGGAACATCCAGGCTTCTAGCCAAAGTTAAAGCAGCCAAGCTGTTATAAATATTATGTTCCCCGGGGATTTTTAAAATCTCCTTAATTTTTTTAGCTTCCTTTTGTTTTAGGCTGTAGTTTTGAATTTTTAACAAAGCTTCCTTTTTCTTTTCAAGTGTAAGTTTTAAGCTGTTTTTGTCATCGCCATTTATTATCAAAAAGCCGTCTTTACCAAGATGCGATAGGTATTCTTTAAAAGTATTTAAAATATGATTTAAATCTTTATAAGTATCTAAATGCTCTGCCTCAATATTGGTTAAAACAATAATCTTCGGCCAATAATTTAGAAAAGAAAAATTCCATTCATCGGCTTCAATAACCAAATACCGGCTTTTGCCTTCTCTAAAATTAGCATCTCCGAATTCTTTTAATTTAGTCCCGACAATTATTGTCGGATCAAGCCCGGCTTTAATCAAAATCAGGCCAATTAAGGAAGTGGTTGTGCTTTTGCCATGAGTTCCGGAAACGGCAATGGTAAAATATTTTTTAGTAAGTTCTCCTAAAGCTTCGGGGTAACTAAGAATTCTAACTCCCGGAACAGATTCTGGCTTTACCGCCGGCGTATGAATAATCAAATCAATTCCTTGCGGAATATTCTCAACAATCTTAATTCCTTTTTTCTCCAGAAGTTCGGTAATTTCCGAAGGAACCAAATCAGAGCCGCTTACTTTATGGCCTTTTGCTAAATAATACTGAGCTAAAGCGCTTACGCCAATTCCGCCAATCCCGATAAAGTGTATTTTCATAGATTATACGATTCTAACACGATATATTCCGGTCCGCCTCTTTTTAACACGCTTTCCATAATTTCAACCGAATTGACGGAAAAAATCAAATTTATTTCCTCGTTTATTTCCGGCCTTTCTTCCGGCTCAATTCTCTGCCAAGCCCATTTGCTGACTCTGGCTAAAGTGATATGAGGAGAAAATTCTCTGTTTTCAAAAACTCCTAATTTTTCATCCAGCTCTTTCTTTAATAAACTAAGTTCGGTTATTTTTTCTCCGATTGCCCAAACCATTCTCGGCGGTTTTTCACCTGAAATCAGCCCCGAACCGAATTCATTCTGGCTTAAAGGACCGTAACAAATTCTATTCAGATTTATATCGAAAGAATCGTGTTTTAAAACTACTTCTTCCACCGCTCTGCAAATTTCAGGTATCTGTTCATCCGAAACATAGCCTAAAAAAACCAAAGTAATATGGATATTGTCCGTTCTGGTCCATCTGGCCGTTAACTCTGGCCATTTTTCTTTATAATCGGCCAGTTTCTTCTTAATATCTTCCGGCAAATTAATCGCGATAAAAATCCGACGCCTTTTCATTACTTAATTTTGACACAACTTAAATAATAAGTCAAAATGATTTGAGCTTTTTCTTATTTTTAAAAAATGATAAAAAATGATAGTATTGAATAATACCATGATGAACAAGAAAATTGCGGAAATATTGTATAAAATTGAAGGGCTGCTTAACATCAAAGGAGTGGCTTTTAAACCGAGAGCTTATCATAAAGCGGCTCAAGTTTTAGAGTCTTTGAATAAAGATATTTCTGAAATCTATAAAGAAAAAGGGAGAAAGGGGTTGGAAGAAATCCGGGGTATAGGCAAAAGCATTGCGGCCAAAATTGAAGAATATATCAAAAGGGGAAGAATTAAATATTATACCGAACTAAGCCAAGAAACCGCTATCCGTCAGATTGTTACTTTTTATTTTCAAACTAAGGGATTAGTTTTGGGCGAAATTAAAAAGGATGCCAGAAAAAGAAAAATTATTTATTCCCGCTACACCAAGCCAGCCAAACAACTTTTAGAATTAGCCGGCTCCATTGAAAAAGCTAAAGAAGCAATTAAGAAAGTCGCCGATTGGGCCAAATCAAGAAATCTTGATTATGCCATAGAAACCGTATTTAAAAAATGGTTGGAGTTAGACCGCTTGAAACCAAAAGAAATAGTGAAAAAACCGTTTTACAAAGGAAAGCCAATGATTTGGTCTGAGACTAAAAGAAAATGGTATGTTATTGACAAAAATGGCGAATGGTTAGAATTCGCCGCTAAAGAAAAAGAAATTGAATGGAAAACAATAAAGTAAACCTGAAAATTATTTTTATAGGAACTCCGGAGTTTGGAGCAATTATTTTAGAAGAGCTGATAAAAAATAATTATCAGCCTGTTTTGGTTATTACTAATCCGGACAAACCAGTCGGCCGGAGAAAAATTCTCACTCCCCCAGCAGTAAAATTAGTTAGTCAAAAATACAAAATTCATCTTGAACAACCAGTAAGAATTAAGAATTTGGAATTAAGAATTAGGAATTTAAAACCGGATTTAATTATCTGCGCTGCCTATGGTCAGATAATACCAAAAGAAATTTTGGGAATACCGAAATACGGCTGTCTGAACGTTCACCCTTCTTTATTGCCAAAATACCGGGGCGCCTCCCCTATTCAAGCCGCCATTTTAAACGGCGACAAAAAAACCGGGGTGACAATAATGTTAATGGACGAAAAAATGGACCACGGGCCAATTCTCGCTCAGCGAGAATTGGAAATCCCAACGACCAAAATAACTTATAAAAAACTCCATAATAAATTAGCCGAAATTGGGGCCGGATTGCTGATAAAAACCATTCCGGACTGGGTAAACGGTAAAATCAAGCCCAAAATACAAGATGAGAAAATGGTTATTTATACTAAAATTATCAAGAAAGAAGACGGCAGAATTAACTGGAAAAAACCGGCTCAAGAAATTGAAAGACAAATCAGAGCCTTTAATCCTTGGCCCGGAGCCTTTACATTTATCCAAAAAAAAGGTAAAAAAATAAGAATTAAAATTTGCCAAGCCGAAGCTTCTAAAGATAATAAATTAATAATCAAAAAACTTCAACCCGAAGGCAAAAAACCCATGAATTTTGAAGATTTCAAAAAAGGATATAAAGAAAATATTTTTTAATATTTTTATAATATTTTTAATAATTTTAAAATACAATTTCAAAATTAAAATCCAACTAATAATTTATACGATCGTAGTAATTAGAAGTCGGCTGCTCGCTATAACTAAACTATAACTAAATTATAACTAAATGATAAACCATAACCAATTAAGAAAAGGAGTTAAAATAATTTTGGAGGGCCAGCCCTATGAAGTTTTAGAATCAATGCCTTTGAAAAAAGCCCAAAGGCGGGTTGTGATTCAGACAAAAATCAAAAACCTGATCAATGGAAATGTTTTTGACAGAAATTTCCACCAGGGTGATATTTTTGAAGAAGCGGAGTTGGAAAAAGTTCAAGCCAAGTTTTTATATTCGCACCGAGATAGGTTTGTTTTTTGCGAAGAAAATAACCCTTCAAAAAGGTTTGAATTTTCAAAAAAACAAATCGGCTCGGCCGTAAAATTTTTAAAACCAAATCAAATTATTGAAGAAATTTTATTTGAAGGCAAAGTAATAAATATTTCTCTGCCGATAAAAATATCGCTTAAAATAATCCAGTCTCCGCCCGGATTCAAAGGAGATCGAGCTCAAGCAGGAAATAAAACAGTAATTTTAGAAAGCGGAGCAGAAATAAATGTCCCCTTATTTGTAAAAGAAGGAGACATTATTGAAATCAATACGGAAAAAGAAGAATACGTCCGAAGAATAGAAAAAAAATAGGACGTTTTAAACGAACGTCCTTTTTTGTTATTTAAACCGAGAATTTTAAAATACTTTTTTCCCTTTTATCTTTACGGATTTAATTTTTAAACCATGGTCCTTTCCAAAATTACAATAAACCAAACTACTCATTTTTAATTTCATTAAGTTCATCGGGTTAATAAAGGTCATGGTAATAGCTTCTGGCCAAGAAAACCCACAAAGATAAATCAAGTTTTCAAATTCCTTAATCATAGTTGTTACTGATCCAGCTAAATATGGCGTTCCAACAAAATAAGAAGCGCCGTTTCTAACTATTATTTTAACGTCGACTAACCTGTATTCGCCGCCCGGACATCCAGCAGCGGAAATACTATCAGTAACAATTATAGATCTACTAACTCCTTTCATCTGAATAAAAGTCTTAAGGATGTTCAAATCAACGTGATAGCCATCAGCTATAAAACTGGCCGATAAACTCCTATTAGCCAGTTGAAAAATTATTGGGTTTTGATGACGATCAATTTTTTGAGGAATTCCGTTTCCTAAATGAGTAGAAAGCGTAGCTCCAGATAAACAAGCTTTAATAATTATTTCTTGGTTAGCTAAAGTATGACCCAAAGCAATAACAATACCCCTTTCTCTTGCCGCTTTTATGAAACGAGTAGCGTTAGGCAATTCTGGAGCTAAAGTAATAATCTTAACTATTTCTTTTAATTCCGAGGGTAATCTTTGGATAAACTCCCATTTTGGATATCTTAAATAGTCGGGATTATGAACTCCTTTAGCTTCTTCGGCAACATATATCTCTAAATGTACTCCTGGAATTGAATATTCTATTAAGGAATCTTTTTTTCTCGCTTCGGCAATCACCCTTAAAATATGCTTGATAGCTTCATCGGAATTACTAATTATGGTTGGGAACCATCTAATCACGCCCTGCCTCCATTGATATTCGGTCATTTTAAAGATATTCTCAACAGATAATTCTTCTGGGTTGTTAACATCAAAACCAGCGCAACCATTAACCTGAAGATCTATAAAACCCGGAAAACTGGACATAATCAATCTCCTTTTCGTTTAATTATTATTTTTTAAAAAGAACGTTCTATTTAGTATATTTCGTAAATAACGGTAATGGTGACGCTTATTGTATTTTCTCCGGTTTGAATATCGGGCACAGGCTCGCCACCGCCCATTCCCTTAGCTTCTTCCAGATAAACACGAGCGTCATAATAAGGCACAAAAAAACTCTCATTAAAACTGATAACCTTGCCTAATTTAACCTCAAGCTGAGAAGTTAATTCTTGAGCCTTGGCTTTAGCTTTTTCAATCGCTTGATTCCGGGCTTCTTTTTTGAGCTCCTCTTCGTTATCTATGGTAAATTGAAGTCCGGAAACATCATTAGCTCCGGCTGAAGTTGCTTTCTCAATAATAGTCCCTATCTTTTCCATGTCTCTGATTTTAACCTCCAATCCTTGGGAAACTTCGTAGCCAACCAAAATCCTGTTTCTGTAACTCTCTTCGGTATATTCATATCTGGGATAAAGATTAAAGCTGATGGTTTTTAAATCTTTATCTTCAAGGCCTTCTCTTTTTACGGCCTGAATTATATTATTCATTGCTTCGACGTTCTCGCTGGTTGCCTCAGCTACGGTTTTAGCTTCTTTAATCACGGAAAAAATTACCACTGCTAAGTCCGGTTTAGCGTAAACTTCTCCGGTTTCAGAAATAATAATGGAATTTTTAAATTCAGCTTCCTGGCCGATATATTTCCCCTGTTTTATCTTATTGAAAATATCAATTACTCCGGAAACACTTAAAATAATGAGAAAAACGCTTAAAACAATAAGAAGAATAAAAATAATTATCTTCTTATTGCTATCAAAACAGCAATACCCATTTTCTTTTGTCATATTTTTATTGTTAATTATTAATTTATTTCCTCTTTTTTTTATTTTTAACATTTTCCAAGCGAGCTGCCAACCCCCATCTTCTAACAATTTGCTTCGGATTTTTGATTTCTTTTATTTTCTTGTTCATATATTTATTAATCTTACCATAAAAACCGCAAAATCTTAAATCAGGCGTTGTGTTTTATTTCAATGACGTCTCCGTCTTTAACGACATAATCTTTACCTTCGGTCCGAATCAAACCTTTTTCTCGGGCGCCGAAAAATCCGTTAGCTTCTATTAAATCTTTCCAGTTTATCACTTCGGCTTTAATAAAATGCTTTTCAAAATCGCTGTGAATAATTCCTCCGGCCTGAGGCGCTTTTTGGTTTTTTTTAATGGTCCAAGCCCTGGTTTCATCCGGCCCGGTAGTAAAAAAAGTCAAAAGGTCCAGGATCTCGTAAGCTTTCTTAATTAAAATATCCATTTCTGATTCTAAAGGAAGCCCCAATGCCGTTCTTTCTTCCCGGTTCAAATCAACTGCTTCAAATTCAGTCAAAATATCTATTACCAAAAAGGGCCAGTTGTTTTTTTGGAATTTTCCCAACGTTTCTTTAGGAACCTCCTCATCTTTTCCGTTTAGAAGATAAATTCTCGGCTTTAAAGTAAGAAGTTGGTATTGCTTGATAATTTTTAATTCTTCCTCTTCAAATTTTTGTTCAATTAAAATTTTTCCCTCAGATAAGAATTGCTTGGCTTTATTCATAACTTCCAGCTCTTTTAGAATTTCCTTGGCTCCGGTTTTTGCGTCTCTTCCCAAACTGCTTAACCTTTTCTCCACGGTCTCCAAATCTTTTAAAATAAGCTCGGTGTCCAAAGTCTCTTTTTCAGCCAAAGAATTTATTTCCGGCCGGGTGTTGATAATATCTTTATTAAAAAAAGCACGCAACACATAAACTATGGCGTCGGTTTCCCTGATATTAGCCAAAAATTTATTGCCCAGACCCTCGCCCTTGCTTGCTCCGGCCACCAAGCCGGCGATATCAAAAAATTCAATCGTAGTGTATATTTTCTTTGCCGAGTTGGTCAAAAGCGCCAGCTGATCCGCCCTTTTATCGGGAACAGCCACCACTCCGACATTAGGGTTAATGGTGCAAAAAGGATAATTAGCAATATCAACTTGTTTTTTGGTTATGGTTTGGAAAAGCGTTGATTTGCCCACATTCGGCAACCCAACAATTCCAATAGCTAAAGCCATATTATTTAACCATAATAATCTTTTAAAAAATAAAATTCAACTCTTCCGGGATAGAAATGGTTTTGGTTTGTTTTGAAACGGCGGTCTTAAAAGAAAGAGAAACCGCGGAAAGAGCAATGCTTTTATCCGGAAGAGAAAAAGAAGCTCCGTATTTTTTATCTCCTAAAATAGGATGGCCGATTGAAGCGAGCTGAGCCCTGATTTGATGAAACCTTCCGGTTTTAATTTTAATTTCTAAAAAAGAATTTTTGCCTCTGTAAGAAATCACTTTATAATAAAGCTCGGCTTTTTTGCCTTTTTTTTCATCGGTGATAATTGCTTTTTTTCTTTCTTCATCTTTCAAAATATAATTGATTAAAACTCCCTCTCTTTTTTTAACTTTTCCTATAACTATTGCCTGATAAATCTTTTTTATTTCATTATCGCGGAACTGTTTGGAAAGCCGCGAAGCGCCTTTGCTGGTTTTAGCGAAAAGCACAATTCCGGAAATCGGTCGGTCAATCCGATGCAAAAGCCCTAAAAAAACCTTGCCCTTTTTGCGGTATTTCTTTTTAAGATATTTTTTTACTTCATCCATTAAACAGGTCTTTCCGGAAATATCCGGCTGAACTAAAATTCCGGCCGGTTTAAAAACCCCGATTAAATGGTTGTCTTCGTATAAAACCTTAATTTTCATATTAAAAACCGATTGTATATTAGCATAAAACCTATTTTTATGCTATTATAAAATCAGAACTTTAGAATATTTTATCATTTAAAAGAAAGGATAGAAAATGAACCTCCGAGATAAAAAAATTAGAGAATATAAATGGTATATAGAGCCGTTTAACAGTTTTACGAATATGGCAGTTTCAATTCAGCTGCCCGCAGAAAATTTCTGCCAGCCGGTCTGCGCTGACGGCCAAATCCATAATCTCTGGCAATGTTCTTTCCAAACGGCCCAATCTTTTTGGGAAAGCAAAGAAAATTCCGGGTTTCATCTCAAAATCTATGTCCAAGAGAAAAATAGAAAAATAAGAAATGTGGATTTCCTTTTCCGAAAGAAGAGAAAAAGCCAATTAAAAACCGCTGGCTAATATAGACAGCGGTTTTATTCTTTTTGCCCTAAACCCGGGAGAGTTTTTGAATGTTCTTTTTGGTTTTTGCCGCAAAAAGGACAGCAGGAAAATAATTGAAGCGTTCCCCATATCTTAAAAGGAAGGCTCTCAATTATTTTTTCTTTCCGACCGCATTTAGGGCAGACAAAAATATATTCATACGAAAGAACGTAAAGACTAAAACCATTAAGACTTCGGCAGTAGCAATTTCCCTGACTGCCGCATTTCGGACACCTATTTCCATTCATTCTAAACCCCTTTCTTTTTCTAAAAGTCGTTTCTTTTTTCCGGCTCCCCTATTATATCCGCCTATTTCGCCGGAACTCTTAATAACCCGGTGGCAAGGAATACTTAGATTATAATTCTTGTTCAAAATATTTCCTACCGAACGCCAAGCTCTTGGTCTTTCCGCTCCTTCCGCGACTTCTTTGTAACTCAAGGTTTTCCCTTTCGGAATCCCCTTAACAATTTTATAAACTTCTTCCTTAAAGTCCATATTTTATTTTTTTTATTTTGGTATTCTAAAATTTTTTCAGCTCTTATATTTCAGAATAACTCTTTTGAACAAAAAATACAATTTTGATTAAATTTGGATTTTAGAAAAAAGGTAGCTGCCGACAAAAAGCAAAATCAGAGTAACGGCGCCTAAAACTAAAAAATCTAAACCGAGTCCAAAATGGGCTCCGTTTGTCAACGTGCCCCGCAAACCATCAACGCCGTATGATAACGGATCAATGCTGGCGACGACTCCGATTATTTTAGGAAGACCCCGAAGCGGAAAAAGCGCGCCGGAAAGAAAAAACAGGGGCATAACGAGAAAATTCATAATAAGTTGGAATCCTTGCATATCTTCAAGCACCGAAGCAATGGCTGCGCCCAGGGCGGTAAAAAGAAGGGCAATAAGAAACATAAAAAGGAATCCCAGGGGAATCATAATAATATTCTCCGGCCGAAAACCCACAATAAAAGAAAGGAGCAAGACAAAAATACCTTGAAGCGTAGCTACCGTAGCGCCGCCTAAAGTTCGGCCGATCATAATTTGAAAACGGGATACCGGGGCGACTAACACTTCTTTAAGGAAACCGAACTGCTTATCCCAAATAATTTCAACACCGGAAAAAATGGCTATAAAAAGAATGCTCATTGCGATAACGCCGGGCGTTAAAAATTGAATGTAATTGCCGCCGCCCGCCTGTTGGAAAATCGGACCGAAGCCAAACCCTACAGCAATCAAAAAGAGAATTGGCTGACCCAGCGAACCGATAACTCGGGCTTTTGAACGAAAATATCTTTTTAATTGTCTTAACCAAAGAACATAAACGATGCTCATAATTTTTATTTTAATTTTATTTTATCTATATCTATTATGCATTCTTCTCTTTTTTCTCAAATACTCAAAGGGGTCAGCCTCTTCTTCTCTGATAATATTTCCGGTTAAAACCAAAAAAGCGTCTTCCAAAGATTTTGTTTTTGTATTTTGTTTTAGTTCTTCGGCCGTCCCCTGAGCAATAATTTTTCCTTTATCAATAATAGCAATTTTTTGAGCTACTTTTTCTGCTTCTTCCATATAATGAGTAGTGAAAAAAATTGTCATTCCCTCTTCCCGGTTAAGGTCTTTAATGTAATTCCAGATATGGCTTCTAGTCTGAGGGTCTAAACCCAAGGTCGGTTCGTCTAAGAAAAGCATTCGGGGGTGATGAATCAAACCTCGGGCAACCTCAAGCCGCCGTTTCATTCCTCCGGAGAATTTTTTTACCAGCTCGTCCTTGCGGTCCCAAAGCTCAACAAATTTTATTAACTGCTCAATCCTTTTTCTGCGAATTTCTTTCGGCATTTTATAAAGTATTCCGTGAAATTCCATGTTCTCGTAAGCCGTAAGTTCATCATCCAGACTTTGGTCTTGAAAAACAATACCGAAAGAACGGCGGGCCTGGTCCTGATTTTTAGTGGGATCGTTTCCATTCAAAGAAACTTTTCCGCTGGTAGGATTTAAAAGCGTAGTAAGTATTTTTATTGTTGTAGTCTTTCCAGCTCCATTGGGCCCAAGAAAAGCAAAAATTTCTCCTTTTTTAATTTTAAAGGAGATGTTATCAACCGCGGTAAAACCATTAAATTTTTTTGTTAAATTTCTAACCTTTATCATCTTTATTAACTTTAACTCTTTTAAGAGACAACTACAAGAAAATAAAAAACCCAAAATATATTAAAAAGGGGATGTTAATCCCCTATAAGAAAAGAG
>Ga0172364_10001929_pt1 | contig 16275 bp, 18 predicted proteins | sample LakKivSesite10cm_FD_114545 | JGI IMG/M metagenome (GOLD analysis project Ga0172364, IMG submission 114545) | Sediment microbial communities from Lake Kivu, Rwanda - Sediment site 10cm | ecosystem: Environmental > Aquatic > Freshwater > Lake > Sediment | place: Rwanda: Western Province, Lake... | reverse complement strand
TATACTATCAGAACCTGACGTAGCTAAAGTTTCCATTGTAGGAACTGGAATAACCAGCGATCCATCTATAGCAGCCAGAATGTTTGGGGCTTTAGCTAAAAAAGGAATAAATATAGATATGATTAGCACCTCTGGCATAAGAATATCTTGCCTGATTAATTCTAACCGTATAGAAGATGCGGTTAGGGCAATTCATAAAGAATTTAATTTGAATAAAGAAGGTGAAGTTAAATGAGAAAATATAAAGTTGCTATAGTAGGGGCTACCGGAGCTGTGGGAGAAGAGATGAAGTTAATATTAGAAGAAAGAAATTTCCCAGTTAAAAAATTAAGTCTTTTTGCTTCAGGTCGTTCGGCTGGTAAGACTTATGATTTTGCAGGAGGGAAAATTGCTGTTCAGGAATTAAAAGAAGATTCTTTTCACGATATGGATATTGTCCTTTTTTCCGCAGGTGATGAGGTGAGTGAACATTTTGCCCCTCTGGCGGTCCAACAGGGGACGATAGTAGTGGATAATTGTAAGTATTTCCGTATGGATCCCCAGGTTCCTCTGGTAGTGCCAGAAGTAAATCCTCATGATTTAAAATGGCATAAAGGAATTATTGCTAATCCTAACTGTTCTACTATCCAGATGGTAGTTGCCCTAAAACCCATTTATGATGAGGTGGGGATAGAAAGGGTGGTGGTGGCTACTTACCAGAGTGTTTCTGGAACCGGGAAAGAAGCCATAGAAGAATTAAGGTCGCAAAATGAATCTATTACCAAAGGAGAAGAAGTTAAAATTAGTGCCTATCCTTATCAGATTGCCTATAATCTTCTACCTCATATCGGCTCATTTAAAGAGAATGGCTATACCTCAGAAGAGATGAAGATGTTAGATGAAACCAGAAAAATATTAGGAGATGATCATATCAAAGTTTCCGCCACTACAGTTAGAGTTCCAGTCTATCGGGCTCATTCAGAAGTAATCAATGTAGAAACCAAGAAAAAACTGTCGGTTCAAAGGACTAAGGAGCTATTAAGTAATTTCCCCGGGATTAAAGTAATTGATAATCCGGCAAGATTAGAATACCCTCTACCTTTATTTGCCGAAGGAAAAGATGAAGTCTTTGTCGGAAGAATTAGGGAAGATATCTCTACCGAAAATGGATTAGTAATGTGGGTAGTATCAGATAACCTACGAAAAGGTGCTGCCTTAAACGCCGTTCAAATTGCCGAAAAAATTATTGAGAGGAAATTATTTTTAAAATAAAAATATGAACGGAGAATAAGCATGAAACTCAAAGATAAAGTTGTGGTGATAACCGGTTCAACCCGGGGGATGGGCAGAGCCATTGCCCGGTCTTGTGCCCAGCAGGGAGCCAAGAAGGAATTTTAATTAACATGGGCAGCATGGGCCGCAAAGGAGAGAAGGCCCCTCATTTAACTGCTTATGCGGTTACCAAAGCGGCGGTTAACAGCTAACCGGGAAATTAAAATGACGATTAAAACAAATACTGAGTAGGAATAATAGTTCTCTGATTAGATTTTGTTACAGAAGATAAAAAACAGAAGATAAGAAAGAGATGTAGAAAATATATGGAGAAGATAAGGGAACGAAAGATTGAAAAAGGATTAACTACCGGAGACATTTCTAAATCTATCTGGAAATTAGCAGCTCCTATGATGATTGGAGGCGCCTTACAAGACCTATTTTCCATGGTAGATTTATACTTTGTAGGAAAGTTAGGACATATTGAAGTGGCTGCTTTAGCAATTGCTGGGACAGTGGTGGCTATTCTTATGATGATGGTACAGGGCATATCAATTGGCACTACCGCCCTTGTTTCTCATTTTACCGGAGGGAAAAGCCACGAAGAAGCAGACAAAGTTTTAGGACAAACTTTTCTTTTAGGACTTATAAGTTCTTCCCTTATGTATATTATTGCCGTATTTTTAGTAGTACCAATACTTATAGTATTTGGAGCGAAAGGTGAAGTATTAACTTATGCTGCTAGCTATCTTAGTATAACTTTTGGCTGGTCAATAGCAATATTTTTCTTTGAGGGAGTAAACCAAGCTCTGCGTGGATCTGGAGATGCCCAGACGCCGCTTAAAGTACTGGTAATAGCTAATATAATCAATATATTTCTCGACCCCTTACTTATTATGGGATATGGTCCTTTCCCCCGAATGGGGGTTGCCGGATCAGCCATTGCTACGGTATTAAGCAGGGCTATCGGGTTTATTTTTCTCTTTATACACATTACCGCTGGACACTCCACCCTTCAATTTAAAATCCGCTACCTTAAACCCCAACCCACATTAATGAAGAGAATAATTAGTATAGGTTTGTTTGGCTCTTTACAAGTCTTTATTCGGGAAGTATCTTTTCTTTTTTTGATGCGTTTAGTTACTTCTTTTGGAGCAATTACTCTGGCGGCCTATGGGATAGGAGCGCGTCTTAGAATGGCTATTATGGTGCCAGGTTTTGGTTTTGCTAATTCGGCTGCTGTATTAGTAGGACAAAACATGGGAGCAAACCAACCGGAGAGAGCAACTAAATCTACCTGGAGGACAGTATTATACTACGAATCTATAGCAATATCTGTAGCTACTATCTTTATCATTTTTGCTCCTCAGTTAGTGGTAATATTTACTAAACAGCCAGAAGTGATAAGAATTGGGGCTTTATTTTTAAGGTATTTGGGTGTTACCTTTCCTTTTTTAGCTCTTTCTCTGGTTTTAGGACAAGCTATGAATGGTGCTGGTGATACGGCTACCCCCACCATTATAAATGCTATAGCACAATTAGGATTACGCATACCTCTTGCCTATATTTTTGCCCTTGTGGTAGGTATGGGGTCTTTTGGTATCTGGTTAGGAATAAATGCTTCCGACATTGCTCAAGGGTTAGGAATGGTTTTTTTATTTAAAAGTGGCTATTGGAAAAAGGTTTATGCCAAACATCAGGAAAAATTAGAAGGCAAGTCTATTGCCACAACTACAGAAGCAGGGCTGCCTTCTTCCGGAGCTGGAGAGGCCTTATAATGTAAATATATTTATAGCTTTTTTTAAAATATTTTGACATTAGGATTAGAGTTAGAGGGTCTATAATTAAAAAAATGGTTTGTGATTTTAGATGTTATAGCTACCCTAAGAGCTACTACCATCCCCTTGACATTTCCATGTAATAAAATTAGGGCAGGACTCATTTTGAAATATAGATGTTTTTGATAAATTATATCTCAGAATTGTAACTAGTTTATGTATGTTTTTGAAAAGTTTTATCAAAAAGAAGGATTTCTAATAATAATGTAGTATAGGATAAATAATAGTAAACTGGGTTTCTTTTTAGTGAACCATCGGGTAAACGATACAAAAAAAAGTGAAGGAGTCAGTTTATGGATTCCAGAGATTCTAAAGTAACAGTTAATTTTATTCAGGCGATCATTGATCAGGATAAAAAAACGAATAAATATGGCGGTAGGGTTCATCTCCGGTTTCCGCCGGAACCTAATGGATACCTGCACATCGGGCACGCCAAGTCTATTTGCTTGAATTTCGGTATCGCTACTCACAATGGCGGTCTATGCAATCTTCGTTTTGACGATACAAATCCCAGCAAGGAAGATGTGGAATATATTGATTCCATAATCAAGGATGTTCGGTGGCTGGGATTTGACTGGGAAGACCGGCTTTTTTATGCTTCCGACTATTTTGAAGAGATGTATGATTACGCTGTCCGTCTAATTAGAGCAGGCAAGGCTTACGTGTGCGACCTGAGTCCTGAAGAAATCAGGGAGTACCGGGGAGCTTTCAAGGAGCCGGGAAGAGAAAGTCCATATCGCCACCGGTCTGTAGAGGAGAACCTGGATCTGTTTAAGCGTATGCGGGCTGGTGAATTCGCCGATGGTTCCCGGGTATTGCGGGCTAAAATTGACATGTCTTCACCTAATCTGAATATGAGAGATCCCGTTCTCTATCGCATTTTAAGGGCTACCCATCATCGGACTGGGGATCAATGGTGTATCTATCCCCTGTACGACTATGCCCATCCTCTTGAAGACTATTACGAAGGAATTACCCATTCCATCTGTACGCTGGAGTTCGAAGACCATCGTCCTTTGTATGACTGGGTTCTCAATGCTTTGGATCTACCACACCCGCCCCGGCAGATCGAATTTGCCCGACTGAACCTTACTAACACGGTGATGAGCAAACGTAAGCTTCGCCAGCTGGTGGAGGAAGGTTACGTAGCTGGATGGGATGACCCTCGGATGCCAACTATATCCGGTCTGCGGCGACGGGGGTACACTCCGGAGTCTATCCGAAATTTCTGCGACCGTATCGGCATATCCAAGACCAACAGCGTGGTGGACATCCGTTTTTTGGAACACTGTATACGCGAGGACCTAAATCTGCGGGCTCCCCGGGTTATGGCGGTGCTGCACCCCTTAAAACTGGTTATCCATAATTATTCCGAGGATATGGTGGAAGAGATGAGAGCAGAAAACAACCCCGAGGATCCTGATGCCGGGACACGAAAGGTACCTTTTTCCAGGATTCTATATATCGAACGGGAAGATTTTTGCATAGACCCGCCGAAAAAGTATTTTCGCCTGGCTCCTGGGTTTGAGGTCAGGTTAAAGAATGCCTATATTATTAAATGCGAAGGGTTTGTTCGGGATGAAAAAACGGGAGAGATAAAAGAGGTGCATTGTACCTACGATCCGGAAACTAGAAGCGGCAGACCAGCCAGTCAACGTAAAGTAAAGGGAACTTTACACTGGGTTTCCGCAGCTCATGCCTTGAGAGCGGAGGTGCGCCTGTACGACTATCTTCTGCTCGACCAGACCGAGGAAGGGGAAGAATATGAGGGAGATGAAGATTTTGTAAAGCAACTTAACCCTAACCCCCTGGAAGTGTTAAGTGATTGCTTGGTAGAACCCAGTTTAGTAGGAGCGGTCCAGGGAAGCAGATACCAGTTCATGCGGCAGGGTTACTTCTGTGTGGATCCTGATTCATTGCCGGATAAGCTGGTGTTTAACCTCATTGTATCCTTGCGGGACACCTGGGGCAAGATCCTAAGAGCCAATGAAGAACAGAGGTCCTAAAATCAATAAAAACGCACGGAAAGCGCCATCAGGATTTGGTTTTAGTAAGTTGCTGTTCAGTTGCTTGTAAAATCATTCTCAACATTTCACTATAAGATATCCCGGCAAACTCTGCCATCTTTGCAAGATGTCCATCCCAGCACCAGCCCGGATTGGGATTTACCTCAAGAAGCTTGGGGGTACCGTTAGCATCGAGTCTCCAGTCAAATCGACAGTAATCTTTAACCTCCAATCTCTCAAATAACTTCAAACAACATTCTATAATAAATTTCTCTATATTTTCAGAAAGATTAGCAACAACAGATTTTATATTCCAGTAAGGTGTTTCTGGAAGCCACTTAGATTCGTAACCGCAGATCTTTGGCAAATTTTCTGGTAGTGATGAATAATCTGTCATAATTATAGGTAAGACAGTATAGGATTCAGGAGGATTTCCTATTACCCCGACACTAAGGTCTTTTCCAGTAAGGAATTCCTCAACCAGAATGGGCTTATCGTAGCCGAAATTTTCTCTGACCTCTGAAATAGCATTTACCAGTTCCTCAAAAGTATTTGCTACGCTCCTTTGGGTAATCCCAAAACCGGAATCACCGAAGTTAGGTTTTGCAATTACCGGAAAACTAAAGGGTAATTCAAAAGTAGTATCTTCGGGCTTAATAAAGAAAGCTTCAGGTACTGGAATTTCCATCTCCCTGGCGATTCCACGCACTAATGATTTGTCATAACAGTAGGCAAGACACTGAGGTCCTGAACCAGTGTAGGGTATGCCAACTATTTCCAGTAAGGAGGACACATGAAGTTCTTTTCGGGGATCATTATTATAACCTTCATCGCATAGGTTAAAAGCAAGATCAATTTTTCCTTTTATTTTTACCAATTTCTGTAATAAAGTATCGTGATTGCTCAGATAGGAAAACTGAAAATCTTTTAATTCCCTTAATCCTGATTTTAATTGGTCTATAGTGTAAAAATCATCATCATCAAAGTTTGCAGAAGGCTTTAAAGGGTCTGGTTTATTGGGGTCTCCTAAAATTACTACCACATTTTTTACTGCTTCTTTTGGTTTCTTTTTAACTAAGGTCCATTCTTTTTTTGTCGCAGCTGTAACAATTATACATTTTTCCATCATACCCAAATCTTGATTTCGCTTGGAATCAGGAGAAATTTGCCCATGAAAAGTTATGTCACTGAAACCCGCTGTTTCCAAAAGACGGGCCAGGCTTTCCTTGGAGTAAAGCCTTTCTGCGTAGAATTGGTCTGCCATCACACCTTTTTCTGTATGGGTAATAACTTCTCTTGATATCAGACGTTGCTCATCAAGAGAAAGCGAGCGTTCTCTGCAAACAAAATGTTTTTTGTCTATCCATTCCCAGGACCTAGATTTAAAGTGTTCCTTCAAGTAATCTCCGTCAGTAACCTGAATAAGAAGTTTTCCCCAGGGTTTTAAAATTCTAAATACTTCCTTTAGCACTCTCAAATCATCCTGGATGGTTTCAAAATATCCAAAACTATTTCCTAAAATCATTACAGTATCAAAAATATCAGGCACGTAGGGAATCTTACGGGCGTCCCCTTCCCTGAATCTGATATTGACTTCATCTCTTTTTGCACGTGCCTTAGCTTTTTGGATTAGATAATGGGAGCGGTCTAACCCTTCAACATTTTGGAAATTCCTCCTTGCCAGCTCAAGAGAATGTCTGCCTTGCCCACAGCAAAGATCAAGTATTCTATCTTCTGGGGAGAGTTTTAGAATATTTAAAAATATATCGATTTCACGACTAGTTATACTCACATCATCCAATACATCAGCGTCGGTCATTAGATAAAGGTAATTAAAGATACGGTTCCACCAGTCAGAACGGACATGTGCTTCAAGGTCAGAGACAGGACCTAAAACCTTTTTTCGGTCTTTACCATTTTTTATCCGCTGCGGAGGCTTGTCCGGGGGCTTGTCCAGAGGCGTTTTTTGATCCATAGTTTTTCTCCCTTTTATTACTAATATAATTATATACTATATATAGTAAATATTTAAAAAAGTCAATAGGTTTACTCTCTAAAATTATAAAATTCTTATAAAAAATTTTACTGAGTTTTTTTAAAAAAAAGAGAGCAAGAAATGTATTTTAAAAAGTAGTTGATAATTTCATCTATTTTTAATAAAAAAAGAGGATTTTTAAAAAATTTGTAGAAGTAATTATATATAACCAAAATATGAACCAGAATTTAATTCTTTAAGAAAGGAGGGGGCAAAGAAGTGAAGGCTTTGTTATTTGGAGAAATTCTCTGGGATATTATAAATGGCAAATCTTATATCGGTGGTGCTCCCTTTAATCTTGCTGCTCATCTGGCGAAAATGGGACTTAAATCAACACTCATTTCTTCTGTTGGCAAAGATGATCTGGGTAGGAAGGCCTTAAAAGAAGCAGAAAAACGGAATATTGATTCTACTTTTATTCGGACTCATCCCCATTTATCCACCGGGATGGTAAAGGTAAGTCTGGATGAAAAGGGTCATCCTACTTACCTGATAAACGAGAATGTTGCCTGGGATAATATTATTTTAGAGCAGGATTTAATGGATAGTTTAACAAAAACTGAATGGGAGGTATTCTGTTTTGGGACTCTGGCTCAACGGACGAAAAAAAACCGAGAAGTACTCAGTCAAATTATCTCTCGGGTACACCCTCCTCATGTATTCTATGATGTAAATTTGAGACAAAATTACTATGAAAAGGAATGGATTGAAAAGTCCTTATGCCAGAGTTCAATAGTAAAACTAAACGATAGAGAGGCACTTATTCTTTCTGAACTTCTTTTCGAACAAACCTTAAAACAGGAAAACTTGGCGGAATTTCTTTGTCAGGAATATGCTCTTTCTATTGTTTGTATCACCCACGGTAAGAATGGGTCATCTATTTATCGTAATGGTAAGCTTGAGAAAGTTGCAGGTATAAATGGACCAGTAGTTGATACTGTGGGAGGTGGAGATAGCTATAGTGCAGGTTTTTTGTTTTCTTATTTATGTGGAACCAGTATATATGAGGCGGCAGAGTTTGCAGAAATAGTAGGTAATTTTGTGGTTTCCCAATCTGGCGCAGTACCAGAATATCCCGAGTGGTTGGAAAAGGAGATAGAAAATTTGAAATATAAAATAAAAAAAGGAGGATAAAGTAATGAAATTAGAAAGTCTTGAATTTGAAAACAATGAATTTATTCCAGAAAAATTTACCAGTGATGGCGAGAATATCAACCCTGGCTTGATTATTGAAGACATACCGGAAGGAACTAAAAGATTAGCCCTTATTGTGGAAGACCCTGATGCTTCGATGGGGACCTGGGTGCATTGGGTGGTATTTAATATCCATGTTACTGACATAATCGAAGAAAATACTGTACCAGGCACTCAAGGGACTAATGATTTCAGGAAATTAGAGTATGGAGGTCCTTGCCCCCCTTCAGGGACTCACCGTTATTTCTTTAAATTGTATGCCCTTGATGAAAAACTTCACATAGAAGAGGGATGCAAAAAGAAGGAATTAGAAGAGGCTATGGAGGGGCATATTTTAGCTACCGCGGAATTAATTGGTCTATACCAGAGAGCGAAAAATAGAGAATAAAGGGGGTTGAAGATGAATAAGATAATAAAAGTTATAATATTTTTGGGATTGACTTTGTTTGTTGGTATCAATATCTATGCCGCCGAAGTTGAGGTGGAATCAGAGATTAGTGAGATTTGTGTTTATACTGATTCTGCCTTGATAAATAGGGTTGCCCATCTTGAGCTTGCTACGGGAACCTATAAAGCAGTTTTCTCTAATATCGTTCCTGAGGTTGATGAAAATTCTTTAAGGGTTTCTGCCGAGGGGACAGCGATAATTAAGCTTTTTGGAGCGCAGGTTAAAAAAGAGTATTTGGAAGAAGTTCCCTCGGAAAGAATTAAACAATTGAAAGAGGAAATTCAAAGATTAGAAGACGAGATAACCAGAATGCAAGACCTCAAAACCATACTTATGGAGAAGAAGAAATTCTTAAACTCAATAACTCTATTTTCCAATGAACAAATACCTCAAGATTTAGTTACCAGGATACCACAAGTAAGTGATTTAGAAAATATACTTAAATTTTTAGATTTAGAACTAAAAGAGAACTACTCACAGGCTTTAGATTGCGAACTTGAGATTAGAAGTTTGGAAAATAAGGTTGAAACTTTAAAAAGAGAATTGTCTCAGATATCTGGAGTACAGAGGAAGCTAAAAAGATCAATTATGGTGGAGCTGGAAGTTTTAAAAGAGGGGACCACAGATTTGAAGGTTTCTTATCTGGTAAGAGGTGCTTCCTGGAATCCGATATATGATGCCCGGGCAAATTTTGAAACATCTGAGGTTGAATTAGTCTCTTATGGAGTAATTAAACAGATTACCGGTGAGGATTGGTTAGAGGTAGATTGTTCTTTATCAACCGCTAAACCAAGAATCGGGGGAAGTATGCCTTATGTTGTCCCCTGGTTTTTAAGACCATATCAGCCTGAAGTTATGAGAGACAAAGTGTCAGCAGTACCAGCCCCTGCTTATCAAACGGAGGCATTTAAAAAAGAGGCAGGTGCTTTTGAAGAAAAAGTTGAAGCAGAGGTGGAATATGCTACAGCTGAAGAAAAAGGTATTGCCGTAATGTATACACTTCCCTCTAAGATAGTGGTGAAATCTGATAAATCTGAACATAAATTTCCTATTTCTTCGCAAATTTTGTCAGCGGTGTTTGAATATTCAAGCTACCCTCGGGTTAGTCCGTTTGCCTATCTTGGTTCTCGGGTTACCAATAGTAAGGGACTTCAATTGATTGGAGGTCGGGTGAATATATTTTTAGAGGGAGATTTTGTAGGATTCTCCAGCATTGGCAATATTGCTCCCAGCGAAGAGTTTGATCTATATTTAGGTATTGATGAAAATGTTAAGGTAAAAAGAGAATGCCTGGAGAAGAAAGTTGATGAAACTTTGATTGCTGGGATTCCTTCGCGGACCAAACGCACGATCTATAAATACAAACTTACGGTAGAGAACTACAAGTCTAAAAATATTAAGGTAAAATTATTTGATGCGATACCTATTTCTGAAGACGACCGCATTAAAATAAAGATAAATGAGATAAGTCTCGAGCCAAGTATAAAGGACTGGGAAGACAGAAAGGGAATCTGGTTGTGGGAATTAGAGTTGGACGAACAGCAAAAGCAAGAAATATTTTATAGCTTTACCGTGGAACATCCCCGGGATATGCAGGTAGAGGGGTTGTAAGGGAAGGTGATGATGAAAATAAATTTATTTTAAGTAGTGCTTATAGTTTGAATTAAAATTAAAAAAGAGAAGTCTAAGGAGGAGTCAAATGTTAAGGGTGAATAAAAAAATATTAATAGGGATTATCATTGTATGCTTAATATTATTTTTTGGTAGCACTTGTGTGGCTGGGATGAGTGTACCAGAAGTGATTAACAATATGCAAAAAACTTATGAAAAACAGATGAAAGGAATTAATGATTATACTATCGTTCAAAAGGGTACTGGAGGAGTGGCCGCCCTGGCCGGAGAGACTACTATCTATTATAAGAGGGCAGAAATTAAAGGGGAAGTTATCTATAAAACTCGCACAGAATCAGTGGTCATGGGGATGGCTATGGTTTCGATCTATGATGGAAATTATACTTGGTCAAAAAACCCGATGACCAGGGAGATAGAGAAAAAAATAGCTGAATATAATCCAGGAATAATATGGAAAAATTTGGGACTTACTAAGACGCAGTATTTAGGAGAAGAAGTGATTGATGGAGAAAAGACTTATGTTTTACAAGTTGATGATGCTCTTCAAGTGATGGGAAACCAGCAAGCTATGTCTCAGCAGGGAGGACAATCGGAAGGATCTGCTGAATCTTGGGGAAAGTTATGGATTAGCAGCAAGACCTGGATGCCGGTTCGGATGCTTATAGAATTTAAAGCAAAATCAGAGGGAGGGGCGACGGAAATGGCTATGAATACGAAAATGACTACAGATTTAAAAGACTATCGGCAAGTTAGCACCATGCTTCATCCCTATCAGTTAGTTATGAATATGGTAATGGAAATAGATACCTCCGGTTTAAGCGAGGAAGAAAAAAAGGAACAAGAACAAGCGATGAAGATGATGCAGGCAATGATGTCGGGAATGGGTTCTTTTACCATAGAAACTCTTGATATAAAAGTCAATACTGGTCTTTCTGATGATCTTTTCGATGGGAGTAAATTGGAATAATCGGTCAGGGGAAGGGTGATTGAAGCCTTTATAGAGAATAGCTCCCTTTACGCGGTAAGGGCACTTTGTTGTATTGCCGAACAAAAACAAGAGGTAATCTCGGCTGACCAATTAGTTAAAACTTTAGAGATGCCTCGTCCCTTTTTAAGAAAAATACTACAAACTTTAAACAAAGAAGGATTACTTAATTCATCTAAGGACAAGGGTGGCGGCTTTGCTTTAGCTGTGTCTCCGGGAGAAATAACCCTAACTGATGTAATGAAAATATTTCAGGGATCGATAAGATTAAATGAACATAAATTTAAAAAAAGTGACTGTCCTTATATAAGCGATTGTCTTTTAAAGAAAAAGATAGATGAAATAGAAAAAGAGGTTATAGCAAAATTAAAAGCCATAACCATAACGTCTATAATAAAGAAGGAGGTAAAGGTAAATGACCAAGAAGTTAGAGGTTTATAAATGTGAGATTTGCGGAAATATTGTTGAGGTATTACACCAAGGAGTGGGAGCTTTAGTCTGCTGCGGGCAGGAGATGAAGCTGATGGAAGAACAGACTGCTGATCAGACTACCGAAAAACATGTGCCGGTGATGGAGAAGATTCCTTCCGGGATTAAGGCGGTGGTCGGTTCAACCCCGCACCCCATGGAAGAGAAACACTATATCGAGTGGATTGAAGTTGTTACCAAAAAAGGCGCTTCCCGAAAATTTTTAAAACCGGGTGACAAACCGGAAGCTTTCTTTAAGGATGTAGAAGGATTGGAAAAGATTAGAGAATATTGTAATGTTCATAAATTATGGGAACATAAAGAAGGTAAATAATACTGGAATTGTAGGGGCGTATTGCTGTACGTCCGTACTTCTAAACCCTTTTACATTTAAACTTTTAATTATTCAAAGGGAGAATGAGCAAATGGATTTAAAAGCACTTCGCAATATCAGTTACGGTGTCTATATAATCAGTTCCAAAAAAGAAGACCGTATAAATGGACAGATTGCCAATACAGTTTTTCAGACAACTTCCGAGCCGGCTACCATTACGGTTTGTATTAATAAAAAAAATTTAACCCATGAGTTTATTACTAAAAGCAAAGTCTTTGCCGTTTCGGTATTAGAACAGGAAACCGATATGAAATTTATCGGAAGATTTGGTTTTAAATCGGGAAGAGATGAAGACAAATTTAAGGGAGTAAATTATAAGATCGGGATAACCGGCTCACCCATAATTATGGAAAATACTTTAGCTTATATAGAGGCAGAAGTAGTTATGGAAATGGATGCGGGAACCCATACTCTATTTGTAGGGAAAGTTGTTGAAGCAGAAAATATTAAAAAGGCAAAACCGTTGACTTATGATTATTACCATCAGGTGAAGAGAGGTGTCTCTCCCAAGACCGCACCAACTTACATTCCGAAAGAGGAAAAATCGGAAAAAGAAATAAAGAAAGAAAGGAGTTAGAAAAAATGATTAAGTATGAATGTACTGTTTGTGGGTATATTTATGAACCTGAAAAAGGCGATCCCGAATCGGGAGTGAATCCAGGAACTCCCTTTGAAGACCTGCCCGACGATTGGGTATGCCCGGTATGTGGTGCTGGTAAAGATGATTTTGAAGAGGTGAGTTAGAAATGGCTGTAAAAAAGATAAAAAAAGACATCTACTGGGTAGGAGCGATTGACTGGGATAGAAGGTTATGGTTCTTTAATAAGATTAGCCGTGAAATAGCAGAAAAACATAAAAATTTGTAAATAAATATTAAATAACTATATTTGTATAAAATATTTTAGGAGGATGAAAAATGAAAGATTTAAAAGGAACAAAAACCGAAAAAAATTTAATGGAAGCCTTTGCCGGGGAATCCCAAGCCAGAAATAAATATACTTACTTTGCTTCCAAAGCCAAAAAAGAAGGATACGAACAGATTGCCTCTATTTTTTTAGAAACAGCTGAAAACGAAAAGGAACATGCCAAGCTCCATTTTAAAGAATTAGCAGGAATCGGAAGCACTATTGATAATTTAAAAGCAGCAGCTGCCGGTGAAAATTTCGAATGGGCAGAAATGTATCCTCGTATGGCCAAAGAAGCAAAAGAAGAAGGGTTTGAAGAGATTGCTAAGATGTTTGAGGGGATCGCTAAAATTGAAAAAGAACATGAGGAGCGTTATAAAAAGCTTCTTAAAAATATAGAAGAAGGTCAAGTTTTTAAAAGAGAAGGAAAAACTTTCTGGAAATGCCGAAATTGCGGCAATATCTATGAAGGGGCTGAGGCACCCGAAGTCTGCCCGGTATGCAAGCATCCCCAGGCTTATTATGAAGTAAAGGGTAAAAATTATTAAACATATTTAAGACTATTTAATTAAAAACTTAGAAATCTACCGCATATGGTATGATGGTGGTGTGGTAATGTAATTTTGTCTTTGCCAGCGTCAGGGATGGATTACCATTTTCACGGGAATGACAGAAGCTGTAGGGGCGTATTGCATACGCCCGAAATGATCAATATAAAACCGTAGGACAAGCATCTCGCCTGTCGAGGTAGGGGTCGGATTTATCCGACCCGGTTCCTTACGGGTTCGATGAATCGAACCCCCACAGCGGAATGACCCCAGCTAAGCAAGGTTTCAAAGGGCAGGTAAAAATAATATTTTTTAAAAGTCACCGCCTTAGGCGGTGGCGGTTTAATAATTTTCAGTAAAGGATAAAGGATATAAATATTATAAAATTTAGGAGAGGATGTATATGACCAAAGAGAAAAATACACTAAAAGAAAGAGTAGAAGCCGCTTTAAAAAATATAAGGCCGGCACTTCAGGCCGACGGAGGAAATGTTGAGTTAGTAGAAGTTACTTCTGAGGGAGTGGTAAAGGTAAAATTAACCGGAGCCTGTTTAGGTTGTCCAATGAGTCAGATGACTTTAAAGATGGGCATTGGAAGGATGTTAAAAAAGGAAGTTCCTGAAGTGAAGGATGTTGTTGAAGTATAAACATTTAGGTACCGAATTACTAAGAATATTATTTATGACAAATTTAGTGCCAGGCACTAAATTTGTCATAATAGAGATTAAACTAAAAATAAATTGAGAGTATTATTAATTGAAATTAATTAAACAGAGAACCATTTTCTGTTTCGTTTCAATAATAATATAGGAGGAGTTATTATGAAGAGAGTTTTTTTATATGTTCTTATTTGTATGTTACTATTTTCCTTCCGCTTTGTTTCAATGGCTGAAGACCCCCTTGTAGAAGCTGATGCACTTTTTGAGAAGGGGGAGATAACCAGTATATTGGAATCAATACCGCTCTACATCAAGGCGGTGGAAGCCAATCCAGACAGTTATGAAGCCAACTGGAAATGTGCCCGTGCTCATCGGGAGTATGCCAATCTTAACCTTGAGCAGGAGTTGGAAGGCTGGAAAGATATTTGTAAGAAATATGGAAAAGACGGTATGAGATATGGAGAAAAAGCTAAAGAACTTGAACCTGATAAAATAGAAGGCCATTATTATTATGGACTTTGTGTAGCAAGTTACTCTGATGGAGTTAGTATTCTTAAAGCATTGAAAGAGGGGTTGAAAGGTAGCACTCAAGACGCCTTTTATGCTGCTTATGAAATAGATAAAATGTTTGAAGACGGAGGCCCGATATTAGCTATAGCACGTTTCTGGCATCAACTTCCTTTCCCTTTGAAAAACAAAGAAAGAGCCCAGAAATATTTTGAGGAACACCATAAATATTTTCCTGATGACCCTCAAGGACTGGTTTATTTTGCAGAATTACTGATAGATAGAAGGAAAAAAAAGGAAGCCCGACCTTTATTAGAGAAGGCAGTTTCTGGTGATGAACCCTACTACAGCAAATGGGCAAAAGAACTGTTGGAAAAGCTTTAAAGAAAATAAATATGAACAAAAATAAGAATAAATGATTTTGAAACTCTTGTTGTATTATTAATGCAGATGACAATTTAATACAATTAAATTATTTAATTTACTTAATGAACAATTATAAAGAGAGAGAGGGTCGAATTGGGGGGATTTAGATGAATGTTTTATTAGGAGCGGGCCTAAGCTATCTATTTGGTTCTACACCGACAGCTTATTTAATTTTCAAAAGGAAAAAGGGTGGAGATATTCGAAAATATGGCTACAAGAATATGGGAACTTTAAATATTTATCACCTGCTCGGCCCTTTTCATGCTTTTATTACTTTTTTAGTTGATGCAGTTAAAGGGGCGGTTCCAATCTGGATAGCCCAATCCCTGGAAATTAACGGTTCAGGCATGATTTTATGCTCCTTGATGGCAATTGCCGGACATAATTGGCCTATCTTTCTCAATTTTCGCGGGGGCAAAGGAGTAGCTACTAGTTTGGGCATTATGATGGTCTTGATGAAAAGACAACTACTACTCTGGTTAATCCTGGTTGCTGTATTTTTTAGCTTAATTAAGAACTTTTCTTTTAGTATTGGTTTAGGTTTTACTTTAATTCCTTTATCGAGCTGGTGGATGCATGAACCATCTTATATTATTTACTTGTCCATTTTAATACCTTTATTAATGTTGCTTCGTTTCTTTCCCAATATAATAGAGCTACACCGATTATCTTCTGGTAATTTGCGAAAATTCTTTTCTTTTTTAATTAGGGGTCATTCCCAGACAGATAAATTAAAATCTGAAAAGAAAAGTTAGCAATATAGGTGATTTTGTAAAAATATTATATAACAATTATTATTTGCGAAATTAATAAAATAGGTTTATGATAACACAAGAATCTATAAAGATATACTGCACTCGCGTTAGCCAGCGGGATATCAGACGGATTAAAAGTCCCTCTGGATTTTGGAAGAAAATGACCACAACAAGAAAAGTTACAATTTAAGGCTTTACCTAAAGTCGTACATAAACGAAGTACTT
>Ga0172364_10001927_pt1 | contig 16292 bp, 15 predicted proteins | sample LakKivSesite10cm_FD_114545 | JGI IMG/M metagenome (GOLD analysis project Ga0172364, IMG submission 114545) | Sediment microbial communities from Lake Kivu, Rwanda - Sediment site 10cm | ecosystem: Environmental > Aquatic > Freshwater > Lake > Sediment | place: Rwanda: Western Province, Lake... | reverse complement strand
CACGAATCCCAGCCTGGAAACAAATTGCTCTCTCTGACTCAACTGATCCTCCGCACCATCCGGGTCGATGATTCAAAGAGAGCATTATAAGAAATTCGGGAGATGATAAACAAACTGAATTTTAAAAAGGCTGAGGTCTGCGTTTCAGTAATGGCTAATTAAATGGGTCCTGTCACCGCGCCCATACTTCCCATCCTAACCCCACTCCTTTTCCTTTAAGAAACCCTTCGGCCTGAGAACGGCAGGAGATATACCGCACTTCCCTCCGGCCATAAGCGAGACAAAATGACTAAAAAGAGAGGATGATTTTCAAAAGGGCAATCGGTCAGAAAATCAGACGCAATCCGGCTCGTAGACTGAATCCGGAAAGACTGATGTTCGCGGGCCTCGGGTCCAGGACTCCGGGCTCAGTCGGGAGGCGGTCCCGAATGAAAAGGGCCGGATAGTACTGACCCCCGGCTTCTACCAGCCAGTAGTAAAGCTTTCCCTTCTCGGTTCTGGCCAGACCGTCGGAGTCGGAGTAATCATTATAGCCTTCGAAATTTCTAATGCTGGCATAGCGGTAAGCGCCTTCGACATAGACCTGAAACCAGGAATAAACCGGCCACTGAACCCCGGCCGCCTCCATCCAGCCTACATTCAGTCCGCTGGCCCGACCCTTCCATTCGAGCCAGAGGTCATCCTGCTCGATTCGATAAAGATAGCTGGTCCGGGCCAGGTCAGTTTCAAGCCCCGCCCGGATATAGAAAATATCTGCCGGTTGATAAAGTAAGGAAATCCGCAGAGCGAGATTCCTCAGCCCGGGGCGGGTCAGCAGGCGGTAGTCGCTGTTTTCCAAGGTGAAGCTGACCGTTGATTCCCTCGCCCCCTGCATATGTTCAAATCCCAGTCCCAGAAAAAGCTGCCGGCTCAGACGATAGAAAAAATCCAGCCCGTAGCACCACCCCAGATGCAATCCATTCAGGCTGGCCTTCTTCCCGGTCCCCAGGTCAGCCAGATAATAATCGGTTACACCCTGGGCCGCCCGGTTCAGGTCGACGGGCGATAGATAGAGGCCGCCACCGGCCAGAGTAACAAAATAATCCTGGCCGGGCTGCTTATCCGGGATCGGCCTGACCTCGACCGGTTTTACGGGCCTGGCTTCCGGTCTACTGACTGGGGCTGCCGGCACCGGCTTCAACCCGGAGCCCATCACCTCAACCAGGCTTTCATGGACAAAGCCGCGAATTCTGGAGCCATCCGGTTTGTCAACCACGACCAGGTACCACTCGCCTTCCTTTCGCTCGGCTTCGAGCTCGGTTCCCTCAACCACCTGCCAGAGCATTTCGCTCCCGATGTCAGGCTTCAGCCTGATGTTGGCCTGTTCGGTTACCACCTTCAGCCGAATCTTCTGGACCTGTCCCGCCGCCTCCGTGCCCAGAAAACTCAAAATTATCAGACTGATAGACAGGAGATATGAAAACTTCTTCATGTTTGATTCCTTATTAAAAAGATTACAGAACAAAAAGACAAAAAGCAAAAAGTATTTATCCGGATAGAAAAAATTTCTGCCAGGGGAAGGCAGCAGCATAAAACAACCTTTGCTCTCAGGAGCCGGCAAACCTACCCTTTAGGCTAAAGGCTGTTCTTTTATTGTTTTTTCAGAAGCAGTCGACCGCCATAGACAGCGGCCGGTCCCAGCCCCTCTTCAATCCGCAGCAGCTGGTTGTACTTCTCCACCCTTTCCCCCCGGCAGGGGGCACCTGTTTTTAGCTGCCCGGTTCCCATGGCCACGGTAAAATCGGCAATGAAACTGTCAACTGTCTCGCCGCTGCGGTGCGAGACCATGGCCGTCCAACCCGCCCGTCGGGCAGTTTCTATGGCCTCTATGGTCTCGGAGAGAGTGCCTATCTGGTTGAGTTTAATCAGGACCGAGTTGGCTATTCTCTCGGCTATTCCTCTCTTGATTCTTTCCACATTGGTGACCAGGATGTCGTCGCCGACCAGCTGTATTTTCTGGCCGAGCCGGCTGTTCAGAAGCTTCCAGCCCTCCCAGTCGTCTTCAGCCAGACCGTCTTCAATTGAAATTAGCGGATACTTTTCCACCCAGCCGGCGTACATTTCGACCATTTCCGCCGCCTTCACCCTGCGGCCCTCGGTTCTTAAATTGTAGAGACCGTCCTCACAAAAACCGCTGGCCGCTGGGTCCAGGGCAATAGCCACCTGGTCATACGGTTTATAACCGGCTTTTTCAATGGCTTCCACGATCAGGTCCAGAGCTTCGGAATTTTTCTTAAGGGCCGGAGCAAAGCCGCCTTCATCACCGACTCCGGTGGCATAACCCCTGGCCTTGATGACCCCTTTGAGAGAATGATAAATTTCGCTGCCCCAGCGCAGGGCTTCACGGAAACTCGGAGCTCCGACCGGAGCGATCATGAATTCCTGAAGGTCCGGACCCTGCCAGTTGGCATGGACTCCGCCGTTAAGTATATTGAAGAATGGCACCGGAAGAAACCGGGCCTCAATCCCGCCAAGATAACGGTAAAGCGGAAGACCCAGCGACCGGGCGGCAGCTCTGGCCGCGGCCAGGCTGACCCCGAGAATGGCATTGGCCCCCAGACGACTCTTGTTGGCTGTGCCGTCCAGGGCCAGCAATTTTTGATCCAGACCGTGCTGGTCGCGGGCATCCAGGCCGCAGACCTCAGGAGAAATCAAGCGGTTGACGTTGTCCACTGCCTGGAGCACGCCCTTACCGCTGTATCTTTTTTTGTCTCCGTCTCTCAATTCCAGCGCTTCGTGAACTCCGGTTGAGGCCCCGGAAGGAACCCCGGCCGTGGCTGCAGTTCCGTCTTCCAGCCGGATTTCAACTTCAACCGTGGGATTGCCACGGGAATCAAGAATCTCTCTGGCCTTAACCATGGTTATGGTAGTTTTCATGGTCCTCTCCTTAAAGCAGGATTTTGATTTTTTTTGAATTTTAGCACAGCGGCCGGAACAAATCTAATCAGATGCGTAATTCCTGCTTCTCATTTCCTGATCTTTTTAATAAAATTGAAAGGGTTTGGTTCTCAAAATTAAGGCGGGACTGAAGGCTCCAGCCTGAGGAAAGGTTAAAGGGATGGATATACTGGAAATTATCCTTAAATTAGTTCTGGCTGTAGCTCTGGGGGGATTGATAGGTATTGAGCGAGAAGCCAGCCAGAAGCCGGCCGGATTCCGGACCAACATTCTGGTCTGCATCGGTTCGGCCATGATGATGAGCCTGGCGGTGGGTCTGGTTCAGGGTTCCAGCGCCACGCCCGACACCCTGATCCGGATGGCGGCCGGAGTGGTCACCGGCATCGGTTTTCTTGGCGCGGGCACCATCATCCAGGCCCGGGGCATGGTCATCGGCCTGACCACCGCTACTACCATCTGGGTGGTGGCCGGGCTGGGTCTGGTCATCGGAGCCGGATATTACATCCCCGCCCTCATCCTGACCGCTCTCATCATCGCCACCCTGGTGGCCTTCAGAAAAATCGAGGATGTTTACCTGAAGAAAAACATCTACCATTATCACCTTAAATACAAAGACTCGCCAGACCTGCTGAGCAGGTTGCGCAAACTGAGCTTTCATCATGGCGTCAGACTGGAAAGACTAAGCCTCAAGAAGGAGGGAGTTTTCCTGATCCTGAACTTCTCCACCATAGGCAGCGAGGAGAAAGAACAGGAATTTAACGATGGCCTGATGAACCTTGGTCAGCTGGAGGAATTCCGGGTTGACTGAGCAGCGTCTGCTTCTGGCCACCACCAACCGCGGCAAGGTCCGGGAATTGAAAAAATTGTTGCGGGGGCTGCCGCTCAGAATAGAAAGCCTGGACAGATATCCAGAATTCAAAAAATCCCGGGAAAAAGGCACGACTTTTGAGGAAAATAGCCAGGGGAAATGCCTGTTTTACAGCCAGAAATACCCTGGCCTTGTTCTGGCAGAAGATTCCGGCCTGGAGGTCGAAGCTCTGGGCGGACAACCGGGTGTTTACTCGGCCCGATTTTCAGGACCCGGAGCCAGCGACAGAAAAAATATTCAAAAATTGCTGAGGCTGATGGCCTCGGTGCCGCCCGCCCGGAGGCGGGCCAGCTTTGTCTGCGTGGCCAGCCTGGGCAGAGACGGCCGGATCATAAAAAATTTTCGAGGCCGGGTCCGGGGACTGATACTGTCTGAACCCGACGGGCAGAATGGTTTTGGCTATGACCCGGTGTTTTATTATCCGCCGTTGAGAAAATCCTTCGCCCGGTTGCGGGCAGAAGAGAAAAACCTGGTCAGTCACCGGAGTCGGGCCCTGAGAAAATTGCGTCGTTTCCTGGAAAGATATTTGGAGAAAAAGTCGGCGGATTGAAGGACCACCGTAAGCAAAACGCCCGATTGAAGTCTCTCCAGCCGGTCAATTTTTATTGACCTCAAACGCCCCGGGTCAAATTCCCTTTACCCTCAACCCGGGCTGGCCTATTCCTATTTTATTGATAATTAATAATATGCTGCCGGCCTGAACCTGGCCCGTTTCCGGCATAAACCCGGGGCGAAAGGAGGTCTCTCATGACCGGAGGTCTTAAAAAATTGCTGGCTGTTGGCCTGCTGGCACTGCTGGGATTGGCGATCATCAACCCGGGCTACGCCCAGAATCAGCCCAAGGCCGGGCCGGGCAAGGTAAATATCAACACGGCCTCGGCGGCCGAACTCCAGAACCTGCCTCGCATCGGTCCCAAAGTGGCCCAGAGAATCGTTGATTACCGGACCAAGAATGGACCTTTCAAGAGAACAGAGGATATCATGAAGGTCCAGGGCATCGGAGAAAAAGTCTTCACCCAGATTAAAGACCTGATAACCGTGGGCGAGGGCAAATAGTCCAGACGGTCCGCCTGGTTAGGGCAGGAAAGAACCGGCCCGGGCTTTCCTGCCCTTTTTGTTTTCTATTTTCAGTTGGAATCAATCAGGACCGGGGATGGGATTTTCGGTATATTTCCAGCAACCGGCTCAGGTCCAGATGGGTGTATTTCTGGGTAGTGGCAAGGCTCCGGTGTCCCAGGAGTTCCTGGATAGCCCGGAGGTCCGCCCCCCGGCTGAGCAGATGGGAAGCAAAAGAATGCCGCAGCGAGTGCGGGCTGATTTTGCGAAAGACAGCAATCTGCTTGAGACGGGACTGGACCAGTCTCTGCACTGAACGGGCGGTAAGACGCTGGCCTCTGTAATTAAGGAAGAGAGCCGGTCCGGGAGTGCTCTTAAGACCTGGCCGGCCCCGGAGAGCCAGATACTCCCTCAACCATTTTTCAGCCTGCCGGCCGAAAGGCACTATCCTTTCTTTCTTTCCCTTGCCTTTTACCCTGATCAGTCTTTCCCGGAGATGAAGGTCCTCAAGGTCCAGACCGGTCAACTCCGAGACCCGGAGACCGGAAGCATACAGCAACTCCAGAATAGCCCGGTCCCTGACCTGCAGCGGGTCTTCCCGGTCGACTGACCATTCCAGCAGCTGAACGGTTTCCTCCTCGGTCAGAAACCCGGGGATTTTCTGTTCCTGCCGCGGTGTGGCCAGAGCACTGGCCGGGTTATCTTCGCGCCATTTTTTTCTCAGCCCAAATTCAAAAAAGGAGCGCATGGCTGCCAGTTTGCGGATGATGGAACTTTTTTCCAGACGCCGCTCGTGCAGCTCAGCCAGAAACCCGCGCAGAGTCAGGGTCTCGGCTGTTCTCCAGGTATGACCCCGCTCTTTAAGATAATTGGCCAGCTGGGTCAGGTCGCGACGGTAGCCGGCGATGGTATGGGGCGAAGCATTCTTTTCAAACTTCAGAAAATCCAGAAACTGTTCAATCTCTTTTTTCATCTTTTCCGGAGGCTTCAGCCGGAAGCTGGTCGTTCCGGGCCGGAGCCGGTTCAGGTTTTCCATTCTCCGCCGGCTCCGGAGCCACAGACCCGGCGGCCTGGTTTTCTTCCAGATACAGAACATAATCACACCGGCGACAGTAGAGGTAGGGTTTTTTCCTGGCCGGGGATTTTTTAAGAAGGAATTTAGCTCCACATTTAGGGCAATCCTGAATGATTACCTCATCCCAGCTGGCAAACCTGCAGCGGGGGAAATGGCTGCAGCCATAAAAATATTTTCCTCGCTTCGTCTGACGCTTGATGATGGTACCGCCGCAACCCTCGGGACAGGGCAGGCCGGTATCAATTTTTTCTTTTTTCTGAATGTAATCGCACTTAGGATAGTTGGAGCAGGCAATAAAGGGCCCGAACTTTCCCCGGCGGTGGGCCAGGAACGAACCGCATTTGGGGCATTTCTTATCTGTTATTTTATTTTCTTTTTTAACCAGTGGCTCTTTGTAATCGCACTCCGGGTAGCCGGAACAAGCCTTGAATCTGCCGTAACGTCCTTCTTTTATGACCAGGTTCTTACCGCAGCGGGGGCATTTGTCTTCAACCGGAATGCCGTTTTTTTTCACCGACTCGGTTTCATGGCCCTGTGCCAGGTACTTCTGGAGGAGCTCATGATATTGTCTGAGGCTTTCCAGCCAGTCGGCCTGGCCGTCGCTGATACGGTCCAGTTTTTCTTCCATCCTGGCCGTGAATTTATAATCGAACAGTTCAGCAAAATTTTTGACCAGAAAGTCGGTGACAAAAAACCCCAGCTCGGTCGGCCGGAATCGTCCTTCTTCTTTAATCACATAGGTCCGGTCCTGAAGGGTGGAGATAATGGGGGCATAGGTGCTGGGCCGACCGATACCTCTGGCCTCCAGTTCCTTGACCAGGGTGGCCTCGGTATAGCGCGGCGGGGGCTGGGTGAAATTCTGTTTGCTCTGCAGGTCGACCAGAAGGAGAGTTTCGCCCTCTCTGGCCAGCGGCAGCTTCTCCTCTTCCTTTTCCGCTTCAGCTCCGGTCTGACCGTTCCCGGCATTCTCAAACCGCAGATGCTGTTTCTCGTAAAGTTCCAGGAAGCCCTTGAATTTTATAACCTCTCCCCGGGCCACGAAAATAAACCTGTCCACCTTGATATCAAACTGGGTTTCTTCTACCTCGGCCGGGCTCATCTGGGAGGCCAGGAACCGGTTCCAGATCAACCGGTACAATTCATATTCTTCCTTTTTCAGGTAAGGTTTGACTTTTTCCGGGGAGAGATCCAGATGAGTAGGCCGGATGGCTTCGTGCGCTTCCTGGGCCGTCTTCCGGGACTTATGAGGAGCGGCTTTGGCCGGAACATATTCTGGCCCGAAATTCTCGGCAATGTATTTTCTGGCCGCGGCTCTGGCCACCTCGGAAATCCGCACTGAATCGGTCCTCATATAGGTGATCAGACCGACCGGTCCCATCTCGCCCAGCTCCAGACCTTCATACAGCCGCTGCGCGACCATCATGGTCTTCTTGACCGGAAAGTGCAACAGCCGGTAGGCATCCTGCTGCATGGTTGAAGTTATATAAGGAGCCGGGGGATTTTTCTTTTTGGCCCTGACCTGAATTTTATCCAGGATAAAAGGTTCCCGCCGGCAGACATCCAGGATTTCCTGAGCCGTTTTTTCATCCCTGACCCTGGCCTTCTTCCCGTCAATCCGGCTCAGAAGAGCCCGGAATTCGGGAGGGTTCTCCGCCCGCAGCATGGCAGCAATGGTCCAGTATTCTTCCGGCTTAAAATCTTTTATTTCTTTTTCCCGATCGCAGATCAGGCGCAGGGCTACCGACTGCACCCGGCCAGCACTCAGACCCCGGCCTATTTTTTTCCAGAGCAGGGGGCTTATCAGGTAACCCACCAGGCGGTCCAGGATTCGCCTGGTCTGCTGGGCATTGATTTTATTCTGGTCCAGAGGCCCGAGTTTCTTAAACGCCTCCCTGATAGCCTCTTCGGTGATCTCATGGAAGACAGCCCGGGAAACTTTTTCGTTCTCGGGGGCAAGAAGCTGGCTCAGATGCCAGGAAATGGCTTCGCCTTCCCGGTCGGGGTCGGCCGCCAGGATAACCTGCTCGGCTTCCCGGGCCAGTTTTCGGAGCTCAGCCACCAGCCGCTTCCGTTCGGGAATTATCTGGTAGGTGGGCTTGAAATCGTTTTTGAGGTCCACTCCCAGCCTGGTTTTCGGCAGGTCGCAGACGTGTCCCATCGAAGCCTTGACCAGGTAACCGGAACCAAGATAACGGTTTACGGTTTTGGCCTTGGCCGGGGATTCCACAATAACTAAGGCTTTACCCACTCAAATTCTCCTGCGAAAAAATTTCCCGGATTCCTGCACCACCAGGTCTTTCATTTCAAGGGCCAGCAGCACCGTCAGGAGCTCGGCCACTGATATCTGAATTTTATCAGATAAATCATCAATGTGAATAAGAGAGGTTCCGGGCAGGGCCTGATAGACCTCCTTTTCCCGCCCCTGGAGTTCCGGGACAGAGCGATTCCTTGCAGATAACCGGCTCAGGGCCGCTTCCTTCCAGGGTGAGGGCAGCTCCATCAGGACATCTTCAGCCGATTCCACCAGTTTAGCGCCCTGTTTTATGAGCCAGTTGGCTCCCTGGCTGAGCTCGGAGTTGACCGGCCCCGGCACGGCCAGGACCTCCCTCCCCTGGTCAGCCGCCAGTCGCGCGGTTATCAGAGCCCCCGACTTCCGGCTGGCCTCAATTACCAGACAGGCAAGGCTGAGGCCGCTTATTATCCTGTTGCGGAGGGGAAAATGAAAGCCAAGAGGTCTGGCGTCCAGCGGAAACTCGCTGACCACCGCTCCCTTTTCTGCTATCTTTTCTGCCAGCATTCTGTTTTCCCGTGGATAAATATTATCCAGACCCGACCCCAGCACGGCCACCGTCCGCCCGCCCCTCAGGGCTCCCCGGTGAGCCATGGTATCGACTCCCCGGGCCAGGCCGCTGACCACCACCAGTCCGCAGGCGGCCAGGTCTTCAGCCAGCCGGTCAGCCATAATCTTTCCATAACCACTTGTCTTTCTCGCCCCGACCACAGCCACGGCTGCCCAGTTCAGGATATCGGGCTGGCCCAGGCAGTAAAGAACAGGCGGAGGTTCGACGATTTCCCGTAAAAGCCGGGGATACCGGGTATCCTCAAAAGGTAAGAGAGTATACTCTTTTTTGGCCAGCTTCTCAAGTTCAGCCTCCGCCCGGGTCAACAACTCCCCGGATTGCAGCTTTTGACGGGCAGCCGGCCTGAGCCCGGCCGAAAGGAGAAGCTCGTCATCAGGCGGGAAAAGCTCTCCACCGCTTTCCTGCAGGGACAGGGCCCTGCGGGCTGACAGCAGGCCTTCGCTGACCAGGTAATTCAGGACCAGCCAGCGCAGCTGTCTTTTTTCGTCGGTCACTTCTTACAAAAAACCGAAGGCAGGGCCAGCACCGGCACGGTCGAGTAGGAAATGACCTTCTCGGTGGTGCTGCCCAGGAAGAATCTTTCCAGCGGCGAGACACAGGTAGACATGACAATCAGGTCGAGCTGGTGTCTGGCCGCATAGGTTACAATTCCGGCGGCGGCATTCAGGTCTCTAACCACCACTTCCTTGATTTCAAATTGAGCTTTCTTTTTCTTCCGGCTCTGCAGTGTTTTCAGGGCTTCATCCATCATCTTTTTAATTTCATCCGGCGAGAATTTGAAATCATAAAGTTCCAGGATATGGAGCAAAGTCAGGCTGGCCTTAAGACCTGAGGCCAGACCCCAGGCATAATTTCTTTCCCTTTCTTCGGCCGCCGAGAAATCAGTGGGCACCAGAATACTCTCAATTTTCGGGCTCCGCTGGCGCTTGGGCACAACCAGCACCGGAATTCGGGACCCGCGGAGAACCTGGTTGGCAACACTGCCCAGGAGTATTTTCTCCAGGGCCGACAGGCCCTTTCGGCCGATAGCTATCAGCTGACATTTTTCTTTCTCGGCTACCTCCGGGATCTTCTTGCCGGCCGAACCGGTGTCCACTATGAGCTTGGAAAACTTGATTTCATTCTTATCAGACAGGCGCTGGAGTTTTTTCAGAGCCCGCCGCCGACTCTCTTCCTGCTTTTCCATCAATTCGGCCACCACCACTCCACGGCTTTCATAAAGAGCGGGGGCGAAATCCGGGACCACATGCAGAGCCTTGATCTGGGCCCCAAAGCGTCCGGCCAGGTAATTGGCGTAAGATAGAGCCGTCAGTGACCCCCGAGAAAAATCAGTGGCCCAGAGAATACTCTTGAGTTGTCCGGTCATGGTTTGCTCTCCTTCCTGTTTTTTCTCAATTCTACCATATCCGGGCCGGCTTCTAAAAAACTTTTTCTACAAGTAATGACGTCAACCACACGGTTTATTCTCACCCGGGAAATTTAAAGGACATGATAAAGAGGCCCCTCCGGATTATTGGACTCAGGTATCGCTCCCCGTGCCGGCAACTGAAGAGTTCGCCCCTGTGATTCGTTAAAACAGGATATTAATCAGGGAAACGTCACCTGGGATTACATCCAAGGGCCGTCTGAAGCTCCTGTCCGCCGGGCATCCCGGAATTATCACCCGAAGAGAACCGAGGATCCAGTGTAGAAAACCCCGGCTACAGCTCCGGTAATCAGACAGGCCAGGGTGGCGGCCAGCAGAGCCCTTAAGCCCAGCCTGGACAGGTCTTTAAGCCTTCCCGGGGCCAGGGCTCCGATTCCACCGACAAAAATGGCCAGGGAAGCCACATGAGCAAAGCCGCAGAGAGCGTAGGAAGCAATGATGGCCGAACGCGGATTCTGAAAGGCTCCGGACTGGAGCAGCCCGGCCAGATGCTGATAGCTGACCAGCTCGGTGGCCACGACCCGTTCGGCCAGGAGTCTGGCCACCAGATTGGCATCCTGGGGGTCGACACCCATCGCCAGAGTAAACGGATAAAAAACATAGCTCAGGATTCCGGAAACCTGCCAGTTGAAATTCCAGCCCAGGAGACCATTCAGCTGGCCGCCCAGCCAGCCCAGCAGGAGGTCCAGGAGGGCCAGCAGCCCCAGGAAGGCCAGCAGCAGGGCCACTATTCCTCCCAGCAGTCTGAGCCCCGACTGAGCTCCGTTGACAATGGCCATGATCAGGTTGTCTTCTTTCTCGTAATAAGGTTTTACATCCAGTCCCAGCGTGGTCGGCATTTCTGTTTCTGGAAACATAAGCTTTGCCGTCAGCAGCGCCGCCGGGGCAGAGAGGATGGAAGCCGAAACCAGATGACCGGCTATTGTCGGCAGCCCCGGCTTTAGAATCATCACATAGACCGAAAGAACGGAAGAGGCGATGGTCGCCATACCGGCGGTCAGGATGGTGGCCAGTTCGGAAGTGGTCATCTGCTGCAGATAAGGCTTCACCACCAGCGAGGATTCTACCCCGACGAAGATATTGCTGGACACGCACAGCGATTCGGCTCCGCTGATTTTCATCAGCCTGGTAAAAATTCTGGCGAACAGCCGGATGAGAAAAGGCATCACCTTCAGGTAATACAGGGCTCCAACCAGGGCTGCAAAAAAGACCACGGTTGGCAGCGCCTGAAAAGCCAGGATAAAGCCCGGAGAGGTTTCCCCGCTTTCGTTGCCGGTCCCGGGAGGCAGAGCCAGCGGGCCAAAGAGAAATTTTATTCCGGCGGTGGCACTATCCAGGACCCTGACCACCACCGCATTGACCACCAGAAATATCCGGCCTCCGGCCGGAACCAGAAAGATGAAAAAAGCGAAGAGAAGCTGCAGACCCAGTCCCCAGCCGACCACTTTCCAGTTGATGATTTTTTTATGGGAAGAGAACAACCAGGCCATAAAGGCCAGCAGCACCAGACCGCCCAGACTCACCAGATTTTGATAACTCATGCCCTCACCCCGGAGCTCGCATTGAATTGCGTCTTAATTGTAATCATTCCAGACAGGAGCCTCAACCCGCAAAATACTGACCCGCTGAGCGGACGGTCCGAAGGTCAAATAATGGCCAAAATCAGTCTGCAATCTCTACCAGCTTGACCCTGGACTTTTCTCCCCGGATGATCCTCAACCTCGAAACGGGCAGAGCCAGGTGATCAGAGAGCAATTCCAGCAGCTCCTGATTGGCCCGTCCTTTTTCCGGAGCCGAAGTCAGTCTGGCTCTGAATTCAGTAGTCGAAAGGGGCACCAGTTCCCGTTTTGAAGCTTTCGGCTGGACTCTGACCGTAAGGATTGTTCTGGCCATCTTCTCTCCCTGAAATTTATGCCCTCAAGCGCCGGGGGAATACTCCAGCGCGGGGCAGGGCCAGGGCTCCCGGCCTCGGCCTTGGAGTCTATTTTATCCCCAGCTCCTTCGCATACTTTTCGAACAACCGCCGGAGTTCTTCCCTGGTGACCACGTAGCGGCTTATGAAGACCGATAGGGCCGGCCGAGCCGGGTCATTGGATTTTATAAGCAAATATTCCCTCTGCGGTCCGGACCTTCCGCTCCTTGCCGGGATCAGCGCTTTGAGCATGAATTCGCGTCCTGCCGGAACCTTGTAGGGAAAACTGATGACCTTATTGCCAACCATAAAGGTAAAACCCGGATTGTCGATGTCAAAAACGAGTTCCAGCTGCCCGCTGTTTTTGATCTTGATGACGGCCTCCGAAGATTCTCCCTCCAGCACCAGGCCCAGGTCCAGGTTGTATGGTTCCAGCTCTATTCTCGGAGCCGGACCGACCTCTACTTCAGCTGTAATGGACAGCTCCTGGCGCGGATTATCAGGGTCGTTGCTTTCAAAATACACATACTTTATGACCTTCCCGGCATAACCCCTGGAATCAAACGTAACCTTGAGCTTCCCTTCCCGACCCGGTGGAATTTCTTTCTGGGACACCAGGGCCGCGGCGCAACCGCAGGAGGTGCTGACATTCTTGACAACCAGGACGGCATTCCCGGAATTTCGGAAGGTGAATTCATGGCTGACCACCTCACCCTGCTTTATCTGGCCGAAATTCCGGCTGGTTTCCTTGAATTCTGCTTTCGGCGCCCCCGACTGAACCGGGGACGGAAATGACTGAACCGTCATCACCAGGACAACCATCAGGCCCAGGATCATCACTTTTGGGGCTTGACCGAAATTCATGGTCGCCTCCTTCTTACAGAATAAATGATGCCACAACCCCGAGATAATGGCAACCGGACCGATATGGTAGCTGACCTTCATATTTTAAGGCCAGCTCAGACCGGGAACTGGATACCGAAACCGCGCCACAGCCTCCGTATTTATTATGCTACCCGGTCGGGCGGACCGCTCCTGAGCCGCGCGGGGGCAGATTGAGGCTACCCCATCCCTGTGAAACCATGGCCACGCACCAAAAAACTCAGTAGCTTCCAGAATCTCAAACTCCGGGAAACGGCCGACAGATGCAACTTCGGAGAAAGCCAGTCTCCCGGCGGGAGCCGGCGCCTTGCCCCACCTCTGTCCGTCCTGCTCGGACCGTGCCGGTCGAAAAAAAATACTTGACAGCCGGGGGGGCCGGCGAATATATGATAATGTTGATAGATTTAATCGACTATTAATGAGGACAGGACCATGAGGCTATCAACCCGAGGCGAATACGCCAGCCGGGCGATGCTGGAGCTGGCCGTCCGCTACGGCCAGGGACCGGTGCCCATAAGAATCATCTCTCTGGCCCAGGCCATTCCCCAGCAATTCCTGGAGCAGATCCTGCTCCTGCTGAAGAGAACCGGCTATGTCAAAAGCAAGAAAGGCCCCGCCGGGGGCTATTATTTGTCACGCCCGCCGGCCGAGATCAACGTGGCCGAGGTCATCCGGGCTATGGATGGCCCGCTGGCCCCGATCAACTGCGTCAGCGTCATGGAACGCGAGGCCTGTCCCCTGGAAGACCGCTGCGGACTGAAATGGCTATGGAAAGAAGTCCGCGACCTGGTAGCCGACCGCCTGGAAAAGACCACTTTTGAAGACGTCCTGAAGAAACAGCTGACGATAAACCAGCAGGTTTCAAAAAGGAGAACAAAATGAAGTTCTCCAGATCTTTCATGATGATAACCCTGACCGGTCTTCTAACCCTGGTCGCCGGCAGCGAAAGGCTGGCAGCCGAAAACCCTGTTTCTGAAAGCCCTGGTGCTCAGGGGCAGACTATCTCCAGCAGTCTGCCTCTCAAAATTTCTGGTTTTGCTCAGCTTCTGTTCACCGGGCAGAAGGACCCGGCCAATACTTTTGCTGTCCGCCGGGCCCGGATCAGCCTGGATGGCCGGATTCTCAAGAAGCTGAGTTTCAAGGTGCAGGCCGACCTGACCAGATCGCCCGTTCTACTCGATGCCCTGGCTGAGGTTATGCTGGATGAAAAATTTAACCTCCGGGCAGGACAGTTCCTGGTTCCGTTCAGTTTGGAGAGCACCACCTCCGCCGGCCGGTTGTTGACCATAAACCGGTCCAGGGCGGTCGACTTGCTGGCCCCCGGACGGGACAACAATTCGGCCGGGAGGGATCTGGGTCTGGTCGTTTTCGGCCGTCTCTCGATTTTCCAGTACAGCCTGGGGCTTCTCAACGGAGCCGGGATTAATAAAAAGGATGACAACAGCCACAAAGATTTTGCCGGTCGGCTCGTCGTCAGTCCGGGGGGTGGATTGAGCCTCGGATTATCTGTTTACAGAGGTCAGAAGTTAGATACTGGCACTTCAACCAATCTGGCCAGAAACAGGCTGGGCCTGGAAGCCAGCTGGGACTTCAGGTTTTTTCACCTCTGGGCCGAATACATTGAGGCCAGAGATGGACTCATCGAAAAATACGGCTGGTACGTCCAGACCGCCTTTGACCTCCAGTCCGGGAAGTATCAGCTCCTGCTGAAGCTCGACTCTTTCCAGCCCGACCGCAACCTCCCCGGGCAGAGAAGCGAGGTCTATACCGCCGGAGCCAACTGGTTCCTGAGCCAGGCCTCCAAGGTCCAGGCTAACCTGGAATACCATCACCGGGGAGTTGAGCCCGACCACAGCGTTTTGTTGCTCCACCTCCAGGTGGGCTTTTGATGATTTTAATAAAGAATAATTAATAAAAAAGAAGAGGAAGGATAGCATGAGCCCCTTGAGACTCCACAACCGATACCGCTTCCCGCTGGACAACCGCCATACCCTTCGCCCGGGACCCAGGACTGATAAATCGCTTCCGAGAAGCGTCTGGATTCTTCTCCTGGTAATTGCTCTGCCCGTATTCATGGCCGGAATAGAGGCTGCCCAGAAAAGCAATCTGTCCGGGAAACTGAGCATCTCCGGAGCCTGGGCTCTTTATCCACTCGCTGTCCGCTGGGCCGATGAATTCCAGAAAGAGAATCCGGCAGTGAAAATAGACCTTCAGGCCGGAGGTGCCGGCAAAGGCATGGCTGATGTCCTGGCCGGTCTGGTGGATATTGGCATGCTCTCCCGCAACATCTATCCCGAAGAAATGTCCCGCGGCGCGCTGCCGCTTACCGTGGCCAGGGATGCCGTGGTCGGAACCTTAAACCAGAAAAACCCGTTTTTAAGCGCCATCCAGAAAAAGGGACTGAACAGGGAGATCCTGCGCCGTATGTTTGTCGAGGGCGGAGTCAGATTCTGGGAAGAAATTCTGGGACTGCCCGGCAAGACTCCGATTAACGTTTACATCCGCTCCGACGCCTGCGGAGCAGCCGAGACCTGGGCCGCCTTCCTGGGCGCTCATCAGGAAGACCTGAAGGGTGTAGCCATCTACGGCGACCCCGGACTGGCTGAAGCTGTCCGGCGCGACCCCTGCGGTCTGGGGTTCAACAACCTGAATTTCGCCTACAACCCGCAAACCTTAAAACCTCACGAAGGACTGGCTATCGTTCCCCTTGACCTGAACCTCAACGGGGAGCTTGACCAGGAAGAAGATTTTTATCTGGACCGAAACCGCCTGACCTCGGCCATCGAACGGGGGCTCTATCCAGCTCCTCCCGCCCGCGACCTTTACCTGGTGGTCAAAAAAACTAACCTCCGCCCGGTTACCAGGGCTTTCCTCGACTGGGTGCTCACCCGCGGTCAGGACCTGGCCGGGGAAGCTGGCTATTTGAAACTTGACCCCCGGGCTGCCAGCAGAGAGCGTCAGAAAATTCTGGAAAACAACCACCGGGAGACAGGGCATTGATGTCCGTCAGCAGATTTAGCCGCGGCGACCGGGGACCCGGACTGGCTACCGCGCCCTTCGCTTTTTTTCCGGTCGCCCTGACTGCGGTTATTTTCCTGGCTCTGCTGACCAAAGCCTGGCCGCTGCTTTCTCTGAAATCTCTTTCTTCGCTGCTTTTCTCTTCCACCTGGCTTCCGAGCCGCGGCCATTTCGGCCTCTGGCCGTTTGTCCTGGGAACTCTCTGGGTGACCATAGCTGCCTTTTTGCTGGCCGCACCGGTTTCCATTCTGACCTCT
>Ga0172364_10001926_pt1 | contig 16294 bp, 13 predicted proteins | sample LakKivSesite10cm_FD_114545 | JGI IMG/M metagenome (GOLD analysis project Ga0172364, IMG submission 114545) | Sediment microbial communities from Lake Kivu, Rwanda - Sediment site 10cm | ecosystem: Environmental > Aquatic > Freshwater > Lake > Sediment | place: Rwanda: Western Province, Lake... | reverse complement strand
TGCGTTACAATGGGGCTATCAGGAGGAGGCCCGGCTTCAGCCGGGAGATCCCCGCTGAGGGAGAGGGTATCCTTGTCGTTGGAGACTAAGTGGACGTTCCAGAGCGCGTGCGAACCCAGGTTGAGACTTTTCCTCGCAAGACGGGCATCTATCTGATGCGCGACGCGGAGGGTGCTGTCATCTACGTGGGCAAGGCGGTGGACCTGCGCAGCCGCGTGCGTTCCTACTTCCACCCTTCCGCCTGGGGGTATGCCAAGGTGCGCGCGCTGGTGTCCGAAACCGCCGACCTGGAGTTCATCGTCACCGACTCAGAGCTGGAGGCGCTGATCCTGGAGGCGAACCTGATCAAGGAGCACCTCCCCCGCTACAACGTGCGCCTCAAGGACGACAAGCGTTACCCCTACATCAAGATCACGTGGGCCGAGCCTTATCCCAAGGTATTCATCACCCGGCGCATGGAGCAGGATGGCAGCCGCTACTTTGGCCCCTTCACCTCCGCGCCGGCGGTCCACCAGACGCTCGACCTGCTGCGCAGGTCATTCCCGTACCTGACCTGCGACCGGGAGATCACCGGCCACGACGAGCGTCCCTGCCTGTATTACGACATCAAGCTCTGTACGGGGCCTTGTATCGGCGCGGTGACGCAGGAAGAGTATCGCGCGCTGGTCCGCGGGCTGTCTCGCTTCCTCGAAGGGCGCAGCGACGAGGTGATCGCCGACCTGGAGCAGCGCATGCAGGTGGCCGCCGACGGGTTGGACTTTGAGCGGGCGGCCTCCCTGCGCGATCAACTGCGGGCCGTGCAGCACATCGTCGAGCGCCAGAAGATCGTCTCGGCGGCCGGTGCGGACCAGGACGTGATCGCCTTCGCCCGCGAAGAGGCGGATGCGTGCGTGCAGGTCTTTTTCATCCGGGGTGGGAAACTCCTGGGGCGGGAGTATTTCATGCTGGAGGGAGCGCAGGACGAGGACGAGCGGGAAGTGATGGCGGCCTTTGTCAAGCAGTTCTACGACGAGGCGGCTTACGTTCCACCCGAGGTGCTCTTGCCAACGCAGATCGAGGAAGCGCTGATCGTCGAGCAGTGGCTGAAAGGAAAGCGGGGGGCCAAGGTCACGCTGCGCGTTCCCCAGCGCGGGCAGAAGCGGGAGCTGGTGACGCTGGCGGCCGAGAATGCGAGCGAGACACTCGCGGCCTTGCGTGCCCAGTGGCAGGCCGACGCTCACAAGCACGAGCAGGCGCTGGCCGAGCTCCAGCAGGCGTTGGAACTCCCCAACCCCCCGGTGCGTATCGAGTGCTATGACATTTCCACGACGCAAGGGACGGAAATCGTCGGCAGCATGGTCGTCTTTGTCCAGGGCGTGCCGCGCAAGTCTGACTACCGGCGCTTTGTCGTGCGCAGCGTGCAGGGCCAGGACGACTATGCCAGCATGCGCGAGGTCCTCGAGCGCCGCTTCCGGCGCTGGCAGATGGCCACGACGGACGTCCCGCCCGAAGGAGGGCCGAAGGGAACGGGCTCTCGGGACGTCAAGGGGTGGGCCAAACTGCCCAACCTGCTCATCGTGGACGGCGGCCGGGGGCAGTTGGGTGTGGCGGTCGAGGTGCTGAAGGAGTTCGACCTGTTTGCCAGAGTGCCGGTGGTGGGACTGGCCAAGGAGCACGAAGAGATTTTCCTGCCGGGGCGGGTCGAGCCGATCTTGCTTCCCGCTCGCTCGCAGGGACTCTTTCTCGTGCAAAATGTGCGAGACGAGGCGCACCGCTTCGCCGTCACGCACCACCGCGCGCGCCGGCAGCGGGCGGGGATTGCCTCGCAACTGGACTCTATTCCCGGCGTGGGACCGGCGCGGCGCAAGGCGCTGCTCAAAGCCTTCGGCTCACTCGACGCCATCCGTGCGGCCAGCGTCGAGCAACTGTCCGCCGTGCCCGGCATTCCCCGCCCGGTGGCGTTGGCTATCAAAGAACATCTGTAGGCATAGACAGGTATGGCCCTGCAGATTTTCGGGACGCAGATTCACGCGGATGGACGCGGATAAGAAGAAACATCAGCGGAAATCTGCGTTTATCTGCGTCCAGAGACAACTATCAAGGAATCCCTACAGGTGTTGTCGAAATCGGAGAGTTGTGGTATAGTATAATCCCGCTGCTAAAACGTCATCAAAGGTAGGTTGGCTTGACTCCCCTGACATTGAGCCTGCTACGTTGGGTCGCTTATGCATTGTTGATCGCCTCCGCAGTCCTGGTGGGGCTGGCCATTCCTCAACTGAACAAGGCCCGTCGCGCGCCGATTTATGTCATGCGCCGCAGCGCGCTTGGGCGAGCCATGCGCTGGGCGCTGGCAGCTCTGATATTGCTGGCGCTGGCCGCGGTCCTGCTGGTCCTGGTTCCGTATCTGGCGGCCGTTGTGCCTGCGGTTACAGCCCCGACTGCGACCTGGACGAGTGTGCCCACGCTCACTTCCACTCCCCTTCCCACGAGCGTGCCCACCATTACACCCACGCGCCGCCCCACGGCAACCCCGCCTTTCATTCCTACCCCAACCTCTGCCATTCCAATCCCCCCGTCGGCGCTGAGCCCGCTGCCCTCGGCTGTGCCGGCCGGAGAGGATGCGCGTATCGCCGTCATCACGCTGGCGACCGAGCAGGACGCCAGCGGCCAGCCCGTGGATCCGGGCAGCGAGTTTCTGGCCGGCGATCACCGGGTGTACGTGTTCTTCACCTACGAAGGGATGGAGAATGGCGTCACGACGACTTTCGCCTGGTATAAGGACGGTGAGTTTATTGACTTCTGTTCGGACACGTGGCTGTGGGGGTTGGTCGAGGGGCGGGACTGGGGTGAACGCGGACGGGAATCGTATTATTGTAAGCTGCCGGGCGGCTGGATACCCGGCACCTACCAGGTACGCGTCTTCATCGAGACCCGGCTGCAGGGGATTGCCCAGTTTGTAATCAAAGAATAATGCGTAAGGAACGGAACACGCAACACGTTTCGCGTTTCACGTTTTACGTGTTGCGTTCAGTGCGCGATCCACACCAGGATCAGTGCGGAGATTGCCGGCACGGTCAGGTTGTCAATGCCCCACGGTGAGATGGCCTCGATGGCCGTTGCGGCGAGCGCCGTCGCGATGGCAGCTCCCATGGCAGCGGCCGAGCTGATAGATCCCATAATGACGAGCGGCGCGAGCGTCGCTACCCAACTGTAGAGGAACATCACCCCCGATCCCTCCAGCGAGCGGGTGGTCCCGAGGACGGTATAGCGCCGCTTGCCGATGGCCCGTCCGATGATGGCGGCCAGTGCATCGCCCCACGTCATCGGCATCAGGCTGGCCACCAGCAGATAGGGGTGGCCCCACAACAGCCAGATCAGCGCGGCGAACGAGAGGGGGAAGTAGATCGTGCCCAACTTGCCTTTTTCCCCGGTCTCCATCGCTTTGAACGTCCCGCGCCAGTAGGAGAGGGCGTTGATGGCGACGAAGGCCAGCGGCGGGACCAGCGCGAAGGTGCGGCGCTCGAACAGGAGCACCGTTCCGTAGGCCCACATGCCGACGGCGATGTGGATGAACTTGCGCGTGAACTCGACCGAGTACTTGCGCCACGAGCGCAACCCCTCGGCGATGCCGATCATGGCGAAGACGTAAATGAAGGAAACGATTAGAGCAATGATGTCTCGTGACATGTCAGATCACCTTTCACATCTGATGTAGGAGAATGGGCGAAAGCACGGAACCTCACTGCTATAGTATAGCACAGTTCTTTGCTGGCTGCAAGTCAGGTTGGCACGCTGCTTTCAGGGGGTATGGGCTCTGCGGTTATGGGAAGTCATAGTCATCCGAGGGGGATGTGCTGACGCCCAAGTCAGACCAGGACACCGCTACACCTGTAACTCGGACTTGGGCGTGATGCGATGTATGCGCCCCCAGGGGTCGGCCAGCACTTCGCACTTTGTGTGCATCGGCAGGTCCGACTTCTTTCCCGCCAGGTCTTCCAGGATCTTGCGATCGAGGCGATAGCGTGCCAGTACCGGAATCACATCATCCCGACTCACCCGGCGTAGTCGCAGACGCCGTAATCCAGAATCCTCAGCCTGTGTCCCTCCATCCGATGACCTAACAATTGCGGGTTCGATGGTGCTCTCTGTCGCCGCTATTGCGGTATCCCTTCTTTGGAATACAGCTTACTATACGCCTGACACAAATGTATGGCAAGGCACCCTTGTCCCGAAGGAGATATTCTCACAGACTCTCAGCCGACAGTATCAAGAGCAGATGAGCACCACGGTGAATCCCAGTTCTACACTGGTTTCAACAACGCGCGCACGCTGCCGATTTCCTGATCATGGATCTTTTCACCACCAATCACGATCCGTTTAAGCGGGTTGAACGTGATTTCTCCTGTTACTGCATCGCGGCTGAACGTCCCATATTCCCATTGTTCCTGGTCCCTGCTCCTTAACACTCCGGCGCCCGTGAGAGTATCTGTTTTCTGCTCCCGTTTCACAAGGACATAGTCTCCCTCTGTACTGTACGGTCCCGCCCACTGGTCCTCGGGAACGCGCACTGCAAAATGATGTGTGTTCCAATCAAGGGTTAACCTTTCGTCATCACTGTAGGCAAATCCATTGGACGGGTGGTGCAGCCGATATCTGTGGCCGTTGATGACTACCCCCTGTGGGGTCAGGCATGTCAGCATCTCCAGGCGAACCAGGTCGTAGCCTTGCCCTTTGGCCGCGGGGATGTGCATCTCTGTGCAACACCTGGTTGGCCAAAGCAGAAACCGGTACAGGACTTCGATCCATTTGCAGACCTTCTCGCACTTGTCGGCCCGCTCCCTGTATTCCTCAGCGTGCGCTGGATTCCTGACTATGTCACTGTTCCAATGCTTGAGGGCGTTTTCGAAGGATGTGAGGGCCTGTTGGTAGTAGGAGAGTGCTTCAGTATTGGCCCCTAGTGCATGGTGGAGCAGACCCTGCAGGTAGACTATCACGGCCTGGGCATGATGCCTATGTTCGTAGTCAGGTTGGAGGCGGAGGGTGTCACATGCCTTCTGGCAGTGTGTCAACGCCAACCCAATCTGGTCCAGTTCTCGGTACAGGTCTGCGAGCAGCAATAGGATAATGCTTGTGCTCACAGGGTGATTCTGTACCTCGGTGAGTTCCTGGGCCTGCCTGGCACATTGAATCGCCCGCTCCGTGTCCCCGCATTTCTGATGTGCGAGGCACTCCTCGACGATGGTACTGACGATAGGGGGAAAGCAATCCAAGCACGTCAATGCGGTGGGGGTCAGATCGGATGGCAAGACCAGGTATGCAGTCATTTTCCCTTCCCTCCTGTCTTGTACGGGATCATCGAGCCAGTTTTCAACCAATCAGTCCGCGCAAGCGATCGAGTGTCTCGATAGCTTCAGCAGGCAGATAGATGCGCGTGTGTGGGTCGAGCGCAAAATGGTCGAAGACTTCGATGAGGCGCATGATCAATAGCTGTTGGGGGATACTGTCGTCTCTGGAAACAGAGTATTGGAAGGCCTGGGTCATGGCCGTGATCATGTCTACCTGTGCCTGGGCTTTGGCGGCCTCCCTCAGCGTCTCACGTGCAGCTTCGCCGGCCGTTTCCTCAACCAGAGCCCAGTCTCGCCATCGATTCTGCCAGGCCTCGATCCATTGTTCGGTCACCTTGTCACCGACTCTAATTGTGCCGAGCCATACTTTGTTGATCTGAGCACCTAATTCGGCAGCAGATTTTTTCAGCGCTGTTTCCAATTCCTCCTGGATAACTCTACGCGGGTGATCTGCACCGGGTCTGGAAGTGCCCTCCAAACCAACTAGTTGATTGAGTTGGTAGCGTGCCAAGATGTTGCGTAGGGTGCCTTCTGTCTCACCGATGATCACACGCCTGGCCCAGTCAAAGTATTGGTCTTCCTCATCTGCCTCAGGATGGCGCACCGCGCGGCAGACCGATGCTTTGAAGACAGCAATGTCGGACACAGGATAGGGCGTGTTTTCTGTTGCTTCACGGCCATCTGTGTTGACCTGGAAGACAACGTCAACGGACAGTGTGACTGGGATGCCCTCTTTGCTTAGCGCGCGTACCTGGTATTCCCAGCGCATCGGGCGCACGTCAACAGCATCTCGCACCTTTTCGAAACGTGTTAGTGAGCCGGAGCCAATCTTGCCAGGTCCCATTACACGGGTTAGACGCCCACCCTGTTGTAGAACTGCTGCACTATCGCTATGGGTCACAATACTCCCTGGGCCACCGACACGCATTAGCATGTGATCGTCAGTTGCCTTGACGTTACCCCCTGACACGACTACAAAGGGAGCAAAGGAGGGTTGACCGAATATGCAGCGCCAGATATGCTCAGCCCCCTCACGCCAGTTCCTCAGCCTGTACAGCGCTACGATGAAGTTCGATGCCAGGAAGAACGCTGCACCAGCCGCAACTATACCGGGCAACATGTCACGGAGCAGGCCCCAATAAACCCCCGGCGCAGCGAAGGGTTGGGTGAGATCGGCCAGTGGTATGCGCTCTTTATAGAGCTCCGCTGGGATCGCTAGCCCAAGTAACAAGCCTAGAAATGCCACTGTGGCCAGCAAGATCCGTCCAAAGTATAGCAGTGAGCGTTTGGGGTCAAACACACTAACCTCCCAGTCTATCACCAATGATATGCGGTAGTCTATCCACCGTCCTAGCCACACCTGGGGGCAGATGGTCCTTGACATGTGGTTGTGCAATCATCTGATTAAGTGACTGGATGAAGCGTAGGGAGACTGTGTTGACGAGGCTCTCTCTGTCATCAGTTGCGACTGCTGCAAGGGCTTCACTGATATATTGGATCATGTCGGCCTGGACTTGGGCACGGGCCTGCCCAATGAGACGTTCGGCCTCTGCTTCGGCTGCGCCGAGCTGCTTCAACACCTTGCGTTGCCACTGGGCCTGCCAGTTCATAATCCGGCGTTCAAGTACAGGGTCTCGGTCGGCTGGCAACAGGTCGCTGAGGCCTCCTCCAAGGGCTCTGATGCCGTATTCAGGCAATCTCTCCCTCATTTCCTCCTGGTACTCCTTGATGATATCTTTCCGAGGATCTTTGTCCAGCTCGAGAGGCTCGCAGAGCTTGTCAAACTCATACCGGGCGATGATATCCTGTACCACATGGGTACCAATTATCTCATATAGTTCATCCCACCTGCACTGTTTGCGTTCCTCGATCACTTCCCCAGCGTGCGTACCGCGTCTAATGTCCACAACCTGTGTGCGAAATGCCTTAAAGACGGCCTCGGCACGAAACGGGAAAGGTCTGCCCAGTTCGGGCTGTCGCCTCCCCGCATCGAGCTGAAACATTCCGAATGCCCTGACCTTGACCCGGATGCCATCCTTAGCGATGGCTTCCACATCGTACGCCCGTTGTTGGGGGCGTAAGTCTATGGGTTCCTGAATCACCTCCCATTGTTTGGTGAAGACTACCCCAGGGCCACGCACACCCGTGAACTTGAGGTTATTCGACAATGCCACGACGTGGTCGGGACCGGTCAGAACAATCCCAGGGCCAGAAAAGAACATGCCAGTTTGATTGCCTGGCACACATTCAACCTTTTCACGGTTCTCAATGGCGTAATAGGGATAGTTGGTGCCTGCTGAAAAGGTCAACAAGCAACGAAGCGCTGTCGAGACTGCTTGATCTTCATCAAGTGGGAGGATGAAATGTACTAGGTAATAGAGAGCCAGCCAGAATATCGTCATTGCAGGAAGCGCAATAGTGAGCAGGCCAACCCAGCTACCAGCCTTGTGGCCAATCCAACTGGCAAAGCAGAATCCAACCCACAGTCCGACAACAAAGACAGTGCCCCGTTTCTTGCCTGGCTCACTGCCACCCAAATTCCTGCCGAAATGGGCTCCCAGGCCACCCACGATGATTATGGCGATCACTAGGCCGGCTGCTGCCCATCCCCTTGCCCTGGAAATGGAGGGGGTGGCGAAGGAGAAATATCCTATCCGTGCAAACCCGATGTAGCCTCCCAGACAGATAAGCGTGGCGATCAGGGATCGTAGCGCTAGAGAGAACGCACCGAAACCCTTGTCCGAGAGATAGCCCAAGGCTGCTGCTGCTACGATGGCCAGTCCACCTAGCGCAGTGATCTCTAATGCTGTGGGTGTAAGCGGCGCAAGCTCACCAGGCATGGCTTACCTACCAAACCAGCGCTGAAGTACAAACGCTAAAACGCCTATCTCGACCTGACAACCAGGTGTGCTACTTCTTCTTGTCTTCACTGTCCCTCTTGATCGTGGTGATCCGCCCCCACAGATTGGCGCGCACAATGTAACGCACCTGAGGAAGAGCCAGTTGACTGGATTCATCGGCTGGTTTGGGCAGTTGGTACATCTCCTGCCGGGCGACCTTCATTTCAACGCCGCCGTCATCGGTGCGCATCAGTTCGTCCCACACCCAGTGTCCGGCGCGGACACGTAGGTCAACCTGAGGTGGCAATGGGGTTCCCGCTGCGATGGGCATGTTCACGTTAGGAGGGAGTAGGAGCTGATGGAGAGCAATCTGCCCCTGCACTTGTACATAGGTCGTGACATTCACATTCGTGCTCACTGGATCGAGCCGGCCCAACTCGACCTCGGCCTCCCGGCGTACAATCTGCGTCAGTTTCTCGTCCTGCAAGAAAACTGGATGTGGTAGAAAACAGTTCAGCCGGTTGATATAGTTCTGGGCTAGTATCAGCGAGGATGAGGCGGTGAAGCCAATTGCCAGCAGTACATATCCAACCATCGAGACGAAAGGCAACACTGCCAGAACTCTGTCCGGTAGGTTGTCTCCTGGCTCCGGCGCATAGACTAGAGCTAGCCACTTGGTAAATTCCCAGAGAGTCTCGATTCTGACTAAGGCATAGATTAGAATCAGAACAATGCCCACAGCGGCAATAGGCAGCACAATTGCGAGCGTCTGTGCACTGATCCCCCTGCGCCATCCGCATCTCACGCGGCGCAGCATCTCGCTCTGACGGATGTGCATGCGTGCCTCGTATACACCATATAACAAGAGCATGCATACGACTGGTGTCAGGAACCAGGCAATTGCCCGAAAGCCTGGCTTGATGTCCAGCCACAAGGTAAAGGTAAACAGACATCCCAGGCAGATGGACGCTGCAGCAATACCAAGCGGCAGCAAGGAATGCGGCTGAGTGAAGGCCAGTACCCCGTGCCACCCTCCCCGTTCGACCGTATTGTGCTGCCGCCAGTTGAGCCACTGCCGGTTATTCGTATCGCATCGGCTACACCAGGCTCCTGTGCTGGAGCTGGCGTCAAAATACGCATTGCATACGATGCACGTAGCCATTTTGTCCACCCGTCGTGTCTGTTAATATTACAGCGCAAAGTTAGACCGAGCCGCAAGTCGCTTCAGCTACGACTTTATGAGACTTTGCCTGGTATGACTTTATGGGGCTCAATACCTAGCATTATGTTGAGAGCCGCTCGTCGGTTACCCCCCCGACAGAAGACGAGTACCTCGGCGCAGGCTATCGCTGAAACAAGAGAGATGCCCAGGCTGGTACCTGCAAACAGGATGCCTCGGAGGACGTTGAACGAGGATGATGGAGAACCCGCGGATCCGGCCAGGAAGAAGGAGAGGAACCCTAGCAGGGCCAGGAGAAACGGAATGGAGCGATAGAACTCATAGAAGCGAATCAGAACAAGGGCGGTGAGGATGGCAGCAATGAGGACCAGTGGCCATAAGCCGAAAAGTGCGGCGCCTGCCATCAGCAAGACACCGACAACCAAGACCGCGAGCCGCATACCTGACCTCCTGCCCCCGCCCTGTTTGAGGGCTGTCAGCCCCAGGTATTTGCCTCAAGCCATTGAGTCTTCGTACGATATGGCGCCACAAAGCGGGGTTCTGAGGAGATGATTGCTGCTATGCCCGAAGTCCGCCAGTCTGTTCATAAGGATACCACAACTTTGCTTTAAGTGCAAGTGCTGTTGGCTCTTGTACCAATGGTTACATCGATGCCGGCTTCAGTAGAGCAACGACGTACCCCCGATGAGCCAGTAGACTTGCTCCTAACGCTTCCCCAGCAATTCGGCCTTGATGATCTGATCAGTCCTTTCCAGCCGGGTGTATCGTCCCCCGATTACCTTGTCCACGTCTTCAAGCGCTCGTTCAATGCCTTGAATGATTCGCCCGTAAAGCAACACCTTCCCACTTCTGGCGGTTTTCTTTGACTCAGCTTCAAGCTCCCGGCAGAGAGCAAGCACCTGCTGATATTCCAGGCTTGCCTGCTCCAGGTTTTCCGATGCTCGCTCGAGGCGGGCCAACAGCAGGTGGGCCACCATACTGTTATGCTTATCGCCTGACAACTGAAAGCGCGTTTTCACTCGCTTGACTATCTCAATGGCTTTCTCGTGATCGTCACTCTGTTCTTGCATGGCAACCTGGCAGAGTTGGGCAAGGGCAGCGGCTGTGCGGTCGTGGGTCTGATCAGCACATTGCCCGGCTGCATCGCAGAGCCGCAGAGCCTCCTCACGATTGGCTTGAGCCCAGGCGTCTATAGCCTTTTTTACGAGAGCCTGTGCAGGCTGGTCGAGGTCAATGTCTGCCCGCGGTAAGGGGTTGTCAATGTACGAGTCTATCTCAGCCTGGAACGACGACAGCCTGGCCTCTAGTTCCTCGCTCTCCTTTTTCAGTCTCTGTTCCTCGGCCAGGCATCGCCGCTTGATATCCGCCCGCAGAACGTGTTCCGCCATGCATTCACGGATGAGCTGCAGGTTATCCTCCACCTCAGCCAGGCGACGTTTTAGTGACCTGGTTTCACCTTCGATCCCATTTGACACGTTCACTCCTGTTTGTCCTTCAGCAGGGGGTAGTTGGGGCCGAGAAGTTGCCGCAGGTCCTGCTGCAAATCCCGCCACATTTTGAACACTTCGGAGGACACGAACGGCCCTTCAGGGAGGGACCAGGTATGGCGCAGCGCTTCTATGAAGCGTAGGATGATGAGCTCAGCAGGTAAGGCTACATTGAGTTTGATGGCATCTTGGAACTCCCGTGGGAGGGCCAGGATGATCTCCATTTGGGCATAAGCGCGGGCCAGACCGTCCTGCCGGATTGCCTCTGCCTTTCCTTTTGCCCTCTCTCTCTGCGCCTCGCTTTTCCAGGCTGCCTGCCAACTGATAATCCGTTCCTCTTTGACCTTTTCCAGCACTGGGAATTTGTCCAGCGCTGGCTCTAGTGCACCCATACGCACTTCCAGGACCTGCGCACCAAAGTTACGGGCACCCGCATCCATTTCGCGATGGAGGCGTTGGCTGATCTCGCGGCGAGGATCTCGTTCAGGCTCATAGGGTTCGAGCAGCTCATCGAGTTTGTAGCCTGCGATGAGGGCGCGCATAGCGCCGCCTATGCCACTGGTCCGAGCGGGCCAGCGGTCTATGCTTTCCTTGCCATTGTCCAGGTTAACCACCCGGTTGTGACATTGCCCCGCCTGGATCAATGCCCACTTATAGACTGGGTAGGGGACGTCAGGTATCGTAGCGACCACGCTGGCAGGTGGACGCACCAGTTGAAAGCGCACCTGGACTTCAGTTTTGACGGGGATGCCGTCCTTCGTCAGCCCGCCTCCCTCCTGAGTGCGTTCCTGCGGACGCAGGTCCAATACCTCGTGGATGCGCTCGAAGCGTTGCAAGAAAATCCGCCCCGGTCCGGCGACGCGGGTGAAACGTCCAAACCGCTCGAGGAAGACCGCGCTGTCGTTATAAACGATCGCGTTGCCCGGCCCACCTAAACGGGCTAACAGCGTGTTCTCGTACTTCTCGTCAATTTTGCCCTGCTGCACGGTTGCGAAGGGATAGGGCATGATGTCCGGAAATATCGGGTCGAGGAACGAGAGCGGAGCGCGGCCGAAGAAAAGCAGCCAGGTATACCCAAACGCGGCGCGCCAGTTAGGGATGCCGTAGACGTCTCGTACAAAGGCGGTGGATATGCCTAATATAGCAGCCAGTCCCAACAATCCTGGCAACATACCTCCCACGACGCGCCACTCACTCATGGTCGTCCCGCCCGTGCGGACGTACTCGAGTGCCAGGCTGAGCATGAATACGACGGCCAATACAACTACGAACAGCCAAAAGCGCAATTGCGTGCGCAGAATGTGGTGTCTCATTAGCGTGCGCTGGTCCGCTCGTTCCTGCACCGACTCGGCAGCCCAGTACTCTATGTCGTAGGGAAGGTGATCGGACTTTTCGCTCACTTCAACCCCTTCGATACTTGCGCGGTCTGGTCGCCAGCGCCAGTGGCAGATTGTTTCATCAGGAAGCGTAGTTGCGCCGGCAACTCCTGTGCACTCTCCGGTAGCAATGCCTGCACAGGCGGCGATGCGGCTGCCTCCTCCAGAACGTCAATGAAACGTAGTGCGATCACGTGGGCGGGCACGGGGGTCCCCGCATCTGCCAGTTGCTGGAAGGCCTCGGTGATGGCCACGATCATCTGGCGCTGTGCGTCGGCGCGGGCCCCCTCGATGAGGCGGACAGCTTCGGCGCCTCCCTGCGCTTCTGTCTCCAAGCGCCGTCGCTCCCAGGTCACTCGCCAGTTCTCCACGCGCTGCCTGAGCACATCTTCGTCTTCGACTTCAATGTTGCCCAGGCCGACGCCCAGGACCTCGATCCCGTGTGGTTCCATCATCTGCGCCAGGGCTTGCTTTATACCTGCGCGTAGCGTCTCACGCGGGGGTTTTGTGCCCCCTTCGTCGTTTTCCAGCAGCCGATCCAGCAACGTGCGGGTGATGGCATCCCGCAACAGGTCCGTCCCCCGCTCAGCGACGATCTGATCCCATCCGAGTTTTTCCTGTTCCTCTTCTCGTTCAGGGCCGATCCCATGCGCGTGTACAGCGGCGAACACAGCATGTGCGTCGAAGGGATACAGCCCGTCCTCCTCAGCCCGCTGGCGGTTAATCTGAAAAACCGCGGCGATCATGACCTTGACCGGGATGCCGTCGCGGGTGAGGGTGTGGACAGTCTTGATGCGGGTCTGGAGCCGCAGGTCAACCAGTGCGTGGGGCCGCTCCCTGTGGCCGGTAAAGACCACCCCATGTCCACCGACTCTCGTATCGCGTGTCCCGACCGTGAGCGGGATCGCATAGTGGCTGGAGGCCAGCACGAGACCCGGGCCTCCTTCGCCCAACAGCGTGCCGTACAGCGGAATGCGAGTGCCTACTACTTCCTGCAGTGCCCCGTCCTCCTCGCGGTAAAAGGGGTAGTTCAGGCCCCAGGTGTACGCGCGCAATGTGCGCCCGGCCTGCCTGCGTTGTTCGCGGTCTGTAGGCACCACCGGGAGCAGCAACGTGGCGCAGAATTTGAGGCCGAAGCGGAACAGAAGCCAGGCGGGCAGGAATAGCAGGAGCACGCCCAGGAGGCCCCACATTACCGTGTACAACGACCAGAACGGCGTGCCCTCACTCGCCGCCAGGTGCCCGGCGGTCACCCCTAGCATCAGTGCCCAGTCGAACGCAGCCAGGTAGACGGCAGCAACTTGCACACCGCGCCGCCGTCCACTGATGGCCCCGTAGGCCAGAACGAGAACGTGTATGGCCAGAAGGGCAATAGAACTCCATAGCCGGATGGCATCAGGAGGTAATAGCTCGTTCACTTCAATGCCTTGCCCATCATCTGCGCTAGTATTGCGGCGTGCTTGTACCGCGGGTAATCTTGATGATGCGCCCCCACGGATCGGCTTCTACCGTGTAGCTCACGGACTGTGGATATTCTGTCCTGTGACCCGCTATGCTTTCTTCAATCCGCGAGTCCTCTCCTTTCCCCCGAGCTACGAATCTGATCCCGCCGTCATCGGTGCGCTCCATGTCTTCCCAGGTCCACTCTCCACTTTTCTGCGCCGCTTCCTGTCTTACGCTGTGCTCTGCTTTAAGGGGTTTGCCACTCTTGCCTGGCGATTTTCGTATCGTAGAGGGAGGCACTGCTCGGGAGAGATGCCGTTGTGCTTCCTGCTGGACGATTCTGGCCAGAAGGTCCCCTTGTAAAAAGATCGGCGGTGGAAGCACCCCGCTCGCCTTTTCGGCGTACTGGTGGGCCAACATCTTGGCGGAAGAATAAACCAACGCCAGGAAGATGCCGGCGTAAGCGAGCAGAAAAAACAGGGGCAAGGCGCTCGCGATTCTCTGGCGGATGTCTGCTGGTAAGGGAGGGATAGGTGTTCTGTCTGTAGGTTCAAGGAGCAGCCAGGCCACTATTTTCCACAGGTCCTCGGATCGTATGAATGCCCAGCCCAGGAGCAAAATGATCCCTACGACGGCCACCCACGTCAATATCACCTTCAACTGCACGCTGAAGCGTATCCTGGATCCTTTTTTGGAACGCGCCGTCTTCACGTGGGCCAACATGTAATCTTCGCGCAGTTTATGCCGTCCCGTGTACGCTCCCTGGATAATGACCAGGCACCCTACCACGGTGATGGCGACTGCCAATAGGCGCACGGCCATGTTGACACCCTCCCACATGCCCGCGATGCCCATCAGGCCGAGGGCCAGGGCGATGGCAGTGAGGAAGAACGGCGCGTGGAGGTGCGGTTCGGTGAAGTGGAGCAGGCCCTCAAGTCCTCCTTTCTCCACCGGTTCAGACTTTTGCCACTCGTTCCACGGCTCATTGTCTGAACCACAACGTGGGCACGTGGTACCTGAGGTGTAGTATCCCTTGCAGACGATGCATTCAGGCATGGTTCATTGCTCCTGGTGTTAATCTGATTGCCTCAATGGAACCCGATCCACTCCAAAGAATATCACAGATTTATCCCAAGCGCAAGTGCTGTTGCCCTGGAGTCAGAGCAGCTCGTTCCCATACGCAAACACCCCCGCCGTCCCGCCAGTGTGCCAGAACAGCACGCGCTCCTCGGGCTGGAATGTGCCCCGGCGGACCAGGTCCAGCAGCCCCCCAAACGCCCGCCCGGTATAGACGGGATCGAGCAGGATCCCCTCCATGCGCGCCAGCGTGCGGAGCGTCTCCCGCTCCAGGTCCCCCACCACGCCGTACCCGCCGCCCAGGTACCCGTCGTCCACGGCGAAATCCTCCGGCGTGAAGGTGAGCCCCAACCCCAGGTGCGCCGCTGTCGCCGTCGCCAGGTCAGCCAGTTTCCGGCGGAGTGCACCGGCCGGCTCGTCCACGCTGATGCCCAGGACCCGCCCTTCATACCCCAGCGCCCGGGCTCCCACCGCCAACCCGGCCTGCGTGCCACCGCTGGAGGAAGCCAGCACGACGTGGTCGAAATGCAAATTGCGTTCCGCGCCCTGTGCCAGCAACTCCTCCATCGCCGCCACGTAACCGCAGGCCCCGCTGGGGTTACTCCCACCATAGGGAATGGCGTAAGGACGGTGGCCTGCCGCCCGTACTTTTTCGGCCACCTGGGCCATCACCCCGGCCAGCGGCTGCTCTCTTGCCCACACCACCTCTGCGCCCAACAGCCGGTCCAGCAGCAGGTTGCCCTGCGCCTGCGGCGGTTCGGCCCCGCGCAAGACCAGCGTACAGCCCAGGCCGAACCTGGCCGCCGCCGCCGCCGTCTGGCGGGCGTGGTTGGATTGCGCCGCCCCGGCGGTGATGAGCGTATCGGCCCCCTGTGCCAGCGCATCGGCGACCAGGAACTCCAGCTTGCGGGCCTTGTTGCCGCCCGTCGCCAGCCCGGTCTGATCGTCTCGCTTGATCCACAACTCTGGCCCGCCCAGTTGCACCGTGAGGCGGGGCAACGCTTCCAGCGAGGTAGGCAGGTGGGCGATGGAGACACGGGATTGTTTGTCTGTCAACATGGTGAAATCTCCAGAACTTTTTGGTCACCGTTGGATTTCGGTGCGTTTTAGTGAATATCTAATATTCCTGTGATGCTAACTGGACAGAACCATGTTATAATGGTCATTATGAAGTCGCTCGTGGGCACACTCTGCCGCATGGCAGGTATGATACTCGTATTCTTCATACTGGCAAGTGCGGGCATTTCAGCCTCTGCTTCCCCCCAGATAGGTGAGGCCACAGCAGGCGGCCTCCAGCAGGGGGAAGGAGCGGGTGTAACACCGGAGTTGCTGCGGGTGCTGCTTGAGGCAGAGCCCGACGAGATCTTGCGCGTGATTGTCTACGTGCGCGAGCAGGCCGAGCTCGAGGCGGCAGCCAGTGGGGCATTGGGGGTGGCCGAAGCCCGCACCCACATCGTCTCAGCGCTGCAAGCCAATGCCATCCGCTCTCAGGCCCCGTTGCGGGCCTACCTGGAGGGAGCACGGGCTGCCGGACAGGTGGAGTCTTATACCTCATTCTGGATCTTTA
>Ga0172364_10001924_pt1 | contig 16307 bp, 19 predicted proteins | sample LakKivSesite10cm_FD_114545 | JGI IMG/M metagenome (GOLD analysis project Ga0172364, IMG submission 114545) | Sediment microbial communities from Lake Kivu, Rwanda - Sediment site 10cm | ecosystem: Environmental > Aquatic > Freshwater > Lake > Sediment | place: Rwanda: Western Province, Lake... | reverse complement strand
GTCAAATAAATCAGAAAGACTATCCAAAGCCCTAAGCTGGTCCAGCTAAATATAAAAATCAAAACCGCAGTCAAGCCCCGATACAAAGTAATTAAATTGGGAAGCGCCCAAACCTGAGTAAGATGAACCCGTTCTCCTGATATGCCCTGGCTTAATTCCCACCCGGGCTTGCTCTCACTCATATCTTAAATTTCCTTTGGCGCAGAGGTCTCCTCTGGAGGGGTCTCTTCAGGAGGCGACTCGGTTGTAGGCGCTCCTGCTTCTTCTTTAGGCCGAGGAGTAATGCTGGGACGAACCTCCTCTTTCTCCCGAATCACGGTCGGCTTTTTTACCTCAGTGGTGCCTGCGCCCTTTTGTTGCGACTGTCCCAAGTATTGGTCAAGGTCAAATTTTGGTTTCCAGCCCGGCTCAACCTCGACCTTAATAATCTGACCCACACGGATAATGTTGGGATTGCGAATCTCCTTTTTATTAAAATTCCAGATTTTCTTCCATTGCCGAGCATCTCCATAATAATACGCGGAAATTAAATGAAGATTCTCACCTGCTTTTACCTGATGAAGCCGAACCACTTTGGTTGGAAGCTGGACTTGAGCCTGCTCTGCCTCCTGTGCCCAGCTCATCCCAACGACCAACCCCAAAATTATCCCCATCACCGCTAAAATTATTCCTCTTAACCTCATTATCCTACCTCCTTTTTTCCTACCTTATATTTTAACCGATTTTTATATAAAAAGTAAAGTTTTTTATTTTTAGCCAGATATTTTGAGCAAAAAAATACTAAAAGAGCTTTGCCTTTAAAATAAAATTCATTTCCCAAATTGATTTTTGACCAAGCTCAGGGTAAGATTTAAAGCGAGATGAGAGAGGATAAATTGGAGCTAAAAGTGGAGGGGATTAAAATCCGAGGAAGAGTTTTTGTTCCCGAGTTTATTGACCATAGCCCAGCAGTGGTTATTCTCCACGGCATACCGAGAGCCAAGCCCGCTGGTAATGACCCGGGCTATCTGCCGATTGCCCGGGAGTTGGCAGAAGCGGGCTTTTTAACTGCGCTTTTCAATTTTAGAGGCGCTGGCGAAAGTGAGGGTAATTTTCACATTTATGGCTGGAGCAAAGACCTGGAGGGAGTGATTAACTGGCTCGGTGAAAAGTTCTCGCCCAATGGAATTGCGCTCTGGGGATTTTCCGGTGGAGGAGCAATCGCAATCTATAATAGCGCCAAGGATATGCGGATTTCTGCAGTGGTTTCAGCCAGCTCGCCAGCCCATTTTTCTGCCTTAGGGGTGGAGCAGGAGGCGGACTTATGGATTAAAAATTTTAGAGAGATTGGCTTGATTCGGGAGCCGGATTTTCCATATTCTATCTCAGATTGGTTAAAGGAATTTGAGGAGATTGCGCCGATTCGCTGGATAAGCTCAGTCAGTCCCAGACCAGTTTTAATTCTGCACGGAGAAAAAGATGAGCTGGTGCCCGCGGAGCATGCGCTTATGCTTTTTGAAAAAGCGCGAACCCCAAAAGAGCTCTTCTGGGTCAAAAATGGCGTGCATCGGCTGAGGCTGGATAGGTCCGCTATTTTAAAGGCAAAGGAGTGGCTTTTAAGCTGGAGAGAGGGGCTTAAAAAAGATGATTAGCGAGCAGATTTTTAATATCTGGCTGACTTTAACTCTTTATGGAATGGGCGCGGCTTTTAGCGCCTTGGTTTTTATTTATTTATTCAATCTGCTGATCGCAAGGGTTCAAAAATTTTATCAGAGCCGGGAGGAAGAGGAAAAGGGGAAGCAGATAGAGGGGCAACATAGGGAGATGCCTGCGCATCTGGTTGCAGTAGTGAGCATTGCCATAGAGAGGTATCTGGAAGAGGAGCAGTTTTCTTCTGCTCGGTATCTTAGGCTTGAATCCAGAAGAGCTTCTGCCTGGAAGGCTCAGGGGAGGAAAGAGGATTGAAGATTTATGAATTAGAGATAAATGGGAAAAGCTATAAGGTGAGCGTGGAGGCGGAGCCGGGGCATAGATTCAGGGTCCGGGTGGATGATGAGGAGGTTTTGGTGGAGCTGAAGTCAGTGCAGAGGGAGAGAGCAGTGATAGAGACCGCTGAGGCGCCTTCAGTGGTTCGCCGTCAGGTATCTATTGATACCTCTAAGGCAGGAGAGCTGGTGATTCGGGCTCCGATTCCGGGGGAGGTGAGAAAAATTCTGGTCAGACCAGAGGCTCGGGTTAAGCAAGGGGATACTCTCCTGGTGATTGAGGCAATGAAAATGGAGAACAATATCGTTTCCAGCGCGGGTGGAATAGTTAAAGAGGTAATGGTGCAGGAAGGAGAGGTAGTAAAATACAATCAACCTCTGATTTCCCTGAAGGTGATAGAAAAATGAGCGCAATCCACATAGACCTTGGCTCCTGGTTAGGAATAGTCAATTTAGGATACAAGCAGGTGATTATGTTATTGGCCGGGATGGGCTTGATTTATCTTGGCATCAAGCGGAAGTATGAGCCTCTGCTTTTATTGCCAATCGGCTTGGGGATGCTTCTGGCAAATATCCCGCCGGTGATGATAGCGGGGAAACCAATGTTCTCAACTGATGTCTATGACCCGAATAGCCCGCTTTATTATCTTTATTTCGGCTTGAGCTCCAGTATTTATCCGGCATTGATTTTTTTGGGGATTGGCGCAATGACCGATTTTGGACCGCTTCTTGCCAGTCCCAGATTGATTTTTATTGGCGCCTCTGCCCAGTTCGGGATTTTTGCCACTATTATCCTCGCGCTGATTTTAGGCTTCAATCCTGCTCAGGCAGGCTCTATCGGGATTATAGGCTCTGCGGATGGACCCTCCACCATATTTTTAACCAGCCAGGTGGCGCCGGAGCTAATTGCTCCAATTATCATTGCGGCTTATTCTTATATTGCGTTAGTGCCGGTGATTCAGCCTCCGATTATGAGGCTTTTAACCACTAAAGCCGAGCGGAAAATCAGAATGAGACATCCACCAGAGATAAACTCCAGCTTAAAAATTATCTTTCCGATTGCCTTTTTTTTAATAGGAAGCCTGATTTCCCCGGGCGCGACTCTCTTGTTGGGGATGCTGGCGGCTGGGAATCTTTTGAGAGAAAGCGGAGTGACCGACCGTTTAGCCAAAACCGCGAGAACCTCAATTACTGATATTACCACGCTTTTAATCGGGCTTTGCGTGGGCGCCAGCGCAAGCGGTGAGCAGTTTTTAAATTATAAATCCTTATTGATTTTTGGATTAGGCGCAGGCGCTTTTATGGTTTCCACTGCCAGCGGGATTGGGTTTGCTAAACTGATGAACCTTTTTAGCAAAGAAAAAATCAATCCATTGATTGGCGCGGCCGGAGTGAGCGCGCTTCCTGATTCCGCAAGAGTGGTTCAAGCGGTTGCCAGTGAGGAGGACCGGGAGAATTTTATTTTAATTCAAGCAATGGCGCCGAATGTTGCGGGTCAGATTTGCTCCGCGATTTGCGCTGGGGTGCTTTTCGGGCTTTTAGGGGGAAACAATTTTTAAGAGCCGGGTTTGTGAAATTTTTGGCATAGATTATCCGATTCTGCAGGGCGCAATGGCTTGGGTCAGTTTTGCGGAATTGGTCTCGGCTGTGTCCAATGCCGGAGGCTTGGGGATCATTGGCGGAACTATTTTTATGCCGGAACAGATGCGGGCAGAGATAAGAAAGGTGAGAGAGCTAACCGATAAGCCCTTTGGAGTGAATATCATTTCCCTCCATCCATTGATAAGAGAGGTGCTAAAGGTTTTGATTGAAGAAAAGGTCTTGGTTGCGACCTATGGCACTGGCAATCCTAAAAAAATTATTGAGGTTTTGAAGCCAGCTGGAGTGATGAGTTTTCCAGTGGTGCCGACAGTTGAATCAGCAATCCGTGCAGAAAAAGATGGCGCAGATGGAGTGATAGTTTCTGGCTGTGAAGGCGGAGGACATGTGGGACAATTGACCACAATGGCTTTGGTCCCTCAAGTGCGGGATAAAGTGAAGATTCCCTTAGTTTCCGCAGGCGGAATTGCGGATGGAAGAGGAATTACTGCGGTCTTTGCTTTAGGCGCAGAGGGGGTTCAGCTCGGCACCCGGTTTATCGTGACCAAGGAATCGCCTGTTCATCCGAATATCAAGCGAAAAATTATTGAATCCAAGGCAGAGGATACCCTGGTCACCGGCAACATTACTGGTCTGCCGGTTCGGTGTCTTCGGAATAAGATGTCTCTGGAATTTGCGGGAATGGAAGGCTCTGGTAAAGATAAAATGGAGATGGCGCTCTTTGGCTCCGGCAAGATGAAGTTAGCGTTTGTGGATGGTGATGCGGAGAATGGCTCAATTATGGCGGGTCAGATTATAGGAATGATAGAGGATGAGCCGAGCTGTGAGGAGCTTATTCAGAGGATGATGAGGGAGTTTGAAAACACAGCTAAGGCTTTAGCTAAACTTGCAGGAATCTAATTTTATATCGCCTACCGGTTTTTGCTGAGCACTGCTCGCCTGGCGATGAGATTGAAATAAACCTTCTCCTTCCCCTTGAAGCCTAGGCTCCCGGGGTTTTAATCCGGTTTTTTGCGGTTATTCCCTTATGGAATTTTACAGGAACTGATTGAATTATCCCACCAGTCGCCAGAAAGACTAAACAACCCGTTTGGATTACTCCTTGTTCTGTTAAAAGTTTTACTTTTCCCGCCATAGTTAATGTGTTGGTAAACCGTGACATTCGTATTTGGTCCTACCTGGAGGCAAGAAACCCGGTCATTCCAGTTGGGACTGCCGGAACCACCGGTGTTATAGCTTCTAAAATCCGGATAATTACCTCTCTTTAAAACCATATAAGGCTCTCCCTTGCATTGACTGCTATCGTAGAAAACGACCTCGCCATCACGGGGGTTGAATGTTTTGGTCTCAGGATTCCATTGTCCAAGAACAATTAGTGAACCTCCCGCAATCATCAGAATAATCATTCCCACAAAGCCCCAATAAATCCTTTTCATCTTTTCCTCCTTTTAATTTTGGTCATCTAAGGTAGTTAGAATATAGCTTCCAAAAATTAGTTTGTCAAATATCGGCTTAACCCCGGGGCATTAGAAATCCGGGATAAAAAATTCGGTTGGACCGCGCTCGGTTTTTTGGCTCTGGATGAACGCTGGTTATTTGGATCCTGGGAAGATGAAGTTAGCCTTTGTGGATGGTGAAGCGGAATTACGGAATTTTATTCGCGGTTTTTTATGCTACCATAACAATCAATGAGTCTGGAGGAAAAAAAATCGGAGATAACTTTTTTGTGGCTGGCAATTTATATTATGGTTTTTGCGGGCTTAATTGCGTTCATAGAGGTTTTCAGTTTTCCTTTTTTTGACTGGCTTTCAAAAATTGGTGGACCTAATAAATCAGTTATCTGGATGCTTTTTTCTTTAGAATGCATCTTGGATACTTTTACTACCCAGAGCCTCAGATTAAACATTATGGTCTGGTGGGCTATAGCTCTGGTGGTGATTATTCTAAACTTTCTGGTTTTGCTTTGCTCAAAAAATTTAAGAACCCATCCTGAAAAAGCAAAACCTCTTATTTTTGGTCTCAGCCTGGGGCTTTTGATGTCCTTTGGGGCTTTAATTACTTTTAATCAGCTTTATCATTCTGTCCCATCTTCATTTAAAGGGATTTATATTGTGGGATTTCTGCTCTTAATAATTTTCATCATAGCCGGGTTATTCTTATATATGCGCTCAAGCAGCGCTCAATGGTTCAAAGTTGGCGGGTCTATCTGGTTAGGAATCGGATTATTTTTGCTATTCAATTTTCCACGGAATTTTTTAGAAAAAGCGAGCCAAATCGGTCTGATGCTCAGCGCGGGATTTTTTTTAGTCCTTTTGTGCTTGATTGTTTTTATCAGCTGGCATGGTCGGGATAAAAAGCCCTCTTTTAGGCTTGTGAAATTAAAAAAGATTCTTGGCATTGGTTTTATTTTATTAGGCATTTTGATTATTTTATTACCCGCTCTGGAGTGGTATAAAGTGCTATTACCCGGCTTCAAACATCCCATTAAATCTCTTGAAAGTGGGAAAGTGGATTTGCCCAATGTGATAATGATAGTTCTGGATACCACCCGGGCGGACCATTTTTCTCTTTATGGTTATTCTCGCAAGACCAGCCCCTTTCTTGACTGGCTGGGCGCTCAGTCAGTGGTATTTGAGCGAGCCTTTGCGACCGCGCCCTGGACCCTTCCCTCTCATGCCAGCTTTTTCACCGGACTTTACCCTGCTGAGCATAATTGTCATTATGAAAATATGAGGTTAGCTAAAAAATATAAGACCCTAGCAGAAATTCTTTCGGAAAAGAGATACTTCACACTGGGCTATTCTAATAATGAAATCCTTACCAGATTTTCAGGCGTGCCTCAGGGGTTTAACCGGTTTATTGAAGCACCTAAATTGAGACTATTTACCGGCGAAACCGTCAATCTTTTTTTAAATTTGCTTATTGACCCTTCTCTCTGGCACGACAATGGCGCGAGGCGGGCTAATCCAATTATCAAGCGCTGGCTAAAGACGCTCTATGAGCGCCGGGTTCGGTTTTTTCTTTTCATCAATTATATGGAGGCGCATATTCCTTATCCGCAATTTCCAGAAGCCTTTAGTTTTTTTGAAGACCCAAAGCAGGCAAGAGAAAAGCTCAGCGGACATATCCCTCCGCATGACCTTTATAATTGTGCTCCGGAGGAGGTTAATGAACAGCTAAAAGAAGAATCCATAAACTGGTATGATGGCTCAATTTATTATCTTGACCAGCATTTAGCTGAGCTTTATCAGTTTCTTGAGGAAAATAAATATCTTGATAGGACTATACTAATCATTCTTTCTGACCATGGAGAGAGTCTTGGTGAGCATAATCTCTTTGACCATGCGATAGGTCTTTACCAGCAATTGCTCTGGGTGCCATTGATAATTTATTACCCCCCGGTTTTAAAGCCAATGAGAGTGAATCGGGTAATTTCCTTAAAAGACCTTCCAGAAATGACCCTTCAGCTGATTGAAGGAAGGATTCCGGAGCAAATTTCAAGTCCTGAAGTTTCTCATCAGCCAATTTTCGCAGAGGTATTTATCTTTCATTCCAAGTTAGAAAAATTTAGAGAATTTTGTCCTGAATCCACATATTTTATTCGTCTTCAAAGCAGACAAAAGGCGGTGATTCACAGTCCTTATAAATTTATCTGGGACTCCAGAGGCAGGAATGAGCTTTATCAATATGAACTGGATGCAGGTGAAATAGATAATTTAATCCATCGGGAGCCAGAAATTTTCGCAGAGCTAAATACCGCTATTCAGCTTTTTTTGCACAGCCACCCGCAACCTGCTGAAGGGACTGCGCCAGAGCTTGACGCTCGGACCCGAAAAGCCCTTGAGACCCTTGGATACACCCGCTAACCGCTATAAAGCAGTTAAAATCTAAAAATTATAGCGCCCTTTGCAATCATAAAAATTCAGGATAAAATTATAAAGCCATTCAGAGATGAGGGTGATTAGAAGATTTAATCAGATAATTGAAGTTCCGCTGGAGGGGGTGTCTCAGTCGGAGCGGGATTTGGAAAAGCTCGCACCAGAGCTCAAAAACCGGATTGAAAAGGTCCTGATTACTCGGCTCTTGCTCAGAAAAAGGGTTCAGGCCTTGGCAAGGAAGATTGCTGAGAACTATAAAAATGAGAACCGAATAGAAATGGTTTTCATTCTTGAGGGCGCAAGGGTATTTGCGGGAGATTTGGAGCGAAAAATTTATGAGTGCGGGGGACCAGAGATTCGGACTCAATCAATAAAGGCGCAGACCTATGGGAAGGAGATTAAAGGAGCGGGAGAAATAAAGCGAGAGGTGAAAATTTTTTATGCGCCAAAGGACCTGGAGGGGAAGCGGGTGCTTTTGGTGGAGGATATTGTTGACCAGGGATTTACTTTATATTCGGTTCAAAACTGGCTTTTGAAAAAGGCTAAAGCAAAAGAGGTAAAGGTCTGCGCCCTGCTTGAGAAAAGGCTGAAAAATCCGAGCGACAAGGTAAAAAAGTTGAGGGCTAATTTAAAGTTGGATTGGGTGGGGTTTAGCATTCCGGACCGATGGGTCGCAGGATATGGGATAGACGCTGGGGAGGATTTTCGGTTTCTGCCATTTGTGGTGGTGGTTCGGGAAGAGTATTATCAAAGGAGTTGAGCAATGGAGAGGCTTTTGATTCAGAATTGTATGGTTTTGGACCCGGGCCGGTCAGAGATTTATGAGGCGGATATTCTGATTGAGGATGGAGTGATAAAAGAAATCGCGGGTGGCGGTGAAATAGATGCGGAGGGGTTTGAGGAAGAGAAGCTGATAGATGCCTGGGGAAGGTATTTAGCCCCGGGACTGGTTGACGCTCATCTTCATATAGAGAGCAGTATGCTCAGCCCTTTGGAATTCGCTAAAACCGCTTTGGTTCACGGCACTACCTCTATTTTTGTTGACCCGCATGAGATAGCCAATGTTAGAAAAGAGGGGATTGAGCTTTTTATCAAGCTCTCGGAATTAGCTCCTTTAGATATGTTCATCGGGGTTCCGAGCTGTGTGCCAGCCACTCATTTAGAGGACGCGGGCGCAGAGGTAACCATTGAGGATATAAAGCGGTTAATTTCTCATCCTCGGGTTTATGGCTTGGCCGAGATGATGAATTTTCCGGGAATAATTTATGGCTTTGGCAATGCCCGGGAAAAGGTGGATTTGGCTTTTGACTATGGAAAGATAGTGGATGGTCATTGTCCCGGGATGAGCGGGGAAGAGTTAAAAACTTATATTACCAATGGCAAGAACGATGGCATAATTCGGATAATGTCTGACCATGAATGCACCAGTTACGAGGAGGCGCGAGAAAAGGCGAGTTTAGGGATGTTTGTCGCTCTTCGGTTTGGGAGCGCGAGCAAGGATTTGGAGAAAATTTTGCCAATGCTGATTAAGAATCAGGACCCGCTTGAGCATTTTATGCTTTGTTCAGATGATTTGGAGGCAGAGGAGCTATTGGTCAAAGGTCATATAGACCGCACGGTTCGCCGGGTCAGGCAGATTATAATGGAGAATTCTATTTTGAGCTTGGAGGATGCGACTTTGATTGGGCTAAAGTTAGCGAGTTATAATCCGGGAAGATATTTTGAAAAATTTTTCAAGCTGGTGGGCGAGCCGGGAATAGGAGAGATTAAGGAAGGGAAAAGAGCCAATTTAGTAATTTTTAATGACCTGGAGAATTTATTGGTCAATGAGGTGATAGTTCAAGGAAAACTGGTTGCAGAGGCTGGCACCTGTTTAGCTCCCACCACTGATTACAATTACCGGGATTTCCTTTCCACGGTTAATTTGGGAAAAAATTTTAGCGCAGAGGATTTTAAGATAGCCTGCTCAGAACCAGTCGCAAGGGTGAATGTGATTGAGGTAATTCCCAATAGCTTGCTTACCAAAAAGCTGGTGCTGGAGATGAAACCCGAAAATGGGGAGCTTAAACCAGACCCGGAACAAGATATAGCCAAAATTGCAGTGATTGAACGGCATAAAGGCACAGGGAAATTTGCAATCGGCTTGGTCAAAGGCTTGGGAATAAAAAAGGGCGCGGTCGCAAGCACAGTCGCGCATGATTCTCATAATTTGATTGTAGCGGGAATGGATGAGGAAATGATGGCAGAAGCAGTGAACCGCATTGCCAGCACTGGTGGAGGGATGATGGCGATTGGTCCTGAGGTGGAGGCATTTCATCCGCTTGAGGTATGCGGGCTTTTGAGCGCAAGAAGCCTGATTGAAATCTCCCAGAGCTATAAAGGCGTTAGAGAAGGCGCAAAGGCTTTAGGCTCTCCGCTGGACAATATCTTTATGACCCTTTCCTTTTTAGCGCTCCCCGTCATCCCGGAGCTCAAAATCACCAATCAGGGATTGGTGGAGGTGGGGGAGTTTAAGGTTATAAGTTTATATGAAGAATAAAGTTGATTTAATTAAGAAGATTGTCTAAAACTTTATTATTGCTTCCCCCCAGAGCTTATTTCCAATCTTCTTTACCGTTTATACATTGGAAGAACCAGAGGGGGCATACACATCCTTAAGCTCATATTTTGAATAAATTCCCTTAGATAAGGCACAGTGTAAATGCGAAGATTGCGCTGCTTAAATCGCTCCGCGAATTCCTTAGATAGCTTTTCTTTACTTTTGAAAAGGCAAACAAAGGTGCAGGAAATTTCAAATAGCTTCTGGTCCTTAATTTTTCCAATCAGTTTTAGTCCATGGGTTCCAATTAAGTTCTTATCTTCAAAAGATACTTTTACATTTTCTTTTGGGTCAACATCTATATTCCCTGATTTCTCAGGAAGATTTATTTTTGCGATTTCAAAAGAAGCCTTCGCATCAATAAGAATAATCTGCTCCAATTCAAGTCCATATAAAATTTTATTATAGATTTCCCGAGAAATTAACTCTTTTTTTGATTTAAGCGACTTTTGTTTCTTCACCTTTTTCTCCTTTTTCTCCTTTAATTACGCGTAACCCGGAATAATTAGACCCATTACACTGCATATTTTTTATCTTGGGATGCAACTTCTCTCCTAATTTAGCAGGCTTGCGGAAACTTTTTTCTCCTAAATTTTTTAAACCCTTCTGGATTACTTGCAAAAATTCGGGTGTGATTTCTTGTTTAAAAGATAAAGAGAAGGATTCCTTTATACTTTTCAATTCTCGCTCAACCTGGTCAATCGGATAATTCAGTGAAAGAAGATGCACTAAATAGCTATTAAGGCTCATCCCATTTTTCTTTGCTTGTTTCGCCAATAAAAAATGGAGTGAATGAGGAATCCGGAGCAAAATTCTACCGCTATATTCTTCTGCTTCCTCCTCTTCCTCCTTCGGCTCCGGAATTTCATATCCTCTTTCAAGATAATCCTCAAGCATTTCTTTTAAAACAGAATCCAGATGCTTAAGAGCCTCAATTTTGGTTTTTCCTTCCCCGTGGCATCTCCCTTCCCCGAGAAGTGGAATGGATGCCTCCCATCCCCCGCCATAACTTTCAGGGATCTTTTTAAGTTTTATTTCCCATGGAAGTCCCAAATAATAACTTAAATTTTTTCTTAAATTATTCACCCTTTCCTCCTTTTTTAACCCCTTTTTTAACCCTTTTTATTTAATATTTTTCTCTTATTTAATCTTTTTTAAGCCCTCTTACCATCTCTTGTATATCTATCGCTTTTATCAACCGGTCTAAATTATATTTATTAACCTTTTTACCGTGATAAGATATTGCTACTTCCCCCTTATAATTAAAGGGTTTTATATAATCTTGTAATTCCTTAGAGGTAATCTTGCCTTTTACCTTTTGTTCCTCTAAAAACTTTATAATAATATCTGAGACCAATATCATTTGATGACTCCCTGTCTTAGAATGTCTAATTTGTGGGAAAAACTCTTTTGCCACAGCTTCAGCTTCATTTAGGTCTGCGTCTCCTGGTAAATTTTCTTTCCAATTTTTAAGTATTTCCCTGGCTTTGCTCACCCCTCATTACTTCCTGATACTAAATATAGTATTATTTTATAAAATGTCAAGTTTTTTAATTTTACTCCGGCTCAACATTGAAAACAGGTTTCAGATAACGGGCGTAGCTCAAGGTTTTTATCTGGCTTATTGTTATCTCCATTGCGTCAAATAAGTCATCGTGCTCTGATTCCGGGAAAAGCAAAAGCTCCTCAATTAAATCCTCTGCGCCCCTGCTCGGAAACAAAATTTCTCCATTTTCAAATCTCGCCTGAACCTGATAAGCCCGGCTAAGTTTGTCCTTCACCCGAATTATAGATTTCACTGGCAAGCCTTTTTCTCTCAATTTTTGCGCAAACGCCTCCTGATAAGCATTCGCCTCCACACAAACCCGAATCACCGGAGCTTTTGGCTCATTATGCTTCTTAAAATAATTAACCGTAAGCTCTAACTGCTTTGAGAAAGTCAGCCGGGTATGAATGCAATCCAGAACATAAACTTTTCCGCTCCTTCTCTCCCTCCCACAAACCACTAATGCAAAATAATCCCCGCTCTCCTTCTGGCTCAGCGCCAAATCAATCCCAATAAATTTTTCTAACCTCACGGCGCCGGGCAAAACCTGATAATACTGAAACCATTCCTTCTTAAAAATCGCGCCCCTCATTAGCTGGACATCGTTCTGGTATTGAGAATTAAAAATTATAGAACCAGCTTCTTTTTGTTTTTCTTTTAATAGCTTTAGCGAAAATTTTTCCTCCCAGAGCGCAAGCTCTCTACCTTTTACCTCTTGAATTGCGCAATAAACCCAGTGGTGCTCTCTAAACTCCTGCTCAAGCAAATGCCCATAAAGGTCAAGGTAATGGTATCTGGTGCCAATGATATGAATCTCTCCTTCTGGCTCCAATGCAGGCAGCAAAACCTTATAATACCAGACCAAAAGTTTATCTCTCAGCTTTTGGCTCCTTGCATTCTCCTCATCCACCACATCATCCAGAATGATTAAATCATAATGCCGAGCAATAATCGGTCCCAGAACGCCCAAAGCAGTTATGCTCGCCTCTTTTTTCTTTTTGCTCCGGATGGAAATGCTAAGCTCTAAATCGTTCCAGGGCTTGACCCGGAGATTGCCAAAATGAGCCTGAAACCAAAAATTGGCTTCAAGATGAGCGCGGATTTCTCGCAAAAAAGCCCTTGCCTGAACCGCAGTATTAGAAACAATCAAAACCCTTAAATCAGGATGACTGAGCAACCTATAAAGCGAATAGGCAATCGTGCAAATCGTGCTTTTGCCATGACCCCGAGGCGCTAAAATAAGAGTGCGCTTATGAGCTAATTGCCGTTCAAACCACTCCTTATGAAACCATTCTAACTCATATCCTAAAATCTCCTTGACAAACCGCTCAAATGAAACTAACTCCGGACCAGAGTCATCCTGCAAAACTACCTCCAAAAACTCCTCCAAAAGCTCCTTCCTGGAAACCATCTCCCTCAAAACCAATCCCCCAAATAGTAATTCACTCAAGCCTTTTCCAGATACTCCTCACAAATCCCTGCCAATGCGCTACCGGGTTTTAAAAAGGAATCAGAACCAGCCTGAACCCGATAAATCGCTCGCTCAATCCTCGCTTTCTCCTCCTCGCTAACCACCACCGAAAAAATCCGCTCCCGACTCATCTCCTCTATCTCCCTCTCCAGTCTCTTCCTTTCCTCTTCATTCTCTAGCTCAATCAGCTTAAGGCTCTGTTCAATCTCCACCTTATTAAAAGGAAGCCGAAGAGATAGCTCCTCTAATTCCATCTCTAAATTAAGCTCCTTTAAAAGCCTTGCCAAAAGCTCTGGCTCATCCTCTCCACGGAGTCTGTTCAATTGCAGGGTTTTAAGTTTTGCCTCATCCTCATCCATCTCAACCACTATGCAGGGGATAGATTTAAACCCTAACTGTTCCGCAATTTTCAACCGATGCTCCCCATCTACCACCTGAAATTCCTTCCTCCTCATCCTCCTCACCACCAGCGGAAGGAGCATCCCTTTTCTTTGAATCTCTTCTTTGAGCTTAGCGAATAATTCTTTATTCATCCGATTCGGATTCCAATGATTAGGCTTTATCCGCTCAGTTTCCACCCATATAAACTCTATTCTATTTTCCCCTTTCAACTCTTAACCTCCTTGTTCCCAAACCAGAAACCCCAAACACAGAACCTTATTTTGACCCAATACATACCCCATAATAAGCAACCTGAGCGCCTCTCTTCCAAATCAGCTTAAAAAGCTCTATCTTAAAATTTCTCTCTCTTGCCAATTGCGCCCAAAAGCCTTTAATCAGCTGTTCATAATTCCTCGCTAAAACCGAATCATAAAAATAACCATTACCCCGGTCCGGTCCTGAAAGATAAAGCCACGGTGAAAATGCCCGACCCCGAATCCTTGCTAAATACCCGCCATCAGTCGCAAAAACCAAAATCCGTCCCCTCACCCTCCAGTTAGAAAAAAACGCCTGAACCTGACGATTAGGAGACCCATAAGCGTCAAAATCCACTAAATTTAAATCAGACCCCGCGAACACCCGGGGTAGCTCCTGCGCAATGAATTTCAAATTATCCATCCTACATACCCGAGCACCAGAATGAGCCTTGAGCCTTTCCTTGAGCAAAGCAAATTTCCCCCCATCCTTTTCAACCAGATATAATCTCTGAAAATCAGAATAAACCCTGCTCGCTATCTCTCCCCTGCCCGCAAAAAGGTCTAACGCCACATTCTTCTCTATCAGGTTCAGCTCAAGAAAACTCTTGCGAAGAACAAGCTTCAGAAAAAGACTTGAGTTATCTTTTGCCCCGCTCTCAAACATTTATTTGACCTCTTTAAAATTGAGTCTTAAACTGTTAATTAGCCAAGAATGAAGAACAAAAGAAAATCTATTAAAACTGGTTTCCAAAAGGAACCTGAAAAAGAAAAATTTATAAGAACCGAGCTGGAGCTGGAACAGGAGCGCGCCAGGAAAGAATTGGAAGAATCCCTGAGAATCTTTACCCAAAAGGAGTATAAAAAGAAAGTGAGAGAACTCAGAGACCAGGTGCTGGATTTTATCCGCGAGAACCCAAAAATGCCCTTGATGGAAGTAGCGGACCAGTTCGGAATCCGCGAACATACTATTAGAGCCTGGAAAGCCCATTGCACAATGGGAACCTACGAAAAGGAAAATCAGCGCCGAAGCGCAGACAATAATGTCTGCGACCCGGAGCCAGCGCAGGAAAAACTTTTCAGCCTGAACAAGAAAAAACAAAAAAAATTCGGGTTTGTCCTCAGAAAAAGGCATACCAGCTTTATCCATTACTTTGATAAAACTCCACCCGGAATCATCTGCCCACATTTTTATATCCTGGCTTTTGCCAATGGCTGTCCCTATAAATGCGACTACTGTTATCTCAACCTTACCTTGAGACACTGGCCCGAGCCAACCGTCTTTGCCAATACCGCCAGAATGTTCCAGGAAATCAGAGACTGGATTTATGCTACAGAAAAACCCAGCGTGCTTAACGCAGGAGAGCTCTCGGATAGCCTGGTCTGGGATAAAGAGATTAAGCTCACCCAGAGCCTGCTCCCTATTTTTGCCAATCAACATAAACATAAACTGCTCCTCCTGACAAAATCCGCCAACATCTCTGAGCTCGCTAAACTCACGCCCTCGGACTCGGTCATTGCCAGCTTTTCTATCAATTCCCAGGAACTCAGCAATAAATACGAAAAAAAAGCGCCCCCGCCCTCCGCCCGGCTCAATTCCGCAAAAACCCTCAAACAACTGGGCTTCAGAGTCCGACTCAGAATTGACCCCATCATCCCCATTCCCAATTGGAAAGAAGGTTATACAGAACTGATTGAACAGATAAATAAAATCCACCCAGAAACCGTCACCCTCGGCACCCTCAGATTTTTTCCCGCTCTCAAGCATCGCACAACCGGCGATAAAGAAGTCTTTAAATACGCTATTGATAACAATGACCCAGACGGAAGATGGCGACTGCCAATAGACCAAAGAATTGAAATCTATACCCATTTCTTCAACCAGTTCAGCCCCGATATAAAAAAAATCGGGCTTTGCAAAGAAACCGAAAAAATCCACCAAATCCTCAAACTCAATCTTAAAAATCCAACCTGTAATTGTTCCTACGATTGACCAAATTCCGCATCCTCTTTTATCCGCTCCTCAATCTTCTTAACTATCTCTGCCCGAACCTTCCTATCATAAAGATAAGGCTTTAACGCAGGCACCTCCTTGAGAACCTCCCAAACCAACTTCACGCCCGGAGAATCCCTTAACCAGCCTTTGCTCTGAAAATAAACCACCTTAACCAGCTTCTCCACCACCCTTAAATAACTGCTCACCTGCCTGAGCAATTCATCATCTATGCTCCGACTCGGGTCTTTGCTCGCCTCTATGATTGCCTTCAAATGAACCCGCTTAATCAACTCAAGCTCCTCCTCCAGACCCTGAAGAGAGGTCTTTTCTGAATCCTCAACCATAAATCCCTCCTGTTTTTTAAAATTTAATCCCAATACCCCATTGCGCTTCTTCAACATCTTCATCCCCAGCGCCATAACCCAGAATAATTAATGCCCCCAAAAACTCCTCCGCCCATAAAAAAGCAAGTCTGAGCCAACGATGTTTGAAATCTGAAATTTGAAATTTGAAATTGTAATCCATCTCACAATTCCCTCAAAACCTAACGCAACGCTGAAATGATGTCATCTTCAGGCTCGCCTCAGCTACCCGAAACGACATCGTAACGGGAAGGGTC
>Ga0172364_10001923_pt1 | contig 16311 bp, 16 predicted proteins | sample LakKivSesite10cm_FD_114545 | JGI IMG/M metagenome (GOLD analysis project Ga0172364, IMG submission 114545) | Sediment microbial communities from Lake Kivu, Rwanda - Sediment site 10cm | ecosystem: Environmental > Aquatic > Freshwater > Lake > Sediment | place: Rwanda: Western Province, Lake... | reverse complement strand
TTCAAGTGCCAGCCTGATAAATCCCTTCGCTTCTTCCACTCCTATCCCGACAGCTGGCTGACCACCACGCCGCCTCCAGATACTGCCCTTACCCTGGATACCATGTCTGTGCCTGAAAGAAAAATTTATTTGACAGGAAATTTTTTTAGCTTTATAAATAAATCAGCGAAAACATTATGGGTATCAAGCGCTGTCCCTACTGCCGGGCTCTGATTTCCGACCGGGATCAGTACTGTAAGAATTGCGGCACCCAGCTGCTTTTCCCTGAGGACGAAGAAATAGAAGAAGAAATCCCGGGAGATAAAATCACTGAAGATGACCGGCAGAGGGAGAGTTCAGAATCCCTGACCGAAGAGCGGCTGGAAGAAGAACTGGAAAAGGAAATTGAACTGGAAGAAGAACCTGACGCTGAACCGGATAAGGAAAAGGAAGAAGAGATAGATAGATCGACAGAAGAGATTATTGCTGAAAAAGATACGGCTCTTCTGGAAGAGTCCGAGATTGAAAGAATTGACTCTTCTGCCCGCAAAAAAGCAAAGTCGAAGAGCCCTTTGTTGACCGGTGAAGAAAAGCCGCTTTTCCCCGGGGACAAAGAAGCTGAAGCCAGCGAAAAAGAATACCCGGCTCCCCCCAGAACTGAAGATTATCTGGTGGAAAAAATAAAGAAAGAAATTCTATCCGAGAGCGAACCGGAGCCTGAAGAGCCGGCCGAACCCGGACCGGGAGTGGTTACCCGGATAGTGGAAGAGATACAGCGGAAAGAGGCCCAGGAAGAAGCGGCTGAGACTACGCCCGAAGTTCACCCCGGACTGGTCACCCGGATGGTAGAAGAACTGGAGCTGGAGGAGAAAAGGGCGGCGGCCGAATCGTACGAAATAGAAAGCGAGGAGGAAGAGGAGCCTCTGCCTCCCACATTTGAATCAGCCGAGCTGGACAGAATCGGAGCCACGACTGAGCTCGGCAAGAGAGAAGTCGAAGATTTTTTCAGGGTGCTGGAAGAAAAAGAAAAGGAACACCTGAAAGAAAGGGTGAAGACCGCAGCCACAGACACCGGGGAAACGGGTGAGGTCCCTTCCTGGATAAAAGAGGTTAAAACGGCCTCGACCGAATTATTATCCAAGACCGCTGAAAGCGGAGAAGCAGGAACTCCGGAAAAGGTTGAAGCCGAAAGGGATGAGCTCTGGCTGGAGGAGGAGGAAGAAACAGCCACTGAGCCGACCATGGGTTTTCCGGAAAAGCTGACCCGGAGCGGAATAAAGGCGGCCGAAGTCGAGGAAGAAACAATCGGAGAAGAGGACATGGAGCTCGAAGAAGAAGTAGAAATAGAAAGCGGCCGCGGAGATGTTTTCAGGAAAATGCCGGAACCGGCGTCCGGAGAGGCCATTCCCGCGGGCGGTCTTCAGGCCAGCCTGAGCCGAACCCTGCCGCCTCTGGGCTTCAAGAACTTTGTCAAAGCCAAGATATTTGACCTTCTATTCCTGGTTATGTTCTGGCTGGTTTCGATCTGGATAGCAGCCAGGTCGATGCAGACCACCATTTTTAAGCTCTTCGGTCTGGCCGGCAGCGGGCTGCTGCTGTATCTGTTGATCCTTACCTTTTTCTACTTTTTCCTGTTTTACTTCTTCATCGGAGAAACCCTGGGCGACCGCTTATTCCGGGAGAGTGAGGAAGAAGAGAACAGCCTCTGAATTGCGGTCAGTGAGGTGCGGAGCGCTCAGCCCGGGAATGCGCTTTATCTCCTTGAATCAATGTCCTGAAGAAACACGATTTTAAGATGATAAAAAAGGAAATCTTCCATAAGACTCAAAATGCTGGAGAGTACGGGCTGACTAGAAATTAAGGTCTTGCGGCCAGAGTTCCAAGCAAATCTGAGAAAGACTGACAGCCAGGTTCCATTATCTTTGTTCTGAGAGACCAGAATTTGTTGTTAGCCGAAGAGAAGATTGTTACACCCGGAAAGAAGGGGAGATTTTTTTGCCTCTTTTGGCGGCGGAGCGTCTATTCCGCAGCCGGAGTTTCTATCGTTCATAAAGAGGGCCTATAATTATGAAGACGGGATTTTAGCTGGCGATGAAACGGGTAATCAGCGCTTCCAGAAGAACTGACCTGGTAGCTTTCTATCCGGACTGGTTGGCCGGCTGTCTAAATAAACGCCAGGCCGTCTTTTTTCATCATGGGAAAAGATCTGACTTCAAGGTAGACCTCAGCCCCGAAGGGGTACATACCCTGGTTCTCTGGTCCAAAAACTTTCAACCTTTGCTGGAAAATCGTCACGGGCTAAGAGAGGCGATAGCCGATTATTCTCAGGTTTATTTTCATTTCACCATAACCGGCCTGGGGGGATCGTTCATCGAAAAGCTGGCTCCGGATACAGCCGCGGCTCTCAAACAAATTCCCCATTTACTGGAAATAGCCGGACGGCCGGAAAGGATTTCCATCAGGTTCGACCCGATAGTTTTCTGGCGGGAAAGCGGGCTGCTCAAAACAAACCTGGATTTCTTCTCCCTACTGGCCAGGGAAATAAGTCGCCTGGGTATAACGACCGTCCGATTCAGTTTTGCCCAGTGGTACAAGAAAGCCGTAGCCAGAGCCAGAAAAGCGGGGCTTGAATATTATGAGCCGGAGCTGGAAGAAAAGAAACGTGTGGTCAGAAATCTGGTCGAAATTGCCTCTGAATACCGGCTGGAACTCTGGAGTTGCTGTCAGGCGGACCTGGCCGGGATTCCCGGGATAAGGGCTTCGGCCTGCATTGACGGGGAGTTGCTTTCAAGACTCCATCCACAGGGAGAACCGGCCGCAACCAGAAAGGACCCGACTCAGAGAAAAGATTGTCTGTGCACTGAATCGATTGACATAGGCAGCTATACCCAGAGCTGTCCGGCGGCCTGCGTTTACTGCTACGCCAATCCACGACTCAGAACCATTTAGGGCGACAGCCGGCAGATAGAAAGCGGGTGAGGTTCCGGCCCGGCTGTCGGAGACCAATCCAGATAGAGAGAAAGTTATGATACCGATCAATCCTGGCCCCGGTCCTGAACTCATCAATATATGAAGCTTCATTCATATATTGATGAGGCAGGAGTCAATTCCCGTCAGGCAGACAAATCTATGTTCGCTGATTTCCTGAAGGCCAGCCTGATATGGCCAGCCGATTTAATCAGATTCCCAGAGCCAGCCTTTCGGCCAGGGCGGAAGGCAGATTGGCGGTCAGGATCTTTTTCTGGCTTTCCTTCAGGTCATATTCAACCCGGTAGAATTTTATCCGGCGCTGTTCGGCATCATATATAGCATAGGCCGCCTTCGGATTGCGGTCGCGGGGCTGACCAACCGAGCCCGGGTTGACGAGATAACGGGCTCCTTTTTCCAGCTTGATTTCAAAAGGATTTTCCTGAACGAAGATCCCTTCCACGGTCTGGTCTTTTTCTATATAGACAAAGGGAAAATGAGTATGACCGAAAAGGCAGAGCTGGGTATCAAAGTAGCCGAAGGCTTCAACGGCATCGAATTCTCCGAATATGTAATAATCTTCATCGAACGGCGAACCGTGACAGATGGTGATGTTTTTGTGGACGACCACTGGCCCTTTAGCCAGGCCGGTCAGCAGGTGGATGTATTTTTTGGTCAGGGTTTTTCTGGTCCACTGAATGGCGGCGGCGGCAATGGGGTTGAAGGTCTGAATGGAATCCAGGCCGCAAACTGCCTTGTCATGGTTTCCCCGAACCATGACCAGATGCTTCAGCGACTGGACTGTCTGGATGACCTCGTTGGGCGAGGCTCCGTAGCCGACCAGGTCGCCGAGGAAAATATAATGGTCGATTTTTTTCCGGCTGGCGTGTTCCAGCACCGCTTCGAGAGCTTCGAAATTGCCGTGAATGTCTGAAAATATCAGGTAGCGCATCAGTTTTGATTCCTGCAGGAATGAAAAAGGTTTTCGGCGAAGTAGGAGCTCCGGACCAGGGGCCCGGCCACAACCTGTCGGAAACCGATTTCCAGAGCGTAATCCCTCCAGCCGGCGAATTCCTCTGGGGTGTAATAACGGGCCACCGGTACCTGGCCGGGTCCCGGCTGAAGATACTGACCGAGAGTTAGCAGCAGACAGCCCGCTTCCCTGAGGTCATGAAGTGCTCGCTTCAAATCATCGGCTGTTTCGCCCAGCCCGACCATCAGACCGGATTTGGTTGTGGCTCCATATTCTGCGGCTCTTTTCAGGAGACGCAGCGAGCGGAAATAACCGGCTTCCGGGCGGTTAATCCGGGGATAGAGTTCCTGGGTCGTTTCCAGGTTGTGGCTCAGAACATCCGGTCCAGCTTTCAGCACGCTCAACAGCGCGGATTCGTCTCCGCGAAAATCCGGGATGAGGACTTCCACTCTGGTTTCGGGACAGTTTTCCTGGATCAATCTGATAGTCCGGACAAATTGTCCGGCTCCGCCGTCCGGCAGGTCATCTCTGGTGACCGAGGTGATGACCGCGTAGCGCAGGCCCATTTCTCGTACCGCTTCCAGGACGGCTTCTGGCTCTCGCTCGTCAGGAGGCAGAGGACTTCCCTTGGTCACGGCGCAGAAACCGCAATTTCTGGTGCAGACGTTTCCCAGAATGAGAAAAGTGGCTGTCCGCCGCTCCCAGCATTCGCCAATGTTGGGACAGCGGGCGCTCTGGCAGATAGTATTCAGGCCACGGCTTCTTAGAAGTTCAGAAATCTGGAAAAAAGTTTCGCCGGAAGGCAGCCGGACCTTAAGCCAATCGGGCTTTTTTAAATGGTTCAATCCCCTGACTCTTTTTCCAAAATTCAGGCTAATAAGGAAGACTTTCCTGAAAGGAGCTTAATATTCGAAGCCGCGTTCTCTTCTCAGTCTGCGGCGCATCCTTTTCCGGGCCTGGGCTTCTTTCAGCCGTCGCTTCTCTCCGGGCTTCAGATAAACCGAATGCTTCTTGATCTCCTTGATGATTGCTTCCTGCTGAACTTTTCTTTTGAACCGCCTGAGTGCCGATTCCAGACTTTCTCCGTCTTCAACAACCACAAAAGCCACTAAATTTCACCTCCTAACTTCTGGAAAGTCATTGATTTTTATACTCGATTGCCTCGCTTTTGTCAAGAAAAGCAGCATTGGGCAGTGGCATTTCCACTTTCTTGATTATCCGATCGTTATCCGTCCCGGATTTGTGAACTGCAGTTGGATGGAGACGCGCCTTGTTACCCTCTGGGTATGATTTTTGCTGAGTTTTGGTAATTTTAAGAGCCGGGGAAAAAAATCCTATCGCCCCCCGCCACCCTCCTTCTATTATCACTGTCAGTCGTGCCCCCCGGGAATTTTCCTCGATCAGCGAAGCCGCCCACCGGCCTGCCTGACGAGCGCTCTGGCCCCGATGGTCAGTGGGTCGATGAGAGGGACGGCCAGCCGGTCCGGTTTGAGAGCCAGAGGGATTTCGGTGCAGCCGGCAATGACGGCCCTGGCTCCGGCTTCGACCAGCTCGCCGGCCACTTCTCTCAGGAGTCTTGAGGAACGACCTCCGCTGAACCCGGCCTTGATTCCTTTTTTCCCGTAAACAGCTTCCATGATTTTTCGCTGGCTCTCCGGTCCGGGCTCAAGGACTTTAATTTTCTGGCGTCTGAAGGCTTTCTGAAAGAGGCCGGTCGCCACAGTGCCCTCTGTGGCCAGAAGACCAACGGTTCTGATTTCCGGCAGGCTGGCTCTGGTCCAGCGGGCGGTTTCAGCCGGCAGGTCCAGCAGTCTCAGGCATGTTTTTTTTCTGAGTTCGGGCAAAAAATGGTGAGCCGTAATGCAGGGAATTGCCACCAGCTCGGCTCCAGCTCTTTCCAGGACTTTAAGAGCTTCAATCATCCGGGGCAGAGGATTTTCTCCACCGTATAATATGGCTTTCGTCCTGTCCGGAATCCGGGGCCAGTTGCAGACGATTATGCTGAGATGTTCCTGGTCGCAGGAGGCGGCGGTATTCTTGATTACCAGCTCAAAAAAACGAGCGGTGGCTTCCGGACCCATTCCTCCGAGTATGCCGGCGATTTTTGTAGCCTTTTTACTCATGCCTTAATTTCTCCAGCCAGAATTTCAGTCTGTCGAGAGGCAGGGCTTCAGCCCGGTGTCCATCCTTTCCGGTCATGGTCCGGGCCCTGAACAGAGAATTCAGGATGGCTTCTTCAGATGCTTCGGCCGCCGCCTGAAACAGGGCCGACATGGCTTCATTTCTGACCACCTCAATCTTCTGGGTCAGGCTCCGTTCGCCATGGGCCAGCCGGACTCCGGGAGCAGTGGAAAAGGCGATGGCGTAGTCGCCGCTGCCATTGGAATAAAAGCCCCCGGTTCTGGGAATGCCGAGAAGAGCCCTTTTGGCCAGCCTTTTCAGGTTCCGGCTATCAAGGGGAGCGTCGGTAGCCACCACTATCAGGCAGGAACCATCTCCGCGGGGAGAGGTCAGTCCGGGCACAGCCCCGGTTTCTTTTTTCAACAATTCTTCAACCTGAAGACCTTTGATCTGAAGCACGCCGCCGAAGTTGGTCTGGACCAGGATCCCGACCGTCCAGCCGCCGCGGCCCGGGGGTAAGCGTCTGGAGGCAGTTCCGATGCCTCCCTTAAAACTGAAGCAGGTGGTTCCGGTGCCGGCTCCGACCGCACCTTCTTCCACCGGTCCTCCGGCGGCAGCGTTTATGGCTTCCAGCACATGTTCCTTTTTTACAGCCCTGGCCCGGATATCGTTCAACCAGCCATCGTTCGTTTCCCCGACTACCGGGTTAACTGATTCCACCCTCTCATTTCCCGGCAGAGATAGAATATAATCGACGAGAGCGCCCGCTGCTTCCGGCACGCTCAGAGTGTTGGTCAGGATGATGGGCGTTTCCAGGTAACCCAGCTCTTCAACCTGGGTGTAACCGGTGAGCTTGCCGTAACCATTGGCCACATAAATGCCGGCCGGAACCTTTTCCTGGAATACATTGCCGGGATGGGGAATAATGGCCGTGACACCGGTCCGGATTCGGTCTCCCTGAATAATCGTTTTATGTCCCACCCGGACTCCGGGGACGTCGGTGATGGCATTGAGGGGACCTGTTTCCAGCACCCCGATTTTAAGCCCGAATTCCCGGACCCGGGGAGGCTGTTCTTCTGAATAAAGACTGGAAAAAAGGATTATCTGGGATATCAGAAAGGAAAAAGCAAGCATTTTCATAACCGGCTCCTGATTACAATCGGTGAATCACAATATTATTTTATGAATTTTGGAGTCACAGTTTAAGCAGTTTCGCGAAAACCGAAAACGGGTTGTGGTTATGAATCAGGCCTTCCTTAAAAATAATGTGATTTTCTGGCAGCTGAAAGGGTCCATCGGGAAGGCTCAGTCAGTCAACGGCCGGGTGCCGAGATTATCGCTGATGTCCGGTTTTTCTGAACCGAAAGCGGGCTGTTGTGGCCTCCGGGTTAAATCGTTGTTCTCAAAAAAATAAAGTCGCCGGCCAGGCTCTGCCAGATTCATGTAAATCTGGCCCTGAACGACGCAGTGTTCAGGTGGATTATCCGGTGAAGCAGGGATCAATTCGGGGCTGGTCTTTCGTCCCGACCATTTGCGCTCTTGATTAATACCCCGGAGTTGATTATAAAAATGTGAAATGCTTGCTAAGGAAAAGTTTCTGACAGTTGCTCAGCTCAATCGCCATCCCTGGCTGGTTCACGGTTTCGGTCTGGCCGGATTCGGCCTGGATGACCTGGCGGGGGAGCCAGAACTTTCTTCTTTTCGGGCGGTTGTAATGAAACAGCTGCATTCGGACCGGGTATTCTGGATTGATGGCCTCCCCCCGACTAAGCTGGCCGGGGATGGGCTGGCAACAGCTTCGGCCGGACTGCTGCTGATTATAAAAACAGCTGACTGCCTGCCCGTTTTCCTGGTGGACAGGCAAAATCGGGCAGTGGCGGCCGTCCACTGCGGCTGGCGGAGCACCTCCAAGAAAATACTTGTCTCGGCTTTCGCCCTGCTGCGTGAGAAATCTGGCAGCCGGCCGGAAAACCTTCTGGCTGCGTTCGGCCCGTGTATCGAACAGAAATGCTATGAGGTTGGCCCTGAAGTTGTGGAGAGCTTCTCTGCTGCCGGTTTCGATACCGGGCGGATTTTTATTCCTGCTCTGAATAAAGATAAATTTTATCTCGACCTGATAGCGGCCAATCACCTGCTCCTGACCGGGGAAATCGGGCTGCCACCCGAAAATATTTTTCAGGTGGGGGCCTGCACTTTCTGTTCGAGCGACCTGCATTCCTACCGTCGCGACCACCAGACAGAACAGCGTCTTATAAATTTTATCGGCTTGAAATAATATTTCTGCCCGGTCTCCGGAAGGCGGGTGGGGACCTGACCTTAGAGCGGGGCGGCGGTTATCATCTTGCCGGCAAGAGCCCGGGGAAGACAGTGCCGGAAAATTGCCAGACGATTCTTTTCGGGCAAATTGAAACAGGATTCGGGTCATCGCGCCAGAAATCAACTTTACTTTCCGTGACCGGCGCCTGTTCCAGGTCCGGGCTCTCACAGAGGCAGACAGTCCGGCAGCGTTAAAGAGGCTTGATTGATTTAAAATATTATTTTGGTTAATATAGAAAAACATTTTTTGTTTTTTATTTATCGCGGCCAGGAGAATTAGATGGAACTGAAACCTAAGCCCGTGGGCGAAGTGGATATTCCGGGTATCCCGGTTTTCAAAAAAGGCAAGGTCAGAAATGTTTTTGACCTGGGCGATAAACTCCTGATTGTGTCCACCGACCGGATTTCAGCCTTTGACTTCGTTCTTCCTTCCCTGATCCCGCACAAGGGAAAGGTTCTGACCCAGATTTCCAGATTCTGGTTTGACTATACCTACCTGGTTTGTCCCAATCACCTGATTTCCACCGACTTGACTGATTTTCCAGCGGAACTTCGCAATTATGCGGATATCCTGGGAAAAAGGTCGATGCTGGTCAAAAAAACCAGGGTCATTCCGGTCGAATGCGTGGTCAGGGGCTATCTTTCTGGCTCGGGCTGGAAGGAATATCAGGAAACCGGAAAAGTCTGTGGAATAAAACTTCCCCGTGGGCTTCAGGAATCTTCCCGCCTGGATGAACCGATCTTCACCCCTTCCACCAAGGCCGAGGTCGGACACGATGAAAATATCACTTTCAAGGAAATGGAGAAAATAGCCGGAGAGGAGCTGGCCGAAAAGATAAGGAAAGTAAGTCTCGAACTTTATCAGAAAGCCAGCCTCTATGCCATTTCCAGGGGAATAATCCTGGCTGACACCAAGTTCGAATTTGGCCTGGATGAAAATGGCGAACTTCTCCTGATTGACGAGCTGTTTACGCCCGATTCTTCCCGTTTCTGGCCTCTGGCTGAGTACGCTCCGGGCAAGGGGCAGCCCAGCCTGGATAAACAGTTTGTCCGGGATTATCTGATCAGCACTGGCTGGGACAGGAAGACTCCTCCACCTCCGTCCTTGCCAGAAGACATTATCGAACAGACCTCCCGGCGTTACCTTGAAATTTATCAGCTTCTGACGGGTAAATCTGATTTGCCCTGAGGCTTTGAGATAAATATAGATTATTTAAGATTATTTCATTGGGACTATGATAGACGGACCGGTTGACCTTCACCTTCATTCTTCTTTCAGCTGCGACGGAGACTATTCGCCCGAGGATCTGGTCAGGATGGCCAGGGAAGAAGGATTTCGGGCAATTGCCATAGCTGACCACGACACGGTAGATGCCTATCCTGAAGCTATTGAAGCCGGGGAAAAACAGGGCCTGGAAGTTATTCCCAGCATTGAGGTCACGACCGTTTTCGATGCCCGCGAGTTCCACCTGATGCTGCCCTTTGTCAACTGGGAGAGCGAAACCATAAGGCACATAATTTCCAGGATGGAAAGCTCGCGGGTGGAGGAAGCCCGGACCAGAGTGGCCAGGCTCAGGGAGAATGGACTGGAAATCGACTGGGAAGAAGTCTGGGAGAAATCAGGCCAGACTCCTCCTCTTGGGGTCAAGATTGCCCAGATTGTTCTGGACAAGCCAGAAAGCCGGCAGAACCAGGAGCTGCGGAAATACTACGATGAAGAATTCCAGCCGAAAGCTCCTTACCTGTTCTACCAGGATTTTTTTGCCGAGGGAGCTCCGGCTTATGTCCCGAAACGGCACATTTCACTGGAGGAAGTGCTGAGTCTGGCTCCCCTCACCGGCGGGGTGCCGGTTCTGTCGCATCCCGGAGCCTACTTTCAGAGGACAACGAGGGCTGATTTATTATTTCTGAAAGAGCTCGGACTCCAGGGTTTGGAAGTCTACACTTCTTACCACGACCCGAAAGAAACTGAATATTACCTGGAACTGGCCCGGGAACTGGACCTGGTAGCCACCGCCGGTTCTGATTTTCACGGGCGCATCAAGCCCGGGGTAAAATTCGGCTTGATAAAAAATGGCAATTATTCTATGGTGGAAAAGTTGAGGGAGAGAAGGGCCTGATGTCCATTCATCTAAACTGGCTGGACACCCTGCTGCTGGTCATTCTTCTGGTTACCTTTATAATCGGACTGGTCAAGGGGTTTATCCGCCAGATAATTGGACTGCTGGCGGTCGTGGCCGGTCTGGTCCTGGCTTCCCGCTATTATGGCTGGCTTTCCTGGAAGCTGTTCAACCGGATTGAATCGGATTTCTGGAGAAACGGACTCAGCTTTCTGATAATCTTTTTCGCCGTGGTTCTGGCTGGCTGGCTGTTGGGCTTTCTGCTCAGCAAATTGATGAAGGGCACGCTCAGCCTGGCCAACCATCTGCTGGGCGGAGCCCTGGGACTTTTGAAAGGGGTGCTGATCGGGGCGGTTATAATTTTTGCCATGCTCAGCTTCAACTTTCAAAACGAGGCCATAATTGGCTCCCGGCTGGCGCCGTCCATGGTCAGAATCTCCCGGGCTCTGGTTCTGTTGATTCCCCAGAATCTAAAAGAACGTTTTGGCGATACGGTCAAAAGGTATGAGGGTAAAGGAGGACGGCATGAGCAAAAAATTTGAAGAACTTACCATCCACCAGAAGCTGGAATCGCTGATTCGTGATATGGTCGATAAAGAAATCCACCTCAAAGAAGCCCTGGCTGAATTTGAGAAGATTTATCTGGAAACCGCCGCCTCCAGGTACCGGGCCAATAAATCCAGGATGGCCCAGGCCCTCGGCATACACCGCAATACCCTTCACAATCGTTTTAAGGCCCTGAAAATCAAGAGAAAAAAATAGCAGTCCGGGGTTGTGACTGCTAAAAATTTATTCAAAAAATCTTGACAACTTTTCTGTCATATTTTATAATTAGCACTCTAAAAATCAGACTGCTAAATTCAATGTAAGGAGGTTTTTCATGAAGATTCAACCCCTTTATGACCGTGTTCTTTTGAGGAGAATTGAAGAACAGGAAGTGAAGAGGGGGAACATCATCATCCCCGACACCGCCAAGGAGAAACCCCAGGAAGCTGAGGTTATCGAGGTTGGCAAGGGGAGGGTGACCGAAGACGGGAAAGTTGTTCCCCTGACCGTTAAGAAGGGCGATCGCGTGCTCATAGGTAAGTACAGCGGCACCGAAGTGACTATTGACGGTGTTGAGCATGTCATCGTCCGCGAAGACGAAATTCTGGCAGTCATAACCAAGTAACAGAAAAGGAGGTAGACTATGGCTAAACAAATAATCGTTGGAGACGAAGCCAGGCAGGCTTTGCTGAGAGGCGTCAACATTCTGAGCAACGTGGTCAAGGCCACCCTGGGACCACGGGGCAAAAACGTCATCCTGGATAAAAAGTTCGGTTCCCCCACCAGCACCAAGGACGGAGTGACGGTGGCCAAGGAAATCGAACTGAAAGACCCCTGGGAGAATATGGGAGCCCAGGTGGTTAAGGAAGTGGCTTCCAAGACTTCTGACGTGGCTGGCGACGGAACCACCACCGCCACTGTTCTGGCCCAGATCATCTATGCCGAAGGTATCAAGCATGTGACTGCCGGCCGGAATCCCAACCTGATCAAGAAGGGAATCGACCGGGCAGTGGAAGAAGTGGTCAAAGAGCTCAAGAGCATGAGCCGGGAAGTTACCGGTGAGATGATCGCCCAGGTTGGCGCCATTTCCGCTAACAACGATGAATCCATCGGCAAGATCATTGCTGAAGCGATGGAGAAAGTCGGTAAGGACGGTGTTATCACAGTAGAAGAGGCCAAAGGTCTGGAAACTACCCTGGAATTTGTCGAGGGTATGCAGTTCGACCGCGGCTATCTCTCTCCCTATTTCATCACCGACCCGGAGAGGATGGAATGCGTGCTGGAAAATCCTCTGATCCTGCTCCATGAGAAGAAGATTTCCAACCTGAGGGAATTCCTGCCGCTGCTGGAAAGCGTGGCCAAGATGGGCCGGGCCCTGCTGGTGGTGGCTGAAGAAGTGGAGGGCGAAGCCCTGGCCACCCTGGTGGTCAACAAGCTCAAAGGCACCCTGATGTGCTGTGCGGTCAAGGCTCCCGGCTTTGGCGATAGACGGAAAGCCATGCTGGAGGACATCGCCATCCTGACCGGCGGCAAGGTCATTACCGAAGACATCGGGGTCAAGCTGGAAAACGTAACCATAGACTGGCTGGGTGAAGCGGCCAAGGTGGTGGTTGACAAGGACAATACCACCATCGTCGAGGGTAAGGGCAAGCACAGCGAAATCCAGGCCAGAATAAAGCAGATCCGCACCCAGATCGAAGAAACCACTTCCGACTACGACCGCGAAAAACTTCAGGAAAGACTGGCCAAGATGGTTGGCGGCGTGGCCCTGATCAAGGTCGGCGCGGCCACCGAGACCGAACTTAAAGAGAAGAAGGCCCGGGTGGAAGATGCCATGCATGCCACCAAAGCGGCTGTTGAAGAGGGCATCGTCCCCGGCGGCGGAGTAGCCCTGCTGCGCTGCCAGAAAGCCCTGGAAAAACTGAACCTGGACAGCGATATGCAGATCGGACTTCAGATCATCCGCCGGGCGATCGAGGAGCCGCTGCGCCAGATTGCCGAAAACGCCGGACATGAGGGATCGATTGTGGTGGAGAAAGTCCGGGAAATGAAGCAGGATTTCGGATTCAACGCCCTGACTGAAAAATACGAAGACATGATCAAGGCTGGAATCGTTGACCCGACCAAAGTTGTCCGCACTGCCCTCCAGAATGCGGCCAGCATTGCCGGATTGCTCCTGACCACCGAAGGCTGCGTGACTGAAATTCCCGAGGAAGAGAAAAAGCCTTCCTATCCCACTCCGCCCAGCGACATGTATTGATAACTGAAAAAAGCGGAAGTTAACGACGGGGCCGCTTTCGGGTTAACTGAAAGCGGCCTTTCTTTTTTTTGAGCCCGCCCGCCGCCCTGTGGTATATTAAGCCCGTTGAAAGTGGCCAGTCGCAGAAAATTCTGATGAAAATTCTCGACCGTTATCTTCTGCGGGAAATTGTCCCTGCCCTCCTCATTTCCCTGGGTTTTATCATCCTGGTCCTCCTGATGGGTGAACTGTTCTACCTGACCGAGATTTTTCTGACCAGGGAGGTGCCGCTGAGGATTATTCTCAGAGTTCTGTTTTTCCTTCTGCCCTCGATACTGGCCCTGGCGCTTCCTCTGGCTTTTATTTCCGGGGTGCTGGGTGGACTCGGGCGCCTGTCCGGCGACCGTGAGACGGAAGCCCTGCGATTGCTGGGCATAAGTCCGGGGCGGGTGCTCAAGCCAGTTCTGTTTTTGGGGGCCGGCTTTTTTCTGATCTGTCTGATTTTTACCTTCTGGCTGACCCCGGCTTCCAACTACCGCTGGCTTCAGACCATGGTTAATTCTGTCCTGGGCCAGGTCAGGCTGGACCTGGAGCCGGGCCGATTTCTGGAATCGATACCCGGGAAAGTCCTTTACCTGGGAAAAATTGAGGCTGACAGCCTGTGGCAGGATGTATTGCTCTATCAAAAAGATGAAACAGGCGGAGTGGAAATGGTTGCCGCCAGGGAAGCCAGGCTGGAGCTCCAGCCTGACCGGCGGGAAGCCTGGATTATGCTGGAGAAGGGCAGAAGTTACCGGCTTCGTCCCGAAAACCCCGACAGTCTGAGTCTGGTGGAGTTTGAAAGAAGCCGCCAGAACCTGGACCTCAGGGGCCTAAGACAGAGCTTTTCTCTGGAAAAAAGGAGCCGCGAAAAAAATATCAGAGAACTCTGGAGGGACCGGAAACTTTTATCCGTCCGGAACAGTCCGGAAAGGCGCCTGACCCTGCTTGAAATTCATAAAAGACTGAGCCTGCCGGCCACCTGCCTGCTGTTTGTTTTCCTGGGTGTGGGGCTTGGATGGCGGCGCTGGCCGGGAGGGCGGCTGGGAGGCTACGGACTGAGCCTGCTGTTAATTCTTGCCTATTATTTTCTCCTGGTGACCGGGGAGCAGAAGGCCCTGCGGGGGAGCCTGGCGCCCTGGCTGGCCATGTGGCTGCCCAATCTGATCATCCTGATTGCCGGTCTGTATTTCTTTTTTCAGGCGCTCAGAAAAGACCGGGCAGGGGAGATTCTTCCTCTAAAAGCTCTGAAAAGAGCTTTATCCGGATTAAACTATCGGCCAGCTCTTTTCATAAGAAAAGGTGGGACCGCAAATAAAACCGGTATAGCTTTTCCTTCTCTCCTTGATCGCTATCTATTTTCTGGATTCTTCCGCCTGTTTTTCACAGGGTTTCTGGCTCTGCTGCTGGTGATGATAACCGTGACTTTTCTCCTGCGGCTGGAGTTAATTCAGGGGAAAGAAAAAACCTGGAAAGACCTCCTGGCTTTTGTCTGGTTCAAGACTCCGGAATTTACCCTGTTCAGTCTGCTGCTGGCCATCCCGGCGGCGGCCGCCCTGAGCCTGGGACTTCTTTACCGCCGGAAAGAAATGCTGGCTTTCATTTCCTCGGGTTTAAGTTACTGGCGGGTCGTGCGGTCGTTGTTGATTTTTGGTCTGTGTCTCATCCCGCTGATTTTCGTCTGGCAGGACCGCGTCCTCAGCCGTAGCAATTTTCGGGCGGAAGAACTCTGGACCCGGCTTGCGGACCGGCCGGTGCGGGCTTTCAGCCATATCAATCGTTACTGGCTCAGATCTAAAGTGGACGGCCGTTTTTACCATTATGAATTGTTCAGACCCGAAATCCGGGCGCTCTACCGGCTGCTGATTCTGGAAGCGGCAGTCGACGGCCCCGGTTTCAGCAGAATCGTTTATGCCGGAGAGGCACTGGTTCAGGAGGACCGGCTAGTCTTAAAAGACGGCTGGGAGCGAACTTTTTCCGGGCAGGAGTCAGAGCTTGAGAAATTTAAGTTGATGGATCTGGAATTGCCCGGCGCTGCCGGTTATTTCTTCAGGGAATGGAAGGAGCCGGCGGCCATGAAGGTCTCGGAACTCAAATCATATGCCCGGGAGCTGGAAGAATCCGGGCTTCCAGCCGGCCGTTTTCGCCTGGAGGCCGGGTTCAGGCTGGCCTTTTCTCTTTCCGGGCTGGTGCTGGTTCTTCTGGCCTGCGCTTCGGCCGGACTCCTCGCTGCCCGGGGCTTCCTCTGGCCACTGGCTGCCAGTCTGGCCTCTATTTTCATTTACTGGCAGAGTCTGGCTCTCTTCCGGAGTCTGGGCCTGGCCGAACTTCTCCCCACCTTTCTGGCCGCCTGGAGTGGGCCGCTAATATTCTTGTTGCTGGGAACTTATCTTCTGCTCAGAGGAAGGACCTGAGATCTGGGCGATTACATCTTGTATTTACCCAGATCTTCTGGCTTCAGGCTCTCCAGCCACTGTTTGAGTTTTTCCGAATTTTCCAGGTTTTCCTCGTTTTTCAGGCTGTGGGCTTTCCTGATGACTTCTTCATCAACGTATATCGGGGCTTTAAGTCTGAGGGCCAGGGCAATGGCATCGGAAGGCCTGGAATCGATGAGATATGGAATGTCGTTGTGGCGGCAATAGATTATGGCGTAGAAGGTGTTGTCCCGGACGTCGTTGACCACTATCCGGTCAACCGAAATCTGGAGCTGTTCCAGAAAATTTTTCAACAAATCATGGGTCATCGGGCGCGGAGTGGGAACACCTTCCAGACTGAGGGCAATGGCGTTGGCTTCAAAAACTCCGATCCAGATTGGCAGAATTCGGTCGGACAGTGGGTCTTCCAGGACGACAATTGGCATTTTGGAAATCGGGTCCACTACCAGGCCCTTAATCTTCATCAGAATTTCCATCCGGCGCTCCCTATCTGTACAAATTTAATATAGATTCCGGATGATAAGTTGTCAAGGAAAAGCTTCTTTCAGGCACAGACATAGTATCCAGGGTAAGGGT
>Ga0172364_10001922_pt1 | contig 16311 bp, 12 predicted proteins | sample LakKivSesite10cm_FD_114545 | JGI IMG/M metagenome (GOLD analysis project Ga0172364, IMG submission 114545) | Sediment microbial communities from Lake Kivu, Rwanda - Sediment site 10cm | ecosystem: Environmental > Aquatic > Freshwater > Lake > Sediment | place: Rwanda: Western Province, Lake... | reverse complement strand
CGTCATCTTCGGATGCATCATGACCATCGGCGTGGCCGTCCTCCTGTGGTTCTCCCTGTCCCGGGCGGGCGGAGCTGACGCGATAGTGGAGAGGCTGAGAGGGATCGATCCGGCCCTTGCAGCTCCGGTCGGCCCCCCGGGACTGGTCCCGCTCGCGTCCCTGGTGTTCCTGACCAGCGTGGCGCCCTTTGCCATGCCGCAGCTGCTGATCAAGTTCTACGCGATTCGCGACAGGAGGGCGGTGAGGATCGGGACAGCGGCATCCACCGTCTTCGCCCTGCTCATAACAGGCGTGGCCTACTTCACGGGGAGCCTGACCAGGATATTCCTGAGCCCGGAGACGGCCCCCCGAGCCTTCACGCCGGGCGGCGCCCCGATTTTCGACTCCCTCATGCCCGAGCTTCTGCTGAAGGTGGTGCCCGCCGGGTTCATCGTCCTTCTGCTCCTCCTGATCCTTGCGGCATCGATGTCGACTCTCGCGTCGCTGGTCCTCATCTCTAGCTCGAGCGTCACCAAGGACTTCTACCACGGGTTCGTGAGGAGGGACGCAATCGACCGGAGCCTCACGACCCTCGGGAGGCTGTCCAGTGCCTTCTTCATCATGCTCTCCATGGCCCTTGCCTGGCAGAAGCCCGCGGTGATAGTGACGATTCTGTCCATATCCTGGGGTGCCGTGGCATCGGTCTTCCTCGGCCCCTTCCTCTGGGGCCTGCTGCGGAGGGGAACGGGGAAGGTCGAGGCCCTGGCATCGTCGATCCTCGGTCTCGCGGTCTGCATGGTGCTGTTCTTCGCGTGGGGGCTGGCCAGGGCGCCGCAGGCAGCTTCGCTCGGGATGGTGGTCTCGCTCGTCGTGCCCGCAGCCGGGCTCCTGCGGAAAAGAGCATCCCGGCAGGGGGCCGGGCTCTGAGCAGACCTCCCGTCTGCGGCCCATGAACTGCCCGGCGTGCGGCCTGCGGCGGGAGGAGGGCTGGGTCGAGTGCCCCAGGTGCGGTCTGATCTATGCGAAGTACCGTGAGAGGCCCCGGGTCCCGGCCAGGCATGCACGCGGGCGCGGACGGGCGGTCGACCTCCTCCTGCGTCCCGGCAGGGAATCGACGGCGGCGGGGGTCTTCGCCAGGGGTGTCCTGCTCCTTCTCCTCTTCGTGTGGAGCTGGTGGTTCATCCTCAGCCCCATGCAGGACGGCTACGCCCTGCACTCGTTCATGCACCTCGTCATCCTGCCCATCCACGAGGCAGGCCATGTCTTCTTCGGGCCGCTCGGGCACTTCATGATGTCCCTAGGGGGCAGCCTCATGCAGGTCATCGTGCCATTTGCCTGCGCCTGCGTCCTCCTCTTCGGCACGAGGGATCCTTTCGGCGCCTCCGCCGCCCTCTGGTGGACCGGGGAGAGTCTCATGGACATGGCCCCCTACATCGATGACGCCAGGAGGCTCACGCTTCCGTTGATCGGCGGCAACACGGGCATGACGGCGCCCTACGGCTTCCATGACTGGCAGTACGTCCTCACCGAGTCGGGACTGCTGGAGCACGACCACGCGATCGCCCGCATCTGCTCGGCTGCGGGCTCGGTTCTGATGCTCCTCGGGATCGCCTGGGGGGCTGCCGTCCTGATCCAGAGCCGGACGGGCGGGCGTGGGGCGGTCCCGCTCCGGTCCTCCGGACGCTGAGGAGCGGCGGTAGTGTCCTCGGGCACCCTTCCCGGGCAGGATCGTCGCCTGAGGGTGCTGTTCGTGCCCTGCTGGTATCCGCCTGCCTCGGGCCAGAAGAGCGTCTCGGGCGAGTTCGTCAGGGAGCATGTGCTCGCCGACTCGGCATTCGACGATGTGGGCGTGCTGGCATTCCGGGCTGACGAACAGGGGGCCTCCGCCCTGAGAGTCGGGATGCGAGTGGACTCTGGAGTCGAGGTCATCGACGTGACGGTTCCGACGACCCTTCCGCGGCCTCTGAGGACCGCCTGCCGAAGGATCCTCTGGCTGTACTTCGTCTTCAGGGCTATCGCCAGGTGGGGCCGACCCGATCTCCTCCACTGTCAGGACAGATCCATCTTCTACGCGGCGCCTGCCGCCAGGCTGCTGGGGATCCCGTACGTGGTCAGCAACCACTGGACCGGTTTCCTGAGAAGAGCGCTGAACCCCGAGGAGGTCGCGGGCTTCAGGAGGCTGCTGCCCGGAGCGGCGGTGATCCTCTCGAGCAACCTGAACGCCAGGCAGGACTTCGATGCCTACGGGATCGAGGGACGGGTAGTATGGCTGCCGAACTCGTTCGATACCAAGATATTCCGTCCGGGATCGGGCAAAGTCGCGGACGAGGTCCTGGTCCACGTCTCCGGTTTCACGGACCAGAAGCGGGTGCCCGACATCCTCCGGGCCTTCGGGCTGGTACTCGGGAAGAGGCCCGGTGCGAAGCTCCTCATGATCGGTGACGGCTGCGACAGGGCGGCGGCCGAGTCCATGGCCGCGGAGCTCCTTCCCTCCGGCACGTACTCCTTTCCCGGTTTTCTGCCGAAGGCCGCGATAGCAGATGTCCTGAGGCGGAGCAGGGGCTTCGTGTTCCCCAGCAGCGCCGAGACCTTCGGCTGCGCTCTCATGGAAGCAATGGCCTGCGGCTGTCCCGTCCTCACGACGCGGGTCGGAGGCATTCCGGCCGTGGCGAGGGAGGGAGAGGCCCTGTTCGTCGAAGTGGGCGACGTGCCAGGAATCGCCGACGCGATGCTCAGGTTCCTTGGAGGCACTCACGGCATCGACACCGCGGCTGTGGCGGAAGAGACCGGAAGGAGGTTCGGCAGGTCCACCGTGGGGGAGATGATCCACCGCTACCATGTCTGTGCGGTGGACGGGCTCCTTCCGGAGCGAGTCAGGGCCGCCTGCGGTAACGGCGCACGGGGCAGCGTCGAGCATTGACATCGGGAGCATCCACGATGACATTGGAAAGAGAGATCCTCTAAGGTATGACGATTCGGGAGAAGAGGTCCGGCATGAGATCGCCCTCTCCGGGAGCTGCAGGTCCGTTCATCCTTGCTCTGCTTCTGACGGGAACAGGCGCAGGAGGGCAGATGGTCTTCGACTACAGCCTGCCCGCCGACGGTTTCCGCCTCACGGACTTCCAGGACGGAGAGGTGCTCTCCTGCGCCGGGGGAGCCGTCTGCTTCGATGAGGGGCTGCCGGGGCTCCCCGCGATCTCCCTCTGCTTCGTAATCCCCCAGGGCACGACCGTCACCGGAGCGACAATCGAGAGCCTGTCGGAGGAGAGCGTCGAAGGCGCTCACTACATCCTCCCCGTGAGAGTTGCCGTGATAGGGGAGGAGCCCGGACCCTTCACGAGGGATCCCGCGGTCTACGGGTCCGACGCGTCGTTCCCCTCGAAACCGGTTATCTCGACCTTCACCGGGACGAGGACCGGCTTCCGCCTCGGAAGCGTCGTGTTCACCCCCTTCAGGTACAGCCCTCTCTCGGGGCGGCTCACGGTTATCCGCTCGGCCCGGATCATCCTGGAGTACGAGTCCGATCCGGCGGCCGGGATCTTCCCGCTGACCCGGTCGCAGGTCTCGAACGCAGCCGGTCTGCTGGGCCACATCGTGGTCAATCCCGGGGATCTGGGCTCTTTCGGCCCTCCCATCCATTCCCCGTCGGATTCGTGGCAATGGGTGGCCGTGGGCTCTGCCGGAATGGAGGACACCGTCCAGCCCCTGGTCGATCTCAGGAACGGGCTGGGTATGCCGGCCCAGTACGTCACGCTCGACTGGATCTACTCGAACTACGACGGCTACGATACGCAGGAGCGGATCCGGAACTACCTCAAGGACGCCTTCCTGAATCATGGGCTCATGTACGCCCTGATGATAGGAGACTGGGGGGAGACCCAGCGGATATCCAGCCTGAGGATCGGTTCCGACAGCCTTCTCCTCGGCGAGACCACGGACCTCTACTACTCGGACCTCGACCGCGACTGGGACGGCGACGGGGATCACCTGTACGGCGAGAACACCGACTTCGTCGACTACTACTCGGACATCTCGGTAGGCAGGTTCAGCTCGGATAACACGGCCAACGTCGCAACACAGGTCGAGAAGACGATCGAGTACGAGACGTCCTCTCCCCAGGGTGCCTGGCGCACGAGCGCACTTCTCTGTGGCGCAGGGCTCTGGCCCGATGTCGACTACTGGGGCAGCTTCGTCTGCGATTCGATCACGAGCCGGATGCCTGCAGGCTGGACGCCCTGGCAGCTCTACGAGACTCCCGACGGCCATCCCACCAACCAGATCGATGTGATCAACTCCGGCGTGAGCTACGCGGCCCTGGAGGGTCACGGAGCCCCGTCAGGGGTCTACTGGTACTTCGAGCCGCCGAACATGGTGACCAACTCGAACTACACCGGCATGTCCAACTGGGGGATGTTCCCGATCTTCCACTCGATGGCGTGCAACCCGGGCCAGCTCTCGGTCTATGGGTGCAACGCGGAGCGGCTGATGATGTGGCCCTACGGTGGGGCGATCGCGGTCATGTACAACTCCAACTACGGCTGGGGGACACCGCCGGCGATGGGTCCCTCCGAGACCCTGGAGCTGCAGTTCGCGAACATGCTCTTCGTCTCCGGCGTGGAACGGATCGGCGACATGCAGGCCGCGGCGAAGGACGCCTTCAAGGCGTCAGGGCCGATGGCCTGCCAGAACTGGGTCCTTCAGGAGAACAACATGCTCGGGGACCCGGCCACGCTGTTCCTGTCGTACCAGACCGGGATCGAAGGGGGAGCGGTCGCCTCTCCCCCGTGCGTCTCACTCGGCCCGGCCCGGCCCGATCCTGCACCGGGAGCGTTCTCCGTCGCGTGGGCCGTGCCCGCGCCGGAAGCTCTCTCCATCGGCGTATGGGATCTGTCCGGCCGGCGCGTCAGGTCCATGGAGGTGCCTCAGGGATCCGAAGCAGCAGGCACCGCTTCGTTCGACGGCCTCGACGACCACGGCCGGCCTCTGCCCTCTGGCTGCTACATCGTCAGGCTGGACTGCGGATCCGGCACTGCGGCCACGCGCGTCGTGATCCTGGAGCGGTGAGAGCTCCGTCCTGGAGCGGACTGCTGTGAGAACAGGGGAGAAATCGCTCATCCGCAGTGCGGGCCTGGCCGCCCTGATGCTGGGCCTGGCCGCATGCCACGCGGGACCGCGAAGCCACGACGTGCTCCTGGTCATAGTCGATACCGTGAGGTCGGACCACCTGGGCTGTTACGGCTACGACAGGGATACGACGCCGAACATCGACAGCCTCGCGGCGCAGGGCACCAGGTGGAGCCGGGTCCAGGCCCAGAGCTCCTGGACGCTCCCTGCGATAGCCTCGATCATGACCGGCCTGGACGACCGGACCCATCGTGCCGGGATGTTCGACGGCGTGTTCTACGGCATCGATCCCGAGCTTCCGTTCCTTCCGCATCTCATGAGCAGGGGCGGCTTCCAGACCGCGGCCTTCTTCAATGTGATCTTCCTCGATGCCTGCTTCGGCTTCAACAGGGGCTTCGATCACTTCGACTGCGTGGGCTCGGTCGAGACCGCCAACATGCGGGATGCGGGGACCACCGTGGACAGAGTCCTCGAGTGGCTGGACTCGGACCGGGATCCGGACAGGCCCTTCTTCATCGCCCTGCACATCTACGATGCCCATCTCACCTACGATCCTCCGCCCCCCTATGCATCCGCCTATACGGACCCCGCCTACTCCGGTCCGTTCGGGCCGGACTGGGGCACGAAGTCCGACGTGTCCGCCGTGAACCAGGGAGGGGAGGCGGTGGCGCCCGGGGATCTCTACAACCTGGAAGGTCTGTACGACGGGGAGATCTCCTACGTCGACAGCCAGCTCGGCAGGCTCTTCGAAGGCCTGCGGTCCAGGGGGCTCTCCTCCACCACGCTGATCGTGGTCATGGCGGATCACGGCGAGGAGTTCATGGATCACGGAGGGCTCGGTCACGGCCACACGCTGTATCAGGAGCTCCTGTCCATCCCGCTGATAATGTCCGGCCCCGGCGTCCGCGCCGGCTTCGTCGACACGACACTCGCCGGAGAGATAGACGTGGCTCCGACCATCCTGGCCTACTCCGGCCTGCCGGTGCCGGATCAGATGCATGGAGTGGACGTCCTGCGTGCCCACAGCGGCCGCAGGGCCCTTCCGGCGAGCCTGCTGATGACGACCGGTGGAAGGGTGGCAATCAGATCCGGCGACGAGAAGCTGCACTGGTCACAGTCGACCGGCCAGTCTGTGCAGTTCGATCTGGCTTCCGACCCGCGCGAGGCCGTTCCGCTCGCCGCGGTGGACAGCAGCCTCGTGAGGGACGCCGAGTTCTTCTGGGCCACGCCGGCGCTGGGGCATCCGGCCCCGGTGAGTCTTGCGGAGGCTGCCGAGAACGTTTTGAGGAACCTGGGCTACATCAGATAACAGGGCCTGTGCCTGCACCTCTCCGATGCCTGCCGCCGCCTGTCCATGTCGGCGACCCATGCCCTTCGCGGAGCCCGCTAGCGCGGCCCTGATCCCCTCAGGAGCGTCAGCACGACGTTGCAGGCGCAGGAACCATACTCGGCCCGGGCCACATAGACTCCTGTCGGACAGGGCAGGCCTTTCCGGTCGAGGCCGTTCCAGGAGACTTCGGCCGCCTCTCCTGCTCCAGCATCCACGACGGGCGACGCCACAAGGCGCCCCCGGACATCGTAGACGCTCAAGCGAGGGGTTCCACAGCCCGGCTCGCCGGACCAGCGGAGATGAAGAGCGACGACGGAAGCGAACGGATTGGGCGATGCCTCTACAGCCATCATGGGTGGCGTCCCCGGGCCGGGCTCCACGTCGGAAGAAGCCGAAGCGCTGAAACAGTATCCGGTTCCGCCGGTGCTAGACGCCCCGCCGACGACCAGGACGACCTGGTCCGCGGGATCCGTCAGCCCGCCTATCCAGAGCGCACCCGTCTGCGTGGGGTCATCGATCGGCATGGGGTGGACCTGCTTCGAGCCGTCCGCATGGATTGCCAGCCCCCATACTCTGTACTTGTTCGTGTCATCCCCGTCGAAGGACAGCAGGATGCTGCCGTAGGAACTCAGCCCGCTGAACCCGTAGTAGTCGGCGGCCCAGTGGTTCACTGTTCCATAGGTCGGGGCCACCGGGTACGTTGAGTAGGTCCCCGACAGTCTGAAAGCAGGCAGGTCCGCACCGGAGTATCCGAAGCGCCCGTCCTCGATCGTAGTGTCGTCGAGGTAGTTGGCCACTATCCAGTCACCGAAGACATCCGCGAAGCTCTGGGAATATCCGAGATCGTCGAGGACGTTCTCATATCCGAGGATCGAGTTCGCCGGCTCGTGCACCAGGGCGTATGTCGCCTCGAGCCCTCCGTACCTCTCGTAGAAGTAGAGCGACCAGAGGTAGGCCTTGATGTAGTCGGCCCAGGTGCCGTCCCAGGTGACGAGACTGAGATCGGGGTTCGTGTTGAATGCGAAGATGGGATCCCCTGCTCCGTACAGCCACATCGCCAGCTCGGCGAGCCCCTCGTTGACCCAGGGCATCTCGTTCTCGTCGTACTTCCAGTGGATCATGTGCATGAACTCGTGCGCGGCCACGGCGAGCATCATCTCGCCGCTCGGGCCGCCGGGACTGACGGGATTCAGGTAGCAGACCTCGCACTCGTTGCTGTGGTAACCGGGGAATGTGCCCTCGAGGTACTCGTCGAACATGAAGAAGTACCCTGCGGCTACCATGCCGACGTTGTGGTACAGCAAGTAGATCCGTGGGTCCCTGTCCAGTTCGTCGGGAGGCGCTCCGAACGCCAGACTGTCCAGCTCGTAGATGCCGAGATCCGGGAGTGGGCCGATGCTCCAGTTCTCCCAGCTGTCCAGGATCAGGTCCACGTCGGCCTGGTCGATGTCCACGAGCCACTCGTCGTCCCTCACGACCACATAGCCTCTGTCGCTGATTCCGCGGACCGTGCACATCCGCTGCTCGAAGTTCGGGGGCCAGGTCTCCCCGACCCAGAGCCACCAGAGCCACGAATCGCCTATCTGCGGATTGTCCGGGGGAGATGTGGGAAGTCCGGGGACCGGCCAGACGACGTCCGGCCCAAGCTCACCCGGAGGAGGCACCGTTACGTCGCGGGGCATCGGGCATGGCTCGGGGACGTCTGCCCGGAGCAGGGCCGGGCACGCGAGGAGAAGGGTCAGAAGCGCGGGCAGGAGGTCCGGGGTGAGCTGGCGAAGTCTCTCTGCTCTCGATCCGGTCCTCGATGCCCGAATGATCGGCCCCCTGGTTCCGTCCTGCCTCGACCGGCCCGGCATGCTCGTCGTGCCCATGCAGTCGCCCCGGGCCTCCGGGAACATAGCCCTCCGGCGTCATTCGCGTAAGACTCCTCGGTCTCTCGAAGTTGCCTGGACCGACTCCACGATTGCAGAAGGCACTGCCGGTCCGGGCGATCGGCCCGGCCTTCTTGACTCCTGGACTCCGGGCTCTTAGCTTCGCCGGGATAATCGGGTGCCTTTCCCCTTCCCCGGAGGTGATGGGATGAGACTCCTGTTCATCAAAGCATGAACGGCCTCTCCTGTCCGCCTGCCGGGTGCAGGCGGGAACCAGACCCGATAGAAGAGGCCCGTCCCCGGGCCTTTTTCATGTCGGTCCCTGCTCTGGTCGCGGAAGTCCGCAGTCGCATGAGTCCACACATGGAGGGGATGGAATGAGAACAGTGCTTCCGGTCCTGGTGCTGCTGGTGCTTGCCTCATGTGCCCTGTCCCAGTCTGTGACCGGCTACGGAGACCTGACCTGGAACAGCAAGTACGTCTGGAGGGGGATCGACTTCGTGGACGGGTCCGTCCTGCAGCCGTCCCTGTGGCTCTCCTGCTGCGGCTTCACCGGCGGCGTCTGGGGGAGCATGGAACTCACGGATGTCAACGAAGTCCCTGGCGGCGACGACAGGAAGATGAAGTTCACGGAAGTCGACCTGTACCTGAGCCACACCGATCAGTTCGGGCCCGCATGCGTGACAGCCGGCATCGGAGACTACCTCTATCCGAACACGGACTGCAGGTCCACGGCCGAGCTATCTCTGGTCGCCACCTTCGGGGTGCCGCTGACCCCGGTGCTGAGCTTCTACCGCGACATCAAGGAGGCGGATGGTCTGTACTCCTCCCTGGGAGTGTCACAGGCCATTCCCGGGACCTGGCAGGTCTCTGACGCGATGTCGGTCTCTGCGCCGGTCCTCTCAGCTTCGATCGGGTACGGCAACTCTCTCCACAACGCCTTCTACTACTGGTATCCCGACGGCGCCCTGGGGGACCTGACCGTGAACGCCACCCTCCCGGTGTCGGTCGGGTCATCCCTCTATGTCACGCCTGCCGCGCACTATGCCATGCTCATGGACAGCAACATCCGAGACCTGTTCGAGGAAGACACCCAGTTCTGGGGCGGCACGTCCGTCACCTGGTACTTCTAGGCCTCTCGGCCGAAGGGGGCCTTTCCATGAGCACTACTCCTTTCTGGGTCGCGGCGCTTCTCTACATGGCCGGCATGGTCCTGGTGGGGGTCTTGACCAGGGTGAAGAGGTACGCGCGAAGCAAGTCCGACCCCCTGTCGACGCTCGACTACTGGCTGGCCAAGAGGGAGCTTCCCTTCTGGCGGCTTGGCATGTCGCTCACAGCCGGCTGGCTCATGCTGGGCTGGGTAGGCTTCGGCATGGCGCAGGTCTACATGTACGGGGTCACCGGCCTGTGGATCCTTCCGATACCGTGGTTCATCCTGTGCTTCATCATCGTTGCCATGGTGACCTTCGTGAGAAGGCTGCCTGCCGTGAGCCTGCCCCAGGCAATCGAGGAGAGGTTCGGGTCCGGGGCGAGGACCCTGCTGGCCGTGTTCTCGACGGGTGTGTTCCTGGCTTGGACGCAGGCCGAGCTGTTCATGGGCGGCACGCTCATGGCGCCCTTCCTCGGTGTGCCGGCATGGGTCTGCATGATCATGCTTGCGTTGCCGATAGCCATCTACACCTACATGGGCGGCTTCAGGGCGATAGTCACAACTGACATGCTGCAGTTCCTGCTGATGACCGTGTTCATGGTCGTGCTCGCCGTGACGGCAGTGTCGGCGGCGTCGTCCGCCAGCGCGGGCGACATCGTCGGTGCACTCAGAGCTGCCGCCCCGCCATGGTCAGGGGAGGGGAACGCCATGAATCCCTGGTTCCTCGGGGTCCTGTTCCCGATCGTCCTGCTCATCGGCTACCTGCCGGGCTGGATGATCGAGCAGGACCTCGTGCAGCGCGTGCAGGCCATGAAATCGACGAAGGAGGCCCGGAAGGGCGCCCTGCTGGCGCTGTTCCTGATAACGACCTTCGTGCTGGTACTGCCCAGCATAACGGCGTTCTGCTCCCTGATCGTGTACCCGCCCGTCGACGGCATGCCGGCGGACGCGATCGGGGGCAGCGCTCTCGGGATAATCCCGGCCTTCATAGGAAGGCTCCCGATAGGCCTCGCCGTCTACATGCTGATCGGCATCATGGCCTGTCAGATGTCGACGGTGGACACCTTCGCCCAGGTGACAGCGATGCCGGTGGCCTACGATCTCGTCGAGCCGGTGCAGAGAAGGCGGAAGGTCAGCCGCGAGGCAAGGCTCTCGACCACCCGCATCATCTCCGTGATCGCAGTGCTTGCCGCCCTGGCCTGTGCCCTCATCAGCAACACCCTGGGCGACGTCTACTACATCTCTTCCGGGGTGCTGTCGGCCTGCATAGCCGTTCCTGCATTCTTCATCTTCTGGAGGAGGACGACCCTCCCGGCGGTGATGACGGCCGCGATCGGCGGGTTCGTGGGGACGATCGGGATGTACTGGTTCGAGTACAAGCACCTGCAGTTTGCCGATCCTTCTCTGCCCAACTACTACACCGACGTTCTGCCCTCCTGGCTCGCAGGGGCATACGGCTACATCTACGTGGCTGCAGGGGTCGTCATCTCGGTGGTCCTGATAGTCCTCGTCAGCCTCGTCACGAAGAGACCGCCGCAGGAGCGGCTCGCCGAGGTGAGGGACAGGCCGATCGACGACTTTGCGGAGTTCGTGAAGGGATCGATGACGGCCGAATAGCACTCAGCGGGGGCATGGGGCCCGCCGGGGCGGGCCCCATGCGTCGCCCCCGCCCTCGCAGGGATCAGACCAGTTCAGCGACCGGGCCTCGCGGGAGGCCGGGCGGCTAGTCCCGGCTCCTGCGCCTGAGGTCCCCGAGTATCTCCTCCGCCACGGAGAACGGCACGGGCTCGTAGTGCTCGAAGTGCATCGAGAAGGACGCCCGGCCCTGGCTCATGTTCCTCAGCTCGGTCGAGTAGCCGAACATCCCGGCCAGCGGTATCAGCGCCTTCAGGACCTGAGCGTTTCCCTGCCGACCCATGGACGTGATACTGCCCCGCTTGTCGTAGACAGTCCCGGCGACCGCGCCGGAGTACTCCTCCGGTGTGATCACCATGACGCTCATGATGGGCTCCAGCAGCTGAGGATCGCCACGCATGAAGGCCCTCTTGAAGCCCTCCGAGGCGCACCTGCGGAAGGCCATGTCCGACGAGTCCACTTCGTGCGACGAGCCGTCCAGCAGGATGACCCTGACGTCCACTACCGGGAAGTCGGCCATGACGCCGCGCTTCATGGCGTCGACGATCCCCTTCTCGACAGAAGGCACGAACTCCCTCGGGATGTTGCCGCCGGTGACCCGGTTGATGAACTCGAAACCGTGTCCCGGGGGCATCGGCTCGAGCCTCATGACTATGTGTGCAAACTGACCGCGGCCGCCGGTCTGTTTGACGAGCCTCTCGTCTATGTCCACCGAGGTAGTGATGGTCTCCCTGTAGGCGACCCTGGGCGGAGAAGTGCTGACTTCGACGCCGAACTCACGCCGGAGGCGCTCCACCAGGATCTCCAGATGCAGCTCCCCCATCCCTGAGATGACCGTCTGCGAAGTCTCCGGGTCGGTGGCCACGACGAAAGTGGGATCCTCCTCGGCCAGCTTCATCAGCGCGCTCGTGAGGCGGTCCCGCTCGGGGGCCTTGTCGACCGCGATCGCCACGCTCAGGACCGGTGCGGGGAACTCGATCGCATCCAGGATGATCGGGCTCTCGCGTATGCATATCGTGTCGCCCGTACCGGTGTCCTGGAGGCCTGTCACGGCACCGATCTCGCCGGTGAAGAGGGCCTCGATGCTCTCGCGCTTGTCCGCGTGCATGCGGAGGATCCTGCCGACGCGCTGCATGCAGTCCTGCGAGGAGTTGTAGACGTACGAGCCGGCCTGAAGGGTCCCGGAGTAGACCCTGACATAGACCAGTTTTCCGACGTGCTTGTCGGTGACCACCTTGAAGGCCAGTGCCGCCAGTCTGCCCTCATCCTTCGGGATTCGCTCAATGGGGTTGCCCTGGAGACAGCGGCCGCTGACGGGAGGGAGGTCCAGCGGGCCGGGCAGATAGTCCACGACCGCGTCCAGAAGCCTCTGAACACCCATGTTGCGGAACGCGCTTCCGCAGAGGACGGGGCAGATCGCACCCGAGTGCGTCGCCTTGCGGAGGGCGGCTATCAGTTCGTCGGAGCTGATCTCCTCTCCGGCGAAGAACTTGGCGAAGAGCCTCTCGTCCACCTCGCTGGCCCGCTCGATCAGGTTGCCCCTCCAGCGGGTGTACGTCTCGAGCATGTCCTGAGGAACCGGCTCGTCGCGCCATGTCATGCCCAGGTCGTCCTTGTCGTAGTAGACCGCACAACCCTTGACCAGGTCGATCACGCCTCTGAAGGTATCCTCGGACCCCATTGGTATGACGAGAGGGACTGCATTCGCGCCCAGCTCATCCTGGATCGCCTGGACCACTCCGTAGAAGTCTGCGCCCAGCCGGTCCATCTTGTTCACGAATGCTATCCTGGGGACGGAGTACCTCTCGGCCTGCCTCCAGACGGTCTCCGACTGCGGCTCGACGCCACCGACAGCGCAGAAGAGCGCGATCACCCCGTCGAGGACCCTTAGACTGCGCTCGACCTCGACCGTGAAGTCCACATGGCCGGGAGTGTCGATCAGGTTGATCATGTGCCCGCGCCAGACGATCGCCGTCGCGGCGCTGGTGATGGTTATCCCACGCTCCTGCTCCTGATCCATCCAGTCCATGATGGCCCTGCCGTCGTGCACCTCTCCCAGCCGGTGCGTCTTCCCGGTGTAGAAGAGCATCCGTTCCGACAGCGTCGTCTTGCCGGCATCGATGTGGGCCATGATGCCGATGTTCCTCAGGTTCTCGAGAGGGAACTCCCTCTTCATGTCATCCTCCACAAGCCTGGCCGGAAAGTCATCCTCGAGGCGAGATGCCCGAATATAGGCAATTCGGGGCACGCTGGTCCGGCACCCCGGCCTGTGCCCCGCTCCCGGCCGGTGGAGACCACCCGCGGCCACCGGACGCAGGGTCCCGTTCGCCAGCGGTTCCGGACTCGGTTGCCGCGGCGGGCATGTGAGGAAAGGACTTCGGGACGCCCTCGAGCCGGACGCAGGCCTGGAGGATCTGGTTCTCAGATGCCGGAGGACAGGCGCCGCGAGAAGGATCAGCGGCAGGAGGGCTACGGCGCGGACGGGGACTCGTCGCCACCCGTCCGGGGTTCTATGAAGACGAGCGCGAGGGCGGCCTTTCCGGAGCCGTCCTTTATCGGCGCGATCCTGTAATCGACCTCGAGCCTGCTCTCTCTGACGGGCAGCTGCAGCAGGGCACGGCCCTCGGCGGTCGTCCCGCCTCCTATCGTGAAGTTGAGGAACTGACCTTCACCCCGGAAACTGGACCGAGCAGACTCACGAAACGGATGATATCGTGAGCTGGAGGGAAGTTTTCCGGGATGAGGAAGAGGTATACGGAGGAGCAGATCGCGTTTGTGCTCCGGCAAGCCGAGAGCGGGGTCTCGATAGCCGAGATCTGCCGCAAGACTGGGATCACGGAGCAGACATTCCACCGCTGGAAGAAGAAGTACGGGGATCTCGGGCTGCCGGAGCTGAGGAGACTGCGGCAGCTCGAGGAGGAGAATCGCAAGCTGAAGCAGCTGGTGGCTGACCTGTCGCTGGACAAGGCGATGCTCCAGGACGTGCTGCGAAAAAAGTCTGAAGCCTGCCCGCAGGCGTGAGCTCGTGAAGGGTCTTCAGGAGAGCTTCGAGGTGAGCGCCAGAAGAGCCTGTGCAGTGATTGGGATCGGGCGATCCAGCTTCTACTACGAGTCGTGTGCGGACAGGCAGGAGGAGTTGCGGCTCCGGATAAGGGACATTGCCGAGGCCCGGGTACACTACGGCTACCGGCGGATCCTGACGGCGCTCAGGCGTGAGGGCTGGATGGTCAACCACAAGCGGGTCTATCGCCTGTACACGCAGGACTGCCTGACGTTTATCCGGAAGAAGCCCAGGCGTCACGTCAGTTGCCAGAAGCGGGTCGAGAGGATCGTGCCGGTCTGCCCCGACCAGGTTTGGGCGATAGACTTCATGGCGGATCAGTTGTACGACGGGAGGCGCTTCCGAATCCTTACGCTCATGGATACCTGTACCCGAGAATGCCTGGCGCTGCATGTCGGCCAGAACATCACTGGCTACGACGTTGCGAAGGCCCTGGATGACGTCCTCCTCACCAGACTGGCTCCTGAGCGGATCTGCGTGGACAACGGGAGCGAGTTCACGTCGAAGGTGCTGGATCAGTGGGCCTATTTGCGCGGTGTACAGTTGAGCTTCAGTCGCCCAGGGAAGCCCACGGACAATCCGCTGATAGAGTCATTCAACGGGCGGCTTAGGGAGGAGTGCCTTAACGCGCACTGGTTCCTGAATCTGAGGGATGCGGCCAGGATCACCGGCCAGTGGCGAACAGACTACAACGACAACAGACCGCATAGCTCGCTTGGTGACAGGACGCCGAGCCAGTTCAGAAGTGAGTGCGAATCATCGTCCTATGATTCTCCGGAGATGCCGGAGCAGACACGATCCGGGCTTGCTCTTGCTGACCTTCACCCCGGAAACTGGACACGCTGACCCTAAGAGGTCATCCTGCTGGAGAGGGAGGCGGGATGAGCAAGAAGCGGTTCAGCGAGGAGCAGATCATCTACGCATTGAAGCAGGCGGAGGGCGGGCGCCCGGTGCGGGAAGTGTGCCGGGAGTTGGGCGTGAGCGAGCCGTCGTTCTACGCCTGGCGGAAGAAGTACGGCGGGATGGGTGTCAGCGAGCTTCGTGAGCTGAGGCAGTTGCGTGAGGAGAACCGTCAGCTGAAGGGGCTCGTGGCGGATCTGACGCTAGACAAGCACATCCTGCAGGAGGTGCTCTCAAAAAAAGTCTGAAGCCGGCTCGGAAGCGAGAGCTGGCTGGTCAGATAAGCGAATGGTACGACATCGGGGTGAGGCGGGCCTGCAAGCTTCTGGGACTTCATCGCTCCGCGTTCTATTACCGGAGCTGTGCTCCCGCGCGAACTGCGCTGAAGATGCGGTTGCGAGAGCTGGCGATGACGCGGGTGAGGTTTGGGTACAGGCGGTTGACGATCCTGCTCAGGCGGGAGGGCTGGTTGGTCAACCACAAGCTGGTGTACCGGCTGTACAAGGAGATGGGCCTGACGGTTCGGTCGAAGTACCGGCGGAAGATTGCCAGCCGTGGGCGAGAGGTCGTGCCAATATCCGCTGCTGCTGCGAACGATCGCTGGAGCATGGATTTCGTGACGGACCGCTTCGAGAGCGGCAGGTACTTCCGGATCCTGACCCTGGTGGACAGCCACACGCGTGAATGCCTGGCCCTGGAGCCCGCGGTGTCGATGACGGGCCGAAAGGTAGCGGATTGCCTTGACTTCGTAGTTGCACGGAGGGGCTGCTGTCCGTCGGCGATCACGGTGGATAACGGGACGGAGTTCCAGTCGAGGGCGATGGACGCCTGGGCATATGGGAACGGAGTGCGCCTGGACTTCATCAGGCCGGGCAGGCCGATGGAGAACGGGATGATCGAGAGCTTCAACGGCAGGCTTCGTGACGAGTGCCTGAACGTGCACCTGTTCTGGACGACTGAGGATGCCCGGGAGAAGCTCGAAGCCTGGAGGCGTGACTACAACGCCGTGAGACCCCATAGTACCTTAGGCCAGCTTACGCCGGAGGAGTACGCGGCAAGGTCCTGGTCAGGAGTCGGATGCACCTGAAAACGCAGGGATCTCTTAGGCTGAGATGTGTCCAGGAATAGGGAGCAGGTCAGCAGCCATCGCAGGATAGAGTTAGATGTAGCGCTGATCTGTTTGCCGAACTTGGCATAACGTGGAGTAAGAGTTAATATGCAACGCGTTTCCATCATGGACTGATGGTAGGAAAAGGATCT
>Ga0172364_10001920_pt1 | contig 16321 bp, 17 predicted proteins | sample LakKivSesite10cm_FD_114545 | JGI IMG/M metagenome (GOLD analysis project Ga0172364, IMG submission 114545) | Sediment microbial communities from Lake Kivu, Rwanda - Sediment site 10cm | ecosystem: Environmental > Aquatic > Freshwater > Lake > Sediment | place: Rwanda: Western Province, Lake... | reverse complement strand
TTATCAGTAAAAATATTCTCTCTGCCGGAGAAAAATTATGAAAAATATAATGGCAGTTTTTCAAAGCTCCTTGGACTTTTTGGTCAGGGGCTTTTTTGGTGAAAAAATAACTTTATTATCTTTCCTTCCTAAGATAATTGCTTCTTAAGGAAGGATTTTTGTTTATAGGGTTTGTTTATCCGCCAAAAATCGCTCTGTGAGCCGCAGTAGAAACCTACTAAGGCGAACAGTAAGATTAGGCGGACGCACCTTAACAAGTTGAAGGCTTTAAGTTCCATGCGTCGTCCCATGATTTACGGCTACGAATTAACCTTTCCCAATATTATACCTAATAAGGAGGTGAATGTCATGTTGGTCTTGGAAATGCGAGGTATTGTGAAGCGGTTTGGGCCTTCCGTTGTTGCAAATGATCATATAGAACTCACTCTCGAAAAGAGCGAAATTCTTGCGCTTCTTGGAGAGAATGGCGCTGGCAAGACGACACTGATGAACATATTAGCCGGACTATATCAGGCTGATAGTGGTGAGATTTGGATCAATGGAAATCAAGTAATGATCAACCAACCTTCTGATGCTATCAAAAATGGGATAGGTATGGTTCATCAAAACTTTATGCTTGTTCCCACACTTACAGTCACCGAAAATATAGCTTTAGGAACAGGCAAAGGTAAGATCGTCTTTGACAGCCATCAGATTGAAACAAAGATCCAAGCTCTGTCTGAACAATACGGTCTAGAAGTTAATCCCAAGAATTACATTTGGCAACTATCAGTTGGGGAGCAACAGCGAGTAGAAATACTCAAAACACTCTATCGGCAAGCCCAAATCCTCATTCTCGATGAACCAACATCAGTGCTTGCACCACAGGAGATAGAAGAACTAGGTAAAGTACTTCTCCGCATGGTTGAAAGTGGGAAATCGGTAATTCTGATTACCCACAAGCTAGATGAGGTGATAGCTTTTTCTGACCGTGTAACAATTCTTCGTGCTGGCAAAAATGTCGCAACTTTGAGAACAAGTGAAACCACACGAGAAGAGTTAACCCAGCTGATGGTTGGAGAAGAAGTGGTAAGGGCTACCTGTAACGGTGAGGTAACTGGACCAGTAACTCTCAAAGTCAACAGCCTTTCTGTACTGAACGATAAAGGTTTACCAGCAGTAACTAATGTCTCCTTTAACGTCCAGGGTGGAGAAATAGTTGGAATTGCAGGAATTGCTGGTAATGGTCAGACAGAACTGGTCGAGGCACTAACTGGCTCACGTCGAGCTGTTTCCGGGGCTATAAAGATCAACGGTGCGGATGTTAACAATCAACCACCAATAACCTTTATTAATCTTGGAGTGGGTTATGTGCCAGAGGATAGAAGAACTACTGGAACGGTGGCTGGTATGACTCTTGCCGAGAATGTAGCGCTTAAGGGTGTTGGAAAGCAACCATTGTCTTGGGGACTAATTCTCAATATGGGCGCAATAAAATCTTTAGCCCAAAGACTAATTGCTTCCTTTAGAATCGAAGCACCTGGTCCGGAGACTATAGTTTCCCACCTTTCAGGCGGTAATCTCCAGAGAGTAATACTAGCCCGTGAGACATCGCAACGTCACACTCTTCTCATTGTGGTACACCCAACAAGAGGATTGGATGTCCGGGCCACAGAGATGGCTAGGCAAATTCTATTACGACAAAGACTAGGAGGTACAGCAATTCTTTGGATCTCTGAAGACCTAGAAGAATTACTTCAAGTTTGCGATAGAATCCTAGTCATGCGAAGCGGGCAAATTGTAGGCTGTCTTGGACGCGAAACAGCTAACAAACAAACAATCGGAGCATTGATGGTCGGAGGTGTAGAGACAAAAGGAGGATCTCAATGAAGATCGCCATACAAAAAAGGGAACGATTAACTCTCACAAGCGCCTTTCTAAACACTCTAGTCTCAGTCTTAGGAGCGCTTGTCTTTGGCGGTGTAGTTCTAACACTTATCTCGGGCGTTAACCCTCTAACCGCTTATCTAACTATGGCTGTTGGGGCCTTTGGTAGTGGGTATGCCATCACCGAAATTCTCGTTAAAGCAATACCCCTTATGATCCTTGGTCTGGCGGTGTCGTTAGCATTTCGTATCAGGTTTTGGAACATTGGTGCAGAAGGCCAATGGTGTGTGGGTGGTATTGCGGCGACAGGAATTGGTCTATTCTGGTCATCCATCTTACCAGGTCCTTTGGTATTGCCGGTGATGTTTCTTGGAAGTTTCGTCTTAGGTGCCCTCTGGGCCCTAATACCAGCAATACTAAAGGTCTGGTTGAAGGTTAACGAGGTAATTACCACCCTCATGATGAACTACATCGCGGTTTTGTTGGTCGAACACTTCTATCTTGGTCCGTGGAAGAATCCTGGGGGGTGGGGTTTTCCAGGTACAGCTTCGGTTCCTGCTATTGCTCAACTTCCTAAGATAGCTGGACGTGCTCATTTCGGCTTAGTCTTTGCCGTGGCAGCCGCCTTTCTAATCTGGATAATCCTCAAGAAAACAACTTGGGGTTTTCGGATTAGAGTTATCGGGGAGAGTGAGAGAGCAGCAAGATACTCTGGTTACAATGTACCAAAGTATATCCTTGTGGTCACGAGTTTCTCTGGCGGACTGGCGGCAATTGCCGGTATGGCTGAAATTGCTGGTGTAGCGTATAAACTCCAAATGGGTTACGCAGTAGGTTATGGCTTTACCGCCATAATTGTCGCCTGGCTGGCTAAACTCAATCCTTGGGCAGTCTTAGTCACAGCTTTCTTGCTGGCCGCTTTGCTTGTTGGAGGAGATCAACTACAGATATCACTAAACCTTTCCTCCTACATAGCCTTGGTTATGCAAGGCGTCGTGCTCTTCTTCATTCTGGCTGGAGAATACGTCTTCTCTCGCTACAGCCTCAGAATATCATGGAGGTAACTGATGAGTACTACTAACAAATTTCTGTTTGCTGTGCTTACAACCTCAATCCAGGCAGGTACGTGTCTGATTTATGCTACCATAGGAGAAATCTTGGCGGAAAGGTCAGGAATTCTCAATCTTGGGGTAGAAGGGATGATGCTAGTCGGTGCTCTCACCGCCTTTACCGTCGCTTTCTATACCCAAAACCTCTTGGTAGCTGTCATCTTGGCGATGATCGCCGGCGGGCTAATGGCTTTAATCCATGCTCTTCTCTCCATTAAGTTTCGCGCGGACCAGAATGTCTCAGGATTGGCTCTAACCATCTTTGGAACAGGACTGGCCAACTTCCTTGGAAGGTACTTAGGCCCAAATGGTTCTTCCTTAGTAGGACAAGTTGCTCCTCATTTGGCCAAGATGCCCATTCCAGGACTGGCTGACCTACCTTTTGTCGGTAGAATCTTCTTCCATCACGATATTTTAGTCTATATTATGTACATGTTGGTAGCGGCAAGTTGGTTCTACCTCTACAAGACGTGGCCAGGCTTAAATCTACGGGCTATAGGTGAGAATCCGCAAGCAGTTGATTCTCTGGGAATTAATGTTTTTCGACTTCGTTATATCTACACCGCGATTGGAGGAATGCTGGCAGGTCTTGCAGGCGCTCATCTGTCTTTGGCATACAGCCCGGGTTGGTCAGACAACATGACTGCTGGAAGAGGCTGGATTGTCATCGCTTTGACTATCTTTGCAACCTGGAATCCTGTTCGAGGTTTATTTGGGGCTCTGCTATTCGGCAGTTTAAGCATCTTACAGTTCAGCATCCAGACAATCGGGAGGCGCATCTCAGGATCAATCCTCAACATGATGCCCTACATCCTCACCATAGGCGTCTTGGTTATCATTACCTGGTGGGAAGGTATACGAAAGAGTGCGGGTACGCCACAAGCCTTAGGTATACCTTATTCGAGAGAAGAGTAGAGTCTATGGATGTAAAGCCTTCAACAATCAGAAGCTCGGGGGCCAACTAAAGCGGTTTATCCATGTTGCTATTTAAGGCAACATTTATCACAGATAAAATCGTTTTTGGCCCCCTTAATCTCAAAAGCTTTTTTCATAAACTTATGATGAAAATACCTTTATCAAATATACTTTTCGGAAATGGATTTTATCCCATTGAGTTACCCTCATATCGAGAGGGTTATCCTTGATGGATAATATTCATTTATTTCGTATTTTTCGCACCTTGATAAGTTGAAGGTTAGAGAAACAATTGGACAAAGAACAAGCATAAGGAGATGACAAGATGCGTAAAGTTCTTCTAATGGTCCTGTTGGGTCTGGTTTTGGCACTAGCTTTCTCAGGCTGTGCCCAGTTAAGGCTGCCTACCACCTACAAAGTCGCCTTCTTGTTGGCAGAAACGCCAGGCGACAAGGGCTGGAACGCCGCCCATTATAGAGGTATAGAGCGGCTGAAAGAGCTCGGCCAGGTAACCTCAACCAGCGGTGATTCGTTCAATGTTAAGCTTTCAGATGGTCGGACACTCGAAGTTCTCGTCGTGGAGAAAGTCGGGTACAACGACGCAGATATCGAGCGTGTCGCTCGTGATGTGGTTGGCAAGGGTTACCAGCTCGTCTTCGGGACCTGGTGGAATTCCCAGGCTGCCATGCTCAAACTGGCCAAAGAGAAGCCCAAGATCCTGTTTGAACACTGCTCTGGCTATCCCTTTATCAAAAGCAGTGACAGTCCAAACAAGAACTTCGCGACCTACTTCATCCGCCAGGAGCAGGGCGACTACGTGGCCGGCTACGTTACAGGGCTGCTTGGCTATTCGAACGTGGGCCTGGTCGGCACCGTCAGCATCCCCGAACCCAACCGAGGAATCAATGGATTCCTGCTAGGAATGCAGCGCGGGCTGAAAGAGACTGGCAAAGATCCAAAACAGGCTAAGATCGAGTTAGTCTGGATCAACGCTTGGCTGGACATTCCTAAGGAGCAGGCCGCTGCTGAGGAACTGCTTGCTCGAGGTCTGCCGGTCATCCGCCAGCTGGCGGATACGCCGTACTCAAGTCAAGTCTCCTGCCAAGCAGGAGCAATTGCCGTTGGTTATGGCACAGATGTCTCAAGCTTGGCTCCATGCGCTCTGGTCACGAATGAATGGAACTGGGGCGAGTATTACAAGCTCCGGGTCCAGCAAGCGCTTGACGGTAAGTGGCAACCCGGAGATTGGTGGGGCGGCTTTGCTGAAGACGCAGTCGTCATGAAGGGATGGAATGTTTCGGCTGAGGTTAAAGCAAAAGCGGAAAAGCTGGTAGCTGATATCAAGGCCGGTTACAATCCCTTCTGCGGACCGTTCCAGGGCCAGGGTCAGAAAAAAGACGGGTCTTTTGTCGAGTACGCTGTGCCTGAGGGCAAGTGTATGTCAGACATGGATCTTCTTTCTATGTTCTGGCTCGTTGACGGCGTCCATGGTCAGTATCCGGCTGAACCTGAAGGCGGGTTCCCGGCTCTTGAGCTAACGTCACCGACTACCTCAGCCCCATCGCCATGGCTTACCTCGAAGTAGAACCCTGATCAACCTTCAACCTCAAGGTGCATCGAGGGGGTCGCAAATAAGCGGTTATCTGTTAATCAACCAAAAAACAAACGCTTATCGACCCCCTCTCACCTTTAAAAATTATGTTTTTTATTTATTAATATTTATCTTAGGAGGGAAATTAATTTATGAGCACACCAGAATATACCTCAAGAGTTGAAACAGGACCATTAAAAGAGGTTTTCGTTCATCAAAGTCGAGTGCTTAGGCATTTTTTATACACCCCCTCTGAATTATTACCTTCGTATTCGCGTTTCAGGGTTACACCAACTGATCCTAATAACCCCCCAATTTTCCCTGGACCAACTTATTGGGCCAATATTGGTTCTTTAAAAGATCCTTTAATGCTTGAACTTCGCTTTGAACCAATTGCGATGAAAGTTGAAAGCTTACTACCGAGTTGGATTCCAAATCAAGGATTAGATAATCGTGTTAGAATTGCTCTTCTTATGACGAATGAGCGTTACCAATCTGACTTAGAAATGATGGGAAAAGAAATGTATGAAAGAGTAAAGGGAAGAGGAATTGATTTTGATGTTGTTATCGCCCCTGAAATCTTAGGTCCAAAACTCTCTCAAGAAATTACCAGAGCGGCCAGGATTCATGACAAAAGAGAAATTTATCTTACTTCATTACAAAAAGGTAAGCCACAAGTGGTTTCTGATGGAACCATTGCTGTTGGTCCACCAAAGCCATGGGTTGATAAAGAATCAGCGGTTTCGGTTTACTCAGGAACCTCTCATCCTGCTGCCCAACAAATGTTATTTTTAGATCAAAAAATAGGAGCCCACATAAAAGAGAAAGAAATGAAAGCATTGGTAGCAGACGATGCCTTTTTAACCGGAGGAACTATAGAGGCGGCTATAAATTTGTTAACTCAATTCGGTATACGCCCAAGTGGTATTGTTACCGTTTTAAATGAAGGGCCACCAACTGATAACATTCAAGGAATCCCTTTTGTTTACCTGACTAAACTTCCATTGTCAGCTCAGGTACCAGGTGGTTTCCAGCCAATACCCGGTACTTATCACGGACTTGACTATTTTTATCTCCCGGTCGGGGGAACTTAAAAAATTTATGGAAAAATTTTCTTCAACATTACCCCACTAATCTTAAGGTACAAAAGGGGAGTGTTTAAAAAGTTAAAGTCCTACGTTTCTTTCAGTCTTGCCAACGGATGAAACTTACGGTGGGTTTCTTCAGCAAATTTATCAGAGGCATGAACATATCTGGTAGTTGTATCCAAAGATTCATGGCCCAGCAAAATTTGGATTGCCACTGGACTGGCCCCGGATTCAGCCAAATAAGTGGCGAAGCCGTGTCTTAAAGAATGAGCACTGGTGGGCACATTAATGCCCAATTTTTCCCGATATTCTTTAATCTTCATTTGAATATAATTTGCCGAGATTCTTTTTGAGCTCGATTTGGCGTTTGGACCACCATAAGGAATAAATAAGGCCTTCGCTCCATCAGTTCTGGTTGACAAATATCTTTCTAACATATTTTGGGCTCTGGGGGTCAAATAAACAAATCTTTCCTTTTTGCCTTTACCCATGACAAAAATCCGACCAGATCTGTCAATATCAGCTCGATTTAATCGGCAAAGTTCAGAGATTCTTAAACCTGTTGAAAACAAAACTTCCATAATTGTCCTATTTCTTAAACCGACTAAGTAATCTTTCTCTAAAGCCGTTGGTGATTCTATTAATCTAACTAAATCTTCAAATTCCGCCACTTTGGGGTGTTTTTTTTCGGTTTTCACTAACTTAATTGCCTCTGGTGGCACTGGAACTGGCTGGTCCATATCAATCAAGTATTTTAAATAGCTTCTTAAGGCCGAAAGCATCCTGTTTAAGCTATAAGAGGCCAAATTCTCATGAATCTGGTCTTTTATAGCTGTTCTACGGTCTTTTGAAGCTAAATAAGCCTTATATTGAGCGACTATTCCCTTGTTAATCTTTTCAAAGGGGAGAGAAAGCTCCTCAAGGAACTTAGAAAAGGTCAGCAAATCCCGTTCATAGTTATAGACAGTTTCTAGAGAATAATTGTTAGTTTTTAAATAAAGCAGAAAATCGTCAATTAATGGTAAATTCATAAAAGTTTTTTAAAATTCATTTTTAATTTTAAAAAGACATTTTAAAGTAGAGAAGTAGTCCGTCATAATTCTTACTGAGTGTAAGAGATATTATACTCAGTTTAATTACGAGGCGTGTCTTTTGTCAAGAGGCAAAAAACCAAATATCCTATCCTTGGGGAGCCAAAAGGTTATAAAGATTCTTTTTTTAAATTTTTTTTATCTTCTCTTCTTTTTCTTTATCTTCTCAACGGAAAAAAATTTTAAAAAAATTAACCCTCCTCTGGAGAAAACAAAAATCTTTAAGGATTTTCATTAGAGTTATCCACAAGAAGAAAAGAGTAAGACTATCAAACTATATCAAGTTTTCTAAACATATTAAAATTGAAGCCATAAATAGGGACATTTTGTTAAAACAAATTTTGGCAATTATAAAGAAAAATTGCTAAATCGTGAAAAGAACCTATAGTTCTCGTGAAAAGTCTTTAATATATTATAGGATAAAAATGGTTGAAGGGATGGGGTTGGTATCTCCCTCTCCCCTCTTTCCTACCTTCTGTCTTTTAAAATTTTTAATTTTTAAGTTTTTTTTGTTTTAAGCTTTGCTCAACCCCAGTTAGTATAAGCCACCATAATTAAAAAAACTGCTATTCCCACTGTTAAATATTCAATAATTGTCCTTTTAAAGAGTCTTCCCTGAAAATCTGCTTGAGCTAAACCTAAAATCACATAAAGCAAGGAGGTCAAAAAAAGGGAACCAATTGTTACTGTTACCGGCCAAAAAGACAAAGCCAATTCAAACTCTGCCAAAAAAAGAGAAATAGCAAAAGTTGTCAGTGTAAGCTTAAAGGTCAACTTCTCTTCAAGATTTACTGACCAAAGACTCACCAATATCAAAGGAAAAGAAAACAAAAAGAAAGCGACAAAATTGGAAAAGAAAAGAAGTTTCAAAGAAATAGTAGTATTGTAAAGGAAAAAGGAAGTCAACAAAGTCAATAAAAAACCAACAGCTGAAGCTGAACGAAAAAGACTAATAGTCCGGATAGCGGCCACAGAAAAGATGTTGAGGATTAAAAAAAAGGCATATGTTCCCAAAAAATAAAAAGTAAGAATAGGAATGGCCGTTAAAATAGTCCGAGGGAGCAAAAAATAAAACAAAGAAACACCGGCCGTAAAAAAAATAGGCAAAATAGGAGTCATCCATCTGGCTAATCCGAAAGCTGCTTCTTTCAAAGACCAAAAAGTAAGAACTCCTGCTAAAACTGATAAAGCGATGATTGTTTGGTATTTAAACTCAAAACTAACCGTCTGAAGCAAATAAAGTCCTAAGGTAAGAATAAGAGAGCTAATAATAAATTTTTGCCTTTTACTAAGAATTACCATTAGTGGATTCTGCTTTTATCGTTTTAAGTATCGGCTGGGGAATATCAAAGTTCGCATATACTCTTAAAACATCATCTCGAGAATCAAGTTTCTCTAATAAAGATAAAAGACGAGAAGCAAGATTAGGGTTAGATACAGGGACAACGGAAATTGGTTTAGTTGTTATTTCGCTTTTTTGGATGGTAAAACCTGACTTGCTTATCTTATCCTTCATCTGATCAAATTCATCCACGTTCACATAAACTTCAATCCCATCCTCCACCTCCTCAACTTCCTCTGCTCCTAAATCAATAATTTTCAAAATTATTTCTTCTGTATTTTGGTTTTTCTTTAAAACAATTAGCCCTGTTTTTTTAAATAAAAAAGAAACTGCTCCAGGAGAACCTAAAGAGCCCCCTCCTCTCTCTAAAATATTTTTGATTTCTTGAACTGTCCTTTGGCGATTATCAGTCGCCACTTCAATCATTATCGCTACCCCACCCGGCCCATATCCCTCATAAACAATCTCTTCTAAAGCTCCACCTCCTGCCGCACCGGTTGCTCGATCAATTGCCCTTTGAACATTGTCTTTAGGCATATTGACTTCCCTGGCTTTTTCCAAAGCTAACCTAAGTTTAAAGTTTAAATTTGGATCAGCTACCCCTCCGCCTTCTTTTACTGCTACCGTAATCGTGTTAGCAATTTTCGTGAAAGCCTGACCTCGCTTTTGATCAGTCACTTCTTTTTGTCGATGGATGGTTGCCCACTTAGAATGTCCGCTCATAAATCAGAGTGTAAGAGTAAAAGAGTGGAAGAGTAGAAATATTTCCACTCTTCTGCCCTGCCTTGCCGGCAGGCAGGTCTCCCGCTCTTCTACCCTCATAGTATTTTACCATTTTTCATTCAATTTTTTCCAGTAGTCTTTTCCCAAGTAAATTCCAATATCAGCTCTTCCAGCTTCGACTTCGGCCTCTTTCCACATAAATCCAAAAATTCTTTGAAGGATTTTTAAGGTATAAGAATTGGCAATTTTTTTGGTTGATTTAATTAAAGAGACTTCTTTAGTCTCTGAGTTGCTGACGTTTACCACTCTTCCTCCTAAGTTACTTAAAACTCTTTCTCCTTGATTACCTAAACCCGAAAAATCAGTTGAGTTAAAAACGGCAACTGCCAAATCTTCATTAACCACCTTCTCATCCTGGAAATACTTTCTTACTATTAAATCAATTTTTTTTAAAGAAAATTCTCCATCTGGTTCAAAACAATCTAAGTCATTAAGGTTAATCCTTGCTGATTCAAATTCTGGAACCCGCTTTACTCTCCACCAAAGAGCAAATAAATCATATTTTGAAAAATCTGTTTTAACTTTTCCAAAACCTGCTTCAAGAAGAATTCTTTCTAATTCAGAGCGATTCTTAGGAAATTTATCTTTAAATATCAGCAAACCACTTATAGAAATTCCAAAGAATTCTTGGATTGATTCTTTTAAAAGTTCTCCTCCCATTTTCTCTATCTCTCCCAAGGTGAAAATTGAAGAAATTGGATACTTTCCAAAACCCCGGGTTAAATTAATCTTTTTTTCTCCTGGTAAATCTAAAAAAATTAATTTATTATTACCAATCACGGAAATGATTCCTACTTTATCCCAATCGTTGACCAAAAAATTTACCCGACTTAATCCAAAAACTTTTGAATTTTTAAAACCCGAAAAAAACCTGAAAGTTGAAGCTAAAATAAGAACAAAACAAAATAATCCAAAAAATCTTAACACTGATTTTTTTTGTTTTTTAAACTTTTTTTCTTTTTGTTCTTTTTTCCACTTAGGAATCATCTGTTTACTTTTTCATCCATCTCTTTTTTAATTCCAAAAACTTCCCTTCCAAAATACTTTCTCTAATTTCCTCCATTAATCTTTCTAAAAACCATAAATTATGATAACTAGCTAAAGTATACGCTAAAAGTTCGTTTGCCCGAAATAAATGATTTAAATAGGCCCGAGAATAATTCTGGCAGGTATAACATCGGCACTCCTTCTCAATTGGGTCTCTGTCGTCTCTATAAATTGCCTTCGTAATATCAATCGTAAACCTATCATTTTTCATTTTTAATTTTTCATTTTTAATTAGTAAATGTCCCATTCTTCCCAATCTTGTTGGCATCACGCAATCGAAGCTATCTATTCCTCTTTCAACAACCTCAAAAATATCATCAATTTCACCTACCCCCAATAAATGTCTTGGCTTATGGTTTGGCAACAAGGGAACTACCCAATCTAAAACATTAACCATTTCTTTTTTTGATTCTCCAACAGATACTCCTCCAATAGCAATTCCTTCAAATGGCAAATTGCCGATAAATTTACTTGATTCTTTTCTCAAATCTTCAAAAACACTTCCCTGAACTATACCATATAACGTTTGAATATCTTTTATCTTCAGTTTTGAACTTTGCGTTTTGAGTTTCGAGTTTTCTTTGAGACACTTTTCTGCCCACCGATGCGTTCTTTCCATGGCCTTCTTGGCATATTCATGAGTTGCCGGATAATAAGTACATTCATCAAAAGACAAGATTATATCTGCTCCCAATTTTTTTTGAATCTGGATTGATTTTTCTGGAGTAAAACGATGAGTTGTTCCATCTTTAAATGATTTAAAAGTAACCCCTTCATCATTAATTTTACAAAGTGTCTCTTCCTCTCCAACCCTACTCTTAAACCCACCGAAATTCTTATTCTTTGCTTGAGAAAATACTTGAAAGCCACCTGAATCGGTCATTAAAGGCTTATCCCATCCTATAAACTTATGTAAACCTCCTAACTTTTCTATTGTTTGTGGCCCAGGCTGTAGAAATAAATGATAAGTATTCACAAAGAAACTTTGAACTCCAATTTCTTTTAATTGTGGAATAGTCATTCCTTTAATTGTTCCCTTGGTTCCAACAGGGATAAAAGCCGGAGTCTTAATTATTCCATGAGACGTTTTAATCTCTCCCACTCTTGCCTTACTTTTTTGGTCATGAGTTCGAATTTTAAATTCAAAACCGTTATTCATAAGTATTATTGTATTAGCGAACTTCAGTTTATAATTAATTTTTCTTTAAAATAATATTCTTAAGAAGAAGAATAAATCCGAGGGTAATCACCAAATCCGCCAAGTTAAAATTAGGAATTAAAGGAAGATGGAAATAATCAATTACGCCTTTATAAATAATTCGATCCAAAAGATTAGACAAACCACCGGCCAGAATTAGTTTCAAACCATTTACATATTTAAAATGATGTTTCTTAAAATAATAAATACTAAACAATAATAAGATAAGCAGAAATAAAAAGAGAAAAATAAAAAAACTTTTAATTGGGGAAAATAAGCCAAAGGCAATACCTTTATTGACCAAGGCCAGCTTCCACCGTAAAGCTAAAAATTTGAAAATTTGATCAACTAAAATTAAGAGGAAAATCTTCACCCTTCTTTTTTCTTGCCACACTGGGCACAAACAGTAGTCTCTGGCATCACCATTAACCGATCGGTATCAATCATTTTTCCACAACTCTCGCAAAGACCATATTTTCCAATCTTAATTCTCGTTAGGGCTTTTCTAACCTGAATTAACCTTTTTTCCACTTCTTTTTTTAAAGCCTCGGTGGTGGCGTGACCAAACTGCTCTGACGCATCGGCATCCGGAGCCGCATTATTGCTTAACCGACTGACATCGGCAAAAGGATCAGCCTTCTCTAACGAATCCCTTCTTTTCTCCAGTTCTTTCTCTTTTATATGAAGAAAGTTTTTAACTGGTTTTAAAATTTCAGCAGGAAATTTAACTATCGTCATCTTTTTAAAATTCTTTTTTTAAAAAATTGCCAATCTTCGGAAAATTTTCTTTCTGAGCGATGATAAAGGAAAATTGCTGTAATTATTAATATTCCAAAATCAGTAAACAAGAGCCAGTATAATTCCTTTTTCAAAAAAAATTCAAGTAGCAAAAAAGGGCCAAAAAAGGCCAAAATAGCAAAACAGGCCAGAAAACCAACTTTACCACTTTTATACCACAAGAAAGAGCGATAAGTCTTTTCTATTCTCAGGCTGGAAACCAGGACTCCCAATCCCAAGGTCATCATTAAGAGGGTTAACCAAGAAAAAACATAAATAATTTTTGAGAAATTCAGAATTAGAAAAATTAATAAAAATGGGTAGATTACAGCATCTGCTGCTTGCCAAGGATTCCATTTTTTAATTTTTGAAAAAAGGATTAAGGGAAGAATTCCTCCAAGAAAAGCTCCCTGAGCTTGAAAAAAACGCCCTCCAATGTTTCCAGATACCAACATTAATATTGTTAAGAAAAAAATTTCTTCATTAGGATAATCCTCTTTAAGTTTCTTCCAAAAAATAAATGAAGCTAAAATTAAAGCTAAAATTCTTAAAACAACAACTGCAAAATTCATCGTTCCAAGATTATATCACTTTCAAGAGTAAAAATTAAGTAGCTCTCAAGTAATTACCATGAACTGTATCATGGTATTTACTTAACCTGGGGTCTCTGAACCTTTGAAAATTTTGATGAAAAAAGCTCGTAAAGTTGTTTATTAGTTTGACTAGTAAAAGTAGAGGATTTAATTTTTATTTTCTCTAATATTCGAGCTATTTTTTCTTTCTCTTTTCTATCGGAATTACGAATTAATTCTTCTAAAAGGAGTTGAGGCCAAAAGTAAATTGAGCGTCGCCTTTTAAGATTATACCAGGACAAGGGATCATATTTTTCTTCATCAGGAGCCTCTTTTAGAGATTCCCTCTTGCGAGACAAAAGAATTTTATATCCCTGTCCAGATAAGTTAAGCCATGTGTTTACTCTAGCAATAGTAGAATATCCAACCTTAAGAACGTCTCTAATTGTTCGGTAATTCTCTCCCCTTACTAATAACTCGGCAATTTTGAGTCTAATAGCAATTGATCCAATTTCAGCAGGATAAAGTAAATCGGTCAAAACCTCAGCTACCTCTTCTGGATTCTTAAGAGCGCAAAGCGCCTGACAAAGATTTAGCATTAATTCTTGTCTTTCTTTTTTGCTAAGTTTTGTATTTCCTCTCATCTTTTCCTTCTTATAAGATTAATAGTAATTACCATGAACTGTATCATGGTATTTACTGTGATGTCAAGACAATCATATCTATTGAAAAAAGAAGATAGGATTGATAAACTAAAAAGAAGTGTGGGAATCGAAGATCCTGAAAGGGCGGATGCTGAAATGGTAGACAGGCAAGTCTCAAAAACTTGTGCCTTGAAAGAGGCGTGAGAGTTCAAATCTCTCTCCGCCCACACGTGGCAGGCGCATAGGCGAAGGGGTGTTGCGCCAAAGGCGACTTTACGCCCTTTCAAAAACCTATGTTCCCAAAAGGAACTTGAGGGTTCGATTCACTCTCTTGGCACACTCAACAATGTTAAAGCTCTAAAAGAGGTGAAGAGCCAAAATGAAACCTACATCCGAAGAAATCGTTGATGCGGCAGCATCAATTAATAACTGATCCACAACAAAAATCCTTCTATCGCCGTGCAGCTCGATTATTCCACCCAGATTTGACCGGTAAGAAAGAAGATTATGGTGCTTTCGTATTAGCCACCGAAGCATATAATAACGGAGACTTAGAAGGGCTACAAATTCTTGTCTTACAAGAACTTTCGGGAAGAATATTGAAACTTAATGATGAGGAAAGAAACTTTTTAGAAAGTCAATTTGAGACCATGAGAATGGTTGCTGAAAAGATATGGAATAGAGCGGCCGAGATTATTGTAGAGGCCGCCAATATTGAAAAAATGTCTCAAAATTATTTTCAAACAGAAGTCGAAGACGCAATCAGAAAAATGCAAGATGAACTAAACCAAACTCATGTCAGACAGGAAAGAGAAACTCGCCCTCTTTCATTAGAAGGCAACTAAAATTTTTTTATTTTTCTCTCTTTAACTCCATTGGATAAAAAGAAACTCTGGCCGGAATAAAACGAAGTTTTAAGATTCCAGTTGGACCATTTCGGTGCTTGGCAATCTCCAAAGTCACATTTTCTGGATTTTCCTCTTCTTCCCGATATAAAAACATGACCACATCGCTATCTTGTTCGATAGATCCCGATTCACGAAGGTCAGCCAATCTTGGTCTTTGCCCTCCTCTCACCTCAACGGCTCGAGAAAGCTGAGAACAAGCCAAAAGCGGAATTTTTAATTCCCTGGCCAAATTTTTTAGGCCCATAGATATTTCAGAAACTTCCTGAACCCGATTTTCCAATTGCCGACCCCTCACTAACTGAAGATAATCAACCACAATCAATTGTAAGCCATGTTCCACCTGTAAACGTCGAGCCTTAGTTCTCATTTCCAGAACAGAAATCGCTGGAGTATCATCGATAAATAAGGGGGCCTCGGCTAAAATTCCCATCGCATCGGAAAGACGAGAAAAATCTTCTTCTTCTAATCTGCCTGTTTTTAACCTCCAAGCATCAATTTCCGCCTCCCTAACCAAAAGACGATCAACTAATTCTTCCTTGCTCATTTCCAAAGAGAAGATACCGACGGGAATCTTTTCCTCAACAGCGGCAAAACGGGCAATATTCAAAGAAAAAGCAGTCTTTCCCACTCCTGGTCTAGAAGCTAAAACAATCATATTGGAAGCCTGTAAGCCTGCCAACAAATTATCCAAATCTTTAAAACCAGTAGACACCCCTCTTAATCCCCCAGCTTTTTTATGAAGCTCATCAAGTCGGTCAAAACTCTGGGCCAAAGCATCTTTTACTGGTATAAAAACCTGTTTTAAATAGCGCTGAGAAAGGGAAAATATCTCTTGTTCTGCTCTATCTAAAACAGCACTGGCCTCCTCTCCTTCATCAAAAGCTTTCTCGGTAATTCTGCTGGCCGCGGAAATCAACTCTCTTTTGGTATAATTATCTTTAATAATTTTCCCATATTCTTCGGTATGAGCAGCCGTGGGAACAGAATTAGCTAATTCTGTCAAGTAAGCCACTCCTCCAATTTTAGTCAAAGATTTCTGTTTCTTTAATTTTTCTCCCAAAGTGACAACATCAATTGGCAATCTTTCCTCATATAAAGCTAACATTGCCTTAAAGATCAAACCATGAAGTTCAGAATAAAAATGCTCAGGTCTTAAAAACTCAGCCACCGAAATAATGGCATCCTTATCAATTAAAACTGCTCCTAAAACGCTAACTTCGGCTTCGTCAGAATGTGGAGGAACCTTAACGTCGGGCATAGCCCTCCTTAAATTAAAAATTAAAAGTTAAAAATGAAAAATTACTTTGTCATTTTTATTGCGCTAGCATCAAGCTTGCTTATTGCGCCAGCATCAAGCATGCTTATTGCGCTAGCATCAAGCATGCTTATT
>Ga0172364_10001918_pt1 | contig 16324 bp, 11 predicted proteins | sample LakKivSesite10cm_FD_114545 | JGI IMG/M metagenome (GOLD analysis project Ga0172364, IMG submission 114545) | Sediment microbial communities from Lake Kivu, Rwanda - Sediment site 10cm | ecosystem: Environmental > Aquatic > Freshwater > Lake > Sediment | place: Rwanda: Western Province, Lake... | reverse complement strand
GCCGAGCGGACAGGGGCTCAGCCCGGTGTGTACGGCGGCTACTTCCGGCTCAACCCCCAGGTGGAGGACATCCCCGACCGCTTCTCAGCCCAACACCGGGGGATCCGGCTGCTGGTCATGGGGACCGTGCGGGGGGCGGGTGCGGGCTGCATGTGCCCTGAGAACGCCCTGCTGCGCACGCTGATGGCGCACCTGCTGCTCCAGCGGGAGGAGATGGTGATCTTGGATATGGTGGCCGGGCTGGAACACCTGGGGCGGGGCACAGCCGCTGCGGTAGACCTCCTCATCGGGGTGGTGGAGCCGGGCCAGCGAAGCATTCAGACCGCCAAAAGGATCGCTGGCCTGGCCTCGGATCTGGGCATTGGCCGATATGGGGTGGTGGGAAACAAGGTTCGGGATGGGCGTGACCAGACCCTCATCGAGGAAGCCCTGGGTGGGGTGCCTATGCTTGGTTTTCTGCCCTACGATCCTCAGGCCATCGAGGCCGACCTGGAGGGTGAGGCGGCCTTCGACCGAGCGCCTCGGCTGGTGGCTCAGGCACGTCGCATCGCGGATGAGGTGTTGGCTGTGATGGCTGAGAGTTGAAAGCTGATGGCTGATAGGACATAAGCCTCTTCCAAAACGCTGCATAAAACACCAAATGGAGGTATATGAAGCGAAAAGTCTGGATAAAATGCTATGAGGAGATATTATGCAGCGAAATATCGGTATAGTACGCTGTTCAGGATGTTATGCAGCAGAAATGCTGTAGAATAATAAGTTAGACGCATGAACGGAACAGGGATTTGCATAAGACAAGCCAAGGTGGAGGACGCTCAACGAATTGCCGAGCTCTCTGAAGAATTGGGCTACCCCGTCGATCACGAACAGATGGGACAGAGGCTTCGACCCATTGTCGAGAAGGCCGACCACGCCGTGTTTGTAGCAGAGATGGAGGGTGGGGGCGTCGTGGGCTGGATTCACGCCTTCGTTGCATCCTATCTGATGGCAGAACCCTTTGTTGAATTGGGAGGGGTGATTGTTGCTTCTTCCCACCGTGGGCATGGAATTGGCAAACTCCTTTTATCTGAGGTAGAGCGATGGGCCAAAGGCAAAGGGGTCGATACTGTTCGGGCTCGAAGCAGATCAACGCGTGAGCCTGCGCACGTTTTCTATCGGAAGATGGGTTATCGGCATGTCAAAACTCAAGAAACGTTCTCTAAGAACGTATAGGAACGACTAACCAGCGTCTGAACCGGACGTGGTTACCCGCGCCGGTTAGACGCGACGTTAGCTGGCTCTTTCCGCAGAGTGTAGAGTCTCCAACCTAACGGGGCATGATACGGCGCGGGTTCAGTAGGAGTGATAAGGCTAAGCCGTTGCTGCCACATGGTATCTTGCACAAAAACGAGAGCAAGGTGGTTACGCTCACACTGGCTAGAGTCGTAAATGTGATGGTTACAGACGATACACTGTCTGTAGATCTCGAAGACGGTCGCACTGTCTCTGTCCCCATCGGCTGGTATCCGCGTCTGGCACATGGTACACCGGCCGAGCGCGCCAATTTTCAGATCAGCGGTGCAGGTTACGGGATCTATTGGCCTGATCTCGACGAGGATATCGGTGTTGAGGGTTTGTTACTTGGCAAAAAGTCCACAGAAAGTCCCGCCTCGTTCGAGCGATGGTTACAGCGACGGAAACAAACGGATTGAACCGGCAGGATGGGGGTACGATAGATAGATGCGGTTTGAATGGGATGAAGACAAGAACAGTACGAGCAAGCACCCACAAACTGATTGGCAGAAGTTAGAAGCCATGACGGACGAAGAGATCGACTACTCCGATATTCCACCGTTGGACGATGATTTTTTGCACGCGCTACGCTACGGTTGCCTCAGCAGCCGCAAGAAGTATTGATTGAAAAGTCACTTTGATAATGTTGACATCAGGCCGACCCTGCAGGCAAACCGTAGGCCGGGATCGGCTTTTCTGTGTCAGTCAAGTTCCCTTTTAGGGTACAACATGTTTAAGGAGTAATTCATGGCTCAGAAGACACTTGTAGAGGAACAAGTTCTTATCCAACCCCTACAAGCAAAGGATCGCATACTGGATGAGGCAACCAGGGAAGGGCTGGAGCGGGCTGAGGAAGTGGGGACGACCAATGTCTGGGAGCGCTTCGAGACGATGCAGCCCCAGTGTGGCTTCGGCAAGCTAGGGCTCTGTTGCAAGAATTGCAATCTGGGTCCCTGTCGTATAGATCCCTTTGGGATGGGAGCTCAGAGAGGCGTCTGCGGCGCTACAGCGGCCACCATCGTCGCCCGGAACCTGGCCCGTAAGACAGCAGCCGGTGCGGCCTGCCACTCCGATCATGGCCGGCACATGGTGCACACCATGTTGATGATGGCTGAGGGGGAGGCTGAGGATTACCACATCGGCGACCCCGCAAAGCTTCGGACAGTGGCCGAGGAATATGGCGTTGAACTTGATGGACGAGACGACCGGGCTATCGCCAGGGATTTGGCGGAGGCGATGTTGGCCGAGTTCGGCCAGCAGCACGGGGAGCTCAACTTCGTCAAGCGGGCACCCGAGGGCCAGCAGAAGACCTGGCGGCAGTTGGGGATATCCCCTCGTGGAATTGACCTGGAGCTAGTGGAGATCCTGCATCGTACTCACATCGGGGTGGACAACGAGTACCACAGCCTGCTCTCAAGCGCCATGCGGGCCGCCCTCTCCGATGGCTGGGGTGGCTCCATGATCGCCACCGAGGTGAGCGACATTCTCTTCGGCATGCCGTCTCCCGTGCGGGCGGTCATCAACCTGGGTGTGCTCCGAGAGGATCAGGTCAATGTGGTGGTACACGGGCATGTGCCCCTGCTGTCGGAGATGGTCCTGGCCGCAGCCCAGAGCCCGGACATGATTGGACTGGCCAAGGAGAAGGGGGCCACGGGCATCAATGTGGTGGGCATGTGCTGTACGGCCAATGAGCTGCTCATGCGACAGGGGATCCCTGTAGCGGGCAGCTTCATCCAGCAGGAGTTGGCCATCGCCACCGGTGCGGTGGACGCCATGATAGTAGATGTGCAGTGCATCATGCCTTCGTTGCCCGTGGTCGCTGAATGCTTTCACACCAAAGTCATCTCCACCGACCCTCGTGGCCACTTCGAGGGGGCGGAGCACATCGAACTGGATGAGTCGCGGGCTCTGGAGATCGCTAAAGAGATCATCCGGCGGGGCATTGAGGCCTACGGGGAGCGAAATCCGGATAGAGTCAGGATCCCCGATGAGAGGATGGATCTTATCGCTGGCTTCACTACGGAGAACATCTTCCACCATCTGGGTGGCCGCTTCCGGGGCTCCTATCGGCCGCTGAACGATGGCATCATCGCTGGACGGATCCGGGGCGTGGCCGGGGTGGTGGGCTGCGACAATCCCAAGAACATGAGCGGTAGCGCGCACGTGGAGATGGTTAAGGAGCTTATCAAGCACGATGTGGCAGTGTTGCAGACCGGCTGCTCGGCCCTGGCCTGCGCCAGGGCGGGGCTGATGCAGCCTGAGGCCACCTTTGAGTATGCCGGCCAGGGGTTGCAGGAGATCTGTGAGACGGTGGGCATCCCTCCCGTGCTTCATCTGGGCTCCTGCGTGGATAACTCCCGCATCCTCACTGCCGCGACCGAGATGGTCAAGGAGGGCGGCGTCGGCAACGACATCAGCGAGCTGCCTGCGGCTGGCGCGGCGCCGGAGTGGATGAGCGAGAAGGCCATCGCTATCGGCTGGTATTTCGTGGCCTCAGGTGTTTTCACCGTCTTCGGTACCCCGCTGAATGTCCTGGGCAGCCCGCCCGTCACCCGCTACCTCACCGACGAGCTGGAGGGGATCGTGGGTGGCAAGTGGGCCTTTGAGTCAGACCCGGTGAAGGCGGCCCATCTGATGATTGATCATATCAACAAGAAGCGAGAGGCGCTGCACCTCAGGCCCATGATGTATGGTGAGGAGTAAGGATTATGGAAAGAACCATCTACGTCGAGCCTGAGCGGTGTCTGGGGTGCAGCTCCTGCGAGCTGGCCTGCGCAGTGGCCCACTCCCAGTCGGGGGAGCTGTTCCAGGCCATCCGGGAGAACCTGCTGTCGGAGCCGCGCTTGCAGGTGGAGGTGGTCGGAGATCAGCCCCTGCCCCTCCATTGCCTGCACTGCGAGGATGCCCCCTGCGTACAGGTGTGTCCCACCGAGGCCATGGCGAAGACGGGGCCAGGTGAGCCGGTAATCTGCGACCGGGAAAGGTGTGTGGGCTGTTCATTGTGTGTCCTGGCCTGTCCCTACGGTGTGCTGCGTCTGGATCGAGGGGGCAAGAAGGTGCTCAAGTGCGATCTATGCATAGGCCGGTTGGGACAAGGGTTGGAGCCAGCCTGTGCCGAGGCCTGCCCCAGTTCCGCTATCCAATTCCTGCCCCTGGAGGAGATTGACCAGCGCGAGGGCGATGGGTGGCGAAAGGAGTTCCTGATCGTGTATCGAGGTCAGGCGGCTCTGATTTCGCAGGCGGGAGGGTAACGTGGCGCTGAGGATAACCATTGATGGGCGAGAGATCCGGGTTGAAACGGGCACAACCATCCTTGAGGCTGTGGAGGGGCTGGACATCCACATCCCCACCCTTTGCTACCACGGAGGGGCGAGGCCCTACCGGGCCTGCCAGATCTGTCGGGTGGAGATAGAGGATGAGCAGGGCCGCCGACGGGTGGCCTCGGCCTGCACCATGCCGGTGCGGCGGGAGGGACAGCAGGTGTACACCCGGTCGGAGGCCGTGCTGGAAGCGCGCCGAGAGGCGCTTCAGTCTCTCCTGGCCAGCCACCCAAAAGTGGATTGGCTGTGGGAGATGGCTGAGGAGTTGGGTGTCGCCATTCCCGAATCTCCCGTCGGTCCGGCCCCTGAGGGATGCATCCTGTGCGGGCTGTGTGCCCGCACCTGCAGCGAGGTGCTGGGAATAGAGGCCATCACCTATGACAGACACGCTCTCGGCGATGGGGAGCTCCCCCTGAGGGTGGACCCCTCAGCCTGCATCGGCTGCGGAGCCTGCGCTGCCGTGTGCCCCACCGGGGTCATCAAGCAGGACGATCGAGATGGATGGCGGCAGATGGAGTGGTGGGGCATGGAGAGGGCGGAGATCGAGCTGCAGCGCTGTGCGGGCTGTGGTGAGTACTTCGCCTCGCCGGGAGCCCTGGCTCAGGCGAGGAAGCGGGTCAGAGGGTCACTTCCCATGAGTGATTTCTGCCCCACCTGTCGAGCCCTGGCAGCACGCCAGAAGCTAACTCTGGAGATCCGCACATGAAATAATTGGGCAGCCTGTGCGCACGCCCAGCGCTATGAATGAACGTAGGCACAACAAAGAACAGCCATTGGCGCTTCACACTGAGATCCCAACCATGCTATGATCATCCCAAATGCAGAGCGCGCGGTAGTGGACATTCATAAGTTGCGCGATTACTGCCTTAACCCAACTCACGATGAGGGCAAACACAAAGCGCGTTTGTTCGTGGCGGTGTTAGGCATGACAAGAGATGACGCTGAGGACTTGCGTGACGCATTGCTGCAAGCGGTCAAAACACACGACGCGCAGTTAGGGCGGCGTGATGAGTATGGGCAACGCTATGCCGTTGACTTTGTGCTCGCATGGCGGGGTAAACAGGCCATGATTCGGAGTTCATGGATTATCGAACACGGTTCGGATACACCGAGATTGACCTCTTGCTATCCATTGTGAATTGAGAGGTGACAAATGACGACTCCTATCAAATTACTGGACGTAGTAGCGCTCACGGTTGACCTACCTGAACATGACCTATGGCGAGGGCAAGTTGGTACAGTAGTTGAAATCCTTGCGGGTGGTGCTGCTTTTGAGGTCGAATTCAGCGACCGTAACGGGCGCACTTACGAATCGCTCGGTTTGCGTCCAGACCAGATTATAGTGTTGCATTATGAACCATTGACTGCGCCTCCAGAGCATGTAGCAGAACCAGTGTAGCGAGTTGCAGCGCTTGAGGGAGGAGAGGCCATGGGCCTCATCAGAAAGACACTGAAGGTCTCGGGAAGTAAAACCGTAAACGATTCCCACGAAATAGAGGCCCTTTTCGATACCGGCGCATCGGCCTGCTTCGTGAGGGAGGATGTCGCGGAAGAACTATCGTTCCTTTTAAGGTCCTCCTCGCCTCCGATCTTCAAATTAGGCGATGATAACTCCTTGAAGGTCGAGCGCACGACCGTTCTCCATACGGATGCAAGGGACACCCCCTCGCCCACATGTTTCTCGTAGTCCCAGGGCTCCCCTACGAGATCATCATAGGAGCTGATTTCCTCCAGAGGTGGAAGATCAAGCTGGATCCAACCACAGAGGAGTTCATCATGGATGAGCGTGCTCTAGAGATAGTGTTGGTGTGACGTGACCGGTAAGGAACAGAAGAAGTGGGTAGGATCACAGTGCAGATAGATGTCACCAATCTATTCGACTGGCATGACCAACGGATGGCCGCATCGGACCCGAGGAAGGGCGGTTTGTGTCTATCCCTGATGCTATCGTTGACACCGGTGCGACGGCATTATCACTGCCTATCAACCTGATCGAGCAGTTGGGGCTGGAAGAGGTGGGGACGACCCTTGTGCGGACGGCCAATGGCAGTGTGAGACGGCGTGTCTTCGGCGGGGTAAGGGTGGAGATCATGGGACGAGATAGCATCTTTGACGTAGTGGAGCTACCAGTGGACTCTCCAACCCTCATCGGCTACATCGTGCTGGAGCGGCTGGACCTGTATCCTGACCCAGTCAACAACACCCTCACCGGCCGGCCCGACTCGCCGGACCACATGGTCATAGAGTGCTATATGACCACTGACCACGGACCGCCGACCGCCCGGCTTTTGACTGAATCGCGGTCTGCGGTCGGCTGTCGGCGGTCTGCAAGGACAGTCTGCATTATGTACTGAGGAACTTGATGGTCAAAAAGGACCATGGTATAGACTGGAGGAGAAATGTCCAGAATCATCGCTGCGGCGGCCATTCGAGGAGCACACAGTATGGTGCGACAGGCTGAAGCATTCTATCAAAAGGCGCTGGAGGAGAAGGGAGGTGGTGCGAAGGTCGAGTTCCCGGACACGGGCTACTACCTGCCCATGGCCTATGCCCTGCTAGGTGCCGAGGTGAAAAAGGTAGAAGACATAGAGCCTGTGCTGGAGGAGGCCAAGGGACTGCTCCCCGAGCCCCCCAGTGACAGGCTGTGGCTGCCCTACCTGGGCAACGCCCTGGATGCGGGCATCGCCACTCTGCTGGGCGAGGAGATCATCACCGCCCTGCGTTATCTGTACGGCACCGAGCCTCAGCCCGATTGCGAGGGGTTCTACACCGACACCTGGATGCGCCAGTTGGGCATCCAGCTCGTGGACGGGCGTATGCCTGGCTTCGCCGCTATCCTGGGTGCCGCGCCGACCAACGAGATCGCGGTCAAAGTGATCCGCGAGCTGCAGAAGCGCAACATCCTCATCTTCGTCGGCTCCAGCGTCAATAGCCGAAGCATTGTGGACCAGTTGCTGGAGGAAGGGGTGCAGATGGGGTGGGACACCTACATCGTCCCCTACGGCCGGGATACCATCACCGGTATCTATCCTCTCAACTGGGCCATCCGGGCGGCACTGACCTTCGGCGGACTGGAGAAGGGCGCGGGGACCAAGGCCCTGCTCTACACCAAGGCCCGGGTCCACGCCTTTGGCCTCACCCTGGGCCACGTGGATGACCTCAAGTACGCCACCGGCGCGGGGGCCATCAACATGGGCTTCCCCATCATCGCTGACACCGACATCCCCGAGATCCGGCCCACGGGCATCTGCACCTACGAGCATGTGGTGCACGAGTTCGACTATGATCAGCTCGTACCCACCTGCATCCAGGTGCGAGGGGTGAAGGTTAAGGTGGAGGAGGTGGATATCCCCGTGCCCTACTCGGCGGCCTTCGAGGGGGAGACGGTCCGGCGGGGGGACATGCACCTGGAAGCCCATCACCCCGAGACCATCGGCCTGGAGTACCTGTGCATGCGGGAGTTGGATGAGATCGAGGATGGCAAGATCGAGGTAGTGGGGCCGGACTTCGATGCGGTCGAGGAGGGCGGCTCCATCAACTTAGGGATATTGGTGGAAGTGGCTGGCCGCCGGATGCGGGACGAGTTCGAGCCCATCATGGAGCGGCAGATCCACGCCTATCTGAACCGCGCCATGGGCATCTTCCACATGGGTCAGCGCAACCTGGTCTGGTTCCGCATCAGCAAGGATACCTTCGCCAAGGGATTCCGAGCTCACCACTTGGGCACCATCCTTCACTATGGACTCCACAATGGCTTTGGGGCCATCCTGGACAAGGTACAGGTGACCATCTTCACCGACCGAGAGGATGTCGAAAAACTGCGGGATGAGGCGGTGGCCGTCTACGCCGCCCGCGATGCCCGCCTGGCGGGCCTGACCGACGAGGCGGTGGATACCTTCTACACCTGCACCCTGTGCCAGAGCTACGCCCCTAACCACGTGTGCATCGTCTCTCCCGAGCGGCCAGGGCTGTGCGGAGCCTACAGTTGGCTCGACTGCCGCGCGGCCTATGAGATCAACCCCCGCGGGGTCAACCAGCCGGTGCCCAAGGGCCGAACCCTGGACCCCGAGAAGGGACGGTGGGAGGGCGTGGATGCCGCCATCCGGCAGCACTCTCATGGAAACATCGAGACCTTTAATCAATACTCTATAATAGAGAACCCCATGACCTCGTGCTTCGTCGGTTCGACTGAGGTGATCGTCAATGGCCAGTTGGTCCAGATCAGCGACTTCGTTGAAGAGCACATAGATGAGGGGTTCCATCACGCCTCGGCGCTGACGATGAATGAGGAGGGCGAAGCGGTCTATGACTACGTCGTCGGGATGCACAAGAACCCCGCCCCCGAGAGACTGATCAGGGTCGCCACCAAGTCGGGAGATGAACTGCTGCTCACTGGCAACCATAAGATAGCGGTTGATGGACCAGAGGGCATGACGTGGGTCAGAGCCGATGAGCTGCAGATAGGGGACCGGGTGTACGCGCTGAAGCGGCTGGAGCTTCCGGAGCATGTGCCCCAGGTCGTGGACATCCTACCCCATGACCTGCGCGTGGACAATGAAGCCCTCATCGCTCGCCTCAAGAAGAAGCTCAAAGCCAAGTACGGCTCCTTGGCAGCAGCATCCAGGGAGATAGACCTCAGGCTCTCGGACCCCAGGGCGAAGTCCGTCTCGCTGGGCGATCTCAAGCAGATGGTGACTGCTGCTGACGAGAAGTGGGAGGAGGTTCAGGGCTCAATTCGCGAGGTGGTCAGCAGAGCCGGCCAGCGGTTCACCTTGCCCCAGCTCACTGCCGATCTCTTTTACACCCTGGGACTTTTGGCCTCCGATGGTTCGATAGACCGGCGGGGCAGGCACGAATGTCTGGTCAATTTCATCAATTCCAACGAGGGGTTGCTCGCCGCCTTCGAGGAAGCCTACACCCAAGCATTCCCCGATCGGCGACTCAGCCGCCGTAGGAAGGGCACGGGCGTTCCGACAATTAGGGGTCGGGAAATCAGGGCCACCAAAGCCTGCTTTGACTACTACAACGCCAATCCGTTGCTGGGGATCATCAGCGAGCACTTTGGGGTGAAAATGGATGGCGAGGAGAGGTGGAACCTGGGCCGGATGATCAGCCTGCCCAGGGAACTCATTGCCTCCTTCATCGCCGGTCATTTCGACGGCGATGGGAGCGTCCGCTTGAGGAAGTATGATGGGAAACGGGATGTCGGAGAGGCCTACCTTTGCATTGATGATAAGAGGGCGGCACGCCACCTGCAGTTGCTGTTGAAGCGGCTGGGAATTGTGGGGGACATCAGGAAATCAGCTTCAGTGTACAAGATCGAACTTCACGGCAGCAACCTGCGCCGCTTCGCCGAGATGGTACCCTCTAAACACCCTGAGAAGAGCCAGACCCTGAGGGAGATCACAGCTCTCTCAAAGTGTGGCTTGGACAAGACGCAGGTACAGGTCTTGCCTCTGGCGGCGGGCAGGGCGCTGGCTTCGCTCCCCGCCAGCCGCGAGGTGCTCAGCCCATCGACGCTGTACTACTACAAGACGGCCCGCTCCAGGCCCGTGCTGGACAACGTTAGGAGGATCATAGAAGTCCATTCGGAGGTGGCTGAGACCCTGACTCCTTTGATGGATAACGACTACTTCCTAGACATCGTGACCGAAGCTGAAGAGGTCGAGAATGAAGAATATGACTATGTCTACAATTTAACCCTACTAGATATCCATAGTTACCTTGTCAACACCGGGGTGCACTGCCACAACTGTGGCTGCTTCGAGTGCATCGTAGCGCTGGTCCCGGAGGCCAATGGCTTCATGGTGGTCAACCGGGAGCATTCGGGAATGACCCCTATGGGGGCCAAGTTCTCCACCCTGGCAGGGATGGTGGGCGGTGGCAACCAGACGCCCGGCTTCCTGGGGGTGGGGCGGTTGTACCTCTCCAGTGGCAAGTTCATCGCCTACGAGGGGGGCCTCAAGCGGGTGGTCTGGATGCCCAAGGAACTGAAGGAGGATCAGAGAGAGCGGCTGCAGAAGCGGGCGGAGGCGCTGGGCGAGCCGGACCTTCTGGACAAGATCGCCGATGAGACCGTGGGCACCACGGTAGATGAGATCCTCCCCTGGCTGATGGAGAAGAACCATCCCGCGCTGAGCATGGAGATGCTGCTCTAGTTAAGTTACAAGTTAAAGGTTACAAGTTGAAAGTTATCACAGCTTGTAACTTTTAACTTTCAACTTGAAACTTTAAGGAGAGAATTATGCCCCTGACGGCTCTTGACATCTACAAACAGTTGCCCAAAACCAACTGCGGTGATTGTGGGTTCCCAACCTGTCTGGCCTTTGCCATGCAATTGGCCCAGAAAAGGGTCGCGCTGGACGACTGCCCTCACGTTACTGCGGAGGGAAAGGCGGCCCTGGAAGGGGCCTCGGCACCGCCCATCAAGCTGGTAACCATCGGCGTAGCCGGAGACCGCAGGCTACAAATCGGCAACGAGACGGTCCTCTTCCGCCACGAGGAGACCTTCTACCATCCTCCGGGAGTGGCCCTTCAGATCTCCGACGCGCAGGATGATAAGGAACTGCAAAAGGAACTAGCCTTCCTCAATGGGATTGCCATCCAGCGGGTAGGGACTACACTGAACATTGACCTGGTGGGGGTGCGCGCCGACAGCGACGACCCGGCCCGGTTCGCAAAGGTGGTGGAGATGGCCCGCTCGAAGGTGAACTATCCCTTCATCCTCATCAGCCGCGATCCAGCGATGATCAAGGCCGGATTAGCGGCCTGCAAGGAGGATCGTCCTCTTATCTACGCCGCCGATGCGAAGAACGGATTTGCCATGGCTGCTCTGGCGAAGCAGGCAAACTGCCCCCTGGCCGTCGTGGCCGAGAGCGTGGAGGCTTTGGCGGAGCTGACCCCCAAGATCCAGCGGCTGGGGGTGGAGGAACTGGTCCTGGGGCTGGAGGGACGCACCTTTCACCAGACCCTGCAGGACCTGTCCACCATCCGACGGCTGGCGCTGAAGCGTACCTTCCGGCCGCTGGGCTACCCCACCATCGTCTTCGTGGACCACGAGGACCCTTACCAGGCTGTGGCTCAGACCTCGGCTTACGTGGCCAAGTACGCCGGCATCATCGTCCTGGACAAAGCGGACCTTTGGCAGTTGATCTCTCTGCTCACCGTGCGGCTCAACGTCTTTACCGATCCCCGCCATCCCATTCAGGTGGAGCCAGGGGTCTACCAGGTACGGGAGCCAGGGCCCGACTCACCGGTCATCTTGACCGTTAACTTCGCTCTCACCTACTACACCGTCCGAGGCGACGTGGAGGGCAGCGGCGTTCCGACCTGGATCGTAGTCACGGACACGGAGGGCACCTCGGTCCTGACGGCCTATGCTGCGGACAAGCTGACTCCTGAAGGGGTTGCAGCGCAGCTCAAGGCTGATGGCGGCATTAAGGACAAGGTCAACCATCGGGAGATCATCATCCCCGGATTGGTGGCGGTCATGACCGCCAAGCTGAGAGAGGAGTCGGGCTGGAATGTAGTCGTCGGGCCACGGGAGTCTTCAGGGCTGCCCCGTTTCCTCCGCTCCTACCGGGTAGGTCGCATGGTCGGGTAGTCCTCTGGCCGTAGCGCAAAGCACAAAGGGCAAAGCGCCATGCCCTCTGCGCTATGCGCTTAGCCCTTTGCCCTACTAGGAGACTAAATTGAGCTACGTCGTACTCTTCATGCCCAGCCAGCAGATGGCCGCTGTCGAGGAGGGGGAGACCCTCCTGACAGCCGCCGAGCGGGCGGGCGTGTATGTGAATAGCATCTGTGGTGGTGAGGGGTTGTGCGGCAAATGCCGACTCATCCTCCAGCGAGGGAGGGTGGATTCCCAGCCCACCGCCCTCCTGACACGCGATGAGATCCGCCAGGGGTACGTGCTGGCCTGCCAGACGAGGGTGCACTCCGATGTGGTGGTGGAGGTGCCGCCCGAGTCGCGATTGGAGGGACGGCCTCAGCTCATGAGAGAAGAGGCCATCCGCTTCGCAGGCGTGGCTCCTCGCCGCGAAGGGGCTAAGGTCTACGAGTTCGCCCCCCTCTGTCAGAAGCAACTATTGGAGGTGAGCCTGCCCAGCCTGCAGGACAACCTGGCGGATCTGGAGCGCGTCTTCCGAGCCATCCGCCAGAAGCACAACTATCCAGTGATGCAGACCGGACTTTTCAACCTTCAGCATCTGGCCCCCCTGCTGCGTGAGAATGACTGGCGAATCACTGCCACGTTGGGCCAGCGGGGCGGGACTCTGGAAGTAGTGCAGTTTGAGGCGGGCGATGAGAGCCAGACCAACTACGGAGTGGCGGTGGACATTGGCACCACTACCGTATCTGCCAACCTGGTGGATCTGGTCTCGGGGGAGATCCTGGGCGCTCAGGCCTGCTACAACTCCCAGATACGCTACGGGGAGGATGTGATCAGCCGCATCATCTACGCCGCTGAGGAGGATGGCCTGGACCGGCTGGGGGAGGCCGTCACAGGAGACATCAACACCCTGGTACTGGCCCTGGTAGAGGAGGCGGGGATAGACCTGCACGATGTGACCTACATGGTAGCGGTGGGCAACACGACCATGATCCACTTCCTGCTGCGGATGGATCCGAGGAACATACGCCGCGAGCCCTACATTCCCACGGCTACCCGTCCTCCGGTCATCCGTGCCACTGAGGTGGGGGTCACCATTAGCGGCCGAGGGCTGCTCTGTCCCCTGCCCGGGGTGGGAGCCTACGTGGGAAGCGATGTGGTCGCGGATGTACTGAGTTCAGGGATGAGCCAGGATGAAGAGCTATCGCTGCTCTTTGACATCGGCACCAATGGAGAGGTGGTGCTGGGGAACAAGGAGTGGCTCATCTGCTGCTCCGCCTCGGCAGGGCCGGCCTTCGAGGGGGGAGGGATGGAGTGCGGGATGCGGGCCATGGAGGGAGCCATCGAAAGGGTGGCGGTCACCCCCAGCGACCGGATCGTCTACCAAACCATTGGTGGGGCGCGATCTCGGGGTATCTGCGGCTCAGGGCTGATAGACTTGGTGGCCGAGCTCTTCCGAGCGGACTACATAGACAAAGCGGGGCGCTTCCAGATGGATAGCCGGCCCCATCTGCGGGAGGGGGAGGATGGCAGGGAGTTCGTGCTGGTCCCTGCTGAGCAATCGGGGACAGGACAGGATGTAGTGATCACCGAGCCGGACATCGCCATCTTCGTGCGCTCCAAAGGGGCGGTTTACACCGCCGCCGAGACACTGTTGGAGCACTTGGGGCTGTCCTTTGAGGATGTGGAACGGGTGTATATCTCCGGAGGCTTCGGAAACTACCTGGATATCGCCAACGCCATCACCATCGGGCTGATGCCCGATCTGCCCCGTGAGCGCTTCCATTTCATTGGCAATGGGGCGCTGGCCGGGGCGCGGATGGCGCTGCTCTCGCGGGAGGCACTGGAGGAAGTGGAGCGCATTGCTTCCCTCACGACCTACTTCGACCTGTCTACTGATCCCAAGTTTATGCAGGACTTCAGCCGTTCATTGTTCATCCCCCACACCGATGTGGAGAAGTTTCCCTCGGTGGTCAAGTAGTCAGCCCATCGGATGGTTAGGCGAAGCGGTATACTATTCAACCGGAGAGAGGCTGAATGAAGGAAATCACCCGCACCGAACTCGTCTGGGCTGGCAAATATGACGACCAGGGTAACCTTCGCCCGGTCGAGCGCACTATTCTCCCCTTCCAGGTGGTGGAGACAGTCAATGAGTCCAAGGCCGACCGGGAAAAGGTACAGCGCGACCTGTGGACCCTGATGCCCCGCGACGATACCTGGCGCAACATGCTCATCTGGGGCGACAACAAAGTGGTGATGTCCTCACTCCTGCCGCGCTTTGCCGGTAAGATCAACCTCATCTACATTGACCCGCCCTTTGCCACCGGCCAGGACTTTTCCTTCCGCGTGCGGATTGGCGACCCTTCGGCAGGCTCAGGGCAAGTCGAGGAGTTCGTCAAAGAGCCATCCATCATCGAGGAGAAGGCTTACCGCGACACCTGGGGCCGCGGCCTCGACTCCTACCTCCAGATGATGTACGAGCGGCTGGTGCTGATGCGGGAATTGCTGGCGGAGGATGGGAGTATTTACGTGCACCTTGATTGGCGCTTGGTGCACTATGTCAGAGCATTGGCGGACGAAGTGTTTGGACCGGAGAATTTCCGAAACGACATTGTTTGGAAGCGCGCACCGATACTAGGGCGCAAAGCGACATCCGAGCAATATGGACGGGTAACTGACACCATCTTGTTTTACTCCAAAGGGCCAAATCTGAAGTTCAACCGTCCCTATATGGAGCGCGAAGTAGACCTCCGTCAGTTCAAGTGGGATGAGAACGAAGGCAGGTACTTTAAGACATCCCCAAGGGGGGACTACACAGACGAGAGCATCGCGGAGCTCGAAAAGCAGAACCGCGTGTATCATACTTCAACTGGAGGCATCCGAATCAAGTACTTTATCGAGCAGAATGCAGAAGGCAAGTGGGTGGAGCGCCTTCCAGCAGATTGCCTGTGGCTGGACATTCCAGACATGATGCATATCACTGAAGCCGAAAAAACTGGCTTCGATACTCAGAAACCCGAGGCTCTGCTCAGTCGCATTATTAGGACATCGTCTAACGAAGGCGACCTCGTGGCTGACTTCTTCTGCGGTTCCGGCACCACCCTCGCGGTGGCTGAGAAGTTGGGTCGTCGCTGGATCGGCTGCGACCTGTCCAAGTGGGCCATCCAGGTCACCCGCAAGCGGCTGCTGCAAATCGAGGGCTGCAGGCCCTTCGAGATCCTGAACCTGGGCAACTACGAGCGGCACAAACTGGCTGCCAACGGCCACTGGGAGCGCTACGTCCAGTTCATCCTCGAACTTTACCGCGCCGAAGCCGTCACCGGCTTCAGGACCCTGCACGGCAAAAAGGCCCGCGCCTACGTCCACGTCGGTAGCGTGGATAGCCCGGTCACCATGCGGGAGATTCGCCAGACTTTGAAAGAGGCGCAGGAAGCCAGCGTGCGCGAAGTGCACTTCCTCGGCTGGGACTTTGAGATGGGCCTGCACGACCTGGTCCATCAGGTGGGCGACGACTATGGCGTTAAAGTGCGCCTGGTCGCCATCCCCCGCGAGTCCCTCGAAGTCACCAATCCCGCCTGCGAAGAGGTGCGCTTCTTCGACCTGAACTACCTTGACCTGGAGCACGAGGTGAAGGGCAGGAAGCTCAACATCCGCCTCAAGGATTTCATCATCGCCAACCCGGAGTACCTGCCTGACGAGGTGCAGGCCAGGATCAAGAAGTTCACCGACTACATTGACTACTGGGCGGTGGACTGGGACTATCGCGGCGACACCTTTCACAACGGCTGGCAATCCTTCCGCACCCGTAAAGACCCGAAACTGGCAACCAAGGCCACCCACACCTACGACCAGCCAGGGACGTACAAGGTGCTGGTGAAAGTGGTGGACATCTTCGGGAACGATACGACGAAGATGGTGGAGGTGGAGCTAGAAGGCTGAGTCGGTTTGGGGCGAGAGGCTTTAGGAACAGACATGAGATGAGTAGAAATTCAGAGGCTGAACGGGGGATGGTTCAGAATAGGTTGACACTTTGACAGCTTCATAGACTTGCCACAAGTGGTCGATTCGGGGACAATAGAAGTCATTCGCACTCCACTTTGACAGGAGGTTCCGATGGCAGAGTATC
>Ga0172364_10001916_pt1 | contig 16324 bp, 15 predicted proteins | sample LakKivSesite10cm_FD_114545 | JGI IMG/M metagenome (GOLD analysis project Ga0172364, IMG submission 114545) | Sediment microbial communities from Lake Kivu, Rwanda - Sediment site 10cm | ecosystem: Environmental > Aquatic > Freshwater > Lake > Sediment | place: Rwanda: Western Province, Lake... | reverse complement strand
TTTTGCCAAGAGCACTGACTGGACTGATTAAAAAAGGAGATGTTGGAACAGGAAGTGTAAGGGGCGGAGAACTTACAAATATTATTGGTGAGGATGATGTAGTTGTCTCAATTGGAGCAGAAGACTATGTTATTTGTTCAGGCGAAGCTGTAAAAATGAATTGTCTTACAAACTCAACAATACCTGGAGCAGTTACTCTTGAAGACAGGGAAGAATCAGTAAGCTCTTGTGAATGGGAAATAACTGATATTAAGTTTTACGAGGCAAAATCATATGAGATTGCTCCAACTTTTGAAGCAGATCCATACACTTTATCCTATTTAGTTTCACTTAGACTTGCAACTAAATCTAAGTTTTATGCTGGCGAAGGTGTAATTGTGGTTTATCCAGATACACTTTGCGTTAAGGAAGGTGCGCTTCGGTTTGATAATGGTGCAGTTGCAAGCAAGATAAATTCAGACATAATTACATACTTGACAATTAATGATGCTGCAAAAACGCAGAATGCAAGAATGTGGATTAATGTAAGCGATGCGTCACGAGTTTTTGTTGACTTGGGAAATGACGGACACTATGATTATGTTTTCTCTACTTCAGATGAAGCAAGTAAGCCAATTGGCGAGCAAAAATTAGATTTAACTGAAGCGATTACAAGCTTTTTGGAAACAAATTATGCTGGAGCCACAGGAGCGACACAGATCGATTTTCCAATCAACTGGAAAGTTGACGGCAGCAATCCAAAAGTAGTAATTGAGAAAATAAGGATACCATATAATATACGAAGCAACTAAAAATTTATTTCTGGTTCACAAGTATTTGTTTCAGAGTCGCAGGCACATTTGATAAGATCATTTGGAACTCCAGATTCAGCAGAGTTAACGCAGACTGCACCTTCAACATCACCGTACATTACAGTTATCGGCATGCAGTCAAAGTCTTCAGAGCACTGTGTGCTGTAGGTAATGCCATTTACTGTTACGGTCTTGGGCCCTTGAAAATCTTCTTCAGGCTGTTGAACATTAGATTCATTTTCAGTAGAAGTCTCATTTATTTTAGTTATATTTGTTTCTTTGTTTTGTGAAGCTCTTTGTCCGATAAAGTAAAATGATGCTGCCACAATTAGCAGAAGAATAATAAACATCAACAAAACTTTTTTTTCCATTTTTACAAAATACGTATAAGCATTCCACCGACAATAAAGCCAATAAGCAAGCCGATAATCATTCCATAAGTAAAGTCAACCATTTCTTTGTGAATCTCTGCTGAGCCATATTTGCCGTGGTTTGGCCACTTAGTATGCTCCCACTCAGATTTCCTCCACATACTGAATTTAATTTTAAAATCAGCGAGTTTCTCCTTAAGTTTCATAAATTACTAAATCAATAATTATTTATATAATTTGTTGTAATTGTTATATGTGGTAGACTATATTGCGGGGATTAAAAGGCCATTTACACAAATTAAGAAATTAGTGATAGCAGTATTGTTAATGATATTTCCAATAATAAACTTCTTCTCATTTGGCTATGTTTTTTTATGCGGCAGATATTCAATGTCGCAGGCTTACAATCTTCCAGAATGGAAGGGAAATTTTGCCAAATGCTTTAAGCAGGGATTTTTTGGTTTGATTATATTGATTATATATTACTTGCCAGCTGTATTATTTACAACTTACATATTTTACAAAGTCTTTACAACACTAATTGCAGCTGAAAGCGTTTTTGAACTTGCACAATTAGTTGGTGTCGGACAAATGTTTTTGCTTGCAATACTTTTGTTTTTGATATGCGCGTATTTTGCACCAGCAGCAGTCCTTAATTATGTATCAAATGAAAAGCTATCATCAGCATTTGATTTTAAGCTGCTTAGCAAGAGAACAATTAACAAATATTATTTCAAGGCATGGTTGATTTCATCAGCTTACTCTTTTGCATTATTTGGAGCATATTTTATTATGTCTTATTACTTGATTTTCCCAATTATTTCTTTAGGAATTATTGGCGATGTTATTGGATCAACAATTCTAGTATTACTTCAAGGCATTGTCATTGTTTCAACAAGTATAACAAAGTATACTTTACTTGGAGAGTCTTTTGCTGAAGTGTATTACACTAAGAAACGTGAAGAAGAAATTAAGAAAGCTAAAATAATTCCAACAATACGTGAAACAAGAGAATTCTAAGAATATCTCCAATGCTGTACAAGAGTAATTACAGATAGAATTCCAGCAAGCAAAGCAGCTATTGCTGCAATTTCAAATGAAATAATAGAATTAACTTTCATTAATTGTAATATTGCTACTGGGGCTAAAACAAGACTAGCTAATGCTAGTGATTTATGATGTTTTTGTGGCCTAAACTCCATAATAATAGCAATAGATTTAGCTGTTTTTATAGTTTTTGATTGCTAGCTTTTAATCAACAAAAGCTTTAAAAGGGGCGCAGTAGGGTATATTTTTATGGCAAAGCTACGAGCAGCCAAATACTATCGAAGGTTAAAGCGACCTTACACTAGAACAAGTAGGAGAAAATCAAAGTCCTACATTAAGGGAGCTCCAACTATCAAAGTCATTCAGTATGATATGGGCGACAAGAATGTAAACTTCCCATATACACTTACATTAAGCGCAACTAAGGATATGAATGTTAGAGATAATGCAATAGAGGCTGCAAGACAGGCTCTTGGAAGATACATGTCAGTTGCACTTGGAAGAGTTACTGGATATGGAATAAAAATAAGAGTTGTTCCACACCACATTTTAAGGGAAAATCCATTAGCTACTGGTGCTGGTGCTGATAGATTCCAGACAGGAATGACATTATCATATGGAAGACCATACGGGCACGCAGCAAGAGTTTTTGCAGGCAAGCCTTTGATTGAAGTTTATGTTAACAAAGAAGATATTGAAGTTGCAAAAGAAGCATTAAGAAAAGCAAACAGAAAGCTTCCAATGCACTGCCAAGTTTCATTGTCTGAAACTAAGTAATTCTGGTAATTGAGTTAGTTAAATTTATATTCTTGAGTTAATACATCAAGCAAGAGGTAAAGCCACAAATGAGTAAATACGTTCGATGGTTTAAGGAGTTACATAGAACAGATATTCCTATTGCTGGTGGAAAAGGAGCTAACCTTGGAGAGATGTTTAATAATAGTTTTCCAGTTCCGCCTGGTTTTGTAATTATCGCCGATGCTTATAAGGACTTTATCAAGGAAAAAGGAATTGACAAAAAGATAATTAATATTCTCAGCGCAGTTGATGTCAACAACCCAGAGGCGCTCGACAAGGCATCAAAAGAAATCAGCGAGATTTTTCTAAAGGAAGAAATTCCAAAGCGAATGGACGAGGAAATAATTGCAGCTTACTCAGTAATGGACTCTGATGCTGAGATAATAAAGAGCAAGACAGCGCACGAGTTAATACATGCTGGCAGAGATCCAATGTTTGTTGCAGTAAGATCAAGCGCCACAGCAGAAGATCTTCCGCAAGCTTCTTTTGCAGGACAGCAAGCTACTCTTTTGAATGTCAAGGGAAATCAAAATCTTTTGAAAGCTGTAAAGGAATGCTGGGCATCTCTTTTTACATCAAGGGCAATTTACTACAGAGCCAAAAATAATTTTGACCACATGAAAGTTGCTATTGCTGTTGTAATTCAGAAGATGGTCAACTCAGAAAAATCAGGAATAATGTTCTCAATAAATCCAGTAACAAATAACAAGAACCAAATATTGATTGAAGCAATCCGCGGGCTTGGAGAGGCAGTTGTTTCTGGCGCAGTAAATCCAAATACATATTTGATTGATAAGACAACAAAGAAGATTGTTGAAAAAGAAATCCCTGCGCAGCTATTTATGCTTACTAGAAATGCAATGGGGCATAATATAAAAGTAAATCTTGATCCAGAAAAACAAAAGTCAGAAGTCCTTAATGAAAAAGAGCTTGAAGTTTTATTTAGGCTCGCATTAAAGTCAGAGCAGCATTACAATTTCCCGCAGGACATGGAGTGGGCAATTGAGAAAAATAAAATCTTTATGGTTCAGACAAGGCCAGTAACAACAATAAAAAAAGAAGAAGTTAAAGTAGAAGTGAAAACAGAAGGCAAAGAAGTTATTCTGAAAGGCCTTGGAGCAAGTCCTGGAGTTTCATTTGGAAAAGTTGTGATTATCAAGGACTTTTCTGAATTAAGCAAAGTTCAGAAAGGTGATGTTCTCGTAACAAATATGACAAATCCAGACATGGTTCCTGCAATGCAAAAAGCAGCAGGCATTGTTACAAATGAAGGTGGAATAGCCTGCCACGCAGCAATTGTTTCAAGGGAAATGGGTGTACCTTGCGTTGTTGGAACAGTTAAGGCAACACATCTTCTAAAGGAAGGAGACATAATAACTGTGAATGGAACTACTGGAGAAGTTTACAAGGGAAAATTAGAGGCCGAAGTTAAGGCTGCAGCTGAAAAAGCAGAAGAAGTGCTTACTGGAGAACAGCTTCCAACAAAAATACAAATCAAAGTCATTATGGATCTCCCAGAATTTGCTGAAAGAGCAGCAAAGACTCTCCCAGACGGAGTTGGATTGTTAAGACTGGAGGGAATAATTGCTTCTGGCCAGATTCATCCTGCAAAATATCTAGCAGACAAGAATCTTGATGCTTACACAAAATTATTGGCAGATGGAATAATTAAGATCGCTGAAAAATTCCCAAACAAGCCAATATGGGTAAGAAATTCAGACATAAGGACTGATGAATACAGCAATTTGAAGGGCGGAGAATTAGAGCCAAAGGAGCCAAACCCTATGATTGGCTGGCACGGAATAAGGCGATTGCTTGATCAGCCAGATTTGCTGAAGGCAGAGTTTAAAGCAATAAAGCTTGTTCATGAAAAAGGATTTAGAAAAGTTGGAATTATGCTACCATTTGTAATTTCAGTTGACGAAGTAAAAATGGCAAAGACATTGCTAAGAGAAGTTGGTCTTGAGCCTCAGGAAGATGTTGAGTTTGGCGTAATGATAGAGACCCCAGCTTCAGTATGGATAATTGAAGATTTATGCAGAGAGGGAATAGACTTCATCAGCTTTGGAACAAACGATCTTACACAAGTAACTTTAGGCGTAGACAGAAATAATGAGCGAATACAAAAAATATATGATGCAATGCACCCAGCAGTTCTTGCTGAAATTGAATATGTAATAAATGTCTGCAAAGTTAATAATGTCCAGACAAGCATTTGCGGACAAGCAGGCTCTGATGCAAAGATGGCAGAGTTCTTAGTAAGGAAAGGAATAAATTCAATCAGTGCAAATTCGGACGCAGTCAACGCTATACGCAAGCTCGTTTACGAAACAGAAAAAAAGCTAGACGTAAATTAATAAAAATTTTAAAACATAATTTCTAAAAAATGTTCTTATATTTAAGTCTTTTTAGTTTTGTAAAAATAAAGATTTATATATTACAAAGATTTTTTTATTTTCTATGGAGGGGCGGACGATAAATTGCAGTGTTTGTAGGAAAGACATGAATCACATTTGTGTCCTATGTCTTACAGATGCAATTGAGACTTGGTTGGACAACAGAAAGATGTCTCTTGTCAAGCCTTTCAAAGATTATTCTAAAGTGTACATTGATAATGTAGGAAGAAGACAAAGAATGACTTGCACAGTATGCAGGACAGAATCTTACAATAATATCTGCAAGGGATGCTTCTCAAAAAGCGTTTACACTTGGCTGGCAAAGAAAGACAAAACAGTTGCAGATGAATTTGCACTTGAGTTTGCAGGACAGTCTTCAGCTAAGAAACAATTATACGCTTAGCCAGAAATTAATTCTAGAACAATATGATTTATTCCAGGTGAATAGCTCTTGATTATTCTCCAGGACTTTAATTTAATTTGCTTGTTTTTCTTTTTTAACCTTGTAAATAACTCTTGTTCCTTGCTTTCTTTGCAAAGATCATGATAATAGATTATTCCGCCTTTCTTTATTGCTGTTAAAGCAGCTGGTAAATATTTTTCAGTATGAGGAAAATAGCCCATTATAATTTTATCTGCCTTAACGCCCAGTTTTGGAACAACCTTGCTGCAGTCTCCTTTTATTGCAGTTATTGTAGAAAGCCTGTTCAAGCGAATGTTTTGCTCCAAGTAAGAAAATGAATTTGGATTTAATTCAATGGCAAATATTTTAGCTTGCTTGTACTTGGCAATGCAAATGCTCCAGTAGCCAATGCCAGCAAACATATCAATAATTACATCTGATTTTTTTGCAGCAGAGATCATTCTCTTCCTTTCCTCATGATTGCCTTTGCTCCACATTATCTTTGAGACATCAATCTTAAACTCACAGCCAAGCTCATGATGAATTGTTTCAGAATTTTTCTCGCCAGCTAGAAAAACAAGCTTGGGCAGCCTTAGCTTGCCAGATATTTCCCCTTGATAATAAACAGACTTGAACTGCGGAAAGTCTTTCAAAATCTTTTGAGCAATTTTCTTGTCCTTGGTTTTTATGAGACAAATATTTCCGATTGCTTGGTATCCCATTTTATTTATCCACAACAAATAATTCAGAATCTCCGCCAACATCAAATAATTCAAGCCTTGCTCCTGCATCAAGCCAGGCGTGGGCATATGTAACAGCAGCAAAAGCAGTCACCCAGTCTCCTTTTTCCCTAAAGTACTTGGCGTCTGAAAAGTATCTTTTAGCAAAGTCTAGGCAATCTTCTGCCTGAGCCTTTTGTTTCTCAGTAAGGCCTTTCATTAACTTGACTTTCTTTAATGCTCTAGTTGTAAGGTCAAAGTAATGATCCAATTTCTTTTCTGTGACGGTTTTCATTGTTTCCTTAGATTTTTATTTCTGTAGTTGCAGTACTTAACAAACTTACAAATATAACATTTTGGTTTAGCCTTGTGGCAGATTTCTCTGCCAAACAATATCATTCCAAGATGTAATGGCTGATAATATTTCCTTTCAACCAGGGATTCTAGCTTTTGCCTGATTATCTCTGGCTTGTCCTTTTCATTAGCATATTGCAAACGTTTGCTTACCTTTGCAACGTGGGTGTCAACTGGAATGTAATGCTTGCCAAATGCAAAGCTTAGTACAACGCTGGCTGTCTTGTCTCCTACTCCAGGCAAGCTCACCAAATCTTCATACTTGTCAGGAACCTTGCCATTGAACTTCTCGAGAATCATTTTGCTTGCTGATTTTATTTTCTTGGCTTTTTGATTATAGTAGCCAGCAGAATAAATTAATCTTGCAAGCTCCTTTGTTTCCATCTTCAAGATCTTTTCAGGAGTATTTGCAACAGCAAATAATTTTTCAGCAGCCCGTCCAGAGTTTAAGTCAGTTGTATTTTGTGATAAAATAGTTTCAATTAATGTTTCAAAAGAATTATATCTTCGTCTAAAGACAGAAGTTGTTAAGTGATATTTAGTTTGTGCAAATTTTACAAACTCTTTGATAGGAAGTTTTTGCATTACTAAACTAAAAGATTGTTTAGAATTTAAGCTTGTTCTTGGTTTGATCCTGGACCAAGTTTGCTAAGCTCTTGCTGTAACATTGATGTTGGTATGCCGATACAGCCTAATCTTAATTCCTTGTTGTTTCTTCTGCCAAGCAAGATTGAAACTCCAAAGTATTCATGAGTAGAATTAATCTGCATTTCCCTGAAAATAGGCCATGCCTCTTTTGGTACAAAGTGAATGTAATCCGCGCTAGCTCGATTGCCTTCGAAAACTAATAGAAAGTCTCCGCCATCCTCAATGTGTTCCTTGAAATCTCCAAGCTCTGCCTGAAGCCTGCTTGCTGTCTCAGCAAAGAGTTTTGCGAATTTTGCAGAGTCCTTTACTTCGAGCTTAGCAATTTTCTGCCAGACACTTGGTCCTTTGTTTCCGTAGTATTTGTCATAAGGATAGTCGTTGTACATGCTTCTGAATGTAAGTTGCTTCTTTTTAAATATTTGTTGAATGGAGCCTCTATATATGCATCAGCATATAATTCAAAAGTTTTAAAAAATCAGACAACATCTCTTATATCATGGAAAATTACAATCTTGAAGTTGAACGAATAATCAAAGAGATAAAAGCCCAGAAAGCGAAAAAAGTAGCAATCCAACTTCCAGACGGATTAAAGCCAAAGGCGATTGAGCTTACAAGAGAAATCGAGAGCAAGACAAATGCAAAAATCTTGATTTGGTCTGGATCAAATTTTGGCGGATGCGACTTGCCGATTGTTCAGCTTGAAAAATTAAAAGTCGATTTGTTAATTCACTTTGGTCACGCACCATTTAGAAAATAATTTAAGGAAATTTAGTGAATATTTGTACATTTGATTTTATTTAACAAAATATATTCGCATGTGCGCGATTTTTTATTTTATTAATTTTGTTTTCGGAACCGTGAAGTAGTTAAAAAATTCAGGAAAGTATTATAAATGAAAAAGATATCTATAAGGTTTATCTTAAAAGGTGAACCAAAATGGTTTGGGAAGGAGTAATTGGAATTGGCATCGGTATCCTTGTAGGATTAGCATTGCTAAAATACAGCGGCTACGTAGATGCATTAAAAAAGGAACTAGGATATGTTGGTTCAGGCGCAGTTTTCTTGCTTTTAGCAAGTACACTAGCACCTATTGCAGTTGCAATACCACAAATCGCAGTCGCAGTTGACTGGATTAACATATTATTCATGGTAATTGCATTTATCCTAGTGTTAATTGGCGCCATAAGTATGGCAATACAAATCTTCTCAAAATTGAGATAAACCGAGAAGATTTTTATTTATTTTATTTTTAGTTTTTGATTTTTTAAGTTCATTATAATTTGAGTGAGTTTTATTGATTTTACCTCGATATTTTGCATCATCAAAACCTTTTAAAATGCAATTTTCTTTTAAAATAATAGTTAAGGGGTAAATAATGGCTGGTATTGAAATCAATCGTAGAGTTATGTTTTTGTCGATCATTCTCCTGGTTGCAGCAGCATTTGTTCTTCCAAATTTAACATCATACCAACCTCAACATATTACTGGCGCAGCAGTTGCAAGCCAGTCTGACACTTGGATGTTTCCTGATTGTCAAAAAAGGATTGCAATTACAATTCCGCAGGAAAGTGTTGATGCGCAGCTAGTTGATTTTTCCCTTTTGATAAAATTAAATTCTTCTTTTGACTGGTCAAGTACAAAGTCAAACTTGGCAGATATTCGATTTACAGATGAAAATGGATATGAATTAATCTCTGAGCGTAAGGCTGGTTTTGATTATGGTTCTGAAGCTTATATTTGGGTTAGAGTTCCAGTAATCCATTATGATCGAGATACAATTGTCTATATGTATTATAGTAATCCATCTGCAGTACTTAAACAAGCATCAGGAATCGCATGGGAACAAGTTCCAGCATCAGCGAGGGCTGTAAGTGCCGAATGGCTTTCAGCACGAGGAGATAATCAAGAGAATCCAACTACATTTTCATTTTTTGGATCAGTAAGTAATTATGTTTCAAGTCAATCACAATATTCCGCTGCTACTTGGTGGGATAATAAGTGGAAGTATCGAAAAGGAATACAAGTACAAAGTCAATTTATTGATTCTGATCTTCAGAATTTTAAGCTATTAGTAAAGCTTGACAGCTCTAATTTTAATTTCTCAAAAGCATTACCTTCTGGCGCAGATATTAGATTTGTTGATTCAAGAAATAATGAATTAACTTATGAGATTGAGAGCTGGACAAGCAGCTCAGCATATGTTTGGGTAAATGTTCCGACAATAACAAGCAACAAAAATACATTAATCTATATTTACTTTGGAAATCCTTCAGCAATTTCTGAGCAAAATAAAGAAGAGATTTGGATTTCAAGCTTCACTGAAGTATATCATTTAGCCGGGCTTTCTGACGGAAAAGTAATTGACTCTGTCGGAAATAATAACTTTTTACAATCTAATCTTCAATTTGTAGACGATGCAAACAGAGGCAAAGTTGCAAAATTTAATGGAGTAAATTCATATTTTGGATTTGATGTAGCACTTCCTTCCAATACTGCTAAAATATATTGGCCAAATAAACAACTTACTTATTCAGTCTGGATAAAGCCTGAAGCTAATCAGGAGAGTACTCTTATAATTGGAAAAGGAGGAAGTATTGAATCAGTGAGAGTAAAATACAATAGTGCACTAAATAAGATTATAGGTATAATTGAAACAGATGCAGATAGAATTGGCCTAAAGGCAATTGAGACTTGTGATATAACTGGAGTAACTCTTGGAACATGGACTCACTTTGCAATGAAGTACGATGGTGAAAAGCTTTATTGTTACAAGAATGGAATTATTGACCTTGCACAAACAAAGAACTTGACTGGAACGATTTATGGAGACACTTTCATTTATAGGTTTGGAACAGTCGATCGTATGTATTCTTTTTATAATGGATCCATGGATGAAATCAGAATTTCAAATCAATCGCTTTCAGATGCTGAAATAAAAGCATCATACTTAAATGAAAACTATCCGACATCTTTTGCAGTAGTTGGAGATGAAGAGCCTCAAGAAGTAAGTGAAGAAGAACAACCATCCGGCGGCGGAGAAGAGCAATTGCCTTCTGAAAACGAGACAGGAGAACTAATGGGCTGTACTCCAAACTCTGAAGCAGTTTGCTTTATCAATAAGACTTGCCAAGGAAAAAGAGTATGCGGAGCAAATGGAGCATATAGTTCTTGTCAACTAAATCGGACAATAGCTCTATCTGAAGTAAATTGCGATGGAATTGATAATGATTGCAATGGAAAAATAGATGAAGCATTTGATGAGGATGAAGACGATTATATTGATGATACTTTTTCAGATGAATGCAGTTCAGTTTATGATGAAGAGTACTTTGACTGCGATCCAGAAGATCCAACAATTAATCCTGATGCTGCTGAAAACTGCATCGATGGCATAGACAATAATTGTGATGGATTAATTGATTCAGAAGATCCAGATTGTAATGTTAGTACTGATGATCCAACAGGCTTGTCAGCAAATGCAAGTTACTGCGGAGACAATATCTGTGATCCATTAATTGAAAATGCTTCAACTTGCTGTGAAGATTGTGGATGTTACAATCCAATGTTAGAATGCATTGGCGGAATCTGTATAATTCCAGAGCCAGATGCAGTTTGCGGAAATAACCTGCAGGAAATCGGAGAAGAATGCGACGGATCAGACTCAATGACTTGTCCTGGCGGATGTAGTGGCTGCAGATGTATGTTTAGGGTTGATGATGGCTTCTGCGACAGAGATCTTGGAGAAAATTCTGATGTCAGTGTTAATGACTGCAAAAATTCATACTTTGTTCCAATCTTAATTTTGCTTGTATTAGTCGCTCTTGGGTTTGGAGCATACTTATATTTCTTTAAGCCAAGTCTTGACTTTGCTAATTTTGCAAACTTGTTTAAGTTAACGCCTTCAGCAAAGGCAGACAAGCTTGAAACATTTATCAGCTCAATGCTTGCAGAAGGACACAAGCCAGAAGAAATCAAGGCAGGTTTGTTAAGAAAAGGATTTGATAAAGACAGAGTAGAAAAGGCAATGCTTGCAGCCAGCAATGATTTAGATTCGTTACATAATATTGCTCAAAAACAAGGCGTTGATGAAGCAGGAAATGAACTTGAGCCTGTTTTAGAGTATGTTGATACTTGTGTAAAGCAGGGCTTTAAGTCTTCACAGATTAAAGCGGCTCTTATTTCAGTTGGCTGGCCAGAAGAACTTGTTGATGAAGCGCTTACAAAGCACGAGATGAGTTCAAACAGTCTTAACCAGCTTGCAAAAGATTCAGGAGTTCACAAGCCAAAGAATCCAGACAAGCTTGGAGATTACATAAGTAATGCATTATCAAAAGGATTTACAAAAGATCAGATAAGAGAAACACTTCTCAAGTCTGGATGGAAAGAAAACGAGGTAGATGTAAATCTCAAGTAATCATGTTAAATAAAAATAAATTATCAATGTGCGCACTTTTTGCAGTAGTTTTCATACTCGCATTTTCTTGTGTTTCAGCAGAAAGTTGGAGCCAGTCTGCGCCGATAAATGTTGATTATGCTGGCAGTCAAAACTTGGTTGACACATTAATATATGTCAATGCAGATACAACAAGATTTTCTGCAAATAATTGCAATGACTTTAGAGTTTTTTCTACAATTACAAAATCATTTGTTCCATTTGGAATAAGCAACTGTGGAACAGCAAATACAGCAATCTGGTTTAAGTCAGATCTTTTATCAGGTTTTAATGGAACACTAGCATACTTATATCTTGGAAATAATAATGCAGGTGTAGAGCAAAGCTCTGTTTCAATGTGGTCTTCATTAAATGATATGAACCATGATCGTGCAGGTGCTACAGCAGAAGTTGTTAATAATCAAGTTTATGTTTTTGGCGGATTCTCAATGTTAATCAATGGAGCAAGTGCTTCAATTGAAGCTTTTTCTCCAAGCTCAAACATATGGACAGATATTGGCGCCCTTACTGAAGCAAAAGGCTGGGTCACATCAATAAATTATGGAGATGAGGTTGCAATTGTTGGTGGCGCATCTGATTTTGGATCCTCAAATATGGAGAATATTGTCCAAGTATTTAATGTAAGAAGTAAGGCAACTAGCATATACAAAGATTACTTCCCAAGCAGCGCATTTCCTACAACTAACTTAAACATGCTTAATTATGAGCAGCAAGATTATGTAATAAGCAGCGGAGCTCTTACAACTCCAACAATCAATAGATATTATAGGCTTGATTCAGAAAGCTGGAGTCGACTTGAACCCTCAGGCTTTGCAGTAAACGAAAATTATACTCTAGTTTCACAAGATGGAATTGCATATATGCTTGGAGGCGGACAGGGTAGAACAGATTTAATTTCTCTTGATGTTTTAACTGGCGAGATTAGAAAATTAGCATCAATGGAAAATAAAAGATACCTTGCTGGAGCAATAATTGTGGGTGATTATATTTATGTTTTTGGCGGAGCAAAATCTGGAGCAGGAAATGCAACCAACACTGTTGAAAGATATTCAATTTCCCAAGATGCTTGGGAAACATTAGAAAGCATGCCAGATGCAAGAATTTGGCCAGCAGTAGCAAACATTAATGACAAATTATATGTTGCTGGCGGCTTGCAGATTTCAGGGCAGTCAGCAACAACATTATCAAGTGTATTTGAGTTTAGCATACCAAATTGGAATTCTCAAGTTACTATTGGAGCAGCTACAGCATGCTCATCTGAAATTTGTGATGGCTTGGATAATGACTGCGATGGATTTGTAGACAAGGCTTCAAGCGGATCTCCGCTTATTCAGGACTGCGGAGAATGTGGAGGCACTCAATCTTGTTATAATGGGAATTGGAGCGCTTGCACAGTTGCAAATCAAACAAATGCAACAACTCAAGCTTGTTATAGTGGTCCAAATGGAACAGCAGGTGTTGGAATATGCAAGCAAGGTACAAAACCATGCGGTGCAGGTCTTAATGCAACTTGCACTGGCGAAGTTACTCCAGCAGCATCTGAAAATTGCACAAATGGATTAGATGATAATTGTGATGGCGCAAAGGATTGTCTAGATGACTTGTGCGGGAATGATACTGCTTGTAAGGCAGTTTCAAAACCAACAGACGTAAAGCCAACACAGACAACAGCTGTTTGCGGGAATAACATAAAAGATATTGGAGAAGATTGTGATGGTACAAGCGACAGCACTTGCCCAGGAGCATGTACAACAGATTGCAATTGCCCATTTACAATTGGAGATGGCGCTTGCGATAAATTAGTAGGAGAAAGTAATGCGATTAGTCCAGATGACTGCAAGAAAGCAAATTATGTTCCATTGTTTATTGTGCTTGGAGTTTTATTATCAGTCTTTGTGCTAGTTTACTACCTAAAGCCAGAATGGATTTCTTCAATGGAAACTGAAGTTGAGGAATTAATGGGCAAGAAACAAGAGCCAAGTTTACCTGAAACAGAAGAAAAATATGTTCAAAAAGAGCAAGTAATCGAGCCTACAAGAGAAGAGCTTGCTCTAAGATCTTATATCTTAAATTCATTGAAAGACGGATATGACCCAGATGAGCTAAAGGACTCACTGATTGCAATTGGTTGGCCAAGTATAATGGTCAATAAAGTTATTTCTGAATTTGAAGGTGTTGAACCTGAAGCAGAGGCAAAACCAATTCAGCAAATAAAAATGGCGCCAGCAGCACACCCAGCAATTGCAAAACCAAAGACAATTGATGATTTTATAAAAATAGCATTAGCCAGTGGGCAGAAAATGGCAAGCATAAAAGCGACCCTGCTCAAGGCAGGGTGGAATGAGAATATAGTCAATAGACACATAGCAAGATTTACCTCCCAGAAATAGGAAATCATGCTTTTAAGAATACAAATGGATGTTTGAATATGAAATGGAATAAGTTAATCGCAGCAGCAGTTTTGCTAGCAGTATTTGCTGCAGTATGTTTATTCTTTAATAATGAAAGTAAAGTTACTGGCTTAGCAGTAAGTAACTTAGATACTACTCATTGCCAAGTATTAGCTTCTCAACTAAGCCTTCCGTTTAGCGAGGGCTCCACTTTTAAGGTTGGAGACTTATTTATATTAAACTATGAAAAAAGTGGTAAGCAAAACCAAGCAGTCTTAAAGATAGAGTCAGCAACTAATCCAACATCAGCTGGAACAGTAACATTAAGTATTAAGGAAATCTTTCCAGAGTCAAAAAGTTTTTCTGTTCAATTAACACCACAAGCAGGAGTTACTTCAGGAACATTAAATTTTGATGGTACAGCATTTAGAATTGTTTTAACAAGTAACGGTTACTATATTGATTTAAATGCAAATGGCAAAATTGGAGATATAGCATTTTATCCATCAGAAGATACTCGAAAAGGTTCAATAAATTTAGCTTCATTAACTCCAGATCAGAAGATTTACTTTTATAATCTTCATGACAAGTTCTGCCAATCAGAGCTTGACTTAGACTGTGACGGTCTAATGCCAGCAATTGATCCTGACTGTAAGTTTAACGCGTCTCAAAAACCAGTTTACTGCGACAAATTATTTTTTGCCCCAACAAGTACTGATGTCAAAATTAGATCTGAAGATTATGTTGCATTTTATGACAAAAATTTTAATCCAGAAGTTTACAAAGTAAGTATTTCAGATTCAGCTGTAAGTTTTAGACGTGTCGAATTTGTAAACAATCAATGGATCTCAAGTACAAATGTTATAAATGTTAATATCGGAAGTCAAATTCCATATACAGCAACAATAAATTTCCCAAGCTGGTCTTCAATGGCTGGAGTCTCAAGAAGTCTTACACTTGAGCAAAGTAGTATTATTGGCGGAGTCAGTAAATATATTTCAGGAAAAAATTTACTTAAACTAAGTTCAGGAACAGTTGAAGATTTTAAGGAAGCGGATTGCATTAATGGCCAGGATGATGATTGTGATGGCTTAGTTGATTCTGCAGATGTTGATTGTCTTAGTGATTTAGATAAGGATGGATACATATCGCCAAGCGACTGTAATGATACAAACTCAAAGATTAATCCAGGTATGACTGAAATAATCGGGAATGGAATCGATGATGATTGCAACCCATTGACAAAAGATCAGCCAGGCGTTTCTCTTCCAAGGTTAGGAAATCCAGCGCAAGTTATTCCAAGGTATGCTTCAATAAACCAACCAATCTTGGCATTTAATGTCATGTCAGCCACAAATCAAACATACCCGCAAACTTGCTATTATTCTTCTGAAAATGGGCAAGTCCAATGCTTGACAGCAGCAGCAAGACTTTCATCAATGCTAGTTGGTACTCAATATTCAAGCTTGTTAAAGTTCAAGATTCAAAATCCAGGGGATTACATTTTTTACTTAAGCAGTGGCGCAAGCGTTAACCCAACAACATTTATTGGGAATTTAAGCATTAACTTGACGCAGCCAGCAAGATGTATAGTTAATGAAAAATACGGCTACAGCTGCGGAATAATGACAACTGATGATTTTTACGGCAGTGGCGCTTATTTTGAAATAAGTTCAAAGGAAGATATTTTAGCAGAAAGCACATATGCGCAGCTTTACGAGATTGTTGATAATAAACTGATTCCAAAGACAACGCTTTCATTAACAAGAGCGAGTGTTGGAAAATATGATTTGTTCTTGCCTTTGCCAGATTGCTCACAAGAGAAGTGCAGTTACATTGTTGAAGTTTCTGCTAAAAGAGAATCTGCATATGGCGGATTTTTGATTTATTTTGATTACGGAGTTACAAACATAGAAGTTTGCGACAACAAAGATAATGACGGTGATCAGCAAGT
>Ga0172364_10001913_pt1 | contig 16328 bp, 13 predicted proteins | sample LakKivSesite10cm_FD_114545 | JGI IMG/M metagenome (GOLD analysis project Ga0172364, IMG submission 114545) | Sediment microbial communities from Lake Kivu, Rwanda - Sediment site 10cm | ecosystem: Environmental > Aquatic > Freshwater > Lake > Sediment | place: Rwanda: Western Province, Lake... | reverse complement strand
TGACATCTACCCCCAGAGTATCAGTAATCACTGTAAACTGGAATAACTTCAGCGACAGCGCTGAGTGCCTGGAGTCCCTCAGAAAGGTAACTTACCCCAATTTTGAGGTAATAGTGGTTGATAACGGCTCGGCGGGGGATGATGTTAGCCTGCTCAGGAGGAGATTCGGAGATTCCATAAGGTTGATTGCGAATGAGAAGAACTCCGGGTTTGCCGGAGGGTGCAATATAGGGATTAAGGATGCTCTGGCCAGAGGGGCCGATTATGTGGTGCTGTTGAACAACGACACGGTGGTTGCTCCTGATTTTCTGCAAGGCCTGGTCAGTATTGCCCAGGGGGATAGGCGAGTGGGAATCGCCGGAGGTAAGGTTTTTTGCTATGAGCTCCCCGAGTTGATATGGTTCGCCGGAGGTGTTATTAACTACAGGACAGGAAGGACCCCGATAAAGGGCAGCGGGGAAGCCGACAAAGGTCAGTTCGACGAAATAGCGGCGGTTGACTGGATCAGCGGGTGTTTCATGTTTGTTTCGCGAGACGTGCTGCAGGACGTGGGTATGCTTGATGAGAGATTTTTCTTTGGATGGGAGGATGTCGACCTTTGTGTCCGTGCCGCCAGAAAAGGTTTCAAGGTCCTATTTGTTCCGGAGTCCAGGATCTGGCATAAGGGTTTCGGGATAAATAAAAGGGACAGGTTGATGGGGATACCTGTCTATTACGCCACAAGGGGCCAGTTTCTATTTATGGACAAACATTTCTCTAAACCTCAGCTTGCGATAGCCTGGCTATATTTTGTTGTTACCTTTCCTAAATGTGTGTGGGATTACTCGCGCATACTGCATCGGTGGGAAGTGCCGCTTTATATCCTCTGGGGAATCGGTGGTTACCTGCGTATAAAGTTCAGGGAATATGCGAGAATATAGCTAGATGCTTGAAAGATGCAAGGGGCATCCGCCAGAGGCGGATGCCCCTTACTATATTCATGAGATGCCTCGCAATTCTCTTACTGGATCGACTCTGCCACTATTTCTGACAGGTCTAAGGCTTTGAGCTTGCCCTCTGCCTCGAGGGCCTTGATTGCGTCTTCAAACATCTGCAGGCAGTAGGGACAAGCCGAGGCTAGTATCTCAGCCTTGGTGTTGATAGCTTCCTCGGTGCGCATCTGATTGATCCTTCTACCGATCTGCTCTTCCATCCACATCCTGCCGCCGCCAGCGCCGCAACAGAAGCCCTTGCTCTTGTGATGTTTCATTTCCAGCGGGGCTGCTCCAGAAACATATTGCAGGATTTCCCGCGGTGCCAGGTATATGTCGTTATACCTGCCCAAATAACAGGAATCGTGATATGTGGCCTTCTTCTCCAATTTCTGGGCGACGGTGAGTTTGCCTTGCTTAAGCAGCTCAGCGATAAGTTGAGTGTGATGTATAACCTCGAATTTGCCGCCGAACTGCGGGTATTCGTTCTTTAATGTATTGAAGCAGTGAGGACATGAGGTGACGATCTTCTTTACCCCATAGCCATTAAGAATCTCTACATTTTGCCGGGCGAGCGTCTGGTAGAGGTATTCATTTCCTATCCTGCGGGCAGGTTCCCCGCAGCAGGTCTCTTCGTTGCCCAGTATGCCGAAATTGACTCCCGCAGCCTTCAAGATTTTCCCTACGGAAGTCGCCACTTTCATGTTCCGTTCCTCAAGGGCCCCGGTGCAGCCAACCCAGTATAGTATGTCTATGTCTTTATTCTCCGACAGCGGCTTAATCCCGAGGCCATCGGCCCAGTCTGTTCTGGTAGCCATAGTGCCTCGCCAGGGATGTCCCCTCTGCTCCATGCTTCTCAGGGCTCCCATAGCAGTCTCGGGGAATTGAGTTTGCTCCAGCACCAGATTGCGCCGCATATCTATTATCTTACTCATAGGCTCGATGAAGACGGGGCACTGTTCAAGGCAAGCACGGCACGTAGTACATGCCCAGATTGCGTCCTCGGTTATGATGTCGCCGATCATCTTGGGCTCGGTAGTTTCACCGGGTGTTTCGCATACGGCGGGATTACTGCCTTGCCCCGGATTGTCGGCGCTGGCCGTGGCCGCGGCGACGGCCTTAGCTTTAAGAAGAAGCGGCGCTTTTTCAACGAAGAGGCCTTTTAAATCCTGGATCACCTTCTTGGGCGAGAGGGGTTTGCCGCTGAGGTGGGCTGGACAGTTGTCCTGGCAGCGGCCGCAACGAGTGCAAGAGTCAAAATCAAGCATGTCTTTCCAGGTGAAGTCCTCGATTTTGGAGGCGCCGAATGTCTCTGTATTCTCCAGATCGATTGTGCTCAGAGCACCCTTGGGGGTCAACGATCTGAAGAATACGTTGATAGGGGAGACAATAATATGCGTCAGCCTGGTGAAAGCAAGTGATATGTAGGTAATAATTCCGATCACTAATACTGCATGGAACCACCATAAGCCCTGGTACCAGCCAACTAAATGAGACCCTCCTGCAAAGGCTTTGGAGAAAGCGAAGCCCAGAAATCTCCATTCGTCCCACTGCGGGGGGTAATCGGTTACCCGGATACGAAGACCTTCCAGTATGAAGCCGGTGAGCACGATAACGAAGATGAAAGTCAATGTCGTGGCATCGTCGAATATATTGTCGAGTCTCGATGGTTTCTGGATATATCTGCGGACGAAAGCTATGATTATCCCTATGAGGAGCATGACGCCGCCCAGGTTAGTGAGGAAAGAGATGGCGAGATAGGTGTTGCCCTGCAGGAAGTCTGTGCCCAGCGGTTTCGTGATGTAGTGGTTGATTACGTCCATAGCGGTGCCCAGGAGGAGAAGCAGGGAACCCCAGAACAGAAGAGCGTGCATTGAACCAGGGTAGAAGTCCCGGAGTATTCTCCTGTGAACGAATCCATCGACAAAGCCGGTATAAATGAAAGTCTTTATCCTCTTTCCCATGCCGGCAGGGGCGCCGTCTTTCTTGCCTACCTTCCAGAGACGATAGCGGTGATACAGCGCATAAATAAAGGCTGCCAATGCAATGGCAGCCAAAATGTAGATTATCCAACCGTACTGTATATCGAAGAATATCTGACGGTGCGGCAATTCGGACGTAACCTCAGGCATGAGACCTCCTTTTGCCCGCCAGGTGAATTTTATCACATAGTTTCGCTTGTGCCAAGCTCTTAGTGTCTCATTTTCTTTTCCCACTCGAACTGCAAAAAGCTTGACAATGACAGCAGCCTGTGATATACAGTACCTCGTAGTACGAGGTAGTGGGTTAAGAAGATGAAATACGGGCGTGAACTGTTGAAGGGAAGCACTGACCATTTGATTCTGTCATTAATCGGGCAGGAGCCGATATACGGGTATCAATTGATTAAAGAGATGGGGAAAAGAAGCGGCGGCTATTTCCAATTCAAGGAAGGCACCCTTTATACGGCTTTGCACAGGCTGGAGAGGGAGGGGCTCATCGAGGGCAAGTGGCAGCGTCTCCCGAATGGGCAGGAGAGAAGGTATTACTACCTGACCAAGACAGGACACCGTGTCTTGAGTGAGAAGAGAGACGAGTGGCGAGGCTTCTCGGCTGCTGTGAATTTGGTTACTGAACAGGCGAATACGGGCTGAGACAGGGGATTAACAGATGTTGCCAAAGCTTAAACAATACCTGACAAGAGTCAAGTTGTGCTCAAAGCTGGACCCTACAGCCGAGAGCGAGATTGTTCGGGAGATTCAGACTCATTTTGAAGATGAGATAGGGGAATTATGCCAGGCCGGTTTCTCTACCAGCGAGGCAGCGGAGGAGGCGACAAAGCGATTTGGCGCACCGGAAGCGCTCGGCCGCCAGATTTATGAGGTGTATAGCAAAGGGACCTGGGGCCAGGTTTTGCTCGCAGCTATCCCTCACTTTTTGCTGGCTATCACCTTTTATTGCCATCTCTGGCGAAATAACTTCTGGCTGCTAACTACTGCACTGGTGGTAGTAGCAGTGACGCTCTATGCCTGGAGGCATGGTAGACCGTCGTGGTTCTATTCCTGGTTGGGCTATTCTCTGCTGACTTTGTTTGTTATCGTTCTTTTGATTCTACTTGCGATAGGGCAGGGCCTGTCCCGATTTATGCTGGGAAGTGGCATGCAATGGGTGGTGATGGCAACCTATGTCCCGGTTGCGCTTTGTTTGTTGGGCTACGCCGTAATTTGCGTGGTACGCAGGGATTGGCTTCTCGCCTCGTTTATGCTGCTTCCCTTTCCTGCGATTATTGTGTGGCTCTTTGCCTTGCAGCAGGGGGTTGGGCTTGCGGCATACGGCAAGGGGGGCCTTCCCGGGGGCGACCATGGAGTAGCGTTCACCTTTCTCGCTCTGGGGAGTGCTGCGGGAGCCTTTATTCGTTTCAGACAGCGTTTACTAAAGACCGCAGTGCTGGCAATAGGGACATTGTTTATCCTGGCAATGGCCTGGCGCTTTGCCGAAAGTAACCTCAATCCTGTCATCTCTCTGTTCGTATCTTTCTGTTTTGTTATCTTTTTGCTGAGCCCTTGTTTGTTGCAGAATAGAGTAGCACACAGTGGGAGCGAGGTAGAAGCCCGGGATGAGGCTTGCTTTGGGCAGTCTGCCAGGAGAACCTGACAATTAATAAATCATACGGGCGTTTTGCGGGCCGTTTGATTACACGCGGGGGAAATTTTGAGAACACGGGAATCTAAGACCTTTAATGGGTAACGTTGCTGTTGTTACCGACAGCAGTGCATGCGTGCCCAAGGAGGTTGTTAAACAATACGGCATACATGTACTGCCGTTGATACTCATCTTTGAAGACCGCTCCTATAGAGATGGGGTGGATATATCAGCGCAGGAATTCTACGAGCTTTTGAAGAAGGCGAAGAAGATTCCTACCACATCTTCTCCGTCACCCGGTGAGTATCTGGAGGTATTTCGAGAAGCAGCCAGGCAGGCTAGCAGCATCCTCTGCATAACACTTCCTCCCAATTTGAGTATGGCATTTGACTCGGCAACTCAGGCCAGGGAAATGGCAAGGGAGGCATTACCTCGGATTAACATAAGTGTGTTTCCTTCCCATAGCCCGGCGCTGGCTCAGGGGTTTATAGCTCAGGCGGCGGCACAAGCAGCAGCAGCAGGCAAAGATTTATCTCAGGTGGCCCAGGCTGCCCAAGATATGATGAATAAAGTCAATGCGATCGCAATGCTGGACACGCTTTACTATTTGGCCAAAGGGGGACGCATCCCAAAGGCGGCAGCGTGGGCTGGCTCACTGTTCAAAATCAAGCCTATTCTGGATGCCACGGGTGAGGTACGCCTGCTGGAACGCTGCCGTACCAGGAAACGGGCGATACAGCGGTTGCTCTATATAATGAGGCAGCGTAGTGGCGGTAAGCCAATATGCGTGAATCTGATGCATGCCGGTGTTCCTGAAGAGGCTGAAAGACTCAAAGCTAATATCCTATCCCAGTTCGATTGCCTGGAGTTCTACGTCACCGATTTTACGCCCGTAGTAGGCACACATACCGGGCCCGGCACAATCGGGCTCAGCTTTTATACTGCCGATTCTGAGTAATAGCTGACATAAACTTAAGTGAATAGAGGGGACTATTATAACTCGTGTCGCGGTAGTCACGGATAGCGTCTCCTGTCTGCCCAGGGAATTGACAGAGAAATATGCCATTAAGATTATGCCACTAAGTCTCATAATAAATGGCAGCGTCTATCGCGATGGAATCGACATTACTCCGACAGAGGTTTACCGGCTTCTGGAAGCTACTAAGAATGTTCCCACTACTTCGTCTCCTACCCCGGGGGATTTCATTCAGGTTTATAGAGAACTCGGCAAGTCAGTGGATGGCATTGTGTGCATTACCATATGCTCGGACATAAGCATGATGTTCAATTCAGCAGTTGAGGCAAAACAGATGATGGCGGAAGAGCTTCCGCGGCTTGCCGTGAATGTTGTTGACTCTCGGACCGCTGGCGGGGCGCAGGGATTTGTGGCGCTGGCGGCGGCGAGAGCTGCTGCCTCGGGCAAGGACCTGGCCGAGGTGACTCGCGTGGCCGAACTGATGATACCCAGGGTAAATATGATTGCCGTGCTGGATACGCTATACTATTTAGCCAGGGCTGGCCGTATCCCCAGGATAGCCGCCTGGGCCGGCTCTGTGCTGAAGATAAATCCAATCTTGACATTTTCTCATGAAGGGATAGGCTTATTAGAAAGGGCCAGGACCAAACCCAGGGCTGTGAACCGTTTGCTTGAGATTATGGAGCAGAGAACTGGCGGCAAGCCAGTTCATGTTAATATTATGCATGCAAATGTAATGGAAGAAGCGGAAGCGTTGAAAGAGCGGATAGAATCCCGATTCAAGTGTGTTGAGCTCTACATAACAGATTTTGCACCGACTATGGGCGTACAGGCCGGTCCTGGAATAATAGCTCTCGCTTTTTACAGCGAGGGGGATGTAGATGTGGGATAAAGTCGCTCTTATTATAGGGTCTTATCTATTGGGCGCGTTCCCCTTGCTGTACCTGTTGGGCCGGCTTCACGGGGTAGACCTCAGACAGTATGAGGATATGCACATTGCCTTGTGGCGACATGTGGGGCGTGTGGAGGGTTTCATCGGGGTGACCTTCGATTTTGCCAAGGCGGTCATTGTGGTTTTACTTGCTCGAAACGTCGGCGGCTTCGAACCCGGATGGGTGGCTGCAGCGGGGGTAGTCACGGTTATGGGGCAGATGTGGCCGGTGTTTTTGAAGTTCGATGGAGAGAGGGGTAACAGCATAGGCCTGGCTATGTCAGGTGCGCTGGCTACATACGCCATGCTCATATCCCTGGTGCCTATAGCAATAGGAGCCGCTGTTAGAACGATTCCCCGGTTTCGGCAGCGAAACCAGAATCTGAACGAAAAACTCAAGTTCGGGGGGCCGCCCAGTCTGGCGCTGCCTCTCGGTATGGCTATAGGTTTCGCTGTGATGCCTCTGGCTGCCTGGCTGGTAGGTCAACCTAAAGAGGTGATATTTGCTTTTATTGCACTTTTCGTATTGATTATGGTGAGAAGGCTCACTGGCGGATTGAGAGAGGACTTGCACAAACCATCGTGGAAGAGTAGTATGTTGCTGAACCGGTTTCTCTTCGACAGAAGCGAGATATAAGGTAGTTCTGCTGAAGGGCATCGTGTGAGCGATGCTCTTTTATTTGGCTGGGAGTGCTTAGGTACCATTGCTTCGGTGAGCGCTTTTGAATATGATTGAGTCAATGGATGCTGGGAAGCTTAACAACGATGTAAAAGAGCTAAAGAAGGCGCTGGGGAAACTTCCGGAGCCTGTAGCCAGGCCGGCGCTTATTATAGTCAGCGGCTTGCCCGGTACAGGGAAATCTTACTTCAGCCGTAAGCTGATGGAGCAGTTGCCCAGCGTTATCGTAGAGAGCGACGCTTTGCGTAAGCATCTCTTCCCAACTCCAACTTATAGTGCTGAAGAGAGCCGTCGCCTTTTTTCCGCATGCCATCGTCTTATCGAGGAGTGCCTCGGCGGTGGAATTTCGGTCATCCTCGATGCTACCAATCTCGTCGAGCATCACCGAGAACCTCTGTATCGTATAGCTCAGCGGCTTCAAGCGAAGCTCATCCTGATACAGGTGGAAGCGCCCCGTGAGCTGGTGCGACAGCGTCTTCAAGACAGGTCGGAAGGAATTGACAAAGAAGATAAATCAGATGCCGGCTGGGGCATTTATCAAAGGATGAAGACGAGAGTAGAGCGGATTAGCCGTAATTACTTTGCCGTTGACACCTCAAGGGATATCAATCCCGTCATCGACAAGATAGTGCGTGAAGTAAAGAAGTAAAGCGATAAGATTTGATGTTTGATTCAGTCTCCTCAATATCACCGGGCTTTTATCGGTGATGTATTTATCCACAAACAGGTTGTTCGCAAAACGGTGACTTAATTGCTGAAAAAACCCTTGGCAATGCCTTAAAGGCAAACTCGATTGCCCGTCAAATTCGTTTGTGCTATAGTTGTTTGGTAAAATTAATTATGTAATTATTTGTAAGGGGGATGAAGGTGTTCGACGAGTTGAAGGTCTTCAGCGGTAATGCTCATCAGCATTTGGCTCAGGCAATTTGCGATTACTTGACGATCCCCCTGGGCAAGGCGGAGGTTTTCGAATTCAGTAATGAGAACATCTTTGTTAAAGTCCTGGAGAATGTCAGGGAGCGCGATGTCTTCGTCGTTCAGCCTATATGCTCTCCCGTTAACAAGAATCTGATGGAACTTCTAATAATGATCGATGCCATGAAGCGCGCCTCAGCAGGAAGAATTACGGCGGTGATGCCTTATTTCGGCTACAGCCGTACCGACAAAAAAGACCAGCCCCGGGTTCCCATAACGGCTCGATTGGTAGCAGACCTGATCACGGTGGCCGGAGCCAGCAGGGTGTTGACTATAGACCTCCATGCCGGACAGATACAGGGCTTTTTCAATATCCCGGTGGATGAGCTGACGGCCATGTATATTCTCACCGACTATTTTACACAGAAAGCGGTGGATAGCTTTGTAGTAGTAGCCACCGATATCGGCATCAGCAAGCGTGCCCGGGACATTGCTACCAGGCTCCATGCTCCCCTGGCCATTGTCGAGAAACGCAGAATAGGCAACGCGGATAAATCGGAGACACTGACTATCATCGGTGAAGTTGAAGGAAAACGGGCATTGCTTGTCGATGACGAGGTGGATACCGGAGGCTCGATTACATCCGCTGCCTCGGCTCTGAAGGAATATGGCGCTACCGAGGTCTATGCCTGCTGCACACATCCCATACTATCGGGCTCTTCGGTGCAGCGCATCGCTTCGAGTCAGCTCAAGCAACTGGTGGTTACAGACACTGTACCTGTGCCTGACTCAAAGAGGATAGAGAGAATCACTGTGCTTTCTGTGGCATCTTTAATCGGGGAGGCGATACATCGCATCCACGGGGGTCTCTCGGTGGGCGCGATGTTTCAGTAGGGGTAAATTATGTTCAAGCGGATCATCGGGTTTATCAGTGATTCCAATGAGCGGGAGCTTCGTCGGCTGCAGCCTGGGGTCGATAGGATAAACGCTCTGGAACCGGAGTTCGAGAAGCTCAGCGATGATGAGTTGAAGGCTAAGACCGCTGAGTTTAAAGCTCGCCTGGAGAAAGGCGAGTCGCTGGATTCTCTCCTGCCAGAGGTATTCGCTGCGGTCCGCGAAGCTGCCAAGCGAACCATAAAGCAGCGCCACTTCGACGTTCAGCTTATGGGCGGCATCGTCCTGCACCAGGGGAAGATAGCTGAGATGAAGACAGGCGAAGGGAAAACCCTGGTGGCTACGCTGCCGGTGTCTTTGAACGCGCTGACCGGCGAGGGTGTTCATGTAGTAACCGTGAACGATTACCTGGCCAAGCGCGATACCCAGTGGATGGGGCCTATCTATAACACTCTGGGCATATCCGTGGCCTGCATCCAGCACGAAGCTGCTTTCCTTTTCGACCCTGCTTACGAATCCGAGGATGTCAGGCTGAGGTACCTGCGTCCCATCACCCGCCGTCAGGCCTATGAGGCCGACGTCACCTATGGCACCAACAATGAGTTCGGTTTCGACTACCTGAGAGACAACATGGTGGCCGACACCTCTCAGTGCGTGCAGCGCGACCTCAACTACGCCATTGTCGACGAGGTGGACAATATCCTCATTGATGAGGCGCGAACCCCGCTCATCATCAGCGGCGCTGCGGAAGAAGCCACGTCGGTGTATGTTAAAGCGTCGCGCGCAGTCCAGAACTTCAAGGGGATCAGCGAGGCCAAAGTTGACGAGATGGGCAAGGAAGCAGGGAAAGAAGCTGCCTTAACCAAGGTGAACAGCGAGTATGATTACCGTTTCGATGAGAAAGAGCGAAATCTATTTCTGACGCCCCGCGGTGAACATAAGATTGCTGCCAGTTTCGGCGACCCTGATATGTACGGGAGAGCCGGTCAGCAGGAGGAAGACCTCACCCACGTCGGCGAAAGGTACAAAAACGTTCATCACGTGGAAGCTGCTCTTAAGGCCAAGCAGTTCTATCTGAAAGACCGCGATTATGTTGTTAAAGATGGGGAAGTAATCATAGTTGACGAATTCACAGGCAGGCTGATGTTCGGCCGCCGTTACTCAGAGGGGCTGCACCAGGCTATAGAGGCAAAGGAAGGTGTGAAGATTCAGCGAGAGAGCGTAACGATGGCCACCATTACCTTCCAGAATTACTTCCGCATGTACGAGAAGCTCGCCGGGATGACCGGCACAGCGGTTACCGAAGCTGAAGAGTTCGACAAGATATATAAGCTCGATGTGGTGGTTATCCCCACAAACAAGCCTTTGATTCGAGAGGAATACAAAGACCAGATATACAAGAACGAGGAAGCCAAGTTCCGGGCGGTGGTCAGGGAGATCGAAGAGATGAATAAGGACGGACGTCCGGTACTGGTGGGCACGGTCTCCATTGAGAAATCGGAACATCTGAGCCAGATGCTGCTGAAGAAAGGTATTCAGCATCAGGTGCTCAATGCCAAGTATCATGAGAAGGAGGCCGGGATAGTGGCCCAGGCCGGGCGTTTGGGGGCGGTTACTATCGCCACGAATATGGCAGGGCGCGGCGTGGATATTATACTGGGCGGCAATCCCGAAGGAAGAGACCCCCAGGAGTGGCAGGCCGAGCATGATAAAGTGGTGCAACTGGAGGGACTGCATATCGTAGGCACGGAGCGCCATGAAGCGAGGCGTATAGACAACCAGTTGCGAGGCCGTGCCGGACGTCAGGGCGACCCTGGCAGCTCGCGCTTCTATGTGTCGCTGGAGGACGATATAATGCGCAGGTTCGGCGGCGACCGCGTTAAGGGGTTTATGGAATGGGCCGGGTTCGACGAGGACACGCCGCTGGAGCATGGGATGGTGAGCAAGGTTATCGAAAACGCCCAGCAGAAGGTCGAGGCCTATCATTTCGATATCCGCAAACACCTGGTGGACTACGATGACGTGGTAAATACTCAGCGCGAAGTAATCTATGATGAGCGAAACAAGATAATTTGCGAGGCAGACCTGAAAGCAAATATACAGGATATGGTTAAGGATGCGCTTGTAGATATTGTTCACAGGCACCTCGGCGATGAGCGCAGCGATGAGTGGAACCTCGATGGATTTATCGCGGCTGTCAACGCTATCATGCCTCTGCCTCATCAGCTTAACAAAGATGCTTTCTCTAAGATGAGTCGCAAAGAGGTTGAGCAGAAGCTTACAGAATATGCCGAGTCTCTATATGAAGAGCGCGAGAAGGAGCTCGGGCCGGAGAATATGAGGGTTGTGGAGAGACTGGTGATGCTGCGCGCCATAGACAGTCACTGGGTGGAGCATCTCACCGCTATGGAGAACATGCGCCAGGAAATCGGGCTGCAGTCACTGGCTCAAAGAGACCCGCTGGTGGCCTACAAGACGCAAGGGCATGAGACGTTCCAGAACATGATGGCTAGCGTCCAGCATGACATTGTGCACATGATTTATCACGTGGGCATAGTGAAGCAGGAAAAGCCGCGGGAAAGGGAGAAAGTCCCTGCGGGAAAGGCAATAGGGCGTAACGACCCCTGTCCCTGCGGTAGCGGCAAGAAATACAAGAAGTGCTGCGGGAAATGAACCACCATGAACAATGCGGCCATCGCTCAGGTGTTTCGGGATATGGCCGACCTCCTCGAGTTGAAGGAGGACAACCCCTTTAAAATCAGGGCTTACCAGAAGGCTGCCCGCACCATCGAAACCCTGCCCGAAGAGCTCGACCAGGTGATGAAGGAGGGCAGGCTCCGCGAAATCCCCGGCATCGGCGAGGCTATTTCTCAGAAGATAACCGACCTGTTGACTACCGGCAGACTCGAGGCCTACGAAAAGCTCCGCTCTGAATTCCCCGCAGGCATTGTTGACCTGATGACTATCCCCGGCGTCGGTCCCAAGACAGCGCTGCGCCTCTCCAAAGAATTGGGAATATCAAATGTAGATGAATTGGAGAAGGCGATTCAGGAGGGCAAAGTAGCTTCACTGGAGCGCCTGGGCGGAAAGACTGCCGATAATATATTGCGCCATATCCAGACTTTACGCCGCAAGGACAGGCGCATTCCGCTGGGCGAGGCACTGCCGCTGGCTGAAGAGATTGTGACTGCCCTGAGAAAGCAGACGGGGGTGCGCAACCTGACCCCGGCGGGCAGCCTGCGCCGTTTCAAGGAGACTATAGGCGATATAGATATCATGGGCACCGCCGATGACCCCGAGAGCGTCATTAAGGCATTTGTACGCCTCCCTACGGTAGAGGAGGTCCTGGCGCAGGGGCCGACCAAGGCCAGCGTTATCGTCAAGAATGGCCTTCAGGTAGACCTGAGGATGGTGGAGCACGATTCCTTCGGCTCGCTGCTTCAGCATTTCACGGGAAGCAAGGAGCATAATGTGGCTCTAAGGGAAAGGGCGGTCCGGCAGGGGCTGAGCCTGAGTGAGTATGGGATTACTGTGGTGAAGACCGGAGAAATAGAGAAATTCACTACCGAGGAGGCTTTTTACGCGAGGCTAGGGCTCCAGTATATCCCCCCGGAGCTGCGAGAAGCGCGCAATGAAATAGAGCTGGCAGAGAAAAAGGCGCTGCCCCGTCTTATAGAGGTTACCGATATAAAGGGAGACTTTCATGTCCATACCGATTGGAGCGATGGTCATGACACTATCGAGGAAATGGCAAACGCTGCTAAGGCTCGCGGCTATAAGTACATGGCGATTACCGACCACTCGGCGGGCAGGGGCATCGCACATGGCCTGAACGAGGAAAGGCTGAAACAGCAGTTCGCCGAGATAAAGGCAGTGGGGAAGAAGCTGAAAGGCCTCCGTTTGTTTACCGGAATCGAGGTGGATATACGGGCCGATGGCGTTCTTGATTATCCCGACGAGCTTTTAAGCGGTATTGATGTTGTGGTCGCTGCCGTGCATTCTGCGATGGGGCAGGACAAGGACAGGATGACCAGAAGGATTATCCGTGCTCTGGAGAACCCCCATGTTGATATACTGGCACATCCGACCTGCAGGCTGATTGGAGAGCGAGAGCCGATAGACGTTGACCTGGAGGAGGTTTTCAAGGCTGCGGTGAGGACGAACACGGCCCTGGAGATTAATGCCATGCCCGAGAGGCTGGATCTGAAGGATATACATGTGCTGAGGGCAAAAGAGCTGGATGTGAAGCTGGTTATCTGCACCGATGCCCACAGAGCGGGGCATCTGGAGCTCATCCGATTCGGGGTTGGAGTGGCGCGGCGGGGTTGGTGCGAGGCTGAGCATATCCTGAACACCAGGAGCCTGAGCGAAGTGGAGGCATTTTTCAAGCATAACAAAGGGCGGTGAGACGCGGTTCTTGCTAAATCGGTGCATATGTGGGATGATAATTTATTCGGGGTAGGGGGGATTGCTGCTTGCTCGACAGGGCAGGTTTAAATGGCTCAAGATGCTACAAATCCTTGTTCGGTGACCTCTGTTTGCGATAGCGAGGCGGTACAACACTTAAAGCAGGCTATCACCAGCGGCAAGCCCTGGCATATCGCGCTGCTTGAGGCTATCGGTCTCTGGAGTTGGCCTGAGGAGAGTCATGGCGAACGCCATTACTGTTACTTAATCGCCGGTGAGGCATTCGACTGGCTGCTCCTTGCCCAGCGTCTCTGCCAGGAGGTGGATGGCCTTATTCCGGAGCAGGAACTTATCGACCTGCTCTTTTTCGGAAAACTGCCTGAAGAGCTCTCTGCGGATGGTTTCAAAAGGCTCATCGGCGCTGCCAAATATCATGCCTATCTCAACTACTTCTACGGTGTTATTGTGGAGAAGTTTGTGGTTCTGGCAGTTGAGGAGGAAATCTACAAAGAGTATCAGTCACATGTCTTTTCCCGAGTAAAGGGCGACATTGAAGATAGCTACCAGCGTATCTATGGAGCCAGTCACAGGGTGCTGCTGAGGAAATTCCGCAAGGACAAAGGCTATCCCGATAGTGATACTATGACTCTGGGCCAATTGCAGGAATTCACCTACTGGTTATTCAAATACAGGATTGCGAACTGCGATAAGCCGCGGATTGCCAGCGATACCAAGAAAGGTCTGGATTATTTAAAGCGTCAACAGGCCAGGAAGACATAAGTTTTAAATTCGAAGAAGCAGAGTAATTGTAACCGCAAACGAACTTCGTTATAATAGACGTCGCTTTGTTGGCACTTTATTGGTGAGTATGGAGGTAGGGATAGCATGTTGCTGGCGATTGATATAGGCAATACCACCATCGCTCTGGGTGTTTTCCAGGGTGAGAAGCTGAAGGCGACCTGGAGGCTTTCCACCGATGTCCATAAGCTTGCCGATGAATATGCTGCGACTTTGCTCAATCTGCTGAGTCTGGAGGGTCTTTCCTTTTCCGATATAGACCAGGCTATTATCTCAAGCTCGGTTCCGCCGGTGGTGACAACCATGGAGGAACTGTGCCAGCGTTATTGCAGGGTTACTCCGCTGGTGGTGGGTGCAGGGATAAAGACCGGGGTGAGAATTTTACTCGAGAATCCCCGTGAGGCGGGGCCCGATCGCGTGGTCAACGCCGCCGCAGCCCATCGTCTTTATGGCGGTCCCTTGATTGTCATTGACTTCGGTACTGCAACTACGCTGGATGCCGTATCTGCCGATGGCGATTATATCGGGGGAGCTATTGCTCCCGGAATCGGTATCTCTGCAGATGCGCTCTTTGAGCGTGCAGCTAAGTTGCCCCGGGTGGAACTTGTCTCTCCCCAAAAGGCCATTGGCAAGGGTACTGTTTCCGCTATGCAGTCAGGTCTTATCTTTGGCTACGTTGGTCTCATCGAGGGGATTGTGGCTCGTATGAGGAAGGAGTTGGGCGGGAAGGTGAGGGTAATCGCTACGGGCGGACTGGCGAGCGTTATTGCCAAAGAAACAGATGTCATTGAGATACTGGACCCTGACCTGACGCTGGTGGGACTGAGATTAGTCCATGAGCTGAATAGCGGGCGCTAATAAGTATGTGGAGGGAGCGTGTTCAAGGGTAAAAACGTAGTCCTGGGGGTAACCGGCAGCATAGCGGTGTACAAGGCAGCCGACATTGCCAGCAAGCTGACTCAGAGAGGGTTATGCGTCGATGTGATAATGACTAAGGCTGCTATGCAGTTTGTGACGCCGCTGACCTTCCGCAGCATCACCCATAGGCCGGTGGTCACTGATATGTTCGAACTGGCCTCAGAGTACAGCGTGGAGCATGTTGCGCTGGCCGAGAAGGCCGATGTGGTGGTTATCGCTCCTGCTACCGCGGATGCTATTGCCAAACTGGCGGCAGGGATCGCTGACGAGATGCTGTTCAGCACTGTGCTTGCTACCAGAGCCCCCGTCATTTTGGCGCCGGCTATGGATGTTGGCATGTGGCAGAACTCAATAACACAGGAGAATTTGAACAAGCTGCGCTCGCGAGGTTTCACTGTAGTGGGCCCGGGCTATGGCCGCCTGGCCTCGGGCCTGGTGGGGATGGGGCGACTCATCGAGAATGAGGAAATCCTGGGTATTATCTATCATGTGCTGGGCAGGAAGGGCGACCTGGCTGAGAAGCAGATCGTGGTCAGCGCGGGGGGGACGCGCGAGCCCATCGATTCAGTTCGCTACATAGGCAACCGTTCCTCCGGGAAAATGGGCTACGCTATAGCCGAGGCTGCCCGGGATAGGGGTGCGGTGGTGACTCTGGTCACCGGGCCTACGGCGCTCCCCGCTCCGCCAGGGGTCGATGCGATGCCCGTGCAAACTGCCGAGGAGATGCGAGACGCTGTACTCAAAGCAACTGCCGCCGCTGATGTCCTTATTATGGCTGCGGCAGTGGCGGATTACAGGCCCGCCACAGTAGCCGAGGGCAAGATAAAGAGGGAGGCTGATACCTTAAATCTTGAGCTGGTGAAGACAAGCGACATTCTCAGTGAGGTGAAGGGGGACATTATCAAGGTCGGCTTTGCCGCTGAAAGCGGCGACATGATAGCCAGGGCCACCGAGAAGCTCAAGAAGAAGCAGCTTGACCTTATTGTGGTAAATGATATTACGGCAAAGGACAGCGGCTTCGATACAGACACCAACCGTGTGACATTTATAGGCCGTGATGACAAGACGGAACAGCTTCCGCTAATGCTCAAATCAGAGGTTGCTCACAAGATACTGGACAGGGTTGTGGCACTGCTTAGCAGTAAATAGGGCAGCCTCGAACACCTTCGAGGGCGTTTGAAACACAATTACCATTCCTTGACACGGAATCCATCCCGA
>Ga0172364_10001912_pt1 | contig 16332 bp, 4 predicted proteins | sample LakKivSesite10cm_FD_114545 | JGI IMG/M metagenome (GOLD analysis project Ga0172364, IMG submission 114545) | Sediment microbial communities from Lake Kivu, Rwanda - Sediment site 10cm | ecosystem: Environmental > Aquatic > Freshwater > Lake > Sediment | place: Rwanda: Western Province, Lake Kivu... | reverse complement strand
ATAATCAATGGATCCTGTTTTTTTGAAAAGCTGATAAACCTGTTTTATTTGCTGTTCTGTTGCGTTTTTATTACCAAATATTTTACTAAGATTTTTTTTATCCTCACCAGAAGCATTTTGTAGACTATGAACGGCGATTAGTGTTTTTTTACCATTTCTTATATCATTTCCAATGTCTTTACCCAGTGTTTCTTGGCTACTGCTCATATCAAGGTAATCATCATGTATTTGAAAAGCAAGACCAAGGTTTTTACCATACTCGTTAAGAGCCTGGGATTGTTCTTTTGTTCCGCCACCAAGTATTGCTCCTGCTTCAGCTGCATACATAAAAAATACCGCGGTTTTTTTCAGAATCATTTCAATGTACTCATCTTCTGAAACGTTTTGTCTTTTTTCAAACTCTATGTCAAGTTCTTGTCCTTCACATATCTCACGTATGCAATCAATTAGGCCATATTCAACGTTTTTAAAAACAGATAAATCACCTTGTGTGTGATGCATTGCCTCAAATGATTTTGCAAAAAGTAAATCCCCTGCCATAATAGCTGTAGGTTCACCAAATTTGATATGTACTGTTGGAATATTTCTCCTGAGTTTGGATTTATCCATTATATCATCATGAACAAGTGTGAAATTATGTATAAGCTCAAGGGCGATAGACAGTGGGATAACATTTGTTATATCACCCTTTACTGATTCACATGATATCATGGCTAAACAAGGTCTTAGTCTTTTCCCACCAGCAAGTGGTAAATGACGAGCAGCATCATAAAGAGTCTCAGGTTTACCATTTTTAAGAAATTTTTCAAGTTGCTGGTTAAAAAAATCTGCTCTTTTTTTAAGCTCCTGTTTCACATCCATAGTTCAACCTCAATGTCTGCCATTTTAGAAACACTATCTACTCCAATTAGAAACATTGCTGCGCGTAATTCTTTAATGATTGCATCTACTTCAAAAAGTGCGGATTCTTTGTCTTTATTTGCAGGTTTTAGAAGAGTACGTGCTATTCCTACGGCAGTTGCTCCTAGGGCAAGGGCTTTTGCTGCATCAAGACCATTTCTAATACCGCCAGTAGCAATAATAGGTAGTTCCCACTTTGTTGCATCACCAACCTGCATAATTGAATCTGGTGTTGGAATACCCCAGTCCCAGAAGGTTTTACCACCACGTTCATGAAGTTTATCACCTATCATGTTTGCTCGATAATGCTCTATTGCTGAAAAAGACGTACCACCAAGGCCTCCTACATCTATTCCAGCGATTTTTGTTTCTGCCAGTTTTTCTGCAACAATAGAAGAAATACCAGCACCTGATTCTTTAACAACCACAGGTACGCTTAGATCATCAGCAAGCTCTGTTATAGCTGACAAGCAGCCTTTTGCGTTTGCCTCACCCTCAAATTGAACTACTTCTTGTAAAAAGTTTAGACAAACCACAAAAACATGGGCATTAATCATATCTATCATTTTATGTGCATTTTCAATTGTTTTTTTATGCCCCCATAAAACAAGCTGTGAAGCACCAATATTTGCAAGACGAAGTGGTATATCATAATTTTTTATTACACTGTATGTTTTTATAAGATCCGGGTTTTCCAATGCTGCTCTCTGGGAACCAACACCCATACCAATCTGGTATTTTTCTGCAGCACTTGCAAGATTTTCATTTATTTTCTGAGCCTTAAGGTATCCACCTGTCATGCCTGATATAATTATGGGTGCACCAAGCTGTCTATTAAAAAGATTTATTGACAGATCAACCTCGTTTTTGTTTATCTCAGGGAGAGCATTGTGTATTAGTTTTACATCATCCCAATAGTTATAATTAGATGCTACATTTTTTTCTAATGATATATCAACATGCTCATGTTTTCTACTTTCAGTTTGATTCATAATGTTTTAACTCCTATACACATTGGTACATTTGGTTTTCTCCCCAATTAAAACCTTGTATAATCTATCAGGTTTATTACCATTTAGTAAAACTGTATTAAAACCTAGATTTACAATGTTTTTTATTGTATTAATTTTACCTTTCATTCCCATTGTTACATCTGCGTGGTTGTCTAATGATGTTGAAAGTTGTTTTAATTTATCAAGTGTAATTGTTTCTATGAATTCTGCGTTTTTATCAGTTTTTGGGTTTGAAGTGTAAAGGCCGTCTTCATCTATTACAAATATTACTTTTTCTGGTTTGAATTGCTCTGCTAAAAGCTGCATGAGTAGATCACCTGAGCATATTGAAAAACCAAGTTTTTTATCAAGTACTACATCTCCAAAAGTAACAGGTGTGAAACCTTGTTTTAGTAAATCTCTAAAAACATCATAGTTCATGTCAATAGGTTCATGGTCATCGAGCCTCATTACCGCATGCGGCGGTATCGAAACAGCAGGAATATTGTTTTCTTGTAATGAGTTAAGGACAAGTGTGTTTAATTTTTGAACGCTTGTATGTGTGAGAGCAAAACCTAGGATTTGCTCATTGTTTTTATATCCTTGATTCAAGTTGTGTTTTTTAGCAAGTATATGACCATATGAGCCTGCTCCATGAACAATAATAATCTCCTTGTCTGCTTTTTTTATTTCTGCTGATAATCTATCAACAATAGTTTTTTTAAATGAGTCTTTTGTTGATTTATCTGTGATTACACTTCCACCAATTTTTATAATTTGCATAATCTAGGAAATAAAATAAAATATAAAAAGTATTTTGATTAAATTGTTATAGTACTTAGATAGAATGGTTTTTATACTTGGTAAAGCTGGAAATCATAAACTTTTGCCCAGTGTAACCAAAACGTCACAGTATCAATGCTAAAGTAGATTTTTATTGTATCAACGTTAGTTGTAGCAAATGAGTCTTCTAAATAACCGTTGTCTGGCCAGGTTGTATATTCAAAAGATTCTTTTAGTGTGTTTCCTTCGTATAGTGCTACCTGCATGATATTTAGATAATCACCGCTTTTGGCGTTTATTTTGAATTTATTGCAAGAAACTGGTGAGCTATATGTAAGAATAAGTGGATCATCACAAAAAAAGCTAACTAATTTATTATAATAAGCATAAGTGGAAGTCGATGAATCATATGCATATGACGGATCATGCCAGTATGGAGTGCTTTGATAACCTGATGGCCTAAGCCAACCAGAGGAACCTGAGGTTGTGGTAAAAGTACTGTCTTCTCCATAAGAAGTTCCTCCACTATTTGATGCACATGCTCTAAAATGATACAATGTACCAGATGAAAGCTCTGATATTGAAGCGCTGAAAGCTCCTGTGGATGTTTTTGGAGTATGTGTAGTAGAGCTTCCATATGATGTGGTTGTTCCATATTCAAACCATACTGAACATGAGGAGGCACCCATGTCCAATAAGTTACCATTTAATGTTGCAGAATTAGGTCCGACATTAGATGCGGTACCAGTTGAGACAATAGGAGCGATGTTTTGAAGTGTGAAATCTTGATAATTAGGACCTGGATTAATTAACTTAGATACTGTAGAAGAAACATAACCTGTTAAACTTGCTGTTATAGTATATGTTCCTGGTGGTATCACACCGTAATCAAATGTATACTTACCTTTATTTACCCCGTAATTTAATGTTTGTATGGTGTAGGTATTTTGCCCATTGGTTACTGTTACTGTTGCTAAACCTAGGGGAGTTCCTTGTTTATCTTTAACGTAACCTGTTAACATAGCTATAGCTGTTAAGTAAAAATCAAATGTTTTAGTTTCGCCTGTATTAACTGTGATCGGATTACTCGTCTGTGATGTATAGTATGTTTTTGAAGCAGTTAATGTATATGTATCAGGTGCAGTAACAGTAAAACTATAAAATCCGTTACTATCTGTATACGTATTGTAATTTCCATGGTCAGTAACTATGTATGCTTGATTAATTGGTGTTCCTTGTTGATTATAAACATGTCCCTGTATGTATCCTACAGTTACTGATATTGCAACAGATGCTGTGTCAACATCGCTAACATAACCCAAGGAATCTTTAACTTTTAATTTTAGAGTATATGTTCCACCTGAAGTATATGTATGTGTCGGGTGTGGATTAAAATTAATCCAGTCTGTATAACCAGTACCATCCCAGTCTACTTTCATTTTTGTAACAGTTCCACCACTAGAGTCATGGCTACCTGAAAAGTCAAATGTTATTGAACTACCAACATTTCCACTGTATGGCCCGCCAGCTTCTGCAATAGGACTTTGATGTGTTATCGGCCAAATCTGATCCCAAGTTGACCCACCATTTTCTGTAGCTTTTATATAGAAATTCGAACCAAAACCTCCTATATCACCTGTTTTATACCAGTATAAATCCCCTATGAAATTCCAATAAAGCTTGAAATCATTAGCATAGAAACTAGTTGGACCAACTTTTATACCTGGGCCATTTCCGTATACAAATCCAAATTCTATGCTATTTATAAATGATGTTGGATTCGTATCCATTTCAACCTTTTTTAGTATGGGTTGACCTATAGGGATATCAAATGAAAATGTTGCGTCACCAGCGTTAAAACTCCTTGAACCAAAGAAATGCCAGCTACCAAAACTAATATCTTCTACTGAACCTTGGTAACCATTTATACTTTTCATGTATAATGATTTACCATTCCCACTCTCACCCCAGGCAGTATCTAAAGATGATTTAAGATCACCACTCCAACCTAAGGATCCGGATATATCACCAAATGAGGTTGAAAATGTTAAACCAGATGTAGAACTTGTTCCAGCGCTGTCTCTAATTAGATAAGTTTTACCACTGCTATCTTTTCCTATTGCTAGATGAGCAGTATTGCCTGTTAGAGTTCCAGAGGTTTGTGCAGTCTCACCACTCCTTGTAACTCTAAATAACGTTATTGTTATAACTCCATTAAAGTAGATATCTTTACTAGAGCTAAGATCATCATGAGCAGCATACCAGTTACGATATTCAATACTGGACCCTGATTGCATATTTACAGTTAACTCCACTATAGTATCAGAGTCAAGAGTAATACTTGGTACAACACTGTTAAAACCATTTGTAGTAATTACACGTATGCAATTAGCCTGACTTGGCATATAACCCCATTCTAGTTTTATATCACCTGTTATATCTAGATTATTTGCTAGTACTTTCTGTTTTCCAGTAATATAGTCATAATATGATATTTTTGTGAATTTTATATGACCATTGAAACTAACAGAACCTGATGATTTTTTAATAGTTATTTGGACTGTTGATGGGTCTATCTGCCAGTTTGTTATAATTAGTTTGTCTACTGCAGTACGATCGATAGTTAGGTTTGAGAAAACAGTTACTGAGTTAATGTTAGCATAAACATCTATACCATCAGTCCAGTAAATATCGATTAAGCCCTTAAATGAGTTTGTGACAGTTCTAATTCTTGTGTAAACTGAACTATCAATATTTAAGTAAAAACCAAGAGAACCTTGCCCTGATATTTCTACCTTCTGTAAGGTTTTATCATATGTCAGATAACCTGTTAAACTGGTAGCACCACCATTCATCTCTAAACCTATTTTATTGCTAAATAACTGAATATAGCCTGCAGCTATCGCTGTAAAACCTGATTGGCTTTGTATACGAATTGTTTTTAATTTACCATCTGTATCCCAAGTGATCTGATCAACTGTTAGGTCTCCTTGGATTTTTGCTCCTACTCCGATTCTAACAAGTTCATTGTTGTTAACTTTCAAATACAGAGAGTTTAACCCTATTTCAAATCCATTTGTGCTAGTTAGTTTTAAACTAGTTATACCACTTGGGAATGGAGAAAATGATCCAGTCCAGCTAAACCGTAAATCACCTTTAACACTTGCAGCTCCACCAAGACTAAACGTTAAACTAAGTGAGATAAGCTTAACATCAATAGAACTACATTTCACTGTTACATATGAATTTATCTCAACATATTTATTTGTGGAGCTAAAACCTATTTTAAGAGTAGTAGCAGATATATCAAGATTATCAGCTGTTATTTCAACTATACTTCCCACTTTTACATATAAATCTCCATTTATTGCCCCAGTACCAGTTACTTCAACTTCAAGATATGTTACTGGGTAATTAACCCTGAGATACACCTTTCCTGTTCCTGAAATAGTTAAATCACAGCTTATAACAAGGGGTCCTACTTGAATACTTGAACCTTGAATATTAAGATTAACAATCTTTACATGGTTTATATTAGCACTAACTTCTACTGTTTGTGCTATATTTATGTAACCTGATCCAGTGATAGCCAATGAATTACATGTTACAATTATTAAACCTGAGTTAACATTAAGATTTAGACTAGATAATGTTACAGTTCCACCACCACTTATTTCTAATTGTATACTTGTAAATGCTAGATTAGTTTTAAGATAAACCTTTGCAGCAGCTGATGCATCAACAGTACCACTTAAACTAATTGTTTTACCACTAGCTGAGAAATAAAGATTTTGAATATCAAGAGTGGAAATAGCTGCATCAATTACAATATCTCCACTTACAACAACAGAACCAGATCCAGAAGCAGTTATTATGAATTTATTGCATGTTAAAACCAATGCACCGTTATTCATATTTAAATCTAAACCTGTTATTGTCAAAGAACCAGATGCTTGTAAATTAACTTCAAAAGTCTTAAGAGTTAAATCTGTTTTTAAATAAACCTTTGCAGCAGCGGAAGCATCAATAGTACCACTAAATTTTAGATTGTTGCTACCACCAGATATAGATAAAGTATCTAAAGTAAAAGAATTGATAGCCGCATCTAGGACAATATCTTTTGCAATAGTAAGTGTGCCATAGCCAGAAAGATATATTGAGTTTGCAGTAACTATTAATCCACCTTTGTTGACATTTAGATTCAAACTAGTTATAGTTAATGACCCTGAAGCTTGTATATCTATTTTTAAAGTGCTTAAAGTTAAATCTGTTTCAAGTTTAACTTCCCCAGCTAAAGTTAAATCTATTGTTCCACCAAGAACAATGTCTGTTTCTTTAACACCTATATTGGCATAAAAACCTAGATTCTCAACTATTAATTTATTCAGATTAGCATCAAGTACAATAGTAGCATTACCTAAGTCATTGAAATTAAAAGCAACACCAGCTGCAATAGCAACATCAATATCTAGTTTATCTGCAGTAACACTAAGAGTAGATCCAACTGAGAATTCAAAGTTTCTTATCAATATATTATCACTAACTATTAATTGTACGCTTCCTTTTGTTTTATCAAAGTAAATATCTATTGTTAGTCCAGCCTGTGCTGTGAATAAGCCTTTAACTGTTACATCATAGTTTTCATTGTAGATATCAATTAAAAGATTATTAACATTCTTTAAAAACTCGATTTTAACATGACCTTGGAAGAAATTTACAGAATAATCAAACCCAAACTCTATAGTAAATTTAATAGATGTGTTACCCTCGATTTCAATGTTATTAAATGGTGCAGGAGCAGAAAACCAAGCCTCATTAAAACCTGCTTTAATACCATGAAGTTTAATACCATAAAGAATATTAATTTCTACCTCTAAAGCAGTAATAGTACCTTCTTGTCTTATAACAGATAAACCTACATCGATGCTACCCTGTTTTTCTTTTATGAACTCATCAAAACCAAAAGAATAAGTACCTTTGTTAGGAATAAACAAGTTTAATTCCACATCAGTTAACTCAAGGGTTTTACAAGAAAAATAAAGATTTGCTTTTTCACCAATTGAATCCTCAAAAGAAATAATAAATGGTTCAGTATTTATGATTGCAACATGTAATGAGCCATCAAGCTTTGTTCCATTTTTTCCCTCAATTGAAAAAGACAATGAAACATCAATATTGCTTTTTATGAATTTGAAATAATGATTTGAAACATCCAACTCAAAATCACAGTTAAGAGGATTATTAGAAATAATTGAAATATCAGCTTTACCACCAGATGGCCCAAGAAGATAACAATTGAAATCAACACCGCCTCCTTCATTATAAACATTTACATTTAATTTACCCTGCAGTAAACGACGTTGCCATTCAATACCAGCTTTGGTTGGTAAATCAGCAAAATAAAGTTTATATGTTGGATCAGTGAAACTATCACAAACACCAATCTCACTAGTTTTTTCACCATGAGTATCAAACTCTACCTTACCATCACGACCAAGATCCAAAACAAAACTAACATGACCTGGGAGATCATAAACATAGGCATAAGAAACATTACCATCCTTCTTATGCGTAAGATACAAATCAACCTTAGAACTACCCGCTTGTTCTCTTTCAAACTCAAAAGATCTACCACTTTCTCTGCCAAGAGAAACTGATGTTTTAACAGCAGGGCTATAACAAACTTTGAATTCATCCTCCTGACTACCATCAGAGTCGATATAACTTAAAATAAGATCTAAATCAGCTTTACCAAGAACATCATTACTAGGAGAAACCTCAAGTTTATGATCAGGTTTCTTAAGAGGATTAATAATATATGGTATGTACTTATAAGTCACAACACAATTATCAGGAACACGTTCACCATCAGATGATTGATAACCAAAAAAGATTTTATCACCCATCATATCAGATTTAAGAGTACCAGGGAAAACAACCTCAGCATAAGCCCTGAAAAACGCATTATCATCTGCAAAACCATCTAGTTTATTGATAGTTAAAACAAAATTAATAGAAAGAGCAAAAGGCTGCTCAATACCAAGACGTAAAGATAACTTAGCACTAATATCATTAACATCATTATTATCAACATCAATATCTGTTGAACTGAAAAACTTTAACTGACTAGTTTTTTCAATATCATTATATTTTGTATAAAAATTAAGTAAAGAAGAACCAGCCGATGCTCTAATAGTAGAAAGCATTCTAAAACTATTTATTAACGAGGACTTAGAAAACCTATTACTAATCCTTTCTTTTAAGGTACCTTGAGTTTTAATTTCCTGGATATTCTCAACAATGTTATTTGCTTCTTCTTTAAATGTTTCTATTTTATCTTTAACATTCTCTATACGATCACCAATCTTTGCTGTACCAACAACTGAAGAAGCAACAGTTGTAAGTAAAAGAAAAACAACAAATATACTAGTTGTTCTTTTAAATCGGTTAATAAAATTATTTCTAAAACTAGTTTTATTTCTTTGATTCGTATTCATGTATTTTACCCCCCAAATTTTTTCCCAAACCGGGATAATTGCTTTACCAATAACTGTGTACAATATAATATTTGTCGGTTATAGTATATATAGTTTATTGAAATATATATAAATTTACTCCTATAAAATGGATATTTAGAATGTATTTAAAGTATATGTCACATTTTGTTACAGTTATATAATAATTTAAACAAATTATGGTAAAATAGTGATTATATTAACAAAAATAGTATGGTTAGTATATCAACAAAATTTGCTGTTAATTAATAAAATCTATAATCTTATTTTATTCTAATTTTTTAAAATGATAATTAGACTTATTTAAATAACATTTATACGATACATGATTTATGCTATATAAGAATACCAAAAAAATATTTTTTATGCTTTGCATTTTTTTGTTAATAACTCTTATTATATACACCAACGAAGTTGGTAGTAAAACTATTTTTGTTGATGACAATACTGAGAAAGATTACAATAGTATCCAAAGAGCTATAGAAAATGCTTCATCAGGTGATACAATCTTTGTTTATAGTGGAGGTTATCTTGAAAATATATTGATTAATAAAAAAATTAACTTAATTGGAGAGAATAAGAACACTACTATAATAGATGGAGATTATAATGGAGATGTTATAAAAATAACTGCTGATGGTGTTAAGATACAGGGTTTCAAAATTCAGTCATCTGGAACTGATGTAAACTCTTATGGGATCAACATACTTTCTGATGATAACGAGATTTATGATAATAAAATAACATCTAATGCAAATGGTATTAGAATCTATAGTTCCAGTGGAAATTTTTTAGAAAATAACTCTATTTTTTATAATTATTATAGTGGATTATTTGTTAATTTTTCTAATAAAAATATTGTAAAAAATAATCTGGTTTCAGATAATATACACAATGGTATACTTATGGTTGGAGGTGAAAATAATAGTTTTGTAGGTAACAACATAAGTTCTAATTCAAATTATGGATTTTTTTCTGAATATAATTCAAAAAATAACATTTTTTATCATAATAATTTTTTTGATAATATTTCAAAAATCGTAGATAATGGTAGTAATACATGGTTTAATTCCGAACTAAAAAAAGGTAATTTTTGGAGTGATTATCTTGACAGATATCCTAATTCAGAGGATAAAAATAGTGATGGAATTTGGGATACTGCATATGAGATTTCCGGTGATAATAAGGACGAATATCCTCTTGTTGAAAACTATCCTAACTCTGAAAAAGAAATTATTGAAAATGGAGGAAATAAAAAAGCCAATGAAACCCCTGGTTTTGTATTTTTATTGACTGTTTTTGCTATTACTTTTTATGTAGTTTTTTTGAAAAAAAAGAGAAAAAAATAAAAAAAATTTATGTTTTCTAGGTGTAACTTACATCGGTTCTGCATTCGAAATCATAGACCCACGCAGGATAATTATTGAATCTATAACCAGTCTTTGTTTCAAACCATATTTCGACTTTGTTTATCTCAATTTCATCATCGAGAAATTCTGTTATATCTCCGTGGTTTGGCCATGAATCAAAGTGAATAAGATCACCTTGTACAACGTCGTTTAATCTAAATCGTATCTCCATACAATTGAATTGACTTACATATTTTGCATTTATCCTAAAAGCATCTATTATTATGGAAACATTGTAAGTTAAAACCAATGGATCAGACCATTTTGACAATGCTCTATATTCATCAAATACTGCATATGTCGAATCTGCAGTACCTGAAACATTGTCTCGTGCTTTATATTCATAATCCCAATCGTTATCTACATCATCTTGAGCTCGAAGCCATTCCGGATCATCAAGTACAATATCTAGCATATCTCCACCAGTATCTCCATCATTATCTTTTACTGTTAATGAAACATAATATCCGTACCATTCACTGCATTTCCATTGTATTTCACCAAAAAGTTCAAAGCTGCTCTTAATAACACCACCGGTATCTGCTATGTTTAACCATCCTGAATCCCAATCAGAACCTTGACTAACGTTTTCGACATACCATTTATATTGTACTATGTTTCCATCTGGATCATTTGGGCCGGGATGTCCTGAGGGACCATATGCTTTAAAATTATATTCGCTTAGAGCCGATGCTGGTAAGCTATCTATTTCATCTGTTCCACCTATAAACTCCCAGTCTTCTCCATTCTTTTTATAAACATATATATATGCATCTGGTGGCTGATTATAAGGGTCAACGGTTGGACCTGGAGCCTCATTGCCCTGAGGGGGGGCTCTCACACTATGACCATGACCATCGTCAAACCTATAATGATATACATGCCCTCCAACTGGAAGAGTTGTTTGATAGGTAAACGCTGCTCCAGTGCTATAAGATCCTCCAGCATAAGTCATAATATGTCCGTTGCCATTCTCATTTGCATCATCAATGTATATCTTTTTAACATATGGGGCATCCCCGTCAGGATCCGTGTATGTAACTGTAAAAGTAAACAATGTTGATGGATCACCGGAAAATGGCAAGTATCCGTGCATCACAAGTGTTGGAGCCTGATTACCATAAGTGACAGTTGGTCCATATTGCACATTAGTTGTTACAGTGTGGCCCTGGTTATCACTAAATTGGAAATAATATTGATGATTATTACCTGCTGATAATGTGGTTTCATACTTATATTCGTGATGTAATAAGTAACCTGATGCATATGTAGCAACATAAGTCATCTCATGTTGAGATCCGTCTATATATACATGATGTCTACTGCCCACTGGATCATTTTCAGGATCAGTATAAGTTGCATGGTAGCTAAAGAGTGTATTAGTGGTACCACTTTCAGGAGACACATAACCCGATACACTTGGCGGATTGTTAAGACTTGTAACATTAGGTCCAAGATATGGACCAGCTGTAACCTCTGTATTTCCATCACTTGTTTTGAAAGAATAGGTGTGGTCTCCTGGGTTTAAATAAGTGTATTTTCTGAACCACGCCGTATATACACCAGATCCCGAACTACTATAATAACAATCCATATCACAATAGTATAATCCATCAATGTATAATTTCATATATTCTGGAGCGTCCTCATTATAATCTTTATATTTTATTTTAAATGTAAACAATGTTTCTTGAGGATGACCTTCAGGATAGCCTTGATCTGGAGTAAGGGAGTGCTCATAAAGAACTGGAGCGCTGTTACTTCCTACGAATATTACATTAGATACTATTGCGCTTACTAATCCTCTAACATCAGCTACTTGGCATCTAATAGTTTTATATCCAGATAAACTGTATGAATGTTGTACTATTTTCCATGTTGAAAAAAGATGCCAGCTTGTCCAATCATTTTCATCATTATCTCCTTCGCCCCAATCCCATCTGATATATGCAACAAATCCGAGAGGATCAGGATCATAACTAGCCGATGCATCAAATGTAACCATTTCACCTACATCTGGATTGGTATCAGAGCAGGTGAAACTTGCAATAGGTGGGCTGTTGCCAATGGGCCAGAGATTTACCCATTCTCCATCCCATCTTTTAAAGTCTAGGTTACCACTGCCTTCCAGATTTCCGCTAGCAATCCATCCATTTGGGAACCAACAATCTTCTACGATTTCTATGAATGTTCCTTCGCTGTATAGGTAGCCATTTCCTCCTGTTGCCTTGATGTTGTTAATACTAATTTGTGCTCCTATATAGGCATTTAATAAACTTATGTATCTTAAAGCTGTTATGGAGATACTACCTATTACTTGCTCATTAGTATCAACCTTGATATGCCATTCTCCTAAATTATCGGTTGAATCGGTAGGATCTGCATCCCAATCAACAAGTAATTGTCGGTTTGCATAAATAGAAACCTGGCCTTCTAATAACCATGGCCCTAAATTAAAAGATACGAAACTGATATCCAAATTTTCTGTACATTGAGTTGTGTCCAAAGTCAACTGATATGTATCTAGATTATTAGTATCTGGTTGGCAAAAGCTAGCTGATAAGTTCTGTTCTGCACCGTTTTCATCCCATAAAAATGAGAATTTAATGTCGATGGGATCTATGCTGAGATTTATCTTTCCTCCATGAATAAGTTTGCCTGTACCAAAATAACCTATATAGGTTCCATCAAATTGAGCGTTTAATTCTAAGATATCAATTTTTAACTCCCAATTTGTACCGGCTATTCTCAAAACAAACGTGTCTAAATCAACGTAGTCTTCTGTGTCTATGTAAATGGCTCTGTTTTTGGTTCCACCATTACGGAATTTAAATGTTATGTCATTTTCATAGTCGCATTCTGTTTCAAAGAATGATAGCGAAACATCTAAACTTCCAATCATAATAGTTGTTTTTAATGGATGAATATTAAAGATGCCATTATTAACTATACATTTTAGATCATAATCATCGTTAGGATCTGTTATGTTTTCCCATTGAAGTTTGAAACGACCAGGTTGTATTACGACTGAACCGATATCAGTCACTTTGCCTAATCTAAAAATATCAAAACTTCGTTTTATCTCTAAAAATGTCATGGCAGCAGATGCAGTATTACGAATAAATAATAAACCGTTATTATTATTTTTTAAAGTCTCAATGTAAATATAACCAGGTGTTAAATGTAAATCTAGTATTGTTACTTTTTTTATTCCTTTCTCGTAGCTTATTCCATCAAAATCAACAATTACATTATTACTAATATTAATGTAACTGAGTTGCCCATCTGCATCATTTATATCCCATTTGATATTCACATTACCAGAGGTCACATGTAATTGTCCAATACTAAATGTCCAATCCTTTACAAGTGATACATAATGTTTTATTTCAAATAATGACATTTGATTATTTGAAGGAATGTTTATGTTCAGTTGATCTGGTGAACTTGTTGTTTCAGCAATATAATGTGCATCAAACGGAATTGCAACTGAAAGAGCTGCTTCCCATGTCTGCGTGGCTTTATTAACTTTTAATGATCCATACAAACCGTTATTTGATCCAACATCAAGTTCATCTACAGTACCATCTGTATCAAGTATGATTTTACCATTTAGGTCACCATAAAGATCCAGGTTCAGTGACCATGAGTTAAATAGTTTAATTGTTCCAAAAGTACCTGAGAAATCACATTCAACATTAAGTTCTAATTGCTTTAAGTTACCGTTAGAAGAATGATATTGTATGTTATATAGATTCAAATCAAATGTGTTTAAATTCACTGAACCGTAGAGTAATTTAAATATTTCATTTGCGTTTTTTGAAAGTTTCATATAAGAGAAGGAACCAGTTAAACCATTCACTGATGATAAATGAATTTGAGTAAACTTGTCATTGCTGTTTTTATCTAATTTAAGAGTAAAATCTCCTTTAAGATTACTATTAGATATCTCGAAAATATTGTCTGAAACATATTTTATATTTGTACAGCTTAACTCAAATTTTGAATTGATAGAGATAGTTTTTTGACCTATATCCCAATTAAAGGATACATTTATATCCTGGTTTCTTTGCACATCATCGAACAATATTTGCTTTCCACCAAGGAGCTTAATATCGATGTCTAACACACCTGAGATCATTTTTCTATTAAGTGCAAAATAACCATAGGCATAACTGTTTGTAACCCAATTTACATCAATAGACCAATCTGTAATTCTACCAGATATCTCTGCTTCAACTCCAAATAAATCGATCTTATAGTTGCAATTTGATATATCTCCTATAAAATCAGCATGTAATTTTTTATTAGTATTACGGTTATCAAAGAAGAAATCCAGAGTTCTTGTACTTGCTGAAGCGCCACCTTTTATCCTGAAAACATATATATTGGTAAATAATTTTAATGAAAAATTTTTGTAGGATGTTTCTGATTTTTCAAGTTTAACGTATCCATCCAAATAGTTTAATTTCTTGTCTATGACATTTCCAGACCAATCTAGATCAATGTAAGTACCTCTCTGTAGAACAGTTGCCTCAGTATTAGATAAAGCAAACCAATCACCAATTTCAAAATTAAAACTGCTGAATTGAATATTTCCACTATTACAATCTATTATCAGATTTCCTAACTGTGTACTATCATCGTAGGCTAAATTTATCTTTCCAGAAAGATAAACATTTGATGCATCAAACTTTACAATATTAGTATTATGTGCTATTTTGAATAGAGTTCTTGTACATTGGATATCAAAAATAGAATCCAAAAGGAGATGATCATTTTTATACCATTCAAATGAAACATTGATATAATTTTTGTTCTGTATTTTTTCTACAAGTAGTTCTATCTCTTTATTAAACAAGGAAATATCAACATCTACAGTTCCTGATAAAGAAGTTCTATCGAAATAGAAATAACCATCTACAAAACTATCTTGTTTCCATTTGACATCTAAGTGTAAATCAGTTAGTGAACCAACGTATTTTGCTTCAAAACCTAGTAATTTGAGTTTGTAATTTCCATTGTCATTGGTTTTCCCATCATAATCTAGTAGCAAATAATGACCGCTTACACTGTCATTTTTATAGTATATATGTAAATTTCTTTCGATATCTGTACGTTCGTATTCAGTAGTCAATTCAAGGTTTTTACCAAACAAAGTAAGATTTATTTGATTAAATGAATCAGAGTATCTATCCCATCTACCATAAATATCAGCATATTCTAAACTATTTGGAATTTGTCCTTTCCATTCAATATCAAGAGATGCAGTGAAATCATTAACATTTTTACTATAATATCTGAAAAAGTTGATATTACTAAATGAAAGGTCTAATGATTCATAACCCACTTTATTGAAATAAAATCCAGCTTCTTTAATCAATGAATTATTAATGAAATAAAAACTAAGTGTTTTACTTGTGAAATCTTCTGTATCAAAAAATCTTGTCATTGTCTTCCCGTTGAGTTCTGTATAACTTAGCTTAAATTGTTTAACAGTGAGTTTTCCATTTGTTAAATTAACAGATACGTTTAATTCATTAAGGGTACCATCTGCATTTAAACCAATTTCAAGCATACATTTACCTGCACCTTGGTTGACATGTCTTGAAATGTTTACAACATCCAAACTTAGTGTACTTTTTTCACCAGAGACTTCAAAATTAAAATTGTCTACATACAAAGCAATTTCTCTGTTTGAATCACGATCAAAGTTTAGGTAGATAGAGTCGT
>Ga0172364_10001911_pt1 | contig 16334 bp, 21 predicted proteins | sample LakKivSesite10cm_FD_114545 | JGI IMG/M metagenome (GOLD analysis project Ga0172364, IMG submission 114545) | Sediment microbial communities from Lake Kivu, Rwanda - Sediment site 10cm | ecosystem: Environmental > Aquatic > Freshwater > Lake > Sediment | place: Rwanda: Western Province, Lake... | reverse complement strand
TGGTTTCCTTTGCCAACTCTACTCCTTCTCTATTAAAGTGCCTTCTACTTTTTCTCCTTTTAGAGCCTTGTAGATATAGTTTGGCTTTGTCGCATTTACAATTGTCACCGAGATTCCCTGTTCTATGGCTGGAATAAGCTCTGCTATCTTGCCGAACATGCCTCCTGTAACGTCGCAAGCCGTTGGCTCGCTGAATTTGTTTTGCAGTTTACTCAGTTCTGCAAGTGTCAAATGCGTAAACATTTTTGCGGTTGTCTCAATCTTAGGGTCGCCATCATACAATCCATCAACGTCAACGCCTATTACGATTCGTTCCACATTAAACTTCTCGGCAATGTAGGATACAAGCTGGTCACCAGATAATATTGTAAAACCTAGTTCACTATCAAAAACGGCGTCACCATACATAACAGGTAAAAAGCCCATTTTTAACAGCATCTTTAATGAAGTTTCTTCAAAACATTGGATTCTGCCATTTTTTGTTATTATACATGAGGAAGGCGTGATGCTTACTGCTGGAACATCGCGCCAGATTAATGCGTCCATGAATAAGCCGTTAAGCACAGTCATAACGTGATGTGTTTCTGCGAATCCGATTCTTTGGTTTTCTTCTTTAAATCCTTCTTTTATGGCGTATTTTTGGGCAACTGGGTGTCCGAAGCTTCCGCCACCGTGGACGATTATTAGGCTTTGAACGTTTGCCTTCTGTATTTCCTCTGCTAGGCGACTCATTTCTTGCGTTCGAGCTGCAAGCTCTCCATTTTTGTCTGTGATTACTGAACCGCCAATTTTCAACATGATTGGTTTAAGAAGTTTGCTCAATCTTAACACCCTCATCCGTCTTCTTTGCTATGAAGGGTTTTCCTCCCGCCCTTTGAATGGCTTCCAAAACTTCTTGAATTCTTTCGTTTTTTGCTAAGGCTAACATACATCCGCCCCCGCCAGCACCAGTTAATTTTGCCCCTAAGGCTCCAGCTCTTCTCGCAGCGTTTATAAGCCATTCTAACGATTCATCTGAAACCCCTACTCCATAAAGCAGTGCGTGGTTGATGTTCATTAAATCTCCAAGTGTTTCCAAACTGTTTTCTTTGATGGCTTCTATGGCTTTTAAAACAATTTCACGGGCTGCCCGCATGATGGGGTTCACAACACGTGGATATCTTTCACTTATATCTCGCACTTTTTCAACTTGAATCCGTGTAGACCTTTCTACGCCTGTGTCTCCAATGACGAGTGGAATGTCCATTTTGACGTCTAACGGTTTGAACCCAGTGTCCATTTGAAACAGAAGCGTTCCGCCAAAAGTTGAAATTGCTGGGTCTATTCCTGAAGGTGTGCCATGCACAATCTTTTCCGCTTCGCATGTGATGCCGAAAATATCTTCCTTTGACACCTTTACGTTTAAAAGAGTGCTGACCGATGCTGTTACGGCTGCTACGACGGCTGCTGAAGACCCTAATCCAGCAGCAACTGGAACTGTTGAGTTAATTTCAACGTTTAGCCCAACATTTTCTCCATATTTCTCTAAAACTTTTCCTACAGCCAGCTTAACGGGTTCGAATTTTGATTTTGCCTCTTTCATGTCTCCCTGTTCAATTTTGAAGTTTCCGTTTTCGAAGTATCCTGCAAGATTCAGATTTACTGAGCGTAAATGGAGGTTCTTGTCGCTGCGGGTTTCTGCTTTTGCATAGGCTCTTTTGTCTATGGCTATAACTATGGCTGGTTCGCCGTAGACTACGAAGTGTTCTCCGAAAAGTATTGCTTTGGCTGGAGCTGAGGCAATGACCTCCATGACTTACCACTATTTTGTGAAACAGACGGCGGCATACCCAACGACACTTGAGCGGTCGCCAGTTACATCTCCACTGGTCTTATAACTTAACACTTTTGCCTCTTTTACCCCTAAAATCTTTGCAGCTGTAATTAAAGCCGCTATTGGGCCATATCCGCACGCGCTGATATGCTGTGCCTCGACAGTTGAATAAAACTTGGCTTCATCCAATGCTTCTACGGCTTCAAGAGCCATTTTATCCTTTTTCTCTGCTCTCTCTTGTGGTTCGTAATGTGTCATGTCTGAAGAGGCTATAATAACCGAATTTTTCCGAGCTAAAACCTTAGCTGCGGCTTGCCCAACCTCTCTGGCTGAGGGTAAATCCTGCATTGAGAAACAAATGGGTACAATCTTGAATTCTGAGCCATAAAGATATTGAAGAAATGGAAGCTGGACCTCAATTGAATGTTCAAAACGGTGAGCAACCTCGTCAACATCAATAACACGAGATTCATGCACAATTTGGTTGGCCGTTTCACCATCTACTTCAACATCACCTAGAGGCGTGCGCCAAACTCCCTCATTCATTACAGCCAAAGCACTACCATAACCCGTATGATTTGGACTAAAAATAACCACAACATCTGGTTTCCCATCTAAAGCAAGCTTATAATAACTGTGGGCTGCCACTGGGCCTGAAAACATGTAACCTGCATGTGGACAAACTAAACCTACAACCTGCCTCGACCCAGCCTTAACAACTTCTGGAATTTTTCCTGGTCCAAGCTTGTGGAGAAAACAATTTTCAATTTGGTTTTTTAATGATTCGGCGTTTCCTTCATAGAAGGCTCCAGCTTGGGTTGGACGCCGAATTTTCATATTTTTCTATGTTTCCTCCTCTTCTCTTGAAATCTTAGCCTCGAAATCCTCAATCGTCAGCGGTAAATCCTTGTCTGGTGCTAATTCGCCCTTCTCCCGCAGTATTTGCCTAGCCAAAAGCCAATAGACAACAGCCAAGGCTCTTCTGCCCTTATTATTTGTTGGAATAACTAAGTCCACTCCAGAAAATTCGTTGTCCGTACTGCATAAAGCCACTACGGGTATGCCTGCTGAGGATGCTTCTTTAACGGCTTGAGAATCTGCCCTTGGGTCAGATACAATTAATACTTCTGGTTCAATGCGGTTTGGGTATATTGGATTTGATAAGAGTCCTGGAATGAAGCGTCCGATTACTGGGGTTGCTTTGGTTACTTCGCAGAATTTTGTGACTGGTTCTTGAGCGTAAAGTCTGGCTGCGGCTGCGGCGATTTTTGCTGGTTCGAATCTTGCTAGGAATTTTGCTGTGGCTCTTATGCGGTCATCTGTTTTTTTAACGTCTAAGACGAATAATCCGTCTGATCTAACGCGGTATATGAACTGTTCCATTTCCTTTGTTTTCATTCTTGTTCCAATGTGTATTCCTGCAGATAGAAGCGTGTCCCGTGGCAGTAGAAGTTCTTCCGTAACTGCTAATGTTTCATCTTCAGGTTTTTTCTCTTCTTCTTCAGTTTCTTTAATTTCTTCATCTGACAATGTTTCATACCTCTTAAAGGATTTGAAGATCAGCCATTTTGGCTCTATCTCCTAAGAACTCTTCTATCCTTATTAACTCGTTTATTTTTGCAATTCGGGCTCCTTCAACAATTCCCGTCTTTATTATTGGACACTTGAAAGCTACAGCCAAATGAGCTATGTGCCAATCACATGTGTCGCCTGAACGATGCGACAGCACAGGTACGTATCCGTTTCTATTTGCCATTTCAACAGTCTCCCAAGCATCCGTGAGCGTGCCAACCTGATTCACTTTAATTATAACTGCGTTAGCTGCATGCATTTTTATTCCATGGCTTAACCTTTCAGTGTTTGTTGTGAAGAGATCGTCGCCGCAAATCAAGCAGTTTTTAACCTTTTTGGTTAATTCTGCAAAACCTTTGTAGTCTTCCTCTTGTAGAGGGTCTTCAACATAGGTTAGGTGATACTTGTTGATGAGCTTTAAAATGAATTCTAACTGTTCGCCTGGGTCGCGTTTTTTCTTTTCCCTTTGATAAATATAAGTTTCGTTTTTTCCATTCCATAGGGAAGATGCGGCAACATCAATGCCTAAACTACACTCAAAACCCAATTCATTGCCAACTTCTTCACATGCTTTAGCCAAAACTTCAAGTGCATCTAAATTTCCAACGTTTGCAGTCCAAGCGCCTTCATCGCTTCTTCCACCGCTGAAAAGTTTATCCTTCTTTTTTAAGACAGCACCAATTCTCTTGTGAATTTGAGCATTAGCTGTGGTAGCTTCAAGGAAGGACTCTGCCCCATGAGGAAGAATCAGAAACTCTTGTATGTCTGGAGAGCTTCCTTGTGTGTGTTTTCCACCGCTTATTGCATTTCCAAGAGGATATGGGAGCTTTCGGGCAACGTGTCCTCCTAAATATTGGAAGAGAAGCAAACCATAAGAATTTGCGGCTGCTTCTGCATTAGCCAACGAAATGGCGAAAGCCGTGTTTCCGCCTATAACTCTGAAATCCTTTGAGCCGTCAATTTCATGCAATGTTCTATCTATTTCTTCTTGAAAATTAGCATTTAATCCAACAATTTCTGGAGCTATATATTCTTCAACTTTCTTCAATGCTTGGTCTACTCCACCCTGTGGATAATAGACCACTTCAGCTTTTCCGCGGCTTTTTCCAGCTGGGGCGGAGATTCTTCCAAAGCCTGACGTTGTTATTATGTCAACTTCTATTGTCTCTTCTCCTCGACTGTTGAAAATTTTTCTTGCAATTATATCTTCAATCACTGTGGACACGGTTTTCCCCTTTTGTCATTTCTCTAATAATAATTTCTTGCTTCTCTTCGTTTTTCAGCCTCTTCGTAAAAGCGCAGAACTTCGTCGATAATTTCCACATGCGACAACAACATGCGTCTGCAACAATATCGTTTAATTCCTAAACTGTCTAAAACTTCGCCTGCCTTCTCCCCAGCTTTAACTCTTGTAGCGAATTCTTCCCAAGCGTCTCCAATCAATTTGCCACACGTAAAACATCTTACTGGTATAATCATCCCATTCAGTCTCCTTATCTGTAGCTTTTCTGGTCCTTGGCCCTGGCTCCTGGTCCTCCGAACTTTTTAGGTTCTTTTATTCGCGAATCTCCAGCTAGCATGGTTCGGTCATATTCTGCAAATACTCTTTTCAGATGCGGACTTTTTTTGTTCCATTCCCATAATCCTCTTGCAATAGCCATTCTTGCTGCTTCTGCTTGTCCCATGAAGCCTCCTCCTGAAACCTTAACGTCAATGTCCAACTGTTTCCAAACATCATCTCCAGCTTGTACAAGTGGCTCCATAATTTTTTCGCGGGCAATTTTAGGTTCAAAAATTTCTATTGGGGTTCTGTTTATGCGTATTCTTCCAATTCCAGATCTAGCAACGGCTCGTGCCATGGCTGTTTTCCTTTTTCCACTAACGACTAAAACCTTTTTAGCTGGCATAATTATTCACCTGGATTCCATCCTATTTCTTTCGCGAGTTCCCCGACAGTAAAGAATGGGCATGTTAACTTTTCAGCTCGAGCATCCATTATAGTTTCTATTTTTTTGTCTTTAAGCTCGTTTGGTATTCCAATAAATACCTTGAGTCGTTTGTATGCTTGTTTACCCTTTGGTTGCTTGTATGGAAGCATGCCTCTCACGGTTTTTCTAACTATTCTGTCTGGCCTTCTGTAATGGAATGGTCCTCTTTCTGGGGATCCAGCTTCTAAGAATTTTTTAGCCTCCTCCACTTTCATTTTCCTTTTTCCCGAAAGCACAGCCTTTTCAGAATTTACAATCACCATTTCCTCACCATTTAGCAATCGTTTGGCAATCATAGTTGCCATTCTACCCATGATAAGTCCGTCCGCATTTATTATGGTGGCTGTCTTGCTTATTTTTTGCATCTTCTCACCCAATTATCCTGACCTTTGAGCCTCTTGGATTCTTCTTGATTAAGTCAAAAAATGATAGACATTTGCCCCTTCTAGCCTTTATCTTCTCCTTTGCCTTTTCAGAGAAAGCAAACGCCGCTACCGTTACTGCATGGCGCATTTCGCCTGTCCCTAATACCTTGCCTGGAACCGCTGCAATTTCATTCCTTTGCGTATATCTGTTCAGGTGGCTTATGTTTACAGCTATGCGTTTCCTTTTCGGCTTAGCTAAGCGTTCAGCAATGTCCCGCCAAATGTCAGCCTTGTTTTCTCTGCTTTGTTTCCTTAGAAAACGAATAAGCTCTATAAGCTCTGGATTTGTCGTTTTAACTTTCTTCAACTTTCTTCACCTTGATTTGACTTTCGAATTCTTTTAGCCTTTTATCCAAGATTTTCACGGCTTCTGAAAGTATTCTCGCTGAAGGAAGCGCACCCGTGGATTCAAGGTTCAATATAAACGCGTTTTCTTCCCACTTGATTTGTATTGCTTTGGGATTTTGTGGACAAACGCTAACACAGTCTTGGCAGAGGGTGCAAGCCATCAAGTCGCGAACTTCTATCTTGTTCTTGTTCTTGGCTAGAACCTTTCTTGGGCAGATTTCTACACATTTTTCGCAGGCATCGCAGTTTTTGCCAATTTCTATTTTTGGTAGGTACTTGTATGTGCACATTGAAACTGGTTGCCATTTTGCATGGTTCTTTCCTTTTCCAAGTCTTGCATAAGCTTCCAGCCTCAGTTTTTGTTCTTTTGCCAGTTTTATTATTGGGATTTTATCGCTCACTGGCACTATATTCGGATTTTCAGATTTTAATTCGCCTGAATAAACTGTTCTTGTCCCTTCTTTTGATTCCACGTCTAATGTGAGGGTGACTCTGCAAAGGTTGCATCCAAATTCGCTTTTACATGGGCATTCTTCAGGCAAATTGTAACTGTCTAAGTCAGTTTTAAGGGGGATAAGTCCAAGTCTGTGAGCTATAATTTCATCTTGTAATATGGAAGAGTTCTCAAGCATTACAACTTCATCTACAGCCATGCATGGAACTTCAGCAAGTACTATCCTTCTCAAGGCGTTTATGAACGGAACGTTAACTCCTCGAATGAGTAAACGCACATTTTTCTCATCTTTTTCAAGCGCTTGAATTTCCACTTGTTTAGACACTCCATAATGGATTATGGTAACCACTGTGCCGTTCAATAGAATACTAGTGGGTTATTTCAATTTTTCTGTTAACAGAAGAACAACATAAACCTGTTAAACTCTTCTTCCCCTTCTTCCGCCTGGTCTTCGAGTACCATCGTGCGGAATTGGCGTAACTTCTTCGATTCGTCCTATCTGAAAACCTGCTCTGGCTAGGGCTCTTATAGCTGCCTGAGCGCCTGGACCTGGAGTTCTTGGTCCTGATCCTCCTGGGGCTCTTACTTTGATGTGTATGGATGTTATTCCCTTGTCTTTGGCCACTTCTGCTACTGCTGATGCCGAACGCATAGCTGCGTAGGGTGAGGATTCCATTCTGTCTGCTTTAACAAACATTCCGCCAGATGCTCTTGCTATTGTTTCAGCGCCTGAAATGTCTGTTATGTGGATTAACGTGTTGTTGTAGGAGCTGTAAATGTGGACAACTGCCCATTTCTCAGTTTTCTTGCTTGAGCTGCTCATATTATTCTTCTTCCTCCGTTCCTGCTTTTCCTGATTTAGTTTCTGGCGTGACTGCGACTGCTACTGTTTGGCGTAGAGGATGATTTGGATTTGAAAAGGGGCTTTCAGGCGCGTATGCTATTTGATTTTCCTCTTCCTTTGTTACGATATAGCTTGGCACGGTGACTCTTCGATTTCCTATCGTTATGTGTCCATGAATTATTAGTTGACGAGTCTGATATATTGTCTTAGCCAAGCCTTTGCGGAAAACAATTGTTTGAAGCCTCCGCTCAAGAATGTCTTCTATCGTCAAGTCTAAAACGTTGTCCAAAACTGCTGTTTCATTAAGCACGCCGAGTTTTTTCAAGCGGGCTAGAAGTTCCTCTTCCATTCTTATTCGTTCTTCAGGTGATTTACCTATGAGTGAACGAGCTATTCCTCTAAACTTTGACAGCGTTGTTTCGTGGCGCCATAATTCATGTTTGTTTCTTAAACCATATTGACCTAAAAGTTTGAGTTCCTCTTTCAAGGCGTCAGTTCGCCATGGAAAGCGTGGGGTTGCATATTTCTTTCTTTGCTTCTTTGGGTCGCCCATGTCTACTTACCTTCTGCTGGTGCTGTTGGTCTAAGAAGTTTCTTTTTGACCCCGAGGGCTTTTCCTGATCTTCCAGTGGTTTTGGTTCTTTGTCCCCGCACTTTTAATCCATAGGCGTGTCGATATCCTCGCCATGATTTTATTTCTTTCATTTGTTCAATGTCCATTTTTGTTCTTAAAACAAGGTCTGCGCTGATTAGGTGTTTGTCTTTTCCAGTTTCTAATTCTTTTCTTCTGTTTATGAGCCAGTTTGGGATTCCATATTTTGTTGGTTCCCTTATTATTTCCTCTATTTTGTCAACTTCAGCTTCTGTCAGAAAACCTGCCCTCGTGTTTGGGTTGATATTGGCTTTTTTTAATATTGCGTTTGCAATGCTGAGGCTTATTCCTTTAACTTTCTTTAGGGCGTAAGGCGCTACTAGGGTGCCATCTACGTCTTTGTCTATTATTCGAAGTATGTGGCGGAATTCCTGTGTCATTTATTGCCATCCGTTGCATTGCTTGAAGCTAACTACGAAAATAAACCATAGTTTATTTAAACCTTCCTTTACGCTTTTTCTCAAATTTCAGCTATATTTTCTTCTCGTAAACTATTTCTGAAGTTTCTTGCTGCTCAAAACCAAGCTTTTCTAAGGCTGTGATTATTGGCTTGTGGTTGCATGTGAACCCGTAAATCTTTTTGATACTTAGAGCATGGCAGTGGCTCTTAAGAAGCCTCAACATATCAAGCACTGCGGTAGGGTCGCCGTCTATGTAACATGTTTGTATGGTGTTTTCATGCCATTCTTGAGCTGTTACATCGTCAAACAGCACTAAGCCATCTATTCTGCTCGTTTCACTCAAATGCACTATTGCCTTTCGTTGGTCAATAAACCGTTTAATGTCTTCTTTTTCCAGCGAAAACCAATGAAACAGGACAGTGTATAAACCCGCTGCTTTGCGATAAATTTCTGATGTCTCCAAATAATTCCATATGGCGTTTGTGTCGGTTTTTTCTGCCCATTTTGAATTTTCGCTGTTTTCCTTTGCTATTTTTTCTATTGTCATTTCAGCGAATTCTGCTGTTGGTTTGAATCCGAGTTTTTTGATAGCTGCTTGGGCGGCTATGTTATCTGATTCTGTTGTGAGTCTTGCCACTTTGACGCCTTTCTGTTTAGCGTAGTCTAAACATTTTTTGGTTATTGCCGTGGCGACTCCAATTCGTCTATAATTTGGGTCTGTTCTTGCCCCGCTTAGCCATATTTCATATGGCTTGTCTAAGCTCAAGTGAGTGATTCCAACGGGAATTTGGTCTATTGTGGCGATGAATACTTTGCCACTTTTCTCTTTAAGCCATTTATCCCAAACCTTGGGTATGTAATCGCCCCAGCTCCACGTTTTTTTGCAGAATTTGAACACTGCCTCACGGTCGGAAGCGCGTGCTTTTCGGACGTGAATTTTTGGCTTTGATTTACTGTTTTTCATGACTATTTATGAAATCGTTGAAAAGTCTAATGAAGTTTCCGATTTAGATGGATACCTTAAGTGGCTCGATTTTGACTGGTGTATCTGAAGCACTGGTACGAGTGGGTGAAATTCAAAACATCTCGTGTGCTATGAGCCACTCTGAAGGGTTGTGAAGATATAGCAACTGCTACGCATTGAGAGAAGATAAAAAATGGGGATAGTTTGTGTTACTTGCCACTGACTTCTTGAAGATTGATGACAGGTGCAAGATTCTTTTGCTGGCGAACAAGCATTGCGTCAGCAACCCTTTTTAGGGCTTTCATGTAAGCTGCAATGCGCATGTTTACCTTGTATTCTTCAGCAACAGCCAAGACTTCTTTGAATGCGTTAACTATTGTATTTTGCAGTTTGTTGCGTACTTCTTCTTCTGACCAATAGTAGTTCATTTGATTTTGAACCTGTTCGAAGTAGCTCACAATTACGCCGCCTGAATTTGCCAAGATGTCTGGAATAACGAAGACGCCGTTTCTGAACAGTATTTCATCTGCCTCTGGCGTAGTCGGTCCATTTGCGCCTTCGGCAACTATCTTTGATTTTATCTTGCCCGCATTTACTGCTGTAATCTGATTTTCCATTGCTGCTGGCACAAGGATATCGCACTCCAATTCCAGTAGTTCTTCGTTGGTTAGGCATTTGCAGTTTCCGTAGCCAATGACAGAACCCTTTTTGTTCTTATGTTCTAAGACTTTTGTCGGGTCTAACCCCTGCGAACTGTAAATCGCCCCTTTGGAGTCTGAGATTGCTACGATTTTGCATCCAAGCTCATGGAGCAATCTTGCTGCATGGTATCCTACGTTTCCGAACCCTTGAACTGCAACAGTTGCTCCTTTAAGCTCTATGCCTAAGTGTTTTGCAGCTTCAATAGCAGTATACATTACGCCTCTTGAGGTTGCCTCGTTTCTTCCAAGCGAACCACCTATACATACTGGTTTTCCTGTAACAACCCCAAAAGTGTTGCAGCCGACTATCTGGCTGTATTCATCCATTATCCATGCCATCGTTTGCGCGTCCGTGTAAACATCTGGGGCTGGCACGTCAGAATATGGACCGATGAATCTTGCTAGCGCACGTGTGTATCCTCGTGTCAGCCTTTCCAACTCTCCAGGCGACATTTCTTTTGGATTGCAACGTATTCCTCCTTTTCCGCCTCCAAGGGGTAATCCTGCAACGGCGGTTTTCCATGTCATCCACGCAGACAACGCTATGACTTCGTCCAGCGTCAGTTCAGGGTGATATCTTATGCCACCTTTTGTTGGTCCTAATGTATCATTATATTGCACTCTGTAGCCTGTGAAAATTCGTATGCTTCCATCATCCATTACCACAGGGATGTTAACAATAATAGTCCTCATTGGACGCTTGAGCATTTCATGTATTCCCTGATCCAGTTTCAGCTTCTCTCCAGCAATTTGCAGAAGTTCGAGGACGGCTTTGTAAGGATTTGGCGTTGTTACTACGGGAGCCAGCGTTTCCAGTCTGATCGATAAGGCTGTCTGTGTTTTCTCCACAAGATTTCGGAAGCTTTCTCTGACAAATTCACCGTTTCCTTCAGGGGTTCCAAAGAACCGTTTATAGGCTTCTATTATTGATTCTGATCTATTTGCTACGAACCCACTTGTAGGCGTCATTTTAGGATTCGACGAGAAGTAGTCAACTAGCACGCGAAGCATGTTGTTTTCTTCAGGAGACATTGCATAAGATTTCTTGAGTGGATATGGTGCTTCTACGTGAATGTATTCTGCTTCATTAATTTTCCTTTCAAGTTCCTCAAAAGCCTTCCATGCATCGGCTTCAGGGACGCTAAAGTTCTCTGCGTATGATACGATCAATGCGTAATGAGCTGTAGTGTAACTTTCAATTTTTGCGACCAATTCTGGTTTTTCAGCAAAAAAATCAGCCATCAATTTTAGCATTTTGAGTTCTGGATCGGAAAGTTCAACAGCACTTAACATTTAATCTTCACCTCGATTTTTTCCAAAAGGAAATTATGACTTATCAACGGGCATCACTCTCTATGAACTATCTTTATGCCCTTGAAGTTCAGTGGGACTACTTCGGTAACTTCCTCTTCGAACTTTAGCTCATATACATCCTTTGAACCGCATCTTTGACACTCTCGCGCTTTCATTCTGCAAAATTGACATGCTTCTGATTCCATACCGATTCGCAGACACAGGTCTTCTTTTTCATCTATATGTCCAATAACTAATCCAACAACTTCAATCCATGTTAATCCACAGTTAGCGCACGCGAATCTTTTCTTTGTCAGCTCTTCGGTTGAGTCTCTGTTTCTTATTTCTTGAAATATTTCTTCTAGTTTCATTTCAATCTCTCCCTATATACTCCTGACTATTCGCAAATATTTAAGGGTTTTGTCAGATTTTGGCTGAAAATATCGGACATTATAAGACAAATCTGTTGAAAAATGCGATGAAATGCCTAACACACGTGTAAAATATGGCGACTTTGCCTGCCTAATCAGACATTATAAGATTCCGAAGAAAAAACGATATAATTTAAAAGCTTTAACCACATATTTTTCGGATAAGAAGGGATAAATGTGACTTCCAAAATGAAGATTGATAAGATTGATGTAAGCATTATTAGAGCTCTACAGAAAGACGCACGCACAAACTTTGCAGACATCGCAAAGGGCTGCAAAGTGTCTCTGGACACAATAAGCAAAAGGTTCAGGCAAATGAGGCGAATAGGTGTTGCCAGAGGGACAACAATACTGTTGAACCCTAAAAACTTTGGCTATGATTGCGTTGCAAGTTTTGCAATTCGCGTCGACTACCTACATGTCGACGATGTTGCTGATTTCGTTGGAAAGATGCCTGAGATAGTTTTTTCAACTTCATCTATTGGCAGATACAACATATTCGCTATAGCAGTACTAAAGAATGTTGGTAAATTAGGTCAACTGAAAGAGTCCATACAAGGGCACCCCATGGTCAGAGAAATTGCCGTCAGCATCTGGGTTGATGAGATATTATTGTGCCCAGAAAACTTTGAATTCGAACATCTGAAAAAGAAGTGATGAAAAATGGATGAAATAGACCTTGCTATAATCGATAAGCTAACTGATGATGCTCGCACATCTTTTAGAAAGATTGCTAAAGAACTAGGCATCTCACCCGACACAGTGATGCACAGATACGCCGCACTGCAAAAAGAAGGAACAATTCGAGGATCCACAATTGTAATTAACCCAAAGAAAATTGGATATCAAGCCATGGCAGTATTTGTGATTGACACCTCACCTGCACATATCTTGGGAACGCAAGCTACTTCTGCCGATTCACCATTGATCCTAGAAAAGCTGATTCATATGCCAAACATAATCGTAGCAACAAAAAGTATTGGAGACCACGATTTACTAGCCATCGGCGTAGTTATGGATTTTGAACACTTAGTCAAAGTGAGAAATGATATCGCAAGAATACCTGGAGTTAGAGACGTTCAAGTGTCTTTTTGGGTTGAAAAAACAGAGGTTTGCCCTAAATACTTCATAGTTTGACTAACAAGTGACTGAGCTGAAGTAATTGTAGAAGTACAGCAAATTACCGACCCAAACCCTGAACACCCAAACCTTCAAAAGAAAATAAGTCGCAACTTTTTGACTAATATTCCATTACAATAAACAATAAATCGTAATAGAAATTGCATTGAAGATACATCCACACTTCTTTTTATTTGTAAACAGCTTCAGAAGGGTATGGAACGCCAAATTATCAACGGACTGGTGGCTCCCTAATGGTTTTTCGATTTTTTCTTCAGATTGATTGTTGGGGTTTTTAACGTAGCCTACGAAGAGCATGATTTGGTCTCCACCTCCACCTGCATGTCAGAAGTCAGGGGCTACAGTAAAGTTTAATTTTTAAGTTAAACCATATAGGAGTTAGGAGAAAGGATTGAATTGTTGAGGAAAACTGTTTCTGGAGTTATTCTAATTTTTAAATTTAGGTTTATAAAAGAGTAGCAGTACTCCTGTTAAAGCAGATGTGACGCCAATTATCTGCAAGGGTGCAAAGTTTTCTCCAAGAATCGTTGCTGAAAAGAGTGCTGTTGATAATGGTTCTATGACAGAAAGTATGCTTCCTTTTGAAGCTTCAACATGCTTAAGCGCATATGAGTATAAAAGATACGCAAAAAGAGACGGAAACCACGCAATGGCTAGTATGAGCAACCAAAGATGCAGGGGATAATTGACAATATTGGAAAAAGAATAGCACATTACGGGAGTCAGGATTAACGCGCCTATCCCGTCGCCGTAGAGAATGAGGGTCCAGTTTGTATAGTTTTTTCTTAATTTTTTAGTAAGCAGGAAATAAAGAGCAAAGGAGAGACTTGATAATGCTCCAAAAATCACTCCGGAGAGGCTGGCGCTTAACCATGCAGCTTCATAGGCTTTGACAACAAGTGCAACACCTGAAAATGTTAGGATTATTGCTAATACAGTTGTGACTGTTACTTTTTCTTTGAGGAACAATGAGGAATAAATCGTTACGAAGATCGGGTAAGTGTAGAAGAGTATCGCTGCTATTGTAGCGGTTGTTAGGTCAATTGCATAAAAATAGGTTATTCTTTGAAAAGCAGTAGCGAAGATGCCGAGCGTGAGAAACGGAAGCATGTCTCTTTTTCGGATTTTGTACAATCCTCTCTTAAACAAGGTTATAGGTATTAGAATTGTTGCTGAAGAGATGAGAAGTCTTAAGGCAATCAGTGTTACGGGATCAATTCCATATTCAAAGGCAAGTTTTCCAAGAATCCCCATTGTTCCCCATATGATAGATGCTGCAACAATCAAAAGATAGCTATAAGTTTCCTTCATAACCTGCTAAAAAGGATTCTTTGCTTTAAAAATTAATAGACAATTTTTAGACTTTTTTACGATGTGTTTATGTTTAGCTTTCAAATTTAGATATTCTTAGTTTAAGGTGAGTGTTCAATATTGGCATTGAAGAATGAGCATATTACCATGTTGCATGGTGCTGGCGGGTCAGTCATGCACGATCTGGTTAAGAACTATATTGTAAAGTATTTTGGCAACGTAGCCAATTTTGAAGTGCCACTTGAAGCCTTAGACGACGCAGCTGTCGTAGGCGACATAGTGTTAAAAAGTGATTCGCATGCTGTCAAACCCATTTTCTTCCTTGGCGGGGACATTGGACGTTTGGCTGTTTCTGGCACAGTTAATGACATTGCAGTTTTAGGTGCTGAACCATATGCCCTGACTTGTGGCTTCGTTTTGGAAGAAGGCTTAAGCTTGGGTGATTTTGAAAAAATTTTGGCTAGCATGCAGCAGACATGCAGGGAAGCTGGCGTTAGCATAGTTACTGGCGACACGAAGGTTGTTGAAAAAGGAAGCCTAGGCGGCTGCATAATAAACATTTCTGGAATCGGCAGAAGAACCATGGCTTTAGACAAAAATCTTGAAGTTATTAAGCAGTTTAAAAAGGATTTTAAAGCACGTTGGGCTTTAGACTCAAATGTAGGTATTGGCGACAAAATAATACTGTCTGGAACCATTGGCGACCACGGCTTAGCCGTTTTATCTGCCCAAGAGGGACTAAGTTTTGGAAGCGGCATAAAATCTGATGTTAAACCCTTAAACCGCCTGATTCAACGATTGCTCGGCGAAGTTGGCGGCATAGTTGCAATGAAAGACCCTACTCGTGGCGGATTAGCAGACGCGTTAAACGAGTTCAGCGAAAAATCCCACTTAGGCATACTGGTTTATGAGGACAAGATTCCAATAAGGGAAGATGTGCGCGCTGCATGCGAAATGTTGGGCTTAGACCCACTTGAAGTTGGAAATGAAGGAAAAATAATCATAAACGTAGTAAAGGAAAAAGCTGAAGAAGCCTTAGAACTTTTAAGAACAACAGAGGAGGGAAAAGAAGCTGCAATCATCGGTGAAGCAACAGCAGATTTTAGTGGCGTCGCAATGCAGACTGTTGTTGGTGGCAAAAGAATAATTGCCCGACCTGTAGGAGACCCTGTTCCCAGAATATGCTAAGCTATTTGTAGTGAACACTTTTATTTTTGTGGTTTTCTCCATAGGTCAGAAACTCGACCAACCTTGACAAGCTTCCACTTGCCAAAAAAGTCCTTCTTGTAAAAATGGTATAAGCCGCATCTAGTACACTGCATAATCCGCCTGCTCTTGTCAAAATCAATTTCGTACAACTCCAAAGGCGAACCACAATCAACGCATTTACCTTTATAGGTTCTATCTGTGTCGGCGCTCATTCTAGGAACATCCAATGTTAGGTATGCGCTTTTAATGTTTAAATCTTGAGCTTTTTAAAATAAGAGGAAAATTGGGAGATGCGGTTTTTTCTATGAGGGCGATAGTGATGGTGGTGGAGGAGGCTGAGGTGGTGTTGCTGTTGTTTTAATCGAGAAGAAAGCGACAGCGATCAATATCCAAGCGATCCAGATAAGCAAATAGCCGATAAATACTATGGCTAAGATGCCGCCTATTAGCATTAGTATTCCTGCAGTGCCAAACATGCCTACTCCAGTTTTTGCTGAAGCAAGGTCCAATGATTTTCTTGAGAAGATGACTGCAATTATAACACAAATTGAAAGCACAACCTATGCCAAGACAAAAACTCCGAGTAATTTCCAAATAAAGTCCATGTCTCCTTCCATAAGACGTTGCTGAAGCTGTGGACCCACGTTAGCCCAATCTGTAGTATCTATACCTAGATCAGCTAATGCTTGGAAAAAAGAGAACACTGCAATGCCTACGGATGCTATAACGCCTATTATTCCCATGATTAGAGCATACAGCGCGTTGTTGAATATGCCTGCTTCACCGTA
>Ga0172364_10001910_pt1 | contig 16336 bp, 18 predicted proteins | sample LakKivSesite10cm_FD_114545 | JGI IMG/M metagenome (GOLD analysis project Ga0172364, IMG submission 114545) | Sediment microbial communities from Lake Kivu, Rwanda - Sediment site 10cm | ecosystem: Environmental > Aquatic > Freshwater > Lake > Sediment | place: Rwanda: Western Province, Lake... | reverse complement strand
GGTCGGCGGCTGCATGGTGACCACAGAGGGCGCGTGTAATATCGCGTTCAAGTACGATAAATCGGCCAAAATCTAGGCACGCACAGCGAATCAAGTCACCGGGCGTGAGCTAAACGCCAAAACGCCCATCCGTCATGGCTACAAGCGCAGAGCTTGAAACTTGTTATTTTTTTATCCGCAGCGCAATAACCCCGACTATCACGACAATTAGTATGGCGGCAATCAACCCAACTACCAGGATTGGGAATTCCCTTGTTTCTGAAGCCGTTGGCGCAACACTAAATGTGTATGCTTCTCCAGGCGATGTCGAGTCCCCTCCCAACGAAGAAGGACCGCCTGGACCGCCTGTCCACCCCCACATGATTCCGCTGCCAGAGGGAGATGTGATCCTGTCCCCTACCTTCGGCGTTTTCGTGCTATCGTATGCTGGTGCACCGCCCTCTATCGTCGATACATTTATCATACTCTTCTCAACGGTCAAAACAACTTGCTTCGCCGATGTATTCCACTCCCCGCTTATATTCGCGAGAGAGTACATCGTTTTTGGATGGTTGTTTTCGAACTCCACGCAGTACAGTTTGTATTGTTCACCAAATGTCACACTTTTGGACGCCTCAGCGACATACGTTATATTGGTCGGTTCAAACACGAACCATGCCCTAAAACTGAAGTCATTTTCATTTCCTGCAGATCCAGAGGGCACGGCATTCTCCAAGTCGGCGATCATCAGATGAATGCTAAACGATGTCTGGGTTTCTTCAGCAAACCACCCCTTGACTATATCCACTCCGCCAATCGCCGCGTCCCCTTGAGTATCTGTTATCTCGGGGTCCTGTTCGCTCCCTGCCCTCACGGACGACGCTGCTGCGGCCACTATTACGGCCAAAACAGCCAACACAACCACAAGATTTTTCTTAATGTTTTCACCGTCAAATCAGTTTTGAACCATTTAAAAATCCCAAAAATCTGTGCAGTTAAGCTACCTGGGGGTACAATAACTCAGAGGTGTCGTCGCCGGTAACATAATCGTTGATCGGGTTAACGGTGGCATTGCCAGCAGAGTCAACGACTATGTCGAAGACCCTCCAGATATCCGTGCCTGTAGCCTGCCCCGCTGGAGGCGTGTACCTATATATCCCGACTCCCTCGATGATTGCGTTGATCTCCGCACCCGAGGTTGCGATGGTGCCATCACCGGCATAGTGTCTGACCGAATAACGGTATGTCCCTTGGCGCAACTTTGAAATGGAGGTGACTTCCGGTCCGTAGCTGGTCGTGTCATCGGTGTCCAAGTTCGCGTAGGGCTCGGAAGTGATGGAGCCTTTATCGGAAAAATATACATGGAAGTTATAACCGCTAGCCAATCTAGCCGCTAAGTGGCTATCCAAATCACGTGGGTTCTCTCCCCAAGTCAGCGTAATCTGGATGGGAGGGGCTGTTAGGACTATGTCCCCGACATCCTTTTCTCCGCCTGCAGTTGTTGGCGTGGTTACTGTGGTCGGGGTGCTCGACCTCCCTCCCTTGGACGCCCAAACTCGGACGGATGAGTTTGGCCTAACCGAAACCCTAAATCTGCCATCGGTGCCGGTGGTTGCCTCGCCACGGCCGGAGTAATCGACTCCGTCGCAAACCACGGTTGCACCGACTTGCGGGGCCCCCTCCGCGTTCACCACCCTGCCGGTGAGGTATGCTTGATCGTATAGGTAATCAGCATTCCAAGTTGAGAAGTGACTTACAGTTCCGCGGTACACGCTTCCAACTTTGGTCGCGGTTCCTTCTTTTTTCCAGTACCCATCTGTCGTATCGTAATACCACAGGTCGATGGTGGCTGGAGCACTTGCGACATCTGCCGCTGGGATCGGGATCTCAACTGTAGCAGTTTTTCCAGACGCAAGCTGCAGTGGGCCGCTACCTGTTGCGGTAACGTCCATGAAACCATATGATTCGAATGGCTTCTCCTCACCGCTCACTAATCCTGCAAAATTTCCAGGAAACGCCTCACGACTAGACTCGACAGTTGGATCAAATGGTGTCACGGAAACGTTGGCAGTGCCGGTGAAGGAGTTGCCTTGGACATCCACCAAGGAATTGGCTGGAATGGCAACCGATCCGTCGCCTTGGGTTATTGTTCCACCCGTCGTCGCATTAAGGGATTGGGCCGCGCTTGCTTGCGCCATCGTAACATCCATGAAGCTGCTGCTCCCCACCCTGACTTCAGCTACCCTCTGGGTGGTGACGTAACCATTCTTGTTGAAGGTGGCGAGCACCCTGCTACCTGAAGCAATGTTCGAGATGCTAAACCAACCTTGATCATTTGTAGTAGCACTTTGCCCGGCAACGGTAACTGTCACGTTTCCTAATGCGGTACCACCAGTATCAGCGACCTTGCCCATCATAACTCCATAATTTTGTGTTCCTCCAGCGCCTCCAGGGGCTCCGCCTCGCAGTAGGAAAATAGCTGCTACGCCAACACATGACACAACTATAACAATAATAACCGCGGCTATGACCGCAGGAGCTACTCCTCTTTCTTTCAATAATTCACCAAACATTACTATTTTACTATCTCTTTAAGCTTTTCGACGGCTTTTTTAGCTTCTTTCCTCAGGTTTTCCACATCGTCACTTTTTTCACAATCAGTACCGGTACGTCAACGTGCTTTGATAAAATATTTGGCATAAAACTCACCCAAAAATGCTCCTCAGGTACTCGTTCTCTTTCCGCATGATTTCGTCGCGCTGAAGCACCTGCTCCTTCGTCTTGAACACCGTCTCAACCACGGTCAGCTCCGCGCCCTTCCACTCAACGAGTTCTGCGTACCGCTCGAGGTTCGTCCGCTTGAGCAGACCGATTTCCTCGTGGAGCGGCGGGTGAAAAACGCGCTTGACAGGAATGTAGTCGTTTAGGTGAACCTCCTTGAAAAAGCCGCCCGGGATCTCCTCGATGATTTTTTCGGGCGGGTCCGGAATCGGTTTACCGACATCGGCGCGGGTGAACCAGTGTCCTATGTCGAAGCAGAAGTGCACATTCACGCCGCTCTTCCTCACCTCAGAGAGTACGTCACATATTTCATGCGGCTCGGTGAAGACGTTGTCGAACGCGGTGCTGTTTTCTAGGCAGAGATCGACCCCACGCTCCGCCGCGAACCTGCCAAGCTCGAGCACACTGCGGATGAGGCCCGCCCTGACCAGCTCGAAGTACTTTCCGGTCGCGTGGTAGAACGGCACCACGCCCGGGTGGAGCACGCAGTACTTGCAGCCGATACTCGCCGCGAACTCCAGGTAGCGCCTTTGAAGCCCCGCCGCAGCCTGCCGGTCGAACTCGTCCGGGGCGCAAACGCTCGCACCAACGTAGGAGTATGGCAGGTGCAACGAGAGGGTTATGCCGTGCTTCGCGGCAAAATCCTTTACCTCGCGTTTTTTCTCATCGGTGAAATCCAGATAGGCGTTGGGCACCGTGCCGTCCAGCTCGACGTGATCGAGCCCGGTAGCTTTGGCGACGCTCACCTGCCGCATGATGTCCGACTTAGCAGCTACCTGCACCGCGGCGTCCATATCCGCAACCACGATCTCGCCCGCTGCCAACTTGCGCTGGTCGTCTTCACTCAGGTACTCAAAGTATAGCAAATTCGTGAAATTTCTGCCTAATCTCATCTGACCACGAAGTCGGTTATGAAAGTGCAATAATAACCTTTGCGCCTGCGCCTGTTATACTATTATTTCACATACTCCAGCCAAGACTCGTACTTCGGCTCCTTCCCGCGAACCGCGTAGAAAAAGATACGTTGAAGCTCTTCGGTGATTTTGCCCCGCTTTCCAGCCCCGATCTTATGACCATCGACTTCTCGGATTGGCGTCACCTCCGCTGCGGTGCCGGTGAAAAACGCCTCGTCCGCCGCGTAGAGTTGCTCGCGCGAAACGTTCCGCTCCTCGAACTTTATCCCCTCGTCCCGAGCGATTTTTATGATCGAGTCCCGCGTTATCCCGCCGAGCGCGCCTGCCGAAAGCGGAGGGGTAACCAGAACTCCGTTTTTCACCATGAAAACGTTCTCCCCTGGTCCCTCGGTAACGAACCCCTTGAGATTCAACAGGATGGCCTCGTCGTAACCGGAGTTGAGCGCGTCGACCTTCGCGAATATCGAGTTCGCGTAGTTGGCCACGAGCTTCGACTGCGGAGGCAGGATTCGTGGGTCGATTCTTAACCAAGACGAAATCTTTGCCCGAACGCCGCTCTCAAGACTCTCCTCGCCCAGATATGTGCCCCAAGGCCAGACCGCAATTGCCACGTTGACGGGGGCGCCCTTTGGGTTCAGCCCCATGACACCATAGCCGTAAAATGCAATTGGGCGGACGTAGCACTCCTCGATGCGGTTCGCCTTTATCGTCTTCTTGACCGCAGCCACCAGCTTCTCCTGCGAGTATGGGAGCTTCATCTTCACTAGGCGAGCCGAATTTTCGAAACGCTTAATGTGCTCTCTCAGCCGGAAAACCGCCGGGCCCTTCTCGGTCTCGTAGCAGCGAATGCCCTCGAAGACGCCCAGCCCGTAGTGGAGGGTGTGGGTGAGCACGTGCACGGTGGCCTTTTTCCACGGGACGAGCCTGCCGTCCATCCAGATGAACTTTGTGGGAGTTAACGACATTGTCTCAGAACACGATTTTCTCGCGACTTTATAACGATATCCGAATTTTTCATCCTCGGAATAGTTCTGCTCGATTGCCCCTCGTAGCGATGATGATAAATATAGCTGAACTAAGATTTTCTTGAGGGTGACAAATGAAACCTGCGATAATCGTGGGAATTATCGTAGTAATCGCCATTGTTGGCGGGCTTGGCTACTTTTTCATTAAAGGAGGCGGGCCCGGCGGTGGAAATGTCCCTTCTGAACAACCTGCCGCGATAGAGATGGCTCAGGTGACCATAACCACATACGCTCCGGCGAACTCTCCATCTGGGGAAGCCGTATGGATGCGCACTGGGATGCTGTTCAGCAGCGGGAATGAGGTGCATATGACTCAAATTGGAACCAACACTTGGCGAGCTACTTTAAGTTTGCCCAAAGGCTCCATCCTGCGTTACAGATACAGCCGTGGGGGCAGTTGGAGTAAAGAAGAGTCGTACGTGTACCGTGATGGCATAGGCTTTCACTACCACGAGCTGGCCGTGAACGAAAATATGGAGGTCGAGGAGGCGATTGCGAAGTGGGAGGATCTTTCACTCCCCGACAACGCTACTGGTACTCTCACGGGCCAAGTGACGAACGCTTCTACCGGGGAGTCCGTGATGGGCCTCATAGTTTCGGCCGGCCCGTACCAAACCCTCACACGGTGGGACGGCAGCTATCGCGTGTACGGCGTGCCAGCCGGTCCGTGTACAGTTACAGTCCGCGCTCCTAACGGTGAGTATGCTGCTCAAGTGGCTCAAGTTACAATACCTGCCAACGGAACTGAAAACAAGGATTTTACGGTCACGGCTGCCCCCATGGCCCAAATCACGTTCAAGGTAAAGGTGCCCGATGATACCCCTGAAGGAGCTATCCCGCGGCTCTACGGCGACACCTACCATTTAGGGATGTTCTCTTACTTTGAGGGCACAGCAGTCGACACCAGCCGCGTAATCGACATGAAGCCAGCGGGCGGCGGAGTTTGGACATACACAGCTACATTGGGCCAAGGCACATTTGTCCAGTACCTATACACATTGGGTGACTTCAAGCTCAACCAAGAGCGCAACAGTGCGGGAAGTGACGTTGTACGCGGCCTTCTCGTTGCTGAAAACACAACTGTAGAGGACGAGGTGACAGCTTGGAAGACTTCGACTCAAGTACCACTAACCCTCGAGGTCCAGAGCCCAACGAGCGACAACGTTTACTTCACCACCACGAGTTGGGGTGGCTGGGAGCCTATACGCATGTGGTCAGCCGGTGAGAACTTATGGAGATATGTATGGTACGTGAGCCCCGGCTCGGTGTCTTATCGATACATACGCAATGGAGATTGTAAAATTGGTATGGAAGTGCTGGAACCCGATAGCTCGACTTCGTACCGTCAGGTCTCCGTCACCGCTCCAGGAAAGACACAAAGTGACACGATAACTCGATGGCGCCATCAGCTCCGCGAGTCTCTCCCGACCACGATATCTCTCCACGAAAATGGCGCGATAACGCAAAGAGTGAGCGGGCAAGGATTCCAGACAGGAGTCGAGTTTATCGACTACTGGCAATCGTCTTGGTTCCCACTCATAGAGCCGAGCGCAGATAGGCTCTCAGAGCACAACGTCGGCTGGGCTCAAATAGCGTCGATATGGGGCATCATAAACACGGACCCGCCCATAATAGACCTGGGTGGGAACGGGTTTACCACCGAAGAGTTGATTTACCATATACAGGCATTGCACAACCGCGGCCTGAAGGTCGCCCTGCGAGCCTTCACCTACCCTGCTTCAGAACCTTATGCTGGTTTCAACCGCCACAACACCAACGATTGGTATGATAACTTCTTCAACGAGGTGAAGGTTGCTTTCATGTATCATGCCAAGATCGCAAATCAGGAAAACGTGGAGATGTTGATTCTTCCAAACTTCAACTGGCAAGACGACGACAACCCCACGTCGGCCGCTTACATCAACCAGAAGTGGAAGAACCTGATATCCGAAATCCGGACGGTCTACTCGGGGCTCATCACCATAGACTACTGTGTGGATCGAACCTACTACGACTGGTACGGGGATTTGGATTACTTGGGTGACAAGTGGTGGTGGAAAGTGGCCGACACGGCTTCAGCCAGCTTCAGCACGATGAAAGCCCAAGCGCTGCAACGCCTTCAGGATACATACCTGCCCCGCTACCAGAGATTCAACAAGCCCATCGTCTTCGCGGAGCTGGCTTTCTACTCAGCCGACGGCTCCGCCACGCAGCAATACGGGGTTAGTTCGAGTGAAATCAGCGATTTCGAACCAGAAAACCCGGCGGTGGCCAGTGATTGGCAGGAGCAGGCCAACGCGTACGAGGCCGTGCTGCGGGCTTTCGCCGAGACGCCATGGGTGCAGGGGGCTTACTCCTTCGCCTACGCCTATTATGACTTTGACAGCAAGGGGTACAGTGTCCGGGCAAAAACCGCTGAAGAAGTGCTCAAGCTGATCTATACCCAATTTAACCCAATTTAACGCCGCTCAGCAGTAAAAGCTCGAGTGAATACCACGAATGGTACTTATTTACCACTTGTAACACTCGCAAGAGCTTGAAGCATCTCGTCTACGTCCTCGAGGCGGATGTATCCCATATTCCCAATTCTAAAGGTCCGCTCCTTCAGCGCACCGTAGCCTTTCGCCAGCTCGAAACCGCGTCCGCGCATCCGCTCGTACACTTCTAGGCCACTCACTCCTTTCGGGGCGTTCACGCATGCCACGGTCGGGCTCTCGTACCCGCGCTGGGGAAAGAGAGAAAGGCCCAAGTTCTTGACACCATCCGCGATTTTTTGCATTCGCTTGAGGCAGAACTCTAGACGCTTCTGCTTCCCGCCCTCTGCCTCGATCAACTCCAGCTCCTTGTTAAGAGCCAAAATCTGTGGTACGGGCGGAGTCATGTGGGTGCCGCTCTCTTTTTCCTGATATTTCTCGTACAGCTTGAAGTCGAAGTACCATCCCTTGTTCTTGGCCCGCGCCGACCGCTCCAGCGCCGCCTCGCTGACGTTCGCCATAGCCAACCCGGGCGGAATTCCGAAGCACTTCTGAGAGCTCGTGAAGCAGACATCTATTCCCCACTCGTCGACTTTGAGCTCGACGCCGCCCATCGCGCTCACAGCATCGACGAAGAGGAGCTTTCCGTGCTTCTTGACCACTTTGGCGAGTTTTGGCAACGGGTTCAGAAGCCCCACGCTCGTCTCGTTGTAGGTTATCGCAACTGCCTCGATATCAGAGACCGAAGAAAGTTTTTCGTCTAGAGATTCTGGGGTTATCGGCTTGCCCAGCTCTGCCTCGAGCCGCTCGACGATTTTTCCGTTTGATTCCCCCACTTCAGCGTAACGCTTTCCGAACTCTCCAACGATGCAGCACAACATCTTTCGCTCGACGCAGTTCCGAACCGTGGCCTCCATCACGCCTGAGCCGGAGCTCGGGAAGAGGAAGACCTTGCCTCTGGTTTCGAGGAACTTTTGCAGCCTTTGAACGGTCTGCATGTGCAGCTCCTTGTACTCCTTGCTGCGGTGACTGAACATCTGCCGCCCCATCTCCGCGAGGACCTCTGGCCTGCAGGCGACCGGTCCAACTGTGAAGAGCTTCATATCATTCCCTCTCGTGCGAATGAAGTCTTATCGTCTTTCCCTTAAGTAAGTGTCGACCATCTTGATAGCGCAAAATTTCCCGCACATCGCACAAACACTTGGGTCGAGCAAAGGCGGCCTCTCCCGCCTGAGCTCCTTGGCTTTTTCTGAATCTATCGCCAGTTCAAACTGCTTTTCCCAGTTTAGCCCCTTCCGTGCCTTCGCCATCTCCTCATCTCGCCCCATATCAATGCCTTTAACAACATCTGCAACGTGCGCAGCGATTTTGGAAGCCACCACCCCATCCCTGACATCTTCAAGTGTCGGCAAGCACAAGTGCTCGCTCGGGGTCACATAGCACAAGAAATCTGCCCCCGCCCACGCTGCCAGCGCTCCACCTATTGCTCCAACGATGTGGTCGTAACCTGGGGCAATGTCCGTGACGATTGGACCTAAAACGTAAAACGGCGCTCCCTTGCAGATAGTTTTTTCGAGTCTAACATTCGCCTCGATGTGATCGAGCGGCAAGTGCCCAGGACCTTCGACCATCACCTGCACATCCTTGGCCCAAGCGCGCTCGACAAGCTCGCTGAGGGTCAAAAGCTCTTGGAACTGCGCTTGGTCTGAAGCGTCGGCTAGGCACCCCGGCCGCATGCCGTCACCGAGGCTCAGCGTCAGATCAAACTCCCGCGCGAGCTCGAGCAGGTAATCGAACTCCTTGTAGAGCGGGTTCTCCTCGCCGTGGTGGACGATCCACGCCGCCAAAAATGCCCCGCCGCGGCTGACCACATCAATCAAACGGCCGCTCTGTCTCAGCGCGTCGATTGCAACGCGGGTGACGCCACAGTGTACCGTCACGAAATCCACGCCGTCCTCAGCGTGCCTCCGAATCGCGTTGAAAATATCATCTGAACTCATGTCCACGATGCTCCCACGCTCCGCCGCCGCGATTCCTGCTTGGTAAATCGGCACGGTCCCGACCGGCACTTTGACCGCGCGGAGAATCTGTCGGCGAACTTCGTCCACATCGCCGCCGATGCTCAGGTCCATGACACTGTCCGCACCGTACTTCACCGCGACCCCCGCCTTCTCAACTTCCTCTTCGACGTTAGCGTAATCGGGTGAGGTGCCGACGTTCGCGTTTATCTTCGTCCGCAACCCCTCGCCGATACCCCTGACCTCGATGCCCTCGCGCCTGACGTTACGCGGGATTATCAGCCGGCCCGCTGCGAGCGCCCTCATTACCTGATGCGCGGGCTTGTTCTCGTTGCGCGCAACTGCCCTCATCTCAGGCGTCACTCCACCGCTTTTGGCCTCGGCCATCTGCATATTCGTCCCAATATCACGGTGCCTTCTGGCTGAAAAAGCTTAAGTCCGAAAAAAACCATTCATGACTGAGGTGAGTGGGTGGAGATACACGTCACTAAGAAAAGTGGCACACTCGAGCTCTTCCAGCGAGACAAAATAATCAAGTCCTGTGTTGGGGCCGGGGCTCCGCAAGCGGTGGCCGAGCGAGTGGCAGACGAAGTGGCGAAAAGTATACGCGAAGGGATGCCGACGAGCGAAATAAGGGCGGCCGTTTTAAGCAACCTGTCTAAGGAGAACCCCGCTTTGGTAATGAAATTCATGGAATATGAACAGAAAAAGAAGTAATCGGATGGTGAACGAATGGTCAGGCGCGGGGTCCTCATCGGTAGGTTTCAGCCCCCCCACAAGGGGCACGTCGAGGTCTTTAAGCAGATTTTGCACGAGGTGGACGAGTTAATCGTTGTCGTTGGGAGCGCACAGGAGAGCCACACGCTCGAGAACCCGTTCACGGCTGGCGAGCGAGTGCTCATGATAAGCAAGGCACTGGCCGAAGCGGGGGTCGACCTCTCGCGCGTGCACATCATCCCCATCCCGGACGTCCACAACAACGCGATATGGGTTTCGCACGTTGTCTCGTTCTCCCCGCCTTTTGAGGTGGTGTATTCGGGCAATCCCCTCGTCAAGCGGCTCTTCAAGGAGGCCGGCTTCGAGACGAAGACCCAGCCGATGTTCAAGCGCAAGGAGTACTGGGGCACGGAAATCCGCGACCGCATGATTAAAGGCAAGAACTGGGAGGAGCTCGTGCCAACGTCGGTGCTCGAGGTGATGCGCGAAATCAAGGCGGTCGCGCGGCTGAAGGATTTGTCGAAGACGGATTATCTACTTAGATGAAAATCAAAGACTAAATACAACATCCTCTTCAACTATCGGGTAATAATTTGTTGGGCAAATCATGGATTTAAAAGAGTTCACCATCCCACAACTCATGAAGGAAACGCGCGCTTCAAAGATAACGGTATGGCGCACCGTGCAGAAACTCGTTAAGCAGGGGCTCGTGCAACAGACCGACCAAACCAAACTCGCCGCAAATGGCATGGGTGGCAGAGGCAAACCGAGCCACATCTACAAGTACGTCGGCAAGCCAGAAACGGAATGAATTTCTATTTTCATTTTCGAAATCTAAACAATTCTTGCAAATCCACTCGGCCGTTTTCAACCTTGACGCCTTCTCGACGGAGTAGCTCAGTCTTTCTCTGACTGCCCAGCTTGTATCCTCCAATTTTTCCATCGGAACGAACAACCCGATGGCACGGAATCTTCAGCGGGCGGGGATTTTTGGCCAACGCGTTGCCAACCGCCCTGCATGCCCTAGGATTGCCTAGTGCTCGGGCCAGCTCCTTGTAGGTGGTCACTCTGCCACGTGGGACCTTCGAGACCAACTCCAGCACGCGAGCTTGGAACTTCATGCTTCACCAAAACCAATAACAAGTTCTCCGTATTTATCAGGATTGAAGCTGGTGGCCATGATCGAAATAGACGGGTCGGTTGGAGAGGGTGGAGGGGCGGTCCTCCGAACGGCCTTAGCTCTGAGCGCGGTCAGTCGAACGCCAATCCACATTTACAACATCCGCGTGAAGCGAACAAAGCCCGGGCTCCAGCCCCAACACTTCCACGGCGTCGATGCACTCGCCAAACTAACGGGCGCTAAGGTCGAAGGGCTTGAACTCAACTCGAGAGAACTGAAATTTGAGCCCGGCGCCATAGAGGGCGGCAAATACCGCGTCGACATAGGTACTGCCGGAAGCACAACGCTGATCTTACAAATTCTGATGCCGGCCGCGGCTTTCGCCCGCAAACCTGTCGAGGCGGAAATCATAGGCGGGAGTGACAATCCTCTCGCGCCCCCCGTCGACTTTTTGAAAAATGTCACGCTGCCCACGCTGCGCAAGATGGGGTACCAAGGCGAGGTCGAATGCGTTCGCAGGGGCCACTACCCTCGCGGTGGCGGAATTGTGCACGCCCGCATCGAACCCATCCAGCGGCTAAACGCGGTCAAACTTGTTGAACCGGGTAAAGTTATTCGTGTATCTGGGCTGGCACACTGCGTGAAGCTGCCAGCGCACATCGCAACTAGGATGGCCCACGCGGCGAGCGCGGCGTTGATTACGGCTGGGTATTCCAAAGTAAACATCAAGACCGAGTCCTACGAGCCATCGCGCGACCAGCATCTCGGTCCGGGCACCGGGATAACCATCTGGGCTGAGACCGAACGCGGGGCAATACTCGGGGCGAGCTCCCTCGGCAAGCCCGGGAAACCCGCCGAAGGAGTCGGGCACGAGGCTGCCGAGAGTCTGGCAAAGCAGCTCCGCACCGGCTGCGCGGTCGATCGCCACCTCACCGACCAACTCATCCCCTACCTCGCGCTGGCCGATGGAACATCCGAAATAACCAGCGCCGAACTCACCTCGCACGCCCTGACGAACATCACCCTCGTCGAGCAGGTCCTCGGCGTCAAGTTTGAGGTCGAGGGGCAACTCGGCCAGCCCGGGAGAATTCGCGTCGTGGGTTCGTCTGCACATGCCGATTAAACTGAGAGAAGCAGATTCATGAACTGCTCCCCCACGATGGACTTGAGCGAGCCCTTTTTAGCCGAACGTTCGTCAAATGCGAGCTTGTCACCGCTCATATCAGGGGAATAAATCGCGAACGGGACGGGATCGGGTCTGTGGGTTTTTACTTCGACGGGAGTCGGGTGGTCGGGTAGCACGGCGATTTTGCACCCCTCCGCCCGCTCCAAAATCCTGCCCAAAAGGCGTCCGTCCAGGTCTTCAATTGTCTTTATCTTCTGCTCTGCACTTCCTTGATGGCCGGCCTCATCTGGTGCCTCGACATGTACATAGACAAAATCAACTTTTTTCAGTGCCCCCAGCGCGTAGTCTGCCTTGCCCTCGTAATTTGTATCGTAGTAGCCAGTGGCACCGGGCACTTCTATAATTTTCATCCCAGCATACACCCCGATGCCCTTGATAAGGTTGACAGCTGAAATCATCGCTCCCTCCAGCCCGTATTTTTTCTTAAAGTTCTCAAGTTTTGGTTTCCCCCCCGGGCTCCACAGCCAAATCATGTTTGCAGGATTTTTGCCTGACTTGACGTTCCTAAGGTTGACTGGATGTTTTGAAAGGATCTCCTTGGATGCCAGCATTAGTTTGTTCAGTCTCTTCCCAGTTTCTCCTCCCTCTGTCCCGATCATGTGGTCTGAGATTAGCTCCCCGACGATGTTGTGAGGGGGATCACAGCCCGCTGTGATGTCGGTACTTCTGACGACGAACACATGTCTGTAACTCACGCCCAAGTAGAACTCTCCGACATCCAACTTTTTCGCCGCGGCCAACAGCTCTCCAGCATCCCCGTTTGACAGGTGCCCACCAGCGTAATCGACTATTCTCCCGTTCTGCTCGGTGATAAAATTGCATCTGAAAGCCACGTCTCTCTCGCCAAGCTTGATTCCCATTGCCCCAGCTTCAAGCGGCCCTCTGCCCGTGAAGTACTTCCTAGGATCATACCCCAAGATGCAAAGGTTGGCCACAGCAGAGTCCGGAAACATGCCGTCCGGAACTGTTTTTACAACTCCCACTCTACCCTTGGAGGCGATGAAATCCATGTTTGGTTTGTGGGCCGCCTCCAGCGGCGTCTTCCCGCCAAGTTCCTCCAGTGGGTAGTCGGCCATCCCATCTCCGACTATGACAACGTACTTCATTTTCCCCCCAGTTCCCTTCGCCTCAACCCTTTTCAACCTTTCTCGAGTCTCCCCGGTCTGTCGTTGAGACCCCGAGTACTTTTTCCAACAACTCGGGTACTCCCTGCCCGGTCGTCGCGGTCACGAAAAACGCGGCTGGCTGCAGCTCACGCACCCGCCGCACCCTCGCCTCGTCGAGCAAGTCTGTCTTATTTGAGACAACCAGCACATCGAGTTCGGCAAACGTTCGCCTGACATCTTCGAGCAGGCGCAGCTGGTCGGAGAGCTCGTAGCCGCAGGTCTCGCTTGGGTCGAACAAGAAGATGACGACATCCGCGAGGTGCCGCAACGCAACGATCGCCTGCCGCTCGATCGGGTTGCGCTTTTCCAGCGGACGGTCAAACAGGCCCGGGGTATCGATGAACTGGTAGCGCCTGTGCCGGTGCTCGATGTATCCGAGCTGAAGCCCCTTGGTCGTGAACGGGTAGGATGCGATCTCGGGGGCCGAGCCGGTTAGGGCGCGGAGGAGCGTGCTTTTGCCGATGTTTGGGTAGCCGGCGATGACTACGGTCGGGAGGTCGACGTAAACCGATGGCAGGTTCGAGAGTTTCACGCTTGCCTCACGCAGAAACGCTAGGTGCTCGCCAGCGCGCTTGACAACCGAGGAAACCCTACCATACGCTTGCCTCCGCACGGCCGCCGCCTCCGCGGGCGATCTGGCGGAGCGGAGCTTTCTGATGTGCTCACGGCAGAGCTTGCCTACGGTTTTTGCCGTGCCATCCACCGCGCCCAGCGATTTCCGCATCTTATCGATACCGACGAGCGCCTCCACCAAGTCGCGATAAAAAGGCGGCAAGTTCTGCAGCGAAGGAAACTCGGCAACCAGCTTCGACAACCCGCCTTGAATTTTTGCGCCCATCACTTGGACACGCTGGCGCTCACGCTGCTTCGCCACATCCGCCGGAGGGCCGCGGACTTTTACCTTCCTCGCTGCCGTGGCCGCCGCATCACACGCTTTTGCCACCAGTTTCTCTGAGTCTGGCACTACGGGCAATCTTTTGAAAGTAAGTTTTTTCTCCAAACGATTCCCCAGTAGACTTTCGTTCAGAGTATAACAGCCCTTGTTTCTCCTTTATAAAGGACCCCCACGCAAATGCTCGGCGGGAAAAATGGAAGAAAAAGGACAACTCATGGGTGTGCCGATAAAGCTCGTGATGGCGCTCGTGATCGGGACAATGGTAATGGGCATCCTGACGCAGTTCGTGGGCACGGCCGAGCGGACGGTCCTCAAGGACATGAAGGTGACTTTTAGCCTAACGACAGGCAGAGACCTCAAAGTCGTGGTTAAAGACGCGCAGAGTGGCGATGCCCTGGGCGGCGCCACCATCACCATCAAATATCCCGGCGGAACAATGGCCAAGACGCTCGGCGAAAGCACCAACCAGTACACGTTCAATGACATACCGATGGGCAGCGCCGACGTCATCGTGGTAAACGTGCACGTCACGCGGAACGGCTACATCCCGTGGGAAGGCGAGGCCGCGGTTCAGAGGTAGGTGGGGCCATGCGGCTCGGGCGAGATGTGCGGGGCATCGAGGGGTTACCCGTGGTGCTCCTGCTAGGCGTGATCTTCGGTGCGTGCACGTTCGGCATAGGCGCGAAGTGCCTGATGCGAGCCCAGAACTCAACTGAGAAACAACGGGCGATCGAAAGCTTCAACGCGTTTGTCGAGCAGGCGCACGCGACTTGCATGGGAAGCGTAAGTAACGCGCGGCAAGTTGAACTCGAGTTATCCGGTGGCAGAATACTAATCCACGATCGCCTCGTGCAACTCGTGGTCGACAATGAGTCACTCAAAACGGAAATTTTGCCATTACCGATACTCAGCGAGTCCGGTGGTGAGTTGCACGATGGAAACTACCTGCTCGAGCTCAAGCGTGCGACACGCGAGAACGGCACGCTGCACATCAACGACTACTACCTCGAGCTGAGGAGGCTTTGACCGTGGACAAGAAAGGGCTATCCACATTCCTCGTCTGCAAAATCGGCGTCGCGTTCGCCGTCATCTCCTTGATGGGCGCCGCGTTGGTGACTTCGTTGAGCGCCAAACGTACGGCGGAGCAAGAGGATTTGGAAATCGTTGCGGATGCCGTTCTCGGCTCGATTCAGATCGCCGATAGTGTGCCTGGCGAAGTCGCGCTGGAACGAAAACTGCCGACCATCGGACAACAGTTCGAGGTCAAAATTATCGGAGAACGCCAAGGCAACTGGCAAGCCGTCCGCGTGTTGATAACTGCCCAAACACGAGTGGAACGCACGATTCTGCTCACAAACGAAGTGAACGGCGGAGAGTTCGAACAGAGTCGAATTAATCCTATGCTACTGCGCCTGCGCAAGCTCAACGGAATTCTGCTGGAGTTGGTTTGATGGATCAAATTTCGGTTGGTGAGGATTTATTCGCAACCCTAGTCGCCGCGTGCTTGGTCGTGATGTTCAGCATCGCTCTCGCCCATGCCTATCACACATACGCGGAGCGAAGAAGCACTTACGAAGGACTCGACCTGACGCTCGACATCGCACAACAACTCAAAAACAACGTTCTAGCAAAGCATGAAAATCTCCTTCAACCGGGTCTCGTGAGCTCAACTCCACCCACGGAGCTTGATGGATACCTTGAGCTGCTTGGAAGTCAGGGGATCGAAGTTCATCTAGAAATCACAACACTCGACGGCCAACTCGTGTGGGAGAGAGGTGTTGCGCCGAGCCTGCTGAGCCAGTATTTTTCTCCACCGTGTTCCGTGAGTCTGCCGGTCGCGATATGCCACTCAGTTTCCTCGCGGGCACTCGGTGAACTCTCGGTGCAAGTCTGGAGGTAGAGTATGAACGAACGCGGCATAGGTTACGTCGCCGATATGCTTGTTTTCACTCTCATAGTTTCCATCGCAGGTACTCTTCTAATCAAAGCGAGCCCAGTCGACACGAAGACTGCGAACGAACGCTATGCCTCGGCCTTCGTCGAAAGCACAACCATCGCTCT
>Ga0172364_10001903_pt1 | contig 16355 bp, 17 predicted proteins | sample LakKivSesite10cm_FD_114545 | JGI IMG/M metagenome (GOLD analysis project Ga0172364, IMG submission 114545) | Sediment microbial communities from Lake Kivu, Rwanda - Sediment site 10cm | ecosystem: Environmental > Aquatic > Freshwater > Lake > Sediment | place: Rwanda: Western Province, Lake... | reverse complement strand
TAAAGAAACGATAACTGAAAAGGTGATAATACTGAAATGATTATCTGAATCCTTGCCCAAGGATCATTTTACAAAGAAGAGGACTGGTTTAACCAGTCCTCTTTTATCTTGTGCCAGATTTTCCGTTTTGGTCTTACATTCAAAAAATATGAAACGGGACAGGTGTGCCATTTTTGTGCCAGAACATATGGTAATAGGCAGAATTCTCGGCAATAGACAGAATTGCGCAAATGCTGAGCTGGACTGCATTTGTGCGATTTTTGATGAAAATTCAAGGGTTTTAAAAAATATTTAAAACGGTCTCACGAATCACGATATATCTGTAGAATGGCGATATCAGTAATTGTGGTTGAATTATTTCTTGAATACTTGGATTTTATCAAAATAGACAGCGCCGCCTGCACCATATTCAGTTGCAAGGGCAAATGTATCTGAAATTTCTTTTGTTTGTGCCGGTATATTCTCAGCAATCTTTTGTTCATTTATCCAGACATCCATTAAAAGACTGTCATAATTGAGACCCACCTTTACATTATACCAAGTTCCATACTGCCATTTATAGCCAGTTGCCTGCGGGTCAACACCACGCACATATACGAGACTATCATTGTAATCAAAGAGAATACCATTATATATCGTGCCCAAGCTGGGATTTAGTTTTACAAAAAATCCCGCAAGTGTTCCAGTTGAACTACCAGATGGAATCAATACTGCACATTCATAAGTGATTTTGCTTAGATTTGTCAAATTAAGTTTGACGCCATCGGTTCTGACCCAGTCTGAAGAACCGCACAGGCGAAAACTCTTTTTACCTTCATAAGAAAAATTTGTGTCAACAAATGTGCTATCACTGACTCCAGACCAGATTGTGAACCAGTATGCTGAATGATAATCATTTGCATTATAATTTTCAAAATCATCATAAAAGAGTAAGATATTATAGACTATCACGGAAATTGTCTCTGAAGAGATATAATCGCCATTTCTGAGTGAAAATTAAGAACTAAACAATTTTATTTTCTCGCTAACAATCTCTCTCACCTTATCCCTGCCTGCACCAAGAATCTTTCTCGGGTCAAAATCCGCAGGATTTCTAACTAAATATTCACGAATTCCTGCAGTAAATGCAATTCTAATGTCAGTATCAACATTTATCTTTGCAATTCCATTTTTTACTGCTTCTTTTATTAATTTATCAGGCACTCCCTTGGCATGTTCAATTTTACCGCCGAAGCTATTTACATAATTGACCCATCTTTGTTTCACCCCGGATGCACCGTGCAAAACAAGAGGAATTTTGACTTCATCGGCAATCTCTTTCAAAACATCAATGCGGAGTCTGGGTGTGCCTTTGAATTTATACGCACCATGCGATGTGCCAATAGCAATTGCCAATGCATCGCACTTAGATTCCCGGGCAAAACGTTTTGCCTCTGCTGGGTCAGTATAAATTGCATCACCTTTTTTTATTTTAATATCATCTTCAATTCCTGCCAGCCTGCCAATTTCGGCCTCAACCGAGACATTCCTTTTATGGGCATATTGGACAACCTTTCTGGTAATCTTTAAATTTTCTCTGTAAGGCAAATGCGAGACATCAATCATTACTGATGTAAAACCAGCATAAATACATTCTCTGGCAAGTTCGAACGACGGGCCATGGTCAAGATGAAGCACTACCGGAATCTTTGACTTTTCTGCCAGACTCCGGACAATTTCACTGATCTGTCTCAAACCCGCATATGTAATCGCTTTTTCACTTATGCCAATAATCACTGGCGCATTCAGTTCTTCCGCCGCGCTGATAATCGCCTGCGTAATTTCCAGGTTTGAGGTATTGAAGTGTCCTACTGCATAGTGCGATTTTCTCGCCTTTGGTAAAATGTGATTCAGATTAACAAGCATCTGTTTTTTCCTTTTATTTACTCAAACTATTGCGGCTTTCTTTTTATTTTTAGTTCCTTATAAATTTTTTCTGCCTGGTCAAGATATTTATTTGCCTCCTGCTTTTGCGCGGTTAGTTTTAAGAATTTCGCATATTCATAATAAATATCTGCCAAGAGTTTTTTGTATTTATTTTTTTGACAGAGATTTATTGCCTCATTAAAACTTTTCTTTGCCTTATCCGCATCGATGACACTATAGGCGCTACCAAGATTTATTAAACAGTACACCTTTAATTCTTCAGAATGGGTTGCCTCAGCCAGTTGCAAGGTTGAATTTAATAAATTGAGAGCTTCTTCGGTTTTATTCTGTTTTATTTTCACATAAGCAATACTGTTTGTTACTAATCCCAGGGCAATCTTGTTATTGATGTCTTCAAAGATCTTACGTGCTTCATCAAGATATTTATTTGCCAGATTCAACCGGCCAATTTCTGTATACACCTGACCCAGATTATATGAGGCAGAACCAATGCTTCTTTTATCACCCAATTGCTGGCTGATCTTTAAAAATTTAGTAAAAAGAATCCGTGCTTTGTTATATTCAAATTGATTCATTAAAATCTCACCCATATTACCACAGGCAATCGCCTCACCCCTTTTATCACCTAATTCCTGGCTTGTTTTGAGATAATTTTCGAAGAAATTCAATGCCTTCTCATAATTACCCATATTAAAATATATTATCCCCATATTGTTTGATGCCATACCGATACTTGATTTATCACCCAGTTCCTGAGATATCTCTAAAAATTTTTGATAAAGGTCAAGGGCCGTGGCATACTCGCCTTTGTGTTGATACACATTGCCTAAATTGCAATAGGCAACGCCCATACCTTTTTTATCACCCAAATCTTCAGTGATCTTTAAATTCATAGTAAAGGAATCTATTGCCCGTTCATAATCTATTTGAGCCTTAAAGACTGTTCCCATAATATTATAGGCATCAACCTTACTCCTTAAATCGCCTATTTCTTCAGTAATGGTTAATGCCTCCCTGCATAATTCAAGGGCTCGGGTAAAATCACCCTTGATACAATAGACCACAGAAAGATTATTATAAGCTCTGGTTAAGGTCTGTTTCAAATTAACATCCCATTGCCAATCCTTTATCCCTTTTACAATATCAATTGCCTCTAATCCCTTATTCTCGGCAATCTCCATTTTCCCTTTGATACGATAGAGCCAGCACTCAAGGCTGGTGATATTTGACAATTCCATAAGAACCGGTTTACTTGAGTGCTCCTTTACTAATTTCAGCCCCTCCCTTGCCTTTGACAAAAATTCCAATGCCCGGTCATAATCTCCCTGATTTTTAATAACATTTGCCTGATGCCTCAAACTTCTTGCAGTCAAAATTAGATCTACCCCAGCATATCTTCCAATATTACGGTAAGAAGTAAGGGCATTTTTATAATCACCAATGAGTTCATAAATGATCCCTAACTTTTCATATATCCGTGCGGGCATCTGAGACATTGAATCAGGAATCATCTCAAGACATTTTTTATATATCTCAATTGCCGCATCATTTAAATATAGTTCTTTTTTCTGGTCGCCAGATTTTTCCATATATTCTACTGCCTTTATTACTTCACCACCAATATAAAAATGGTTTGATAGGGCATCAAAATATTCTTCAATAGTTAAACTGTATATCTTTTCCATAACATAACCTACTTTCTGATGGTATTCTTTCTGCTCTTTTTTTAATAGTGAATTATATACTGCATCACGAATAATACTGTGGGTAAAACTGAACTTTTCTTCATCAGGTGAATTTTTTTCGCTGGTTATCCTGATAATATTCTGTTGAACAATATAAGCAAGATTCTGCCTTAATCGTTCCCTGCCTGGTATTAATGCATTAAGGAGTTTAAAGGAAAATTCTTCACCGATAACTGCAGCAATATTTACAATATACCGCAGTTCAGGGGCTAATTTATCTACTTTTGTCATCACCAGTTCATCAAGGCTGCGCGGAATAGCAAACGGTAGTTTTTCTTTTATCTGGGCAAGACCATCTTTAACATATATCATATTGTTATTAACAAGGTTGGCAGCAAGTTCACTGACATAAAATGGGATTGACCCAGATTTATCAAGAAGTAATTTTAATAAATCATCGGCAATTTTATTACAATGGAGCATGGTTTTTAAAAGAATAATTGTTTCATTTGCCGCAAGGGGTTTAAGTTCAAGCATACTAAAATAAGGATGCCGAACGGTGGTACCAATATCAAAACCTGGACGGTAAAGATTGACTATCATAATTGGTTTATAGCCTATAGCACCGGTAAAAATATGAATAAAATCAAGGGTTTCTTTGTCAACCCAGTGACAGTCATCAAGTATCATAACCAGGGGTTTTATCCGCGCCAATTTCATAAACAATGAATTTATTGCTTCGAGCAAAAGCCTACTTCGGTCTTCGACCTTCATTGATTCAAAATGGTTACGTTCTGATTTTGTTAAATCCGCAGAAAGAAAATATTTGTAGTATGAAAGTTTTATTTTTAGAAGGGAATCCTCCATCTTTTCTAAAAATTCTAAAATCCGGCGCGAAATCTCAGATGGTGTATCTGTATCAACGATAACAAAAACCTTTTTTAGAAGTTCCTTTAAAACAAAATAGGGAGAATTACTATGGTATTCTATTCCCTTTCCTTCAGTAATAAAGACATCTTCACCTAATTGTTTTTTAAATTCATACACAAGTTTAGTTTTGCCAATCCCTGCTTCACCCATAACAGCAACAACACGACCCTTGCCGGTTTGAACTTCCTTAAGGATTTTATTAAGATGGTTCAATTCGGCGGTTCGGCCGATCATCGGAATTTCCTGAATCTTTCGCTGCCCATACTTTGCCTTCGCCTTTATTGGTGTATAAACAAGCACCTTTTCTTTACGGCCTTTTACTGTGATTTTCCTTAGCTTCTGGTAAATGATTTCCCGATGAGTGTTTTTGTAAACTTCTTCGCTTATATAAATTTTGCCACGTGGTGCTGCACGCTGGAGGCGCTGGGCAAGGTTGACTGCATCACCCATTACTGTATAGCCGCCTGGTCGACCCAGGTCGCCGGTTGCTACCAGTCCATAGTTTATGCCGATGGAAAGAGATAATTTTTGCTTTTTCTCGTTGTTAAAGTTTATGATTTCTTTTAACAAATCCAGACCCGCCAGAACCGCCCTCAATGGGTCATCTTCATGGGCAATTGGTGCACCGAATAAAGCCATTATACAATCACCAATAAATTTATCAATATAACCTTCATAGTTTTGAATGACCCGGGCAAGGCGCTGGAGACACTGGTCAATTAAATCTTTTACTTCCTCCGGGTCAAGTTTTTCTGAAAGGGCTGTAAATCCCGAGATATCAGCAAAGATGACGGCTACTGGACGGCGTTGCCCCGATGTTCGGATGAGTTGCAAACCACACCGGCTGCAAAAATTTGCCGTCTCCTGATTATCGTACCCGCATCTCGGGCATTTCATTTTGCCACCAGCGCCTTTAACTCATTCACCTCGCTTAACAGAGCACCAATCTTTATCTCCTGCTCTGAATCCTTTTTGTAAGGTATGGTATTTAATGTTTTTTCAACATAATCAATAATAGTTATTGCCTCATCAATGTAGTTCTGGTTGATTATTTTTTTGCGTGCCTGCTTAAGAACAGTTTCAAGATAATTTAAGGAAAAAGGCAATATCATTCGTGGCGATTTTTTTACTTCGTAGAGATAAAGCGCGCCTTTGTTATCATCAATTCGATCATTGTATTTAAAATAGAAACCAACGATACTTATCGTCTCTGGTGGAGCAATAACCGCATCAAAATGTGTAGTATAAGATTGAACCTCCATAGAATCCCATTTTTCTCCGGCAAAACTGTAGTAAAGGGTCAGCCGGTCAGTATTCTCTTCTGGAACAATCCTTACCAGAAGATTGGGTGAATCTTTTAAAAAATAAAGATTCAGATTCGCCATCAAGGCAATTATTAATAATGAGTTCATAAGACCTCCTTTAATTCTTTTGCCATAACATAGGCATCAGTGCCGTCAAGATAATAGTTTTTTCTAATCTGCGAAACCCGATACCCGAATTTTTTGTAAAAATTTATGGCAATTTCATTGGTAATCCTTACTTCAAGATATACATTTATACAATCATGTTCAAGGCCGATACTTTCTATTTCGCGAAGAAGCCTTTTCCCCACCCCTTGATGTTGATGATGTGGGTCAACAGCAATGTTTGTAATATGTAATTCTTCCAAGACACAAGTAGCAAGACCATAACCTATGATACAATTATTATTATCAGCGACCAGAGCGATGATATTACATTTTTGTAAATCATTTTCAAAAAAGGACTTGGGCCAGGGATTAGGAAAAACCTGGCATTCAATCTTATACACCTGGTTGATATCCGAAGACTTCATCGGTCGAATTGAATAATTCATTAGTTGCCTGCCTTTATCTCGGCAGAAGTTTTTTTAATGTAATAAGGCTCAAGCAAATCAGGATTATCATATTTTTTTGATCTAATTCGAGGCAGGGCGACTTTAACAACCTTTGATGCAGATGGAAAATAAAGGTCAGAATCTAACATGATTAATCGATTTGTATTTTGCAAATTTTTTTTAATAATCTTATTTTCCTTAAGGATTTGGATACCAGGTCCTATGGCGACAATTAGTGCATCTTTTTTAAATTTCTGATATACGTAACTAACAAATCCTTCGGGGGTGATTAATAAATCATCACCAATTCTGCTGTTACTGTTGTAAAATGCTACAAAAAACTCTTTCTGGAATGCCTCAAGGACGGCTGCAACAATAGTTTTATTTTGGTTTCCTTTGACAAAGTCAAAAACAGGGAAGGATTTCGCAATTACTTCAAGCGTATTCACGCCATATAGGGGAATATTCTGACTAAAATATAAACCCTTGGCAAAGGCGAGCCCGACGCGCAGTGATGTAAACATTCCTGGACCAAGGGTAAGTGCAATGGCATCAAGGTGCGCATTGTCTAAAGATTTTATTAAATTTTCAACCGTATTAAAAAACCCGGCATCCCGACTATTTTTATAAAATGAACGCTCACACCTTAATTCATGAAAAATTTTTTCATCTTCACACAGACAGATTGAAAATATCGTCGTGGATGTATCAATTCCTAAGCTCTTCAATGCAGATCTCCCTTTCGTTTTTTCCCTTTACATTAAAAAAAATATAAAAACCAGTGTATCTACGTTGCGAAAAGTGTGGCAATCTATCTGCCCATTCAATTATTGTTATACCATGGGAAATGTAGTATTCTTCAAGAGCGAGTGTAGTAAAATCCGATTCGCTCAGGCGATAGAGGTCAATGTGGCAGATCCGTATTCGCCCCTGATATTCAGAGACAATGACAAAACTGGGGCTGGTTACTACTTCTTTTACACCCAATTCTACGCAGATACCTTTGGTAAAGGTGGTTTTGCCGCTACCCAGTTCACCGGCAAGATAGATAATATCGCTTGGTTTTAATCTTCGAGCAAATCTTCTCCCTAAAGCAATAGTCTCGACACCGGATTTTGTTATATATTTTTTATTTTTAAACATTGTAGTAATAAAGCCTAAGAATGCCATAAAGAGTTAAATCCCGGTCATATTTATTTATTTCAGGAATGAGGTGGGCCATCTTTTTACCTCCGCCACCAGTCGCAATAATCTTGTAATTTTTTTTGGTCCTTTTTTTAATTTCCCGGATTAATCCCTGAATGCTAAATTTTGTGCCATTGACGATACCCGATTGGACACATTCATTCGTGTTTTTGCCAAATAATTTAGCCGGCACCTCAATAGGGTTATTTTTTATTAATGCGGTCCGTTGATTTAAACTCCACAATTGTGTTTCTAGACCGGGTAATATTAATCCGCCTAAATGAATACCGTTTTTTGATACTACATCACCAGTAATCGCCGTGCCAAAGGCAAAAACCATTAAATCCTGGTGATAACGGATGAACCCTGCGACAATATTGGCAATGCGGTCTGCACCCAAATTCTTATAACCAATTTTAACAGGCATTTTCAGTGTTGAACAAACAAAGAGGGGTTTTATACCAAAATTTTTTTCAAGATAATTATTTAATCTTTGGTTTAATGCCGGAATAACTGAGGCGATGCCCACACCTTCAATATCTTTGTTACAAAGTAAATCTCTAAAAAATTTTTTATCAAAACCATTCTTTGTTGCCCATTTATCTACCCTAACCATTGTTTCATTATGATAGAGTCCCATATGGATATTCGTGTTTCCGATATCAAGAATTAGTATCATGTTAGCCTTATAACATCACCATAATAAATCTTTCTGATTAATCCATCTTCAGTGCGCACCAGCAAACCCCAATCTTCATCAATATTATGGATAATACCTTTTATAGTTTCCTTGGATGATAATTTAACCTCAACCGGTTCACCCAAGCCACTGACATAGTGATAGATTTCCGCGAACTTGAATTCATTGGTTTGAAGTCTTTCATAGAATTGCCAGAATCTCTTTAGAATTTTATTGAGAAGGTCGTCAAGTTTATAGAACCTGCCGGATTCGAGTAATAAAGATGTTGCCTGCGATAATTTAGCAGGAAATTTTTTTATATTTACATTCAATCCTATACCACAGATAATTGCGTTGTCCTGTCTTTCACACAATATACCACAGATCTTTCTATTGTTGAGCACAACATCATTGGGCCAGTGTATGGATAGATTGGTGAATTGCAAATCCCTTAAACATTCGATAACCGCAAGGGCAGCAATCAAAGGAATGGTATTTATGTACCTTTCAGGAAACATAAGGATTGATAAATAAAAACCTCCTGAAGGTGAAAACCAGTCCCTTTTCTGTCGGCCCCTGCCTCTGGTCTGACCATAGGCAAATACCGCAATCTCTTTTTTGTTTTTAACAAATCTTTTAAGCACATCCTGGGTAGAGGTTACCTGCTTAAATTTTAATAATACTCTTTCCATCAATAATAGAGCTTCAGGTTTGCACCTTCAAATGGTTGATGTCCGGTTTTGATTTTCAGCGATTCGCTATCAAACCAGTTGCTACTTGCGATACCAACAACAAGCCGATACTCATCATTCCCATTAATAATAATATCACTGAAGGAAGTAGCGGTAAATTGATATACAGAATCAATCAGTGAAATAACCGAGTTATCTATCCTGTAGTTCATTGAATCAATTGTAATTCTCAGTTTTCTGTAGGTTCCCGGCATGATTGAGACATAATCTCCTGTAACACTACAAAAATCTTCGCCGTTGACCGGCACGGTTACAATATTTCCAACATCCCAGATGATTGTATATTCTGCATTCTGAAATGCCTCAATCTTTGAAACCCCAATGATCATATCACCAAATGTTCCAGCAAGGAGCGCTCCATCATTAAAACCAATTTCTACCGCTGCGTTCTGGGCACAGCCAATCATTAAAATTAAAATCAATCCGCAGTAGATATATCTCATAAAACCTCCTGATTAATTTTATTCTAAAATTTATATAAGTCAAGGTATGAAGTCGGTGCTTGACTTTTGGCAAATTATATTTATAATGTTATGATGCAGGAAGGTATAAATATTTTTGAAGAAGATTTCTGGGCAATAACTGAAACCCTGAATCGTTTACTTCAAGGAACTAATGCCCGGACAATTTTACTTATTGATAAAGCCGGGCAGTTAATAACCTCGGCTGGCGATACCACAAGAATTGATGTATCATCATTTGCAACGCTCTCAGCGGCTGATTTTGCTGCCACGAGTCAGTTAGCAACATTAATTGGTGAAAAAGAATTTTCTACATTATTCCATCAAGGCGAAAAGGAAAATCTGTATGTCTGCCTGGTAGCAAATCGGGTAATCCTCGCCGTGATATTTGACCAGCGGACAACACTGGGACTGGTGCGGGTAAAGGCAAAAAATACGGCCCAGGAATTGGAAAAGATTTTTGAGGATATCTTCAAAAAGATTGGTAAGGACCAGGTTTCTCAGAAGCCATTTGATATAGACTTTACAAAGGCCGCCGAAGATGAACTTGATAAATTGTTTGGATTTTAATTTAAATAAATGGCATTAATAAACTACGCTTCAAGGGAGATTAACTGCAAGATTGTATACTATGGTCCAGGTCTGGGCGGCAAGACCACTAACATAAAATATATATACACCAAACTTAACCCCGAGATAAAAGGAAAATTAATAAGCCTGGCAACTGAATTAGATAGAACCTTGTTTTTTGATTTTCTGCCCGTAGACCTGGGAACGATAAAGGGATTTAAAACACGATTCCATCTGTATACAGTTCCGGGCCAGGTTTTTTATAATGCATCAAGAAAGCTGATTTTAAAAGGGGTTGATGGAATTATATTTGTGGCTGATTCCCAGATCGAAAGGTTTGATGAAAATATTGAATCCTTCCAGAATATGGAAGATAACTTAAAGACCTATAATATCTCTATTGAAAAAATACCATTGATCATTCAATACAACAAAAGGGATTTACCCAATATAACATCGGTTGAGGAGCTCCAGAAAGTGCTCAATCTTCAGAATAAATATCCATATTTTGAAGCAGTTGCAGTGCAGGGTATTGGAGTATTTGAAACATTAAAAGAAGTTTGCAAAAAAGTTTTGCTAACCTTATCATAAAATGGCTTCACAGCGATGTAGCCGTTGTCAGCGAATAATCAATCCTGGCGATCTTTTTTATCGCCTATTTATAAAAGTCTTTGCTGATTTTGATGGGATTATACATATAAAAAATGGTAATATTGATATTCACAAAGAATTAGAAAAGATAAAATCGGTGCCTGAGGACCTGCTTGAGGAAGAGGTCTTTAAAGAATTTACATTTATCCTCTGTCCGAGATGCAAAGAGATCTATTGTGCAAATCCTCTGTATCTTCCCTTAAATAATGTACACCCATAAAATAAAAACATGCAAATTTAATTAATGTGAAATCATTTATTCATCTGCATAATCATACTGAATATTCACTTCTTGATGGTGCAATGGGGATTGAAGAGCTCGTAAAATTAGCGCACAAATATGAGATGGACGCCCTGGCAATAACTGACCATGGAAATCTTTTTGGTGCAATAGAATTCTATAAAGTCGCAAGGGAAAGGGGGATAAAACCAATCATTGGAATGGAAACCTATATTGCACCACGGTCGCGTAAAGAGCAGTCAAGGGATAGTAAAATTCCTGAATCATCTTTCCATCTAACACTATTGTGTGAAAATGAATCTGGTTATAAGAATTTGATAAAACTTTCTTCACTTGCTTTTCTTGAGGGATTTTATTATAAACCGAGGATTGATAAAGAGTTGCTAAAAACCCATCATCACGGTCTTATCGGGTTATCTGGTTGTTTTAAGGGTGAAATTCCATATCGGATTAACATGGGTGATTTAAATGGAGCTGAAAGCGCATTGCAGGAATATCAAGAGATATTTGGCAAGGATAATTTTTATATTGAAATAATGCAACTGGGTTTAAGACATGAAAAAGATACCATACAAAAACTTATAGAATTGAGTAAAAAATATGATGCACCACTTGTGGCAACGAATGACTGCCATTATTTTTCACCTGATGAATATAAGGCACATGATGTGTTATTATGCATTGGCACAAAAAAGACCCTTGCAGATAAAGAAAGGTTAAAATTTGAAACCCATGAAGCATATTTCCGTTCACCCAAAGAGATGGCGATTTTATTTGAGGAACTACCAGAGGCAATATCAAATACCCGATTAATTGGTGAACGATGCAATCTGCTCATTGATACATCGGGGAAGGATGTTAAACTGCCGAATTTTCCCAGACCCGAAGGCTATGAAATAGACTTTGATTATCTAAGGGATTTAACCTTTCAAAATATTGAAAAGAGATTTTCACAATTAACCGAGGAGATAAAAGAGCGCTTGAATTACGAACTTAAGGTAATTAAAAAAATGGGGCTTGCGGGCTACTTTTTAATCGTACGCGATATCATCCAATATGCAAAGGAAAATGGTATACCTGTGGGTCCTGGCAGGGGCTCAGCCGTTGGGAGCCTTGTTTTATACGCCTTAGGTATTACTGATGTCAATCCTCTGAGATTCAATCTATTATTTGAACGTTTTTTAAACCCTGAGCGTATTAGTTTACCTGATGTTGATATAGATTTCAGTGATACACGTCGCGAAGAGGTGATAGACTATATCAAAAAAAGGTATGGTGTAAATAATGTTACCCAGGTAATAACCTTTGGAACAATGCAGGCAAGGGCAGTGGTCAGGGATGTGGCAAGGGTCTTAGGCATCCCTTATAATGAAGTGGACCAAATTGCCAAATTGATTCCGCATAATAAAAAGATTGAACAGGTCCTCGACGAAAATAAAGAGTTTAAGAATCTTATTAATTCTAAAAAAGAATACAGTGAACTGATTGAAATAGCCCGTAAATTAGAAGGCCTTGCCCGACATCCATCAATCCACGCTGCCGGGGTTGTAATTACACCGAAGGAATTGACCGAGTATGTACCCTTATACAAAAATCCTGAAAGGGGCGATATCTCCACGCAGTATGAAAAGAATGCCCTTGAATCAATAGGGTTATTAAAAATGGATATCCTCGGATTGAAGACCCTGACTGTAATTGATGAGTGCCTTTCGGCTGTAAATTTGAAAAAAGAGGATATGCCCTTTGACGATCCGGAAACTTATAATCTATTAAAAGACGGTAAGACAATAGGGATATTCCAACTCGAAAGTCAGGGTATGCAGGAATTACTCAGGAGTATGAAACCGGAGAAATTTGAGGATATTATTGCAATTATTGCACTTTACCGACCGGGTCCTATGGGTAATGTGAATATACAGAAACTTATTGAAAATAAGAGTAATCCCCCCAAAATAGCCTATCTACACCCAAAATTAGAAGGAATACTAAAAGAAACCTATGGAACTATTCTTTATCAAGAACAGGTAATGCAAATTGCCTCGGAAATTGCGGGATTTTCTCTTGCAGAGGCTGATAATCTCAGACGGGCAATGGCAAAGAAAAATCCTGAATTGATGCAGGAAATTCGCGAAAAGTTTATAAATGGTGCAGCAAAGAACAGTATTCAAATGGATATAGCAGAAAAAATCTTCAATAATATTGCACCATTTGCTGGTTATGGATTTAATAAATCGCACGCCACTGCGTATGCAGTTATAGCATATGAAACTGCATATTTAAAATGCCATTTTAATTTAGAATTTATGCTTTCCTCATTAAATAGCGAAATAAATGATACTGATCGGATTAATATTCTTATTAAAGAAGCCAGAAGCCTTGGTATAGAGATACTTTCGCCTGACATTAACAAAAGTTTTTATAATTTTTCCATTGAGGGGAAATCAATAAGATATGGTCTTAGGGCAATAAAAAACCTTGGCCAACCAGTTGTTGACGCTATTGTTAATGAAAGATCAAAGAGGGGTATATTCCGTGCATTCTTAGATTTTCAGATGAGGAATAAAGGTTTAAATAAAAAGGCACTTGAGTCATTAATAAAGGCAGGTGCCTTTTCAACACTGGAATCAGATATAGAGAAGCTTTTAAAAAGGATATCAGAGAAAGAAACCAATGGGCTTCAGGAATCGCTGTTTGGCGGTGGTGGAAATAAGATTAAAACAGAACCACAAAAAAATGTAAAGCTTGATTATTTTGCTATTGAAAAAGAAGCATTTGGGTTCTATTTTAGTGAACACCCCCTGGAAAAATATAGAGAAGAAATTAAAACAATGGGACTTGCCCCCTGTTCCCAGATAAATGGGCAGGAAAATGGCAAGGTCCTGACAATTGCTGGGATATTGAGTACAAAAAGGATAAAAAAGGATAAAAAAGGTAGAGAATATGCAATAATAACCATTGAAGATTTTGATGGTGCGGCCGATGTATTTATTTTTGCAGATCAGTTTGAAAAGTACATTAATTTACTAAAGGAAGATTTACTTCTGGTGGTTAAAGGGTCAGTCTTTGGCGAAGAGGACAAGAAAAAGATAAAAGGAGAGCAGATCTACCGCCTGGAAGATGCCTATAATCATTATCATCGCATATTTATTGAGTGCAGAACCACAGAGATCCAACCTGATAAATTAAAGGCATTTTATGAATTGATAAACAGGCACCGGGGTGAATGTGAGGTTTGGTTTATGGTTCCTGATGAAAAAGGGTTGAAGAATATAAGGTCAAGAACCTTGAAAATTGACCCCCAACCAGAGGTTTTATCAAAGATTCGCGAAATATTTGGTCAGGATGCATTGAGAATTGTGGGGAAATTTTAAGGGGGTACAATGTTTTTAACGATATTATTTTTCGGGATGTATTTGATTGACCAGCCAGATATTGAATTTTTAAATCATGGTAATTATTCGGTCCAACTGAGATTTGGACCCTTGGGTGAGATAATAGGTTATGCGCATATTGGGCTGTGGGATAGATTTTCATTTGGATTGAGCTATGGTGCTTCAAATTTGATTGGCGCAGGAGACCCCGAATTTTATAGACAACCAGGGGTCCAGGCAAGGGTATTATTGCTTGAACAGAGCCTTACGGCTCCAGCAATAGTTTTCGGGTTCGATAATCAGGGTTATGGTGAATATGATTCTTCAAGGTATGATATAATGTCAAAAGGTTTATATTGCCAGATTGGAGAGATATTTGATTATCCTGGATTAAAAATTGTACCCAGTATGGGAATAAATTATTCGTTTGAACAGAATGGCAGACTGGATATGTTTGGTGGTATTTTGTTTGAGATAGGGTCAACCCAGTTTATAATCGACTATTCACCGAATTTTAAGGATAATAGAGACCAAAACAAGGGTTATTTAAACACTGGGATAAAATTTATCTTTTATGAACAACTATTTTTTGAATTTGCACTCAGGGATTTGCTTGATAATAGTGATAAAGACCAGCAATTGAACAGGATGATAAAGATTGGGTATCAGGCAAGCTTTTGATGTTTCACGTGAAACATAGTGGCAAATCTTCTTTAGCAACCGACAAACAAACTCTTTATTTCATATTTTTAAGGAGGTATGAATATGATAAATGAATTGACAGATATAGATTTTTTCCAGGAGGTGGAAAAATCTGACCTGCCTTATTTGGTTTACTTTTGGGCAATCTGGTCGCCGACTTGCATTGTCATTACTAAATATTTGGAAGAAATTGATAAAAGATATTCAGAACAATTGAAGATTGGTAAGGTAAATGTGGATAATGAGATAAAAACTGCAAATGAATTAGATATTCAGAATATCCCCACAATTCTTGTCTTTGAATGTGGGGAACTTAAAGAAAGAATCATTGGGAGTGTTTCAAAAGAAATTTTAATGAAAAAATTGAATAAATATTTAGGAAAAAAATTCAAAAAATTAAAGGGGGTAAAATGAACAACAAAATAGGAATTTTATTATTGATCATCGGTTTTTTCTGCCTTTTTTGCGCAGGGAAAAACTCTAAGCCAACAGCAACAAACAATGATTTTACACTAAATTCACTTGATGGTAATGAGTATGCCCTTTCCAGATTAAAAGGGAATGTAGTAATAGTTGATTTCTGGGCGACTTGGTGTCCGCCTTGTAAAAGAGAAATACCCCATTTAATTGAAATTTATAATAAATACAAAGATAAAGGATTGATCATCCTTGGTGTAAGTACAGAAGACAAGGTAGCGCTTGAGGCATTCCAGAAGGAAAATAATATAAATTATCCAATTCTGTTAGGAACAAATGAAGTATTTCAAAAATTTGGTGTCCGGTCAATACCCCATACATTGTTTATTGATAAAAAAGGAAAGGTAAGAAAAGTGCAGATTGGATATGCAGATGAATTAATCCCTGTATTTGAGGTATTATTGGATACATTGATGAATGAATAAGCAAAAAAGGCAATCAGAGGCATTTAAGGGTAACTACTAAGGGCATAAAAAGGGTTGTTTGATAACTTTAACCTGGAATAAAAAAGGTTTGCAGTTTACTGCCCGGGATGAGCAAAATCACAGCATTATTGTGGATACAGATAAAGAATTTGGTGGTTTTAACCATGGGTTTAAACCTATGGAGTTATTACTTGTAGCACTTGCAAGTTGTATGGGTATGGATATTGTTGCGATTTTACAGAAAAAGGGTGATAAGATTGATACCTTTAAAATGACGCTTAAAGGCGAGAAAATCCCTGAACATCCAAAAAGATATTTAAAAATTCTCTATGAAATAGATTGCAAGGGTGATTACAAGAGAGAGAACCTGCTCCGTGCCTTTGAACTCTCCAGGGATAAATACTGCTCAGTCTTAGCAACCCTTAAAAACCCTCCAGACTTT
>Ga0172364_10001901_pt1 | contig 16371 bp, 17 predicted proteins | sample LakKivSesite10cm_FD_114545 | JGI IMG/M metagenome (GOLD analysis project Ga0172364, IMG submission 114545) | Sediment microbial communities from Lake Kivu, Rwanda - Sediment site 10cm | ecosystem: Environmental > Aquatic > Freshwater > Lake > Sediment | place: Rwanda: Western Province, Lake... | reverse complement strand
TTTTGAACCGGTCATGATCGATCCCGAAATACGCGTCTGGTACAACCCGGCACTTAAAAGCCGTAATTTCTTCGTGCCCGGAGTCCTGGCCCTGGTTCTTATGATGATGACCATGCTTGTCACAGCTATGGCCGTCGTCAGGGAAAAAGAGACGGGCACCATGGAACAGCTGATGGTCTCGCCTATCCGGCCGTATCAACTCCTGGCCGGGAAAATCGTGCCCTCGACGGCCGTAGGCCTGGCCGATGCCGTCCTGGTTCTGGCCTCGGCCCGCTGGCTGCTCTGGGTCCCGCTAAAGGGCAGCGTCCCGCTCCTTTTCCTGATGATCCTGGCCTTCATTTTGACCACCCTCGGCCTCGGGCTTTTCATATCGACCATATCCCAGAATCAGCAGCAGGCCATGTTCACCTCGGTCTTTTTCATCCTGCCCATGATTCTGCTCGGCGGTTTCGTCTTTCCGATCGCGAACATGCCTCGTTTCTTTCAATGGCTGACGTACGGCATTCCGATACGCTATTTCTTCACCATTGTCAGAGGTATTTTCCTGAAGGGCGTGGGCTGGGCGGAACTTCAGGACGAAACGGCCGCTCTTCTCGTCATAGGGGTCGTGGTGTTCGGATTGAGCTTGCTCCGGTTTCGCAAGAAGCTGGGCTGAAAATCCCCGCCGTTTCTTATCTGAGATACAGCCCGACGTACTCGAGGTTGCGTGTTAGAAATTTCTTACACTCCTCCGTAGCCTCGGGGACGGCCAGACCCTCTTCCAGGAGATTCTTGGCCGGGGCCAGATCGACCGACGGATCCTGTTTGTGCATCTTGATTATCATATAGGCTGCGTTGTTCTTACCCCAGGCGACCAAGTCCGGGCGGGACAATCCTTCGGCCTGTCGGGTGTATTCGAGGTAATACTGGAGGGCTTCGGAGTACTTGCCCTCACTGTCGCTTTTCTCGGCACTCGACCGGGCCGCGAGCCAGTTGTCCCAGGATATGGGGAGAGTGCTTTGGGAGGTCTGTTCCTGGATAAGTCCGGCCGACCCGGTCAAGAACAGCCCGAAGATAATCCCGGAAATCAGTAAGACGGTTTTTTTCATTAAGCCCTCCTGGCGATTGGATTCGTCTTTAAGATTATACGGCGGCAGAAGCGCGGTCTCAACCCCGTTGATCAACTTCATAGCCGGGGAAACCGCAGCGCCGTTGCCTCCCGGGACGCTACAGGATCAGCATGCAGTCGCCATATGAGAAGAAACGGTAGCGCTCATGGACGGCTTCCCGGTAGGCTTCGAAGATTAATTCCTTTCCGGCAAAGGCGCTCACGAGCATCAGCAACGTCGACCGGGGCATGTGAAAGTTGGTCAACAAGCGATCGATCACCTTGAATTCGTATCCCGGATAGATGAAGAGCGAAGTCGAACCGCAACCTGGGCTGACCGCGCCGTTCTGCCAGGAGCTTTCGAGCGTCCGGACGACGGTCGTGCCGATCGCCGTCAGTCGCCGGCCTTCGGCTCTGGCGGCGTTGATCTCGGCCGCGGCTTCGGCTGAGACTTCGAAGGATTCCTCGAGCATCCTGTGTTCCTGGACGGCTTCGGTCCGGACCGGCTGAAAGGTGGCCGGGCCGACATCCAGGGTGACCATGGCCAGCCTGGCTTTCGCCTTTTTGAGCTTATCGATGACTTCTTTCGTGAAATGAAGGCCGGCCGTCGGGGCGGCCACAGCGCCCTCCCGCCCGGCGAAAACCGTCTGGTAGCGGACGAGGTCCGTGGCTCTCAGGCCGGTGTCCGACGGCTTGCGTTTGATATAAAGCGGTAATGGGGCAAAGCCGATCCGGCGGAGCTCGCCCCGGACGTCCGCCGCCGAGAATTTCAGTATCCTGACGCCCTCCTGGCCCGCCTCGGTCACCTCGGCCTGGAGTCCGCCGTCGAAGTTTATGATGCGTCCGGGCCTGGCTTTCTTGGCCGGCCTGCAAAGTGCTTCCCAGATTTTGTCCGGTCTTTCCCGGAAGAGGAGAAATTCGAGAATCGAGCCGTCGGCCTTCCCGAATAACCTGGCCGGCATGACTCTGGTGTCGTTCATAACCAGCAGGTCGGCGGGGTCGAAATATTCCAGCATGTCGGAAAAGGTACGGTGAAGGATCGTACTTTTTTTTCTGTCGACGACCATCATCCTCGACCGGTCGCGGCGGGAAAGGGGATGTTGAGCGATCAGCCCGGGCGGCAGCTCGTAATCGAAATCCGCAACCAGGAGCTCGTTTCGATCGTCCGTTACTCCGGTTCCCGGCTGGTCATTTTTCGTTATCGTCTTCATTGAACAAAAGCTTGTTGCCCGGTCCGGGTGTTGCCGGCCGGGGCCGCTGGTCTTTATAGCCCAGGTGTTCGTAAGCTCTGGCCGTGGCCATCCGTCCGCGGCCCGTCCGTTCCAGGAAGCCGATGCGCATCAGGAAAGGTTCGTAGACCGACTCGATGGTTTCTTTTTCTTCTTCGATGGCCGCCGAGATCGTGTTTATGCCGACCGGGCCGCCGCCGAAGTTTTCTATTATGCTCGTGAGCAGCTTGCGGTCCACGTCATCCAGGCCGAGGGAGTCGACTTCCATCTGGTCCAGAGCTTTCCGGGCGGCCGTGGCCGAGATCATTCCGTCGCCCTTGATTTCGACATAGTCGCGCACCCGGCGAAGAAGGCGATTGGCCACGCGGGGCGTGCCGCGGGAACGGCGGGCGATTTCATCGGCCCCGCCGTCGTCGATCCGGGCTTTTATGATGGAGGCGGACCTTTTGATGATCTTTTTTATCTCTTCGTCCTTGTAGTAATCGAGACGATGGATGATGCCGAACCGGCCGCGCAGGGGGGCGGTTATCTTGCCAGCACGGGTAGTCGCTCCGATGAGGGTGAATTTCCTGATTTGGAGTTTGTGACTGCGGGCCCCCGGGCCCTGGCCGATCATCACGTCCAGAAAGAAATCTTCCATGGCCCCGTAGAGAATCTCCTCGACCGAGGGATGGAGGCGGTGGATTTCGTCGATGAAAAGGATCTCCTTGAGCTGAAGGCTGGTCAGAATGGCCGAGAGATCGCCCGCCCGCTCGATGACCGGCCCGGACGTGGGTTTGATGTTTACGCCGAGCTCATGGGCTATCAGATAGGCCAGGCTGGTCTTGCCCAGTCCCGGCGGCCCGTAAAGGAGAACGTGGTCCAGGTTTTCTTTCCGCTTGCGGGCGGCGGCGATGAAAATCTTGAGATTGGTCTTGACGGTTTCCTGGCCGATGAATTCGTCGAATGTCCGGGGCCGGAGATTGTCCTCAAAGACGATGTCCTCCGTTGTCCGGACCGGGCTCAGTATGGCGGGCATCTTTTATATTCCCTCATATTCTGGCCAGGCGGCTCAGGCATTCGCGCAGCAGCTTGTCGAATCCGACTTGCTTTTTTTCTCCGGCCAGGGTCTGGTCGACGACGCGTTCGACCTCCTTGCGCCTGAAACCCATGTTTTGCAGGGCGGATATGAGGTCCTCGCGTTCCGGAGAGCCTTTGCCCGCCAGGACTTTCTCTTTCTTCTCGAGTTTGTCCTGCAACTCCATGGCCAGGCGAAGCGCGGTCTTTTTGCCTATCCCGGGCACGAGCGTTAACCGGCTTATGTCGCCGGCCTGAACTGCTTCCTCCAGATCTTCGGCCGAAATGCCGGACAGGATGTTGACGGCCAGCTTGGGCCCGATGCCGGAAACCTGGATGAGCTTGAGAAACATGTCTTTTTCCCGGAGGTCGCCGAAGCCGAAAAGCACGATCGAATCGTCGGTCAGATGAGTATGTATGTGGAGTTCAACCCGGCTGCCGACCTCGCCGAGGCCGGTGAACGTCGAGACCGGAATGGTCGCGCAGTAGCCAACGCCGTTGGCTTCTATAATGACCTTGTTAGGTTCTTTGCTGATGAGCGTTCCTTTCAGGTAGGCGATCATTCTTTCACCTGCCCTGGGCGATGGCCGCCTGTATGATCCGGGTATTCAGGTGACAGATGGCCGCGGCCAGAGCGTCTGAGGCGTCTTCGGGCATGGGATCGTCGGCCAGACCAAGCAGCAGCTTGACCATTTTCTGAACCTGGCTTTTATCGGCTTGACCGTAGCCGGTGACCGACTTCTTTATTTCGAGAGCAGAATATTCATGCAAAAGGCAGCCCCGCGCGGCCAGGGCAACCAGGACCGCACCTCTGACCTGGCCCAAGGTCAAGGCCGTTCTTATGTTTCTGGCATAAAAAGGGTTCTCGATCGCCGCCTCATCCGGAGCGTAGGAACGTATTACTTTCTCGAGCTCTTTTTCGATCTCCAGAAGCCGGTGATCCATTGAGTCCTTCCTGTTCGTCTTTATGACTCCGAAAGCGATTGGTCTCGTAGTGTCCCCGGATTGTTCGACGATGCCGAACCCCGTCGAACACAGGCTTGGATCAATCCCAAGAACCCGCATGCTGGTCTGCGGCCCTCAGCCCGACTGTTCGGAGAATTGAGCGATCTCTTCCTCGGATATGTCGAAGTTCGAGGCAACATTCTGGACGTCATCGTGATCCTCGAGCTCTTCCAGGAGTTTCAGAACCTGCTGGGCGTCCTTGCCTTCGACCTTTACGTAGTTCTGGGGGAGGTAGCCGACGTTGGAGGTCGAAATCTCGATGTTGCTGGTTTTGAGCGCTTCGACGACGGCATCGAATTTGTCGGGAGGCGTTACTATCTCGAAATTGGAGCCGTCGTCGCGCAAATCCTCCGCTCCGTTGGAAAGCGCGATTTCCATCAGGTCATCTTCGGATGTCTTTTCTTTCTCGACATCGACGTAACCCATCCTCTTGAACATCCAGGAGACGCAGCCGGATTCTCCCATCCGGCCGCCGTGTTTGGAGAATATGTGCCTCAGTTCGGAGACGGTCCGGTTCTTATTGTCCGTTACGACGTGCACGTAAATGGCCACTCCGCCCGGGCCGTAGCCTTCATAAGCTACTTCCTCGTACTGGGTGCCTTCGAGCTGGCCTGTGCCTTTCATTATGGCCCGCTTGATGTTGTCGGCCGGCATGTTTTCGGCGCGGGCGTCGTTTACGGCTTTGCGCAAGCGGGGATTCTTGTCGGGATCACCGCCGCCGGCCCTGGCGGCTATGCTGATTTCCCGGATCAGCTTGGTGAATATTTTCCCGCGCTTGGCGTCGGCCGCGGCTTTCTTATGCTTGATTGAATGCCATTTCGAATGTCCGGACATTGTTCTCTCCTTGGAGAACCGCGGTTCTCGGTTGCTTGACTCGCAGAAATATTAGCACAACGGCAACACCGAAGCAACCGCCCCGGCCGGCCCTGGTTTTCAAGCGGAGCGGCCGCTCTTTAGAACTGGGCGTTCAGTCCGAAACAGAGAAATCCTTTGTATCCGGCGCCGATCTCCCCGAACAATCCGACCTTGCCGCCGATCCGGAAACCGAGGGCATTGATATGAAATGTGGGCAGAGCCTTGGAGCTCGTATCGGTATCTGCTCCGGAAGTATAGGTACCCTTGCGAAGCCTTAGACCGGCTCCGAGACCCGAATACAACTGGAAGCCTTTTTTCATGATCCAGTGGTAGTCGATTTCGAGAGCGCCCACGTAGTTGGTTTCCTTGAAATCTCCGGCCGGTTCTTCGGTGATGTTATTTTGAAGTACGCCTGTCGACTGGTAGCCGCCGACGGCCAGGCCGATCCCGAAGCGTGAATTCCGGGAATAGTGATAAGTAAGGAAAGGCGCGCCGGAATATTTCATTTCTGTTTTGGCGAAAGTTCCGAGGGTTATGGTTATGAGCATGATATTCTCGATAATATCGCTGACCTGGTCGAGAGTACCTACTCCGTAGCCTAAAGACAGATCATGCCTTCGGCTTTGAGCGAAGCCCATCTGTGAAGCGAGGCAGACGATCAGAACGAAGGTTAATACCGGTTTCAAGATTCTCTTCAAAATCATGCAACGACCTCCTGGACAAAATCTAATACAACAGACAAAGAATATTATTTGATTGAAACCGGCATGTCAATAAAAGATGAGCCGTCTTTTTATTTAAGGAGGATATAGCCTGCCCGCCAGGCCTGTGCTGTCCTCAGAACAGAAACCTTATGACCAGGCCGGCCCTGAAATAAGAAGGATCGACCTTCATCGACCCCAGGTTTATGGTTTCTTCGATTTCCTCAATCGGTTCGGTTATGACGTCACTGGGCACGATTTTCAGGTCGCAGGTCGATTTTGACGACTGGAACCAGCGGATATCGACTGCCAGAATGACGTTTCTGAAAACCGTGACGGCGGCCTCCGTTCCGGCGTTGAATCCGTAACGGGAATCCGGGCCGAACTCGTAGACCATTTTGTAGGTTTTGCCGGTCAATGTATAAATCTCGCCGTCGAAGTCCACCCTGAAGGAAGTGAATCCGATCGGAGCGGCCTTGCCCTGAATATGAAAAAGACTTGGCCCGGCCGAAAAGCTCAGGGACAGGTTGGGAGCGACCCTGAAACGGGCGATGACGTTCAAACTGAATGTGGTGGCCTTGAAATCGCCGGACGTGTCCGGCCACTCGTTGTCGATATTATGGTATGTCTCCGGGTCGAAAATCTGGTAGTTGAGAGTGACCTCATAAGGCGAGTTATCGCCGCTGAATCTGGGGCGGTGGTAATCGGCCAGAACCTGAAGGCCGACGTTCTTATTGAGGAACCAGTTGAAAAAGCCGCTCATGCCGTATGAGGCCTTGCCGTTCAATTTGAGGGTTTGAACGGCCGCGCTGCTAACGTAATAAGTTTCGGGTGTCAGGGGAGGAGCGAATTCGTTGACGTAAGTAGAATTAAAAGCCGGGGCAACAAAAGTCCAGCCGAAACCGAGCTCGAAGCTCATCTGGGCAGTCGCCGGCAGGATCAAACCGAGAAAGACGGCGGCGATGACGGCCGCAAGCTCTTTTAATCTTCTCATATTCCGCCTCCTCCTCGACGGGAGAGTAACACGGGGAAACTGCCATGTCAATAAATCGGTTCCGGGTGTCAACGCAACATAAAAACTTCCGGTTGTTAGCAAAATGAAAACTTCCGGTTTATCTTGCCTGGCCGGCTCCAAAAATCATATGCCTCCAGGGATGGTCGGGAGACGCGATGTACTTTGGCAGCTGCTGATTTTGGCTAATTTTCAGCCTGGTTAATTAATTATTTTAATATAATATAGGCTTATTTATTAATATTATTAATAAATATATTTAAATTATCAATGAATAGGCCGTAAAATATCAAATTAATTAACATTTTGTTCTTTCTAATGCGCTTGAGGTCGCTTTCCGGATTGCCAGGGTATTCAATTTTCTGCTGGAAAAAGCCTTGCCGGATAAAACCGAAGAAATGAAGGGAACGTATATTACCGCGGACTCCAGCCTGTTCGCAAGACTGCCACTTCCTTACGGTCGGATTCTCTGAGCAGCCGGTGTAGAAGAACCTGACGGTTTCCCTGTCCTGAGCGCTGGATCCCGGAGATGATCCGGTCGCCGTAGCGGCTTTCGGCGCGATAACTGACTTCGAGTTCTTCGAGCCGGAAATCATTCCGGGTTTCGGCCGGGACCGTCTCCACCGCCCATTCGATGTAATTTACGAAATTAACATGCTGGTTGATATCGAGGTCGCTTAACCTGACTTCGAAAGTCCTGTTTAAGTCGGCGTTTCCGGGATCAGGCAGTTTCTCGAAAGGGTCATAGAGGGCGCGTGGTACATCCGGAATAGGGATCTGAGTGACGAAATCCGGAAGGGGCACTGGTTTTTTTCTGGCCAGATCGATGACCATCCAGGAGGTGGTGGCGTTGCCTATGACCTCTCCCTGGCCAGAAGAGATTCGGTAATCCCGGATCGCAAATAAATTCTCCCTTCCGGAGGGCCAGGTTTCGATCCGCACGGTTTCTCTCCAGCCTGGATATTTTTGCATGTGGAGGTGAAGCCGGGAGATGACCCAGGTCATTTTCTTGTTCCACATGGCTTCCACCGAAGCTCCCAGTTCGGCGGCATGATTTCCGGCCGCCTCTCCTAGATACCGGCATATGGACTGGATAGAAATTCTGCCCCGGAAGTCGATCTCATAAGACCTGATGCTATAGATTTCTTCATGGATGTTATTCATCGTTTTTTCCCGGTCTTTCGTCTTAAACATGATACAGGCAGAGGGCCGAAAAATCTATAAATAATTCCTGACCTGACATTTGCCCGTCTGCCCTTTTCCTTGGGCTCCTGAGCTCACCACCTTAGCCTATGTCAATAAGCGCCGCTGGCTGATAATTCATTTCAGTTCTCATTTTCTCATCCAGGGCAACCTCTTAGCCGCCTTAGGACAACTCATGGCCGGTAGCTATTTGAGAATTCTTGGCCGTTGTCTTTTTCCTGGCTTTTTTGGTTTTCTTTTTTTTGGGAAGTTTGATGACCGTAGTTCCGGCAATTTTATCATGCATGGCCAGTCCTTGCTTGTTCCAGAGCACTTGCCAGAATCCGAGTGAGCCGAATAATCCTGAACAGACATAACCGTGGGCTCTTTCGAAACACTGGTACCAGCCCAGTCTGGAATTTCCTTTGAGATCGACAACCTTAAGCCGGAAGACTCTCTTGCCCGGAGTCCGGCCGCTGGTTCTGAAGAAGAAGACAAAATAAAGAAGACTGATAAGATATTCCTTTATCAGGTTGTATGATTCGTCCAGATATACGAACCTGAGCTTATGACCGGCTGCTATGAATTCCTTTTCGTAAGCCCGGTAGATTTCTTCAGCCGATAATTTTTCAGCCAATCTATATTCATTTTCTGAGATTCTTGCCTTTAATATTTCAAGAAAAGTGTCTTTCTGTAGCTTTTCAGACTTTTTATCTTCTCTGAGTTTTATGGAGAAACCGGAGCCTTCTTTTAAGGCCTGACATAATTGACTGATGAGGCCGCTTTCTTCTGATGACATCGATTTTAATTCGGAGAAAATGCCGTAAATCAAAAGAGATAAAAAGCCGATAATTATTGTATCGGTAGTAAGGGCAAGCCCTCTGCGGACAAAACCGGCTTGATCGGAAAGGGCTTTGTGGCGAGGAAAGATTCGGGAAAACATGATCTTTTGCTATAAATTAACTCGGAGAAGTATAAGTAATTTTATTTGAGAAAAGCAACAACTGTATTTGAGCATTCGAATAGACTTTGCCCCACTTTTGCAGACACGTCTTATTTCTTTTAATCCCGTTACCGGATGGGGAACCGAACAGAAGACGCATGACGTGACGACCGCATCGAACGTATTGTCGTCAAAGCTCATTGATTCCACATCCATTTCAAGAACTTGAACAATGTTTGACAGCCCGGCTGCTTTCTTTTTGGCGATCTTTACCATCTTGGGGCTGAAGTCGATGGCCGTGACTTCGGCATCGTCGGGGTAATGCTCAAAATTTTTTCCGGTACCCGCTCCAACTTCCAGTACTTTGCCGTGAGCTTCCTTCAGCATATCTTTGCGATGTCCGGCAAACATGTGCTCCATCGGGCTGTCGATAGAATCATATATACCGGCTATCCGATTGTACCGGTGCTTTATTTTCTGAGATTCCCGGCCGCCAGGCATGATTCAGAAATGAAATTCTATATTAGATCTTTTTTCTTGGTTTCGAATTCTTCTTTCGATATATCTCCCCGTGCATACCTTTTCTTCAATATATCCAATGGGGTCTCATTTGATTGATTGCCTGAACCGGAGCAGCTTCGATTTGCTAACTTTACAATGAGATAAACCGCAATTCCGATAATAATTATCCAGAGAATCCAGCCATACCACATCATTCCGCCGAATCCCATGTCATGCCACATAACATTCTCCTCATACCCATTCCTGGTGTGTTAGAGTCTGACAAGAAGTATTCGCCGGCTGGGCAGCGCCGCTCACCAATGCCACATCCCGCAATACGGGCATTTCCATGGACCCATTCCGCCCATCATGCCGCAGCCCATCATGCCTCCCGTCATCCCCGTACCGGCGCCCATCATGCCCTGGCCCTGTCCCATCATGCCCATCATGCCGGGACCCATTCCCATTCCGAATCCCGTATTCCAGTTGAACATTTCCTTCTGTTCATCGGTCAGGACTGCCAGGATATTGCTTCTGTGTTCTACTGATTTCTTCAGGAGCTCTGAGTAGATTGCGGACATTTCTTCGATTTTGGCCTCGATTTTTTTCTGGTCGGCCATATCAGCCAACAAATTGGTCAGCTCCAGATTTTTTTCTTGAAGTTTCATGTGGATAGGCATGAGTTCTTTTTGGTGATTCAGATTCAGTTGTCTGATTTTGGTCATCTGTTCTGACGTCAGCTGGAGAGGATCATTGGCCATCATGCCTCTTCTCATCTGGGAAAACAAAGCAGGGGTCAGGGCCAGAACAAGGATAAGTGTCAAAGCCGCCGTTTTTTTCATTTTTTCCCTCCTCAAAAAGATTAATTGATCAACCATTAATACAGCAAATAACATGCCATCAGGATAAGTTCGCAGTTTTCCCAATATTTTTTATGGAGGCAGGCCATACTCTCTTTTTTCGGAGGTTAAATAGAGTCCTGCTTCACAGGAACATTCCTGTTAAATAAGAATTAGTTATCATCTTAAGCTCTTTGTGAAGGAGGAAGCTTTCGGTTCTCTTATCGCGGTGACGAAGACCTCGGCCTCACCAATTCCGCCGTCGGCAGCGGGCCGAAGCGGCATTACGTTGACTCCGGAGGCTATTTCTTGATATGGTTTCATCAAGCGAGGGGAAAATGAGCGAAGACCGGACCAAGACCCTGGCCCAGGAAGCGACTGAGTCCCGCACCGGCCAGGTCATCGCCGGCAAGTTCCGCATCCTCCGCGAGATCGGACGCGGGGGCATGGGCGTCGTCTACGAGGCCGAGGACACATCCCTCATGCGAACGGTGGCCCTCAAGTTCCTGCCGGCGGGAATCGCCGCCAGCGCCGAGGCCAACGAGCGTTTCGTCCAGGAGGCCCGGGCCGCCTCAGCCCTTGACCACCCGCATATCTGCAACATCCACGAGATCGGCCGGACCGAGGCCGGCGAGATGTTCATTGCCATGTCCTCCTACCGCGGTCAGAGCCTGAAGGACCGGCTGGCCACCGGTCCGCTCGAACCTTCGGAAGTCGTCGGACTCGCCACCCAGATCGCCGAGGGCCTGGCCGAGGCCCACGCTCACGGCATCATCCATCGCGATGTCAAACCCGGCAACATCTTCGTGACCTCGGACGGCACCGCCAAGATCCTGGACTTCGGGTTGGCCAAGCTGGCCGGACAGCTACGGATGACGCAACCCGGCACGACCATGGGCACGGTGGCCTACATGTCGCCGGAGCAGGCCCGCGGCGAGGAGACCGATGCCCGAACGGACGTCTGGTCGCTCGGCGTCGTCCTTTATGAGATGGTGACCGGGGACCTGCCCTTCAAGGGCGAGAAGGACCAGGCCGTGCTGCGAGCCGTTCTGAGCGACCCGCCGCGCCCGGTTGCCCGGCTGAGACCGGGATTTCCCTCGGGGATCGAGGCCCTCATCGGCCGGGCCCTATCCAAAGACCCGGCCGGCAGGTTCGCCACGGCCGGGGAATTCGCCGAAGAGCTGCGCCGGCTCAGGGACAAGCTGGCCGCGGGTGCCGGATCCTCGGCCCGCCGCCTCGTCTTCCGGCGGCCGCGGCGCCGGGCGATGGTCATCTCCGCGGCGGCGCTGGTCACGGTTGCGGCCGTCGCCATCGTGACCTGGCTTGCGAACAAGCCTTCGCTGGCTTTCGAGAGCCGGGACAAGGTCCTGGTGGCCGACGTCGAGAACCTGACAGGAGACAAAGTCTTCGATGTGGCCCTGAGGACGGCCATCGAGGCCGGTCTCCAGCAGTCGCCCTATGCCTCGATCTTCGACAAGCCCCAGGTCGCCGAGACCCTGCGCCTCATGAGGATGGACGCGGGATCAAGGATCGATGAGCAGCTGGGTTGTGAAGTCTGCCGCTTCGCCGGGGTGCGGGCCCTGCTTGTGCCGAGCATCATATCGGCCGGGGAGGCCTTCGATCTCCAGGTCGTCCTGGTCGATCCCGTCCGCCGCCGCCACGTCGACCGCATCCGGGTCACCGCCCGGGGCAAGGAGGATGTTCTCCTCCGGGCCATCGACGAGCTGACGGAGCGGGTCCAGAGCCGGCTGGGAGAATCCCTGGGTTCCATCGAGAAGGCCAGCCGGCCTGTCGCCGACATCAGCACCTCCTCGTGGGACGCCCTCAATTACTTCTCGATGGGCATGAACCGCTGGCAGGAGGGGAAATACAAGGACGCGGCGGCGCTCATCGAGCTGGCCCTCGAGAAAGACTCCCAATTCGTCGACGCGCGGGGGTCGTTGGGGCTCCTGTATATCCAATTCCTCGGGAAGCAGCCGGAGGGCAAGGAGCTGCTCCGGCAGGCGCTCCGGGACGCCGAGGCCCAAAACCTGCCGCAGCGGGACCTACTCAAGCTCAGGGCGACTAACAAGCAGTTCGTCGACGGCGATCTGCCCGGGGCCCTCGAGCAATACGGGGTCCTGCAGGAGCTCTATCCGGACTTCTGGCCGGCCTGGAACAACGCCGGGATGATCCTCAGGGCCCTGGGGCGGTACGACGAAGCGGTGGCCATGTACGAGAAGGCGGCCGAGGTCGCCCCGCGCAACAGCATCCCCCTCCTCAACCTGTGGTTCACCCAGATGAATTTCAGGAAGGACCCGAAGGCCGGGGAGAGCGTCGGGCGGCGCATCGTCGATCTCTCTCCGGACATGGCTTACTCGCATAATATATTGGGGTTTTCCCTGGCGGCGCAGGAACGGTTCGAGGAGGCCGAGAAAGAGTTCCGGAGGGTCATCGAGATCGAGCCCAACCATGTCTATGGCCTGCCCAACCTGGCCCACGTCCTGCTCGCGGCGGGGCGGGCGGCCGAAGCGGTCCCCGTCTACAGGGAGGTCCTGGCTTTGGGACGTCAAGGGCGGATGTCGGGGGCGGTTTTCATGCAAGCTTTCGACCTGGCTCTCGCCCTCCGGGAGAGCGGGCAGCTCGAGGAAGCGCGGAAGGTTGCCGCCGAGGCCCGGGAGGCCTTGGAGCAGAGCCTCGAGGGCGAGACGACGGGGGCTCAGGACCTGGCCACATTCGGCATGATCGAAGTGGTCTTGGGCCGGACACCGGAAGCCGAGGCGTATCTGCGCAAGGCCGTCGCCCTGGGCCTCAACGACTACTACACCCTGCTGGACGCGGCCAAGCTCTGCTCCCTCCTGGGCCGGAAGGACGAGGCCCTCGGGTTGCTGAAAAAAGCCCTGGACATGGGTTCCCCTGACTATTTTTTCCTCGTTATCTCCACGGGATTCGAAAGCATCCGGAAAGAGCCTGAGTTCAGGGCCCTGTTCAAGCTGGGCGACTGAGGGCTGAGCGATTGGCGTCGCGGCTCCCCACGACCGAGCGCCCTCTTTGGGCTCGTTCAGATACATAGGTGACACATTGGGCTATGATAGGTGCCACTAATGTAGTGGACGAGACCGCTCGCTTGAACGGAGCCGCGGTGCCGCCTAGAATGTCGCCGGGAACTTCCATGAGCGAAACATCCGTCTTTTCGGGATTCACGAAGGAGACCGTCCGGTTCTTCACCGGGTTGCGGCGGAACAATAACAAGGATTGGTTCGAGGGGAACCGTGAGATATACAACAGGCATGTCATGGCGCCGGCCAAGCTGTTCGTCATGGCCATGGGTGAGAGGCTGCGGGAGATCGCTCCGTGGATAGTGGCTGAGCCGCGGGTCAATAAATCAATCTTCCGCATCAACCGCGACACGCGATTCAGCCTGGACCCGTCACCCTACAAGACGAACCTGGGGATCTACTTCTGGCAGGCCGGCCGGCCGAAGATGAAGTCAGCCGGCTTTTATTTCCATCTCGAGCCGCCCAATATGATGCTGGCCGGCGGGATGTACATGATTCCTGATGGCCTGATCGACCGGTACCGGAGCGCGGTTGTCGATCCTAAGCGCGGGGCGCAGATCGCGCGGATCGTCGAGGCCATCCGCGGCCTCCCCGGCTATGCGATCGGGGGGCAGTATTATAAGCGGGCCCCGGCGGGATTCGACGCAGGCCACCGCAACGCGGATCTCCTCAAGCACAAAGGGCTCTATGCCGGCTTCGAGACGAATATCCCGGACGAGTTCTATTCGGCGCGCCTGGTGGACTACTGCTTTGATCGTTTTGCGCCGCTCACCCCTCTCAACCGCTGGCTGATGAAGCTACACCTCTATTGAGCGCGCAGCCGTCTTCGGAAGGATGGGATAGGTTAAAGGGGCTGCCTTCACTGAATCCGCGGGGCATTGTCGATCACCGAGCCTTTGAGTCAACGCGACATAAAAACTTCCGGTTCTTAGCAAAATGAAAACTTCCGGTTCTATCTTGCCTGGCAGGGTCAAAAATCATATGCCTACAGGGGGGGGGAGGAAGACGGATGTACTTCGGCAGCTGCCGATCATGACTCATTTTCAGCGTGGGTAATTAATTATTTTAATATAATATGACCGATTAATTAAGATTATTAATAAATATATTGATATAATCAATAAATTTGCCATATAATATTAAATTAATTAAGCCCATCCTGGGCTTTTCTTGCCGAATCAGCCTGAATCTAATCGTTGTTTTAGTCAATGTTTAGTCCAAGGCGATCGTCGCGGGCTACAAGCCCTTTAAAGAAAGCTGTTCTTGCCACGGCCCAAAGGGACTGGGTCGAAATCCGTCCCCGGCCTATGATATAATTAAAGCAAATGAACGACAAAGAAGGCATCCCCCGGGAGCTATTTTGGGACACGGACCCGGACCGCCTTGATCTACAAAAAAACAAAGAATATATCATCGAACGAACTCTGGAATTTGGAGATGACGGGGCCATAAGGTGGCTTTTTTCGGTTTACTCTCAAAGTGAGATCAGAAAGATCCTGGCCGAGAGCAGGAGGATTTCCCGGAAGAGTTCTTATTACTGGTCGCTCGTCCTTCATAACAACGCATGTTCGAAAAGATTCTAAACCCCGATACGGAAAGAACCCTTCTGATTCTTTCCCGGGCGGATTTCATGAAGTCGTTCTATCTGGCCGGAGGCACAGGTTGCGCTCTCCACATCGGGCACCGCAGGTCTCAGGATTTTGATTTCTTCTCGCCAACCGGTTTCGAAAACTTTCTCGTCCAAAGCGCCCTCCGGAATCTGGGCCAGTTTGTAGCCGATTACTCCGACGCAGGCACCTTGATCGGACGGCTCGACAATACGAAAATAAGCTTCTTCCATTACGGCTATCCGTTGCTCGAAGAGCCGGTGAATTACCTTGGTGTGGGCGTTGCCTCGCTTGTGGACATCGGCTGCATGAAAATCGACGCGATCTCCTCGCGTGGGACGAAGCGAGACTTCGTAGACCTATTTTTCATCAATAAGACCCTCAGCCTAAACCTGAAAGAGTTTTTCAGGCATTTTGAGCGGAAGTACGGCCCGGCGGGCTTTAACCTCCATCACGTTCTGAAGAGCCTCGTCTATTTCGAGGACGCCGATAAGGAACCCGAGCTGGAGATGCTTGCGGACTATTCGTGGGCCGCCACGAAGCGCTTTTTCATCGAAAGCGTCGTTGCCTTCAACCCGGTCGACTAACGCTCATCTGCGCACGCTCGTCCCCTGTCTCGAAGGGCATAAGATCTGTTTGACTTGCCGGCGGATTCGGTGATATTCTTCAGCCGTAAATCTGGTTCGGGGAAAATGGAGTTTCTGAGACTCCTGCTGCCTTCGAGGCACGGTTCCCTTTTCCGGAAAGGAGGAGGTGATGAACTGGAAGCGTTTCCTTAGTGCCTCTGTGGTCGTTTTTGTGGTTATTGAGGCCATGGAGTTTCTTATTAACAACGTAATCTTAATGTCCCAGTATGAGCAGTTGAAAGACCTGTGGCGGCCGGACATGGCATCGAAGATGTGGCTAATGTACCTCATAGGACTCCTGGTAGCTTTTCTTTTTACGTATATCTTCATCAAGGGTCGAGAAGGGAAGGGCATCGCAGAGGGTGTGCGTTATGGCATTATCATCTGGTTGTTTGTCTCTGTTCCTATGTCTCTGGGCTTCTGGATCATGTTTCCAATTACCTTAAAGCTGGCCTTATGGTGGATCCTTTTCTCACTCCTCGAAATGCTCATCGCCGGCATCCTGGTGGCTGCGATTTACAGACCGTCCGTCGCTGCGCCGAAAGCTGTTTGAAGATAAAGCTATATCTGATGAACGTCAAGCATTATTCCGGTCCAACGACAATTAAAATTCCCGATTCCGTGCAGACCTCTTTCTCGAGCCCAAAAGGACGATTTTTTGGGGCCTCGCCGAAAAACGGCTTCACCAGA
>Ga0172364_10001890_pt1 | contig 16422 bp, 17 predicted proteins | sample LakKivSesite10cm_FD_114545 | JGI IMG/M metagenome (GOLD analysis project Ga0172364, IMG submission 114545) | Sediment microbial communities from Lake Kivu, Rwanda - Sediment site 10cm | ecosystem: Environmental > Aquatic > Freshwater > Lake > Sediment | place: Rwanda: Western Province, Lake... | reverse complement strand
GCGGGGTAGAGGCTGGATACACCACATCGGCCTTTCCAGCCAGACGGTGGCCGTCGTGCGAGCGATGGCCGAGCACCCTGAGATCGAGGCAGTGCTCGCCGCACTCAACATGGCCGGGAAGAACATGCATCACTCAGGCAAACGGGAGGAGATGGAAGGGGCCATCCGATGTTGCTACGAAGCCGGTCAGGGCGTTTACATCATGAAGCCCTTCGCCCGCGGCCGCCTGTTCGAGGATACCAACAAGGATCGGCCCCTCTCGCCCGATCAGGCGCGGCAGGGCCTGGCCTACCTTTACGGGCTGCCCTATATCCACTCCGTCATCCCGGGGATGCGCAGCGTAGCGCAGGTGGAGCAGAATGTGACCACGGTTGAGGAGTTAGATGAAAGTAACGTATGACCCCGAAGTAGATGCTCTATAACATTCGCTTCGTGGACGAACCCATCCAGGTTACCAACCAAAGGCTGTCCGAAGATGTGGCGATCAACTATGCGCCGGATGGCCGCATCGTGGGCATTGAGGTACTTGACGCATCGCAGCATGTCTTCGGTGTGGGGGCTGAGCGAAAGGTCGAGATTCAGAACCTGATCCCAGTGACGACTTGATCTCACGCTCTGTAAGGGGCGCTCATGACGCTCGACTTGTCACCCTATAAGGCTGCATTGGAGGGCTATTTTCGCGCCCTCCCTGGCGTGGTGTTGGCCTATCTATTCGGCTCCTACGCCCGCGGACAGGCCGGGCCGCTTTCGGATGTAGATGTGGCTGTGCTCTTGGCCGATTCCCCCGGCGACGACCATTGTTTTGAGATGCGCATGGAGATCATCGGCGGGCTGATGGATGTCCTGCACTTTGACGATGTGGATGTGCTCATCCTCAACCAGGCCCCGCCGGCGCTGCGCTACCGCGTCTTGCGCGACGGTCTGCTGCTTTTCTGCGGCGACGAGCAAACAAGAATAGAGTTTACGGCCCGCACCGTGAGCGAGTATCTGGATCTGAAGCCCATGATCGAGCGCCACCAACGCGCGATCCTGGAGCGTGCAGCAAAGGGAGAGTTGCTTCATGGATATAACCCCCATCGTGGCGCGCTTGAGCGTTATCGCCGAACGCGTGAGCGCCTTAAAGGAGCTGCAAAGCCTCACCTATGAGGAATTCGCCCAGGATGAGGTCTTGCGTGCCTCCGTCGAACGCAATTTCCAGGTAGCCATTCAAGCGGCGCTCGATATCGGAAGTATCCTCCTGGCCTCGCTTTCAGTGGTAGTGCCGAGCGAGTACAAGGAGGTCTTTCCCAAACTGGCAGAGGTGGGAATCCTGCCGGCCAGCTTCGCCGAGAAGCTGGTGGGCATGGCCAAGTTCCGCAACGTCCTGGTCCATCTCTACCTGACAGTGGATGTCGGCAAGATGTACGGCTACTTGCAGCACGATCTGGGCGATCTCGATCTGTTCGCGCAGTACGTTGGCAAATACCTGACTTCGAGTGCAGACGCATAACAGGGAAAAGGGTGTGGGCCAACCCGAGAGCCAGTCGTCTGGCTCCCTTAGGATACGAGGATGATTCCCCCTACAGTGAGCACAGTACCGACCAACATAGAGAGATTGACCCGCTCCTTGAGAAAGATCACGCTCAGCGGCAGGGCAAAAAGCGGCGCGGTGGAGGTGAGGATTGCCCCTCGCGTCGGCCCCACCAGAGATACCGTGAGCAGAAAGAGCACGCTCCCCAGCCCCCAACCCATAACGCCGCTGGCGGTGAGGACCAGCCACTCTTTGCGCGAGAGCTTGAATAGCTCGCTATAGCTTTTGCGCAGGGCCACGATCCCGCAGAGAACGAGAGCATACGCGGGCGTGCGCACGGAGGCCACCATAAGGGAGTCAAGGCCCTCGATCCCCGGCGCGACCAGAGCTGTACCCGCTCCCCAGCACAGTGAAGCCACCAGAGCAAAGGCGACTCCCGAGGTCGTCACGGGAAGGGCAGAGCCTGCCCTATTTTTCGCCTGTAGCCCACTGATTAGCACGATGCCAGCCAACACCAGCACCAACCCGGTGATAATCGCCAGGTTGATCCGTTCGTGCAGGAAGATGAGGCCGAAGAGGAGGGTCAAAGCCGGATAGGTGCTGGCGATGGGAAAGGCACGCGAGACCCCGATGCGCGGCAGGCTGGCAATATAGCAGGTATCGCCGATCCCCCCGCCGATGCTGACGCTGGCGAACAAAAAGAAGAGCCTTTCCGGCGTGAGGGCATCGTATCCCGTAGTCTTGCCCATGACCAGCGCAACCAGCAACATGGAAAGCCCGCCGGAAAGCGCGCGCGAGGCGTTCAAGGTGAAGGGATCCAGCTTCTTGGATAGGTCCTTCATCATTACCGAAGCACTGGCCCAGGTTGTAGCGCACAACAAGCCCACCAAGACTCCGATCATTACCCACTGCCCCCTGATAAAGACTGACCGGACCTCCAAGCCCGTGAGGTGCGACCCGACCGAGGGTATGATAGGCTGTTCGCCTGCGCGCGCAAGCCGCGCCGCCCCTGGGGGAGCGCGACAGGATCTAGTGACTTGCCATCTACCCCCGACTCGGATAGACTGGCCATAGGACAATTCTGATTGTGTATATACTCCTCACAGCAACATGATCAAGACCATGCGTGGTGAACAAGCTCTTGCTCTGGGCGCTCTGGCCGCAGGGGTTCGTGTGGTGAGCGGATACCCCGGGTCCCCCGCCACGGGCGTGTTCGATAGCTTCCTGGCCATGACCGGGCCTGAAGCGGCCCATGTGCAGTGGGCACCCAATGAAAAGGTGGCCCTGGAGCTGGCCTTTGGGGCTTCACTGGGTGGCTCGCGTGCCTTGGTGGTGCTCAAGAGCGTGGGCCTTAATATCGCCCTGGACCCTCTGGCCACCATGGCGTTGAGCGGCTGCCATGCCGGCATGGTCATCCTCTTGGGGGATGACCCTGGCGGCTGGGGCTCGCAAAACGAGCAGGACACGCGCTGGCTGGCGCGGGTGGCCGAGGTGCCCCTCATCGAGCCTATCGGCGTCGAACAGGCCGCCGCGCTCATGGCTCAAGCCTATATCTGGTCTGAGACTTTGGGCCTCCCCGTCATCGTCCGCGTGACCGGGGCCCTCACCCTGGCTGAGGGAGTGGTCGAAGATCCCTGGCAGCTTCCTCGCTTCGACCTGCACTTCCGGCGTAAACGCAACCGCTGGGTGGTGTTGCCGGCGACGGTAATCAGTTATCATCGCATGTTGCATCGTCACCTGCGCCAAATCCGCAGCCTGTTTGAGGCTTCCCCCTTCGATAGCACCAGTGGACAGGGCACGCTCGGCGTGGTCGCCGTCGGTTGCACCCATGCCAAGCTGCTGCGAGCTATAGGGGAAAGGACCTCAAGCCTGCGCATCCTGGGGCTGTCGAGCGTCTGGCCCTTACCCGAACGCAAGCTGACCCATTGGTTGCGCGGGCTTGAGCGCGTCCTCATTTTGGAGGAGGGTGGCCCCTTCGTGGAGGAGGGCCTATCCGCCTTGGCCCAGCGCGCCGGCCTTGGGGTGCGCATCTCCGGCCGGCACGATCGCGCCATCCCAGAGGAGGGTGAACTGAGCGAGCCAGAGATCGCCGCCGCATTGGCCGGGCTGGACCCAACCTACAAGGCGGCAGAGCGTGATGGGACGCAACGCGCCATGCCCAGCAAGGTGCCCCTCTGCGACGACTGCCCCTATCGCCCGACCTTTGAGGCCCTGCTGCGCGCCATCCGGCGTCACGGTGGGCGTGGGCAACATATCGTCGTCGGGGAGACGGGCTGCATGGTGCGCGCTAACCTGCCCCCCTTTGAGCTTTTCGACGTAAAATACGGCCTGGGTTCCGGCCTGGGGCTGGCCCTGGGCCTGGCCCTCAGCGGGACGCCGGAGCGCGTCGTGGCCCTCTTGGGCGATTCTTCCTTCTTCCATTCAGACATCAACGCCTTGCCCCAAGCTGTGCAACTGGGGTTGCCCATGCTTGTGGTGGTGTTGGATAACGGCACGACGGCGCTCACCGGCGGGCAGCCCCATCCGGGAAGCCCTGCGGATGAGCGGGGCCAACCGCGCCCAAGCTCTGACCTTGTGGCGGTGATCCGAGGCTACGGCGTGGAGCCGCGCCTCTGCGCGCCAGAAGACGTCCCTGCGATGGAGGCCGCCTTCGATGAGGCTTTGGGGGCCGATACCTTGCGCGTGATCGTCGTTCGCGGGCCTTGCCCCAAGTATACAAGAGGATGAAATGAGCCTTCGTTTCTTACACGCGGCAGATATTCACCTTGGCTACGAGCAATACGGCTGCGATGAGCGTTACAATGACTTTGGGCGGGCCTTCGAGTGCCTGGTTGATGATGCCCTAGCGCGCCAGGTGGACCTGCTGTTATTGGCAGGCGACCTGTTTCATAAGCACGCCCTCGACCCTCAAACCCTGTTACAGGCCACATATCATCTGCAGCGCCTGCAAGAGGCCAAGGTGCCCGTCGTCGCCATCGAGGGGAATCACGAACGGCCCCGCTACCAGGAGGGACTTTCCTGGCTAGATTACCTTGCTGAGTGTGGCCTGCTCGTGCTTCTGAACCCGCGCTACGAGAGCGGCCAGATTGTCCTCCAGCCTTGGGACGGAAAGATCGGAGCTTACTTTGACCTTGCCGGCAGCGTGCGTGTCATCGGGGTCAAGTATTATGGGGCCATAACCCCGCGCATGGTTCAGGATCTCACCGCAGCCCTGGGGCATCTGCCCGGCCCACGCCCGGCCTATACCATCCTCATGCTCCACGCTGGCTTGCAGGGCATCTTGGATAACTACTCCGCCACCTTGACCCGCGCCGAGCTGGAGCCCCTCCGCGCCTATGCCGATTACCTGGCCTTGGGGCATATCCACAAGCCCTTCATCCAGGACGAGTGGATCTATAATCCCGGCTCACTGGAGACCAATAGCGTGGCCGAGGTCGAATGGGAGGATCGCGGCTACTTTTTGGTGGAGCTCGACCCTTCTCGCCAGCCGGCACATGCCGTGACCAAGATTCGCGGCAAGCGGCGGGCCTTTGAGCGGTTGCGCTTTTCCGTTGGCGAGTATGACTCTCCCGAAGCCCTGCAACGGGCCTTGACAGCCTATATCCGTCGTGAGGTTACGCCCGACAAGGTGGCTCAGCATCCTGTAGTCGAGCTTGAGCTCAAGGGCACGTTGAACTTTGACCATGCCGACCTGGATACAGCGCGCATCGAGCAGATGGTCAAAGAAGCCTACGAGCCGATTGCCTGCCTGCTCAGGGATACCACCTCCGCAAGCGAGTTCGACATCTCGACGGACGCGACTCTATCCCGCGCCGAGCTGGAGAAAATCGTGCTTCGCGAGCTGGTGGAGCGCGACGTGCGCCACCGCGCCCAGAGCGAGCATTGGGCCAATATGGTGCTCAGCCTCAAGCGTTTAGCCCTCGGCGATAGCCCGCCGGAGGAGATCGTGAGCGAGCTCCGCCGCTTTGGGGATGTTGCGGAAGAGAGCCAGCCATGTTGATCACTCATCTTGAGCTGGAGAACTTTAAGAGCTATTCCAACGAGCGCATTGACTTCCTGCCGGGCACCAACGCCATCATCGGAGCCAACGGCGCGGGCAAGAGCACCATCCTGGAGGCGATCGGCTTTGCCCTTTTTGACCATCTTGAGCAGGGCATGAAGCTGGCCAGCCTCTTGCGCGAGGGGGAACAAGCGGGCCGGGTTGTGGTGGGCCTCGTCTCTTCCCATGATGAGCGGGAGTACGAGGTGGAACGCTGCTTCAGCGCCAAGACCACCTCGCGCTACCGCATCTATGACCGGGAAACGGGTCAGTGCATCGTTGAGGGGGCCGAGGACGGACGTGCCTGGCTTCATCAGCATTTGCGCGTCGAGCCGCTCGCCCAATTGAACACCCTGTTCGAGAACACCATCGGCGTGCCGCAGGGGACTTTCACTGCACCGTTTCTTCAAACCGCAAGCGCCCGCAAGGCTATCTTTGATCCCCTTCTTCAGGTGGAGGAGTACAAGAAGGCCAGCGACAAGCTCCTTGAGACCTCAGGGTGGCTTAAGGAAGAAGCGGGCAAGCTCCAGGAGGAGATCGCCGGTATGCAGGGGCAGTTGCTCGCCCTGCCCGATCAGCGCGAGGAACTACAGACCCTGACCCAGGCGATAGCCGGGCTGGAGCAGCGCGCCGTAGCTTTGCAGACGGAGGTCGAGGGTGCCACTCAGAAATTGTTCGCCCTCGACCAGGCCGAGGCGCGGGTGCGCGATCTGGCCGGCCGCGTGCAGCAGGCGCAGGTGTCGCTCACGGCATACGAATCCCTGTTCCAAAGCGAGCGCCTCCAGCTCAAGGAAGCCGAGGCAGCTCAGGACCAGGTGGCGGCCGCGCGCGCTGGGCATGAGGCCTATCTGTCCGCCGAGGAGCGCCTGGCTAACCTGGAGCAGCAGCGCCAGGAGCGCGATCAATTGCGCCAGGAGCGCGCTCGGCTGGAAACCAACCTGGCGAGCATCGAGGCGCAACTTGAAGTCCTGACAAAGGAGTTAACGGAGATCGCCGCCTCAGCTGAGCGGATGCAGGCCCTTGAGCCATCGGTGAAGAGGCAAGAGGAGGTAGAGAAGGCCCTGCGCCAAGCGGAGGCTGAGGCGCTGCGCTTGGAGGCCGCTCAACGGCGCGAAGCTGAGGCCACCGAGGAGGTGCGCAAGGCCGAGGCTGTGGTAGAGCGACGCGCGACCGGGCTTGGGCAGGCCAGGGCACTGGAACAGAGTCTGGCCCAGATGCGCCAAGAGAGCGATGCGCTGGGTTTACGGCAACAAGAGGCCCAAGGGGAAAAAGCTGCCACCTCGGCAGAGGGGGAGCGCCTGCGCAAGCAATCGGCCGCCCTGGCCGACTCTGCCACCGCTCGCTGCCCCGTCTGTGAGGCAGAGCTTACTCCCGCCCACCGCGAGGAGCTATTGTCCCGCAATGAGCAGCACATTGGGGAACTCACCGCCTCCCTCGGCAGCCTGGACAAGCGCTTACGCGATTACGCTGGGCAGATCAAGGCTCTCACCTCGGAGCTGGATTCTGGTCAGAAACGCCTGACGAACTTGCCTTCGGAAGACGACCTGCGCGAGGCCCAAGAGTACCTCGCCGAGCGCCAAAGCCGTTGGGAGGAGGCAAAAGCTGGCGTGGCTATGCTAGAGGGCGCGCCCGCGAGGGCCGAGGAACAGCGCCAGGCCCTTGCACAGCTTGGCGACCCGCGCCAGGAGTACCAACGCCATGAGGATCGGGCGCGACTGGGGCCAGCCAAAGCCGAGGAGCAGCGCCAGGCCGCGGCCCATCAACAAGAGGTCAAGGCCGAGATGGCCGGCCTGGAGACGGAACTGGCGGCCTTTGCTACCCTGGATCAGGATTTGCACGCGACGCAGCGCCTGCGCGATGAGCATCGTGAGGCCCACGATACCTATATGGCTCACCTCAAACAGGCCCAACAGGTGGAGGCCCGTCGCAGCAAGGTCGAGCAGTTGGCAGCAGAATTGGCAACCCTGGAAGAGAGCCTGGCTGAGCTGACGACGCAGCATCAGCAGGCATTGGCCGAGTACGATGCGCCGCGCCATCTGAAAGTGAAGGAGCAGTTGAGCTCCTGGCAGCAGGAGCTGGCCGCGTGCAAAGCGGAAGCGAGGGAGAAATCCGCCCGCTTGGAGTCGGTGCGCCAGAACCTTGAGCGCCTGGTTGCGCTCGAAAGCGATCTGGCTCAGAAGCAAGCGGCCCTAGAAGAGTTGAATCGCCTGGGCAGTCTGGTTACCAACGTGCGTAATCTGCTCAAGCAGGCCGGTCCCTATGTCACTCAACGCCTGGTGCAGCAGGTATCGCGCGAGGCCTCGGCCTTCTATGGCGACGTCATCGGCGACCACAGCGGTCGCCTGCAATGGTCGGAGGATTACGAGCTATCGCTCGATATGAAGGGACACAAGCGCACCTTTCGCCAGCTCTCGGGCGGCGAGCAGATGAGCGCCGCGTTGGCTTTGCGCCTGGCGCTCCTGCGCGAGGCATCGGCCATTGATGTAGCTTTCTTCGATGAGCCTACGGCTCACCTCGACCCCGAGCGCCGCGAGGGCCTGGCGGAAAGGATCACTCAGGTCAAGGGCTTTTCACAGCTTTTCGTCATCAGCCATGACGACACCTTCGAGCGTGCCGCGCAGAATTATATCCGCATCGTCAAGGACGAGCGGGGCAGCCATCAGGAGAGAGGGCATTGAAAAAGTAGGGGCGAAGCATTTGCCTGACGAAATGAGCATAAAATAGCGCAACCCGCTGCAAATGCTTCGCCCCTCTCTCAGGAGAGAGTCTAGCGATGTTGAGCAAAGCGCATGTGATCGCTGCGCTGGAAGCCAAGCGAGAGGGCTTTGACGGCTTTGATCTGCGCACGGGCGAGGAGCTGCAGCGCTACGAGGAGGCGCTCGATTGGCTGGCTGACCAGGACGTGGCGGACTTGCTCCAAGAGCTGGAGCCGCTGAAACGTCCCGGCGCGCGCCCAACGGCCGAGCGCACTGCCGGCCAGCCGATCGTGCGCCCCTTCGGCCAGCGCTTCGCCAACCATCAAGAGGCGCGCGCCTGGGCGATGGGCGTGCTACAGGGCGTGACTACGCTGGCCGTGGATGGCTCGCAGATCACCCCCAGCCGCGACTTTACTGTCCCTGTAGGGGCTGTACAGGTGGGCTGGTTCGAGAACCCTCATGACCAGGGGAAAGATTACGTCAAAGACATCCGCTTTGAGGTCCTGCCGCCGGACGATCTGGCCGGCGAGATGGATGAGGTGGGCGGATACCCCGATCTCAAGGTGAACCTTCGCCGCTTTCAGCTCGAGTGCGAGGTGCTGGTCGAGCACATGAGGCGCGATGCCGGCCGCGCGCCGGCGCCGGTATGCTTCTTCGACGGCTCGCTGGTCATCTCCTTTGCGGCACAGATGCGCCCCGAGCTGCAACGTGCCTACCTGCACGCCGTGCGCTCCTTGCTTGATACCTCCGAGGAGACGCGAGTCCCTCTGGTGGGTTATGTGGATACCTCCTATGCCAGCGACCTGGTGACCATGCTGGGCTGCCTCACCAGGGATGCCAGGCCAACCAACCTCGCGGATGGCCTGCTCTTGCGCCGCAGGATGGCCTGGGGCGACCGCACCGAGGCTTTCGTCTGCGCTCGCGATGACAGGCTCTTTGAGCGGGCCAATCAGGAGTTGGACTATTACCAGCGGGTGCACCTGGTATACCTCAAGACCACGGCGGAAAACGCCCCCGTCAGGCTGGACCTGCCCGCATGGCTTCTGGAGGCGGAGGAGTTGGAGCGGGTCCTGGACATCGTGCGCGCGGAGTGCGTAGTGGGCACGGGCTACCCTTATGCCGTGGAGACGGTGGACGCCCTGGCCGTCATCACCGTCGCCGACCAGGAGCGCTTTTACCGCGCCTTCCAGGAATTTATGGAGACCCTCAACGTCAAACTGCGCTACTCGCGCAAGGCATATAGCAAACGGACGCGGCGGTAGTAATCAGTTGTCAGTGATCGGTGCGACCGATTGCCGACCGCTGAAAACGAAGGTGTTAGAGTAAGGGCGAAGAATTCGCCTGCCGAAATGAGCATAAGAGGCCACAACCTAGGGCGAATTCTTCGCCCCTACACAGCGGTGACAAAACTGGAGTAAACATGTTCATCGGCAAGATCGTCAGCTCGAGCTCACATGTTGATTACGTGTGTCAGGTCTATGGCCCGGGAGAGGCCGAGCGCGTCCCCGAGCCACAGGACTATGGTTTCGGCACCCTCGTGGCGGTCGAGCGCGCGGATGGGGGCTATCTGGTGGGGGCGATCTATAACACCACCCTAATGAACCCCGAATTCGGCAATCTCGGCCCGCGCCTCTCGCCCAGAGAGGAGCTGGCCGTCTTTTCGCCGGATTATCTGGCTGAGAAGGTTACGTTGGTTGCGGTAGTTGTCCTGGGCGCTGTGGAGCGAGGGGGCGCTGTGCATCAGGGAGTGCCGGCAGTGGCCGCCAGCACCGACGCGCGGGTGCGCCGGCTTGAGCAGCGAGAGATCGTCGCCTTCCATCAGACCGAGGGCGGGTTGCGCCTGGCCTATCTGCCCATGCTCGCCGCGATGACCCACCCGCTGGCCCCTCCGCTGATGGCCCAGCTCATCACCACCTTGAGCGAGCTTTTCCCCAACGAGGCGCAGCGCCTAGCGATCCTGGCCGGCAACCTGGCCTGGAAATCCCGCGTAGAGCCGGTGGGCTGAAAGAGGGAAACGCGAAATGGACGAAAGAAGCCCAATGCAAGAGAAACCGATTGGCACCACTAAAGGCCCCGGCGAGACGCCGCAGGAGTTCACCTTCGTCGCCCCCGATCCTGAGCAGCGAGTCAAGTTCGGCGAGTTCGTCTATTATGAGGCGGTAATAGGGGGACAGCAACGCCAAATCCTTGGCCGCGTGAGCGGACGCCTCCCATTACGCCTCTTCCCGGATACTTTCATGGCCGACCCAGCCATCCCACCCCAGTCCGTGGCCGACCTTTTGGGCTTTGAGCAAGGGGTGCACGAGCTTTTCGAGATCAAGGCGACGATCCTGGGTTACTTTGACCCGGCGATGGGCTTTGTCAACCCGCGTGTGCCCCCCCGCTCCGGCGCACCAATCTACATCGTCCCCGACGCGATGCTGGCCGAGGTGCTCTGCCGCTGCAAGCCGGAGGAGCTTGGCGCGGTGCACATTGGCTCCCTCCTCAGCCGCCCCAGCGCGAACGTGCCCATCGTCCTGGATGCGCGGGGCTTTACCAGCACGCACCTGGCGATCATCGCCTCCACCGGCGCGGGCAAGAGCTACCTCGCCGGAGTCATCCTAGAAGAGCTGATGCGCCCCTATAACCGCGCCGCAGTGCTGGTGATTGACCCCCACGCCGAGTATGACACCCTGACGGAGATGCAGGATCACGGCGCCTTCATCCAGGGCGGTTATCGCCCCGAGGTCAGGATTGTCCGCCCCAAGGACATCAAGGTGCGCGTCTCGTCGTTAGAGCTTGCCGACCTGCGCTACCTCCTGCCCAACCTCTCGGAAAAGATGCACTATGAGCTGGGGCGGGCCTACAACCGGGTGAGGAAGCAGTACGGGGATAAATGGACGCGGTCCCAGTTCAAAGTGGTCATCCGCGCCGGCGGAGAGGAGCAGGCGGTCACAGACCCCGATCTCGACTTGGAGCTGGACGAGGAGGACGCGACCGTGGGCGCGCTGATGTGGCGGGTGAACTCAGTGCTGGGGTCGGCCATCTTCAGCGATGATACCGATTTGCCCCTGACCGATCTCTTGCGTCCGGGGCAATGCACCGTCTTGCAGCTCAACGAGGTTCCCGAGCGCGAGCAGCAGACCATCGTGGCCACCCTGTTGCGGCGCATCAACCAGGCGCGGAAAGACACCGTGCGCGGGCTGACCCGGCGGGATAGTGACAAGCACCTACCCTATCCCGCCTTTGTGCTCATCGAGGAGGCGCATAACTTTGCTCCGGCTAATGCCGAGATCGTCACCACGCAGATCCTCAAACTGATCCTTTCCGAGGGGCGCAAGTTCGGCGTGGCGGTGGGGCTGATCAGCCAGCGGCCCGGCAAGCTGGACCCCGACGTCCTCTCGCAGTGCATGACCCAGTGCATCATGCGTATCGTCAACCCCGTGGATCAGGCTCGCGTGGCCGAGAGTGTGGAATCGGTAGGGCGCGACCTCCTCACCGAGCTTCCCGCCCTCTCCAAAGGGCAGGTGATCGTGGCCGGGACCTCAGTGAACACCCCCGTCGTGGTACAGGTGCGTACCCGCCTGACCCGGCACGGCGCCGAGAACCCCGACGCGCCCAAGGAGTGGCTGAGCTACTTTAGCGAGGACGCCGAGCGCCAGCGTCGGCGCGACAATGCCCCCCCGGGCGATAGCCCGCGCCAGCGCGGGGCGGGGAGGATGTACCGGTAGTAGTTTGACTCTCATACATCCCCACGCTATAGTTATGGTAGTTCATGTAGCTTGCATGGGAGCCTATCGCATATGGGACAGGCGATGCAGTGGGCCAAGGAAGCAGAACAGAAAAAGGCGCTGGCCGAGCGCTTGTCCAGGCTGGGGCCGAACGAGCGAGCCGGGCTGGCGGATTTCGTGCGGCGTCTGCTCTTGCACTATGGCGATGCCTTACGGCGTGTGGTGCTTTTCGGCTCAAAAGCTCGCGGTGACGCCGATGGGGAATCTGATCTGGACTTGCTGATCGTTGTGCGTATGGTCAGTGGCGACTACCAACCATACCGGGATGAGATCGTTGACATCGCCTGGCAGATCGAGTCAACCTATGGTCTGGTCACCTCGTTGGTGATCAAAGATGAACGCGATTATGCTGCGATGCTTAGACATCAGCTCCTGCTTGCCCGTAACATCGAACGAGATGGCATCGAACTATGGACGACACCACAAGGCGCTCTTACGTTGCAGCTCGCCTAGCCAGAGCTCACGACGATTTGTTGACCGCTCGCGATGATTTGCAGCATGAGCATTGGCGAGGCGCAGTCAACCGGGCTTACTACGCGGTCTTCCACGGGGCTTCTGCGGCTTTGCTCTGGCTTGACATCGAACGCGCCCGACATTCGGGCACGCAGGCGGCGTTCAACGAATATCTGGTCAAGCCTGGGAGCATCGAAGCAGAGTTCGGCCAGATCTACAGCAGGGCGCGCAAGCTGCGCGAAGAACAGGATTACGACTTGGAGGCCTCCCCGCTCACTGCACTGGAGGCAGAGCGTGCCGTTGCCGACGCCGAGCGCTTTCTGGCGCGTCTGGAAGGCCATCTCCGAAAGGTGGGAGCGATCGCGATAGTACCTTAGGAGGCTTATGCTCATCACCGCTCAAGTTCCCACGCGCATTGACCTCGCCGGGGGCACGCTGGACGTCTACCCCCTCTACCTCTTCGAGGGCGGCGGGCTGACGGTCAACGCGGCCATTGACATCCGCGCCTATGCCAGCGTGGCCACGCGCCAGGATCGGCGCATCATCATGCGCTCGGAAGACCTCCAGTTTGTAGAGGAGATACCCTGCCTGGAGGAGATGCGATTCGGCGGGCAACTGGAGCTGATCAAGCGCGCTCTCAGCTATTACCGCCCCCAGGTTGGCCTGGAGATCACCGTGCGTAGCGAGGCCCCTGCCGGTTCGGGATTGGGAGCTTCCTCGGCCTTGCTCATGGCCCTCTCCCATTGCCTTAGTGAGCTTGCCGGTCGAGGCTTGAGCCACGCCGAGATCATTGACCTTGGGGCCAATATCGAGGCCCAAGTGATCGGCATCCCCACAGGCAAACAGGATTATTTCCCCCCGATCTATGGCGGGGTGTGTGCCATGTGGTTCGACGTGGATGGCTGGCGCTTTGAGAGCCTATCCCAGGGCAATGCGCTCCTTGAGGGGCTGAACGAGCGCCTGATTGTCTCCTACACGGGCATTCCGCACTCTTCGGCCGTCACCAACTGGGCCATGCTCAAGCGCTACATCGAGCACGAGGGGGATACCGACGCGCGCATGAAGGAGATCAAGGCCATCGCTCTGGCCATGCGCGAGCGCTTGCGCGCGCTCGATTGGGCCGGGTTCGCGCGCCTCCTGGATGCCGAATGGAAGTTGCGTAAGGGCCTGGCCGAGGGCGTAACCAACCCCGAGATTGACGCCATTATTGCCGCCGCGGAGGCGGCCGGGGCGCTGGCGAGCAAGATTTGCGGCGCTGGGGGTGGCGGGTGCATGATCACCGCCGCCGAGCCGGAGAAAGTGCCCGCCGTGCGTGCGGCCCTGGCTGCCGCAGGCGCCCAAGTCCTACCCGCCTGCCTGGTGGCCGAGGGGATCGCCATGAAGCGTCAGTGAGGGTTTATTGACGTAACATAGCCTTTGGCATACAATATATCCCAGAATCTTATGGGAGAGATGGGATATGCCCACTGCCACGATCAAGTATCACAAGAAAGAATGGGCCGTGGAGAGCGGCATGACGGTGCGCGCGGCCATCGAGAAGGCTGGGCTGGACCCCTATGCCGTGCTCGCCCTGCGTGATAAGAGGCTGATCAACGATCAGACCATCATTGAGCCGGGGGACGAAATCCGCTTGGTGAACGTCATCTCTGGCGGTTAAACCCCTGCGGAGGCTTCATGAAGTGTACCAAATGCGGCGGTGTTGCGGTCATTGGGATGCCCCAACACCGCCTTAATCTCTGTGCCGAGCACTTTGCCGAGTGGGTGCCCAGCATGGTGCAGCGAACCATCGAGAAATACGCCATGTTCACCCCCGAAGAGCGCATCCTGGTGGCCGTGTCGGGCGGCAAGGACTCTTTGAGCCTGTGGGAGATCCTCGTTCAGCTCGGCTATCAGACGGAGGGGCTTTACATCAACCTTGGCATCACTCACGAGAACTATTCCGATAACTCTCAAAAACACGCGGAAGCCTTCGCTGCGAGCCACAACCTGCGCCTTCAGGTGGTCAACGTCCGCGAGACCTATGGCCAGTCCATCCCCGACCTGGCCCACGCCCGCAGGCGCGGCTCTCGCGCCTGCTCCGCCTGCGGCACGGTGAAGCGGCACATCATGAACCGCGTTGCCTATGAGGGGGGCTTTGCCGCCATCGCTACAGGGCATCAAGTGGATGACGAGGCCGCGACATTGATGCAAAACGTGCTCCGCTGGCAATCGGGCTACCTATTGCGCCAGGCCCCCGTGCTGCCGTCCACGCACCCCAAGCTGGCACGCAAGGTCAAGCCCCTCTGTCACCTCTACGAGCGCGAGACGGCGGCCTACGCCTTCGTGCGGGGGATAGACTTTATTGACCAGGAGTGCCCTTTCTCGGTCAACGCCAAGACGATCTTTTACAAGGGGATCCTCAATCAGTTGGAGCGACGCTCGCCGGGAACCAAGATGCAGTTCTATCTGAGCTTCCTAAGAGCCCGCGAGGAGGGCCTCTTCCGCGAGGAACAGCCCGAAGCTGAGCTTGCCACCTGCCGCCGCTGCGGCCAGCCCACGACGGCCGAGGATCTCTGCGCCTTTTGCCGCCTTTGGGAGGCTGCGTCATAGGTCGAGTCCTGCTGTTGGACTCTCACTACAGATCGTGAAGCCCTGAAATGCGAAATCGCTCGTTTCTCTTTACCGTCTTGACGGCTCTTTTCTGTGTCGCCCTCCTGGTAAGCAACATCATCGCCGGCAAGCTGTGGGCTGCGCCGGGGGGCCCGGTCTTGCCGGTGGCCGTTTGGTTGTTCCCTATTGTCTATATTCTCGGCGATGTGATTCCTGAGGTATATGGACTCAAGGCGGCGCGCCAGGTCATAGCCCTGGGTTTTTGCCTGAACGTGATGGCCGTGTTGTTCTTTTATCTCTGTCTCGCCTTGCCGGCCCCGGATTTCTGGAAGAATCAGCAGGCATTCGAGACGGTGCTCGGTTTCACCCCGCGCCTGCTCGTCGCCTCGTTTGTCGGCTACCTTGTTGGGACAAATGCGAATGCCTGGACATTGGTCCTGATTAAGAGGGGGACGGGCGGCAAGTGGCTATGGATGCGCACCATTGGGAGCACCATAGTCGGCGAGACGCTAGATAGTGCCCTTTTTATTACCATTGCTTTTTGGGGTACGGTGCCCGGTGGCACAATCCCCATCATGATCCTCTGGCAGGCGTCATTTAAGATCATCTATGAGGCTATCGCGACGCCTTTAACGTATGTTGTGGTCAACTGGGTAAGGCGAATAGAGGGGGCTCAATGAAAATCCTGGGCAAACCAGATGCCAAACCATCGCGTGAGCTGGACACATTCGAGAACATAGCCAAAGACATCACCGTCGTTCTACATTGCCAAGAGTTCACCTGCCGCTGCCCGGTGACCGGACAGCCAGATTGGGCGACGATTGATGTAGAGTACAGGCCCGACAAACGAATCGTAGAGAGCAAGAGCGTCAAACTGTACTTGGAGACCTACCGGGAGCAAGGGATATTCCACGAACATCTGGCGCAACAAATCCTTGACGACTTTGTGTGGGCGCTTGACCCCCTTGAGTGTCAAGTAACCGTGCACTTTAATGTGCGCGGCGGCATCGCGATTGATGCGACGACAAAGTATCGTCGCCCGTCAGTTTAGTGGTTCATGCGGTAAAAGGAATGACGAACGTGGGCACAAAGCATGAGGCGACATTCGACCAGGAGCTTCCTCCCAACCATCGTAGCGGTTTCATCGCCCTGATCGGCAAGCCCAACGTGGGCAAATCCACCTTGCTCAACGCCTGGCTGGGGGAGCGGGTCGCCGCCGTCTCGGCCAAGCCACAGACCACACGCACTCGCTTGCTGGGCATCCTCACCCGGCCGGACGCGCAGGCGATCTTTGTAGATACCCCGGGGATTCATCTGCCGCGCACCAGGCTGGGCGAGCATATGGTCAAGGTCGCCCAAGAGGCG
>Ga0172364_10001886_pt1 | contig 16440 bp, 15 predicted proteins | sample LakKivSesite10cm_FD_114545 | JGI IMG/M metagenome (GOLD analysis project Ga0172364, IMG submission 114545) | Sediment microbial communities from Lake Kivu, Rwanda - Sediment site 10cm | ecosystem: Environmental > Aquatic > Freshwater > Lake > Sediment | place: Rwanda: Western Province, Lake... | reverse complement strand
CGTCTACGACGTGCCGGAGGAGATTGACCAGGAAATCGCCCGCCTCAAGTTGCACGCGATGGGCGTCGCAATTGACGTGCTGACGCCCGAACAGGAAAAGTACCTGTCGTCGTGGGAAGAAGGAACGTAGGGAAAGTCAAAAACCCAAATTCCAAATCCCAGGCCATCGTGCTGCATCCCATCGGCCGCGTGGAACGGGATGAGGGGGATCGGGGGCTGGCAGACGACGAACTGCGCGCCCGTCCGGCCCGCATCGTGCTCGACCCATCACTGACCGACGGCCTCCTGGGCCTGGAACCCGGCAGCGACGTCCTCGTCCTCTTCTACTTCCACCGGTCCGCCGGCTACGACCTGCAACTCCATCCCCGGGGCGACCCCAGCCAGCCGCTGCGGGGCGTGTTCGCCACCCGCAGCCAATACCGGCCCAATCCCGTCGGCCTGACCGTCGTGCGCGTCCAGCGCGTCGAAGGCAACGTCTTGGAGGTCGTCGGGTTGGACGCGCTGGACGGCTCGCCCGTGCTGGACGTCAAACCGCACGCTTCGTACTTCGACGCGCCGTATCTTGAGTAGATCGCACACCGCATCCGGCAGGCTGTGGGCCGTGCCTGTATGATTATGTCCAGCGCGTAACCCTTGGAGGTCACCATGTGGTATGGATTGCGCATGTCCTCGCAGGCCGATCCCGATTTTACCGCTACGGTTTGGGATCTGCTACGGTCCGTCTCCCGCAGCCTGATCACCGTCACAGCGCTCGCTTACGCCGTGTGGCATCTGGGGGCCACCGTGCACGAGCCAGTGCGGCTCGGCCTGCGCGTCTGGTTCATTACGCCGGTCGCTGTGGCGACGATCGCGCTGGCGTTGTACTTTCTCCCGAAGCGCCTGCTGGCCGCTCAAGTCATCTGGCTAACCGGTATCGCGTCCATCATCGGGCTTGCGCTGTACCTTTTCAAACGCCCGGAGATCGTTTTCCTCTCCCCGCTGCTGCCGCTGCTGGCCGCGATCACAGTGGGCTGGCCGGGTGGCCTGGTTGCAGAGGGGCTGGTAGCTGTGCTGGTCGCGTGGCTTTCGCTCAGGCCGCACTGGTTCCCCTTCTCGGCTCCCTACGCCTTGGCGACCGTCGCTGTCGGCGCATTTCTGGGTGCGCTCGGTTGGGCCGGCACCCAGCCGCTACTCGGCTTGGCGCTCTGGGCATCGCACTACCTCGAGCAAGCCGCTGAAAAACTGCGCGAGGCGCGCGAGCAGCAGGCAGAGTTGAAGCAGATTCAGGAGGACCTGATCCTGGCCAATCGTGAGCTGGCCCGCCTTTCAGCGGGGCTGAAAGCCGCGCACCAGGCAGCCGAGGAAGCGCGCTAGGCGAAGGAACAGTTCGTCGCCAACGTCAGTCATGAACTGCGCACGCCGCTCAACATGATCATCGGCTTTAGCGACATGATCATGCAGGCTCCGCGAATATACGGCGATGGCCTCCCGCCGGCATTGCTGGCCGACGTTGCCGCGATCCGCCGCAACAGCCAGCACTTGGTCAAACTGGTAGACGACGTGCTCGACCTCAGTCAGATCGAAGCCGGCCGTATGGCGCTGAGCAAGGAATGGACAACCATTCGTGAGATCATGAACGAGGCGGTGCTGGCGGTGCGCTCTTTCTTTGAGTCCAAAGGACTTGCGCTCGACGCCGAGACTGCGCTTGACATGCCGCCCATCTTTTGCGACATCACGCGCATCCGGCAGGTGCTGCTCAACCTGCTCAGCAACGCCGGGCGTTTCACCGAGCGCGGGGGCGTGCGCGTGCGGGCGTGGAGCGCCGATGACGAGGTGCTGGTCAGCGTCAGCGATACCGGTCCGGGCATCGCACCCAAAGACCAGGCCAAGATATTCGAGCCATTCTCACAGCTTGATGGCTCCATCCGGCGCCGCCACGGCGGCAGTGGGCTGGGCCTTTCGATCAGCCGACAGTTTGTCGAGATGCACGGAGGCAGGATATGGCTGGAAAGCCAGGAGGGAGTGGGCACGACCATCACGTTCAGCCTGCCGACACGGTTCGCCCCGCCTACACGGCTCGATACCGAAGATGCCCGGCGGTGGTTCAGCCCCTACAGCGAGTATGGGTATCGGTTGCGCACCCGGCCCTCAAAGGCCCCTCTGCCCGGCGCGGGGCCGCGCTTTGTCCTCCTGGAAAAGGAGCCTGCGATGGAACGCCTGCTCCGGCGCTATTTGGGCGAGGTCGAGATCACGGTCGTGCGGGACAACAGCAAGGTACTGGAGGAACTGAACCGCTCCCCGGCCAAGGCACTGGTCGTCAATGGCCTCCCTTCGCAGGAGTTCACAAGCACCTTGGGAGGTCTGGCCGACCTGCCGTTCGGAGTACCCACCATCGCGTGCTGGGTGCCGGGGGAGGAAGAGGCGGTTCGTCGGCTGGGAGTGACGCGCTATCTGGTGAAACCCATCTCGCGCGAGACGCTGCTGGGGGCAGTGGAAGCCCTGGGCGAGCACGTGCGCACCGTGTTGTTGGTGGACGATGAACCTGACGTGTTGCACCTCTTTGGGCGCATGCTCTCCAACGCTGAACGGGACTACCACGTCCTGCGTGCCAGAAACGGCCGCCAGGCACTGAACCTGCTGCGCGAACGCCGGCCCGACGTCATGCTCCTCGACCTGATTATGCCGGGGATGGACGGCACGCAGGTGTTGGAGGAAAAGAACCACGACCCCGCCATACGGGACATTCCGACCGTGGTGATCACGTCCCGCGACCCGGCCGGCGAACCGATCCTCAGCAACATGCTGACCGTCACACGCGGCGGGGGGCTTTCGGGGCGTGACCTCCTGGCCTGCATCCAGGCGATCAGCGAGGCGCTGTCCCCGCCGGAGCGTACTGACGGTCGAGTGCAGCCAGAAATGCCTGCCGCGTGACTGGCTTCTCCAGGAATCCGCTCGCCCCGACCGCGTATGCCAATTCCTCCTGCGCCAGAATGGTGCAGACGATCACCGGGATGTGCCCCGTCCGTGGCGACTGTTTCAGTCGCGCCAACACCTTCCAGCCGTCCACCTGTGGCATCATCACATCGAGCACGATCAGGCACGGGGCCAGTTCCTCCGCCAGGCTCAGCGCCTGCTCCGGGTCACGCGTGGTGACCAGGCGATAGCGGGTGCCCGAGGCGTAGCGCTGCAGCAGTTCGAGTGCATCCTCGTTGTCATCAATCACCAACACCGGCAAGCCCCCGAGCGCAGGCATCCGGACGATCGCCCGAAACGGCTCGCCGTCCGGCGCTAACTCGATCTCCCCCCCACAGGTGTTGATCAGTGTGCGCGCCATCGCCAAACTGGCTGTGTCATCGCTCCGTGCCGGCACTACTTTCGCTCTGGCCGTGCCCGGCTCGACTTCCACGCGCACTTGCACCTGCGCGCTGAGAGACCAGGCTGAAACGACCACGGCGCCTCCCTTTGCCCGCTGCATCGCCACACTCAGCAGGTTGAGCAGCGCCTGGGTCACCGCGACTTGATACGCTGGCACAGGAGGCAAGGTCCCATGCACCGCCACCCGCAGTTCAACCGAATGCTGGGCCGCCAGCAACTGCATCAACTCCCGCACTTCGCCCAGTATCTGATCCAGGTCAGCCGGGACCTCCGGCGGGGCGGCCTGCAGCCACGCCAGTTCCGCGCTCAGCGCCTGGGCCTGTGCTTTGCCCTCCGGCGTGCTCGCTGTCTGAGAGAGCATGGCATCGAGATCGAACTTCTCCCAGAGGTGCAGCGCCAGCACCTCCAGCGCCGCCTGTTGCTCGCGTCGCACGTGCCGCGTGCACACGCCCAACTGACGTGCCACTTCCTCCTGGGGGAAACGCTGCACATAGCGATAGAAGAGGGCGTCGTACAGGCGCCAGGCGCGCGATTGCTCCGGCTCCTCAGAACTCGGCTCCAGTGCCTCAATCCCCTCGACCAGGATCGCATGCAGACGCGCAGGAGTGTCGAAGCGGTTGGCCAAGCCGAAGAGCGCAGCCAACGGGCTGCGGCGCAGGTAATCGGGGTCGTGCAGATGGTTCAGATCGTTGCGCAGATGGCGGATGAACGCTTCTCTCGTCAGCATGTCCGAATCGTAGCCGAATTATGTCCGCTCAATAGCCGAAAGACGCCCCATTTCCGGCCACTTTATGCTACAATAGAGATGACCGCCGCGGCCGCCATTCGCTCGCCCACCCTCACGGCGTGATCGCCGCATCGTCTGATCGAACGTCCGGCGCGGCAGCGGTGAGCCCAACGGTGTTCCACCCTCCTTTTCCATCGGAGCATCGGACGAAAGGAGGTGATGTGCGTTTATCTCGAACTGGTCAGGTTGTGGCACAGGCCCTTGCCTTTGGCCGGCTTGTGAGAAGCTCCCGACAAGGGCCTGTACACCCGTGTGGAAAAGCAGTCCACACATCTATAGTTTACCAAACTATGTGCTTGTAGTCAAGGAGGAAACCGCATGAACCGCAATCACTTGAGTCGGCGCGATTTCTTGCGCATGGGCATGCTGGGCACAGCAGGGATGGCGCTCGCGGCGTGTGCCCCGCAAGTCGTCGAAAAGACCATTGAGGTCACCCGTGAAGTCGAGGTTGAGGTCGAGAAGGAGGTTGTGGTCGAGCAGACCGTCCAAGTGCCAGTCGAGGCTGGCCGTGAGGATATGGTCTTCTGGCCCGAGTGGGGCGGCCATGAAGCGGACGCGCTGCTCGTGCAGGTGCAAAAGTTCACCGAGGAGACGGGCATCATCGTCGGCTTTCTGCCCATCCGCGACCACGCACGCATGATTGCCTCGATGAGCGCTGGCAACCCACCTGACTTGCTGATGACCTGGGATGCCAACGCCGTGGGTAGCTGGGGCTTTGAGGGCGTGCTGCGCGACCTGGGACCGTACATCGAGGGCACCGGCTTCGATATGGACGCGCTGCACCCTATGGGCGTGAAAGCTGGCAACCTCATGGGCATCCGCCAGATTGGGCTGCCCCTCACCAACTATATCACCAGCGGCTTCTGGTGGAATAAGGACGCCTTTCAGGCCGCCGGACTGGATCCCGAGAAGCCGCCCGAGACCTGGGAGGAGACCTGGGAGACGGCCGAAAAGATTACCGTCCTCGAGGACGGCGCCATCATGAAGTGGGGCTACGGCATACTGTCCGGCCAGGATAGGCACCCCGCCACCATGTGCTACTGCTTTGGCGGCTCGATCTACAGCGATGACCTGCGCCAGGTCACGCCGGACGACGAGGCCAACATCGAAGCGCTGACCTGGATGCGGCAGTTCTACGAGAAGTACGGAGCTGACGAGATCCGCCGCTGGCAGGAGAGCGTGAACATGGGCGCCGACGCCCCGACCAACCCGTTCTACACCGGCGACCTCAGCATGGTGGTCAACGGTGAGTGGATCCCCTCCTTCGTCGAGCGGCTGCAGGGGGACATGGAAGTTAACGTAGGCGTGACCTATATGCCCTATCCCGCGTCCAAGCCCGCGGTGAAGGGTACCATGACGGCCAACTCCAACCCCCTCGTCATCCCCACCGATGCCAAGAACCCAGACGCGGCGTTCAAGTTCATCGAATTCATTTCCCGCCCGGAGAACAGCGGCGAGATGTGCACCACTGTCGGCAACGCCTCGCCGGTCAAGGAGGGAATCCCCATCCAGCTTGCCGGCGTTACCAGCCCCCTCTACAGGTGGCTGCTGGAGGTGGCGTGGACCGAGGGCAACGTCAAGTCAATGACACTCAACACACCGGTCGGCGCGCGCTACATGGACGCTTTCCGCCTCGCCCGCGAGGAGGTGCTCGAGGACGGGCGCGACCCGCTCGAAGCGATGGAGGCCGTGAAGGACGAGATCCAGCCTCTGCTTGACAAGGCCCTGGATGACCTGGGGATCTAGACAACGCTATCGGCTTTCCCGGAAGCTCGCCAACACCGCCCGACATAGGGACGAACCGGGGAGCTTCCGGGAAGCTAGCTAGAGAGGTGCTATGAGTATGAAGCTGGCGAGCGTGTGGCGGTCCAAGAAGGTGCGCCGGGACACGGCGGTGGCCTTGCTGTTCATCCTCCCGTGGATCCTTGGCTTCCTGGCCTTTACCCTGTATCCGATGGCGGCCTCGTTCTACTACAGCTTTACCGACAAGTCGATCAAGTCGATGGAGTGGGTCGGGCTGGAGAACTATGTCAAGCTGTTCAGCAACGATCGCCGCTATTTCAAGTCGCTATCCAACACCGTGTACATGGTGGCCATCGGCGTCCCTGCGACGATCATCTTCTCCTTCCTGGTCGCGCTGCTCCTGAACGCCGAAGTCAAGGGCATGTCTGCGTACCGAACGATCTACTACCTGCCCACCGTCGTGCCGCCCGTGGCGGGGACATTGCTGTGGATGTGGCTGCTGAACCCCCAGCGTGGCGTGCTCAACGCCGCCATCGAGTCCTTTGGTGTGCGCTCCCCAGGTTGGTTCTCTGACCCCACGTGGTCGAAGCCAGCGCTGATCTTGATGGGGATCTGGGGCTCTGGCCAGAGCACCGTGCTCTACCTGGCCGGCCTACAGGGGATCCCCACCGAGCTCTACGAGGCCGCGCGGTTGGACGGGGCCAACTGGTTCCAGCGCACCTTGCGCATCACCATCCCTCTGATCTCGCCGGTCACGATGTTTGTCCTGATCACCGGCGTAATCGGAACGTTCCAGTTGTTCACCCAGGCGTTCCTAATCGGTGGGACGGGTGATTATGCCGTCGACGGCGCGCCACGACAGTCGCTGCTGTTCTATGCACTATATCTGTACCGGCAGGCCTTCGTATATCTCGACTTTGGGTATGCCTCGGCGATGGCCTGGATCCTGTTCATCATTATCTTGGGTGTGACCATCCTACTGATCCGGGGCTCGACGCACTGGGTTCACTACGAGGCGTGAAGATGGGGCCTATGTGCCGGCATACACCCGGACACACAGATCTGGAGTGAAACATGACGACAACGAGTACGGCCATACCCGCGGAACCATCGTTGGCCTGGCCGCATTTCTGGATGAAGACGGTGTCAAAGATCCTGAAGCACCTGGCGCTGAGCGGGCTGGGCATGCTGTTCCTCTTTCCCTTTGCCTGGCTGGTTCTAACCTCCTTCAAGACGCCGGGTGAGATCATGATGATGCCCCCACCACTCTTTCCTAAGGAGTGGCAATGGTCGAACTACATCCGGGTGGTCGAAGAGGTCGAGTTCTTCCGCTACATGGGCAACACATTGACGCTCTTTGCCGCCAAGGCCGTCGGCGCGGTGCTGTCGTGCTCGCTCGCGGCCTATGGCTTCTCGCGTCTGAACTGGCCCGGGCGTGACACAGTCTTCGTGCTGGTGCTGGCGACGATGATGTTGCCTTTCCAGGTGACCATGATCCCCCTGTACATCACGTGGACTCGCCTGGACCTCATAGGCACATACTACCCCTTGGTCGTGCCTAGCTGGCTGGGCTACGCTTTCTCTATCTTCCTGCTGCGCCAGTTCTTCCGCACGATTCCGACTGAGCTTTCGGAGGTGGCGCGCATCGACGGCTGCTCGGAGTTTCGTGTCTTCTGGCAGATCATCCTGCCGCTGGCCAAGCCAGCGCTGATCACGGTGGTGTTGTACGAGTTCGTGTGGACCTGGAGCGACTTTCTGGGACCGCTCCTGTACATCAATGATATGGAGCGCTGGACACTCTCGTTGGGGTTGCTGCAGTTCCGCTCGGACAAGGAAACCTTCTGGGAGCTGCTGATGGCGGCCTCCACACTGACGACGCTGCCCGCCGTGGTCCTCTATTTCTTCGGCCAGAAGACGTTTATCGAGGGCATCGCCACCACAGGCTTTAAATAGACCGCGACGTGCAGCGTCAATCCGCACGGATGTACTCATCCGCATCGTCCAGCTTCAGTCGAGACAAGTGAGGAAGAGATGTCAGATCAGGTCTATTTTGGCGCGGTGTATTTCCGCAAGACGAATCCGCCGCGAGCGGATTGGGAGCGTGACCATGGAGTCGCGGCGGAGGACGGTCATACACTCTTTCGCCATTGGGTCTCCTGAAGCGCGGTCGAGGTGGCTCCAGGGGAGTTCGATTGGGCTGACTATGACCGGATGCTGGAGTTGGCGGACCGCCATGGAATTCGCGTTGTGCTGGCGGAGATGCTGATAGATTTCCCCGAATGGTTGATCGCCCGTCACCCGGAGGCACGCATCGAGATGGCCAACGGCCATAAGCGCGAGAGCGAAATGCACGTAAGCAGTTTCACGGGGGGGCATGCGGTACTCTGTCTCAACCATATCGAGGTTCGGCAGGCAGCGGAGCGTTTTCTCAGCGCGCTGGCCCGTCGTTACCGCGAAAACCCAGCGCTGCTGGGCTATGACGTATGGAACGAGTGCACCGTGTATTCTGCCGACCGACTCTGCTTCTGCGATGCCTGCCAGGAGGAGTTCCGGACCTGGTTGAAGGCGATCTGATCATCGCGCACGGTGTCGCTCGGACGCACCGGGATGCCGTGGTCTGCTGCGGGGACGATTGGCAGGCTGCGGCGGAAGTGCAGGTATTCGGTTACACACACTCTCCTGCCAGCGGTACCCATCCGGTATTCGCCGGTGACCTCATTCGCGGCGCATCGCGGGGCAAGCCGTTCTGGCGGGCCGAAGCCGTAGGCAACTCCCAATGGTCAGGCCGACGATTGGGCTGCCCTCAGCCGGAAAAGGATGCCATGGCCGATCCAGACAACATCCGGCTCGATTGTCTTCTGAGCCTGGCTTGTGGTGCGCGGGCCTACCAGACTCCGCGCTGGCGGCCATTGCTCGATGGCCCGCTCTTCGGCGCCTTTGGCTGGTACGCTATGGACGGCAGTCGCACCGAGCGTTCAGCCGAGATCGTTGCCCTGGCGCGGTGGGCCAATCAGCGGGATGTACAAGCGCTGTGGAAGGCACGGCCTGTCCGTGGCGACGTTGCTTGCGTGCTCATCGCAGAATCGCAAGCCTTCTGCTATGCGATGTACGGCGATACGGAAGCCTATGCACGTTCGGTGTACGGTGCTCACCGCGCTTTTACCCATAGGAATGTGCAGTGCGACCTTGCCCAACCGGACCAAATCCACGATTACGCCATCGCGTATGTGCCGATGCCTGTGGCGATGGGTGATGCGACACTCAGCCACCTGCTGGCCTGGGCACACCAGGGTGGTCATCTCGTGCTCGAGGGTTGCGCCGCCTACTTTAATGACCTGGCTCACGCATTCCCACAGCAACCGAACCGAGGCCTGGCCGAGGCGGCTGGCTGTGTGGAGCGGAGTGTGTCGTTTGCGCTGGACCGACATGATGACCTCCACATCCGGACAGAAGTGGGCCATATGCCGTGCGGCATCTACTGGCAGAGCTACCAGGCGCGTGGCGGCAACGCCCTGGGCCATTACGATGACGGCAGCGTGGCCATCGTGCGCAAGGCTCATGGCGCCGGCTCGGTCACGCTTGGTGGCTCGATGCCCGCCTATGCCTACGAGCAGCGCCGGAGCGACATAGGGCTAAGCTGGTTTGGCGGACTGCTTCCTGGGACGGGCAGAGAACCGCACGTCGGCGGAGGCGGCCAGTTGATGCTGGCCCGATTGTGGACCTCGCCGGAGTCTTACTTCCTGTGGGCCATCAACCTGGACGGTAAGCCCTGCTCTGCCGAACTCACACTGGCCACGAATCATCAGAGTCTGGACCAAATGCGGGTACTGCGAGGCGAGCCGTCCGCCCTACGTCTTGCTGACGACCGGATGTACTCATCCGCATTGTCGGTCAGCGTCCCGCCAAGAGACGCGCTCATCGCAGCGTGGCCTGCCATCTAGCGTCCGCGGTGAGAGCGGCAAGACCCTAAAGGTCTGGGAGACCTTTAGGGTCTATCAGTGGAGCCTGCCATGAACTTTCGCGAGATGACCCTCAATGTCTTTGCCGGCCGGCCGGTGCCGCACGTCTTTTTCCAACCCCGTTTCGAACCCTGGTACGACTGGCAGAAACGCGCTGGCGCACTGCCCGACAAGTACCAGAAACTGGGCCTGCTGGGTACGTACGACGACCTGGGATGCTCGATGCGCTACATCCACTACTACACGCCGGTGCCGGACCCGGTCGTCCGCGAGTTCCTGCCGCCGGCCCGGGTGCGCGAGGAAGGCGACGCGCGTGAACAAACCATCATCTATGACACACCGCTGGGCGAACTCGTCGAACGACGCCGGTTCACGGTGGACGAGACGTGGCGCACGGTCGGCTTCCCGGTCAAGAACTGCGACGACCTGCACAAGTTGCGCTGGCTATACCAGCACACGCGCTACTCATTCTCCGCCGGGCGCTTTGAGCAGGGCAGCCATTTCGTCGGCGAGCGGGGTGAGCCACAGTTCTGGGTGCCAAAGAGCCCCTATCAGGCACTGGCCCTGAACTGGATGACGCTGGAGGACCTGATCTACGCGCTGGCCGATTGCCCCGCACAAGTCGAGGACACCTTTCGTGCCATTGACGACTCGTACGACCTGCTCTACGAGCAACTGACCTCCGCCAGCGGCGTGCGGATCGTCAATTTCGGCGAGAACATCCACGACCAACTGCTCTCTCCGCGCTATTTCGAGCGCTACCTGCTCCCGTTCTGGGAAAAGCGCGCCGGTCAATTGAAGCAGGCCGGCATCTTTAGCCACGTGCACATTGACGGCTTTATGCGCTCCATCCTGCGCTACTTTGCCGACCTGCCTTTCGACGGCATCGAGGCGCTGACGCCGACCCCGCAGGGTGACGTGGAGATTGAGGAGATCAAGGCGCACATCGGCGACAAGGTGTTGCTGGACGGCATCCCGGCCGTGCTGTTCCTGCCCTGGTACCCACGCGAGAGGCTCTCGGAGATGGTCGAACGTATCGTCGCACTCTTCCATCCGCGGCTGGTGCTGGGCGTGTCCGACGAAGTGCCTCAGGGCGCGCCGGCCGACGAGGCGATCGAGCGCATCCGCATGATCTCAGATTGGTGCCGGAACCACGCCACAACCGCTTCGCATCAGGGATAAACCATGTTCAAGAACCTCAGCCCTGGAGCGATCGGTATTCGGGGCCTCTCGCTCGCCCGGTCGCTCGATCTGGCGCGTAGGACCGGCTTCGCCGGTGTTGACCTGAATATCGGCGAGGCGGCCGAACTCGCGGACCGCGATGGCGTTGGCGTTGTGCGCCAACTATTCGAGGACGCCGGCGTGCGCCAAGGCTCGTGGGGCCTGCCCGTGGCCTGGCACGACGACGAGCGCTGGCAGGAGGACCTGCAGCACCTGCCGCGGCTGGCGACGCTGGCCCGGCAACTCGGCTGCACCCGCACCGCCACCTGGTGCCCTCCCGCCTCTGACGTGCGTCCTTTCGAGGAGAACTTTGCCTGGCACGTTGCCCACTTCCGCCCCATCGCGCAAGTCCTGGCCGATCACGGCTGTCGCTTGGGCATTGAGTTCATCGGACCCAAGACGCTGCGGCGTGGGCGCAAGTACGAGTTCATTTACACGCTCGACGGGATGATGGAACTGGCCGGAGCGATTGATACCGGAAACGTCGGCCTGCTACTGGACGCCTGGCATCTCTACACCTCTGGCGCAAGCCTCGACGCGCTGGACGCGATCACGGCTCAGGACATTGTCGTCGTGCACATCAACGATGCACCCGCCGGTATTCCACTGGATGAGCAAATTGACAATGTGCGCCGCCTGCCGATGGAGACCGGTGTGATTGACCTGGTCGGCTTTATGAACAAACTGGCTGCGCTGGGCTACGATGGGCCGGTCACGCCGGAGCCGTTCAGCGCGCCTCTGAACGACATCGCCGCGCACGACCCGCTCCAGGCCGCCCAGATCACCGCCGAAGCGATGAAGCGCTTGTGGCAGGCGGCGGGGCTTTAGGCCATCGGGTGTACTCACCTTCTTTACTGCAGCGAAAGGAGAACTCGACGATGACACCGCGAGTCGGTTTGATCGGATGCGGCGGCATCAATGGCCGGCCACAACCAGCTCTTCTTTCCCTCTGTCCTGCAGGCCAAGCAGATGATCTTGATGGGTGACCTGGGCAAGATCAACGTGATTCACTCGATTGACGCGGGTGCGCGCCGCTCACGGCTGAGCCTCGACAAGTCCACCTGGGGCCGGCCTGACGCACAGCGTGCCACCTGGCGCTCCGACCCGGCTCAGATGGGGGGCGGCGAGCTGATTGACACGGGCTATCACGCTGCCTATCGCCTGCTCTTCCTGGCCGGACAGCAGCCGGTCGAAGTCGTGGCTATGTTCGGCACGTACCGCATCTCGATGGAACGGGAGGACACTGGCCTGCTCTCGGTCAAGTTCGCAGGCGGCGCGATGGGCTCGCTCTTCACCTCGTGGGGCGTCCGGGCCATGGGTGCGCGCCCGATCCTGTTCAGTGTCGAAGGGGAAGCCGGTCAACTGTGGGGCGAGGGCGATCGCCTCTACTATCAGCCGGTCGGGTTCCAGACCCCGGCGACGATCGAATACCCCGGCTGGGACTACGACCGCACCTTCGTCGCCCAGATCAGCCACTTTGTGGACGCCATTGAGGGACGGTTCGAGCCGCTCCACTCGGTCGCTGAGGCGACGGAGACGCTGCGCCTGATTCTGGCGGCCTACCGCTCAGCCACGGAAGGCATCATCGTGCGCCTCTAGAGACTGACCTGGATGCCTTGCTGCTTCAGCGCGCCCATCACGGCCCCTGCGCCATCACGGCTCCTGTGCCATCACGGCTCCTGCCGGACAATAGTCCGGCAGGCATTGCTGCGCCAGTGCGCAGACCTGTTTCACGAGGACCTGCAACTGCCCGCTCATAGGCCGCCCCCGAGACGGGGGCTGGGAGCGTCTTGCTGTCCCCGATCACTATGCTGGGAGGTTATCATACAGGACAAGTCCTTCCCTCCCTTCCCTCCCTTCCCTCCCTTCCCTCCCTTCCCTCCCTTCCTTCCCCTCTGGCTTCGCTCACGGCGCGTAGCGGAACGGATGGCGCGCGGATGCCTTTTCATGGACCAGTTCTTCCACCGTCGGCCGCCCCTCCAATGCCTTGCGGATGGCCTGGCGCATGGCCTTGTAATTGTTGAGCTCCACCCGCTTGGCGATGGAGGCGGCAGGGTGCACGAAGACGTTGGCGATGAGCACCACGTCGTCCAGGATCGCCTCGGGCAGGAAGCCGTCCTCGACACTCAGCCGGATGGCCGCCTTGACCCCGGCGGCGGCGTCCTCGTAGAGCAGGCGGCGCTGTTTGGCGGTGCGGACGGTTACCGTTGGCACCAGCAGCGTGCGTGGCCGCTCGTTGACGATGCGCAACCCCCGTGCCTCCCCCCAGCCGGCCAGTGAGCGCTCAATGGCCCGCCCCACCGGGCCATTCTTCAGCCCCAGCAACAGGTCCACGTGCGCCAGCTCCTGGAACGGTGGGCCGGCAAACCCCTCGCCCACCTTCAGCGCAAAGCCGGAGATCGTGCGCGGCGTCTGGTGTATGGCAAAGACCTCCGTCTCCACCTGCCGCTCTCCCAGGTCGTACGTGACCGGCGCCTTCCTGATCTTGTCTATGCCTGCCAGTTCCAGTTGCAGCCGCACTTCTTCGCGGTCCTCGCGGCGGAAGGCTCCGCCGGGCATGACGGGATGGCGCGAATGGCCGACGGCCACCCCCATCATGCAGAGCGCCTCCTTGACCGCTTGAGTCGAGCCGTTGTTGGCGATGATGCGCACCAGTTTCTGCACCTGCTGTTGCCAGTATTGGGCAGTCGCCAGGTCGCCCTCCAGCGTGGCGCGGTACACACGCTGCCAGACGTCGGGGATGACGTTGGCACTGGCCAGGATCGCCCCATCGGCGCCCGCGGCCAGCGCTGCCTGCACGACCTCGTCGTGGCCGACGAAGATGGCTACCTTCCCCTTTACCTTTTCAAACAGCGCCTCCATGAACGGGATGTCGCCGGAGGAATCCTTGATGCCGATCGCGTTGTCAAAGTTGAGGAGCATGCCCTCGGCAGTCCACCACTGGAAATGGGTGCCGGCGCACTGCGGGATGTTGTAGAGGACGAGCGGCAGCCCCACCTGGTCCACCGCCGCAAAGTGGTCGTAGACCTCGTTGAAGGTGGGCTTGAGGAAGTAGGGAGCGACGATCAACGCGCCGGTAACGCCCGCCTGTTTGGCCCACTGCGTCAGCGCCACCGTCTCGCGGGTAGAGGTGCACCCGGTGCCGGCCAGGACCGGCACGCGCCCGGCTACCTCGTCCAGGCAGATTTTGATGACCTGTTTGCGCTCTTCCAGCGTCAGGTACGAGAACTCGCCTGTCGTGCCGCAGGGCACCACCCCGTTCACGTGGGGCAGCACGAAGCGGATCAGTTCGCGGTAAGCCGCCTCATCAACCTCATCGTCCGGCGTGAAAGGCGTCACCAGTGCCGGAAAAATCCCCTTGAACCATTCAGTCTTGTAACCCATCGTGTTCCCCCTACCTCATCACTTCCTGATCCCTGGTCCCTGATCCCTGATCCCCACTCCCCAAAAACACCTGCCCCAGCGCCGCGCCCGCAGCCGCGTGGACGCTCTGATAGAGTGCGTGGCGGTCCAATGCGCGAGGGTGCACCGTCACGAGTGCGATCATTACCTCGTCCTCTACCGCCGCTGGCGGGATGTGGCCTGCCTCCAGCGCGTCCACGATCGCCCGCCCCAGCGCGGACTGGGTGGGGCCGTAGATCATGTTGGCCTGTCGCAGGTTTCTCTGCGGCAGCGTGGGCAGGAGCAGCGTGGAGGGGCGCACGGTGAGCCCAGGTTCCACGATGCCCGTCAGTGCCTCGCGCCCGTGCAGCGGGTAGGTCAGTTGCAGTGCGTAGGCGTCGCCCAGCGCTGTCTCCTTGCCTCCGGCGATGAGGTCAACCTGGACCTTGTTCAGCCCCTCGCCAGCCACCCCACTCCCCACGCGCAGCCGGTGAGCGGCGATGACGTCGGGCGTGATCTCCAGGTCACCAAAGCGGGATGCCAGCGGGCCATCGGGGTACTCGAAAGGCACGTCCTCGGCCGGTATTTTGCCCAGTTTCTCCAGTTCCAGTTGGATCTCGGCGCGGGTCTCGTGGACGAGCGCGCCGCCGGTGGCCTTGAGCGGGCGGCGCGGCGGCCCCATGTCGAGCCCCATGATCTTGAGAGCGGCTTTCACGGCCACCCCCCCACCGTGCCGGCAGAAGATGCGCGACAGTTTCTGTACGCTGCGTTGGAGGGCGCGGGCCTCCTGCAGACGCCCCTCGCCTACCAGGCGGATGACGTTTTGCCAGACCTCCGGGTAGACCTGGGCGCTGGCCAGAATCACGCCGCTCACGCCGCCCGCCAGCGCAGGCAGCACGACCTCGTCGTGGCCGACGAACAGATCCATGCGGTCGCCGACGTACTCCAGCAGTTCCATCGTGTAGGTCAGATCACCGGAGGAGTCCTTGAGGGCGACCACGTTCGGCAGGTCGGCCAGGTCCTCGACGACGGTGCGCGGCAGGTAGCGGTCCATCACCTGGGGGATGTTGTAGAGGATGATGGGCAGGTCCACGCCGTTGGCGACGTCGTAAAAGTGCTGGTAGACGCCCTTGTCGGAGGGGTGGAGGAAGAAGGGAGTGACGATGAGGGCCGCCGATGCGCCGGCCTCTTTGGCGTCACGCGCCAGCGCAAGCGCCTCCCGTGTGGATGAAGCGCCACAGCCGCCGATGACCGGCTTGCCGCCGGCCTCCTCGACGCCGATCTCGACCAGCCGCCGTTGTTCGGCGCGGGTCAGATAGGGAAACTCGCCCGTCGTGCCGCTCGTGACCAGCCCGTCCACGTGCGGCAGACAAGCGCGGATCAGGCGGCGGTAGGCTTCCTCGTCAACCTCTTCCGTCTTGTTCACGAAGGGGGTGACGAGCGCGGGGAAGACCCCCTTGAGCCACGGAAGTTTGATGGGCATGTGTGACCTCCTTGATTGTGTGGTTCCGCCCAACCTTAGCACAAAACTGGCAAATCGGCAAATAGCCAACCTTGACTATTGCTTCCGCCACCTGTACAATCACCTGGTGGGGTTTGTAGTGGCGACTTTAGTCGCTTCCTCCACTCTAGCAACGGCTGGCGTCGTTACTACGAGCTGTCAGAATCTACGTAATGGGTTGGTGGTAGCGCTGTAGGATGGGAGAATGGTCGTGAAACGTCGTAAGTTGTGGCGTGGTTTGTTGCTGGCAGCAATCGTGCTGGAGTCATTGCTGGCCGCCTGCGCAGCGCCGGCCCCGACTGCGGAGCCAGTGACCATCACGTTTGCCTGCCTGGACCACCAGCGCAGCCAATATGAGGGCCTGGTGCAGAACTTTCAGAGGGCCAATCCTGACGTCCGCGTGCAGTTCGTCTCGGCCGACGAAGCGTCGGGGATGCAACGGCAGGGCAGCACAGTGTCGTCCAGTGGCGATGAGATCGAACGGTTGGCGGTGG
>Ga0172364_10001883_pt1 | contig 16448 bp, 15 predicted proteins | sample LakKivSesite10cm_FD_114545 | JGI IMG/M metagenome (GOLD analysis project Ga0172364, IMG submission 114545) | Sediment microbial communities from Lake Kivu, Rwanda - Sediment site 10cm | ecosystem: Environmental > Aquatic > Freshwater > Lake > Sediment | place: Rwanda: Western Province, Lake... | reverse complement strand
TGAACCCATCTGATTCTACCACATGCCACAGCGCCAGAAATCAGAGAGGAGATAGTCGCGCGTTGGCATTAGAAGCAAGCAGTTTTGCTATAATACAGATAGGGATTAGCTTCATGAAAGAGGGAGATAAGGCCAGGCAGCGCATAGAAGAGCTGCGAAAAACGCTCAATTACCACAACTACCGCTACTACGTGCTGGACAGCCCTGAAATCAGCGACGCCGAGTACGATGAGCTGATGAAAGAGCTCAAGCAACTCGAGGCCGAGCATCCCGGGCTTGTTACGCCCGACTCTCCCACCCAGAGGATCGGAGCGCCTCCGGTGGAGGCGTTCGGAGTTGTCGAACATCCCGAGCCATTATTGAGCCTGGCCAATGCTTTTTCCTACGTAGACCTGGCAGCCTGGTATCGAAGGGTAAGCAATCTTCTGAGCGGGCGCCTGTTTGACCTTGTTTGCGAACCCAAAATCGACGGCCTGGCAGTGGCTTTGACTTACGTCGACGGCCTCCTTGTCACGGGAGCGACCCGGGGAGATGGCTACCGCGGCGAGAACATCACTCAGAACTTGAAAACCGTCAGGAGCATTCCCCTATCCGTGTCCAGGGAAGCGCCCCCCAGATTCGAAGTCCGGGGTGAAGTCTATCTGCCCAAAGCCGGCTTCAAGAAGCTCAACGAAGAGAGGGCCAGGGAGGAGCTCCCCTTGTTCGCCAATCCCAGGAACGCCGCTGCCGGGTCGGTAAGGCAGCTCGACTCGGGCATCACCGCCCGACGTCCTCTCGACATTTGGATTTACGGGCTGGGTTGGGCTGAAGGCAAAGCTGTGCCCGACACCCACTGGGAAATCATGCAATGGCTTAAGTCATTAGGCTTCAAGATAAACCCCAAGATCGCTCTGGTCCGTACCCTTGACGAAGTGGAGAAATATCATCAGAGTTGGGTAGAAAGCCGTGAGAAATCCCCCTATGAGGCCGACGGCATAGTGGCCAAGATCAATTCCATTGCCCTCCAGCAGGAGTTGGGTAATGTGGCGCACGAGCCCAGATGGGCCATCGCCTACAAATTCCCCGCCGTTCAGGGCACCACCAAGCTACTCGACATCGGCATAAACATCGGGCGGACGGGCAGCCTTAATCCTTACGCCGTTTTGGAGCCGGTCCGCGTAGGCGGTGTCACCATCAGCTCAGCAGCCCTGCACAATGAGGAGGACATTCACCGCAAGGATATCAGAATCGGCGACTGGGTCGTGGTGCAGAGGGCCGGCGAAGTTATTCCCGAAATTGTCGAACCAATCGTCAGCCGCCGGACCGGCAAGGAGAGGATTTTTCACATGCCTACCCGCTGCCCCGTGTGCGGCAGCGAGGTGATAAAGCCCGAGGGCGAGGCCATGCACCGTTGCACCAATGCCGCCTGCCCGTCCCAAGCCCTGGAGAAAATCAAGCACTTCGTCAGCCGCGGGGCCATGGACATAGACGGCGTAGGCGAAAAGCTGTGCCAGGCCTTGTTCGAAGCCGGCTTGATCAAGGATTCTGCCGATTTGTACTACCTCACCAAGGACCAGCTTCTCAGTCTGGAGAGGATGGCCGACAAAAGCGCCTCCAATGTGCTTAAATCCATCGAAGAAAGCAAGAATAGGCCCTTGGCACGGGTGATTTTCGCCCTGGGGATCCTGCACGTCGGTGACCAGTATGCCGAATTGCTGGCAGACCACTTTGCCAGCATAGACGCTCTGGCCAAAGCCAGCCAAGAAGAGCTTTCGACCATTCCCTCCATCGGCCCCAAGATAGCCGAAAGCATCGTTGTCTTCTTCCGTCAGGAAGGAAACCAACAAATCGTCGAGAAACTTCGAAAGGCCGGCGTGAAGCTCGAAAAAACCGAGAACGTAGGGGAGGAGCTTGTCTCCTCCCTCCCCTTAGCCGGACTGGAATTTGTTCTGACCGGCAAGCTGGAATCCTTCTCCCGCTCAGAAGCGGAGGCGAGAATAAAGGCTCTTGGCGGGGAGGCCGGCTCTGATGTCACCAGGAGGACTTCTTACGTCGTCGTGGGTGCCGACCCCGGCTCCAAGCTCGCCAGAGCCCAGAAGCTGGGCACAAAGAGCCTCACCGAGGCTGAGTTCCTAAGACTGTTGGACAACGCCGAAGGCGAAGCATAGAATACTCTTAACTCTGGGCTTGAGCCAACTCGATTCATATACGCGACAATGTTTGGCAGAAGGTTGCCAATAGCTATGGTAGCATCCTAGAAAATCGCTGGAGACAGTGTCACACAATGAGCTTTGTATTCGCATTGCTGGCGTTGGTAAAATCAGAATCGGGCGTCTCTGTCGTCTCCCTTCTCTAGATACGGGCAGCTATCCATATGAATATGATAGCTGTCTAACGTTGATACTGAACTTGCCTTCGTGGGCTCGTCGCCTGTTTGCATCCAAGAATCCTGTCTTAATCTGATTTCAGGTGCTTGTCGAGAAAGTCCATCACTCTATTGACATTCTCCGGAGTCTCAAATCTCTTATCGCCATGTCCGGCTCCTTCCAACAATTTCAGTGCTACCATGCCGTCTCCGAGAACTGCCTTTAACACGGCTGCCGCGACAACGGACTGCTGTACTGGCACAGTAGCATCCCTGGTGCCATGTTGTATCAGGAACGGAGGTGCCTTTGGCTGAACATAGGTTAGGGGATTGGCTGCTCTAACCTGTTCCGGGACTTCCGTGATTTTGCGTCCAAGCAGAAGCGATTCGGGTGAATCGGCTCCGTTGTGCTCCATTCCGGGCAGTGGACGCAGTCCACTTTCCTCTAACTGCTCGTCCATCTTCAGAAAATCGGACGGCCCATACCAGTCAACGACGGCCTGCACTGTGCTGGATTGATCTGGGTTACCCATGCTCAAACCTTCCAGCTTCCGGACGCCGGCGGAGGTTCCCAACATTAATGCAAGGTAACCTCCCGCAGAGCCACCCCATGCCGCGATCCCACTCGGATCAAAGTGGTAAATTCGAGCGTTGGCACGGATCCAACGGATAGCGGCCTTGGCATCGTGCACCAGTGCCGGGAATCTGGCTTCTCCGCTCAGGCGGTAATTAATGGACACAACTGCATAGCCTCTTTTCAGTCCCTCTAAGGGAGGGAGGACCTGAAGATCGGCTTTGTCGCCGCCCATAAAAGCTCCACCGTGGATCCATACGATAACCGGGAACCGGCCTTTGCCTTCATCCGGCAGATAGATGTCCAGTTTCTGTGCCTGAGATGGACTGGCGTAGGGAACATCCAGGAATTTTGTCTTGACGTGATCAGTATTGGCCGGCGGAGGCTCAAACGGAATTGCATAATGTCTATTGGGTCTGGATCCTTTTCCCATCGCTATTGTCTCACCCTCGTGCGTAATCACTTCAGGTAGCGGTCGATAAACTGAAAGACTTTGCTCATGTTTTCCTCTGTCTCGAACAACGGGTCACCGTGGCCGGCTTTCTCCAGGATATTGAATTGAAACCGCTCATGGCTCACCAGCTCTTCCAGTTTCTGAACAAAAATCATCGATTGCTGCACCGGCACCAGGGCATCCATTCGCCCGTGCTGAATCAGAATTGGGGGCATATCTCCATAGATGTAGGTTATCGGGTTAGCACGCTGCACTTTGTCCGGTACGTCAACGATTCTTGCTCCAATATACCTGGACTCAGGCGAGTCTGTTTGGCTATGGTTCGGGAGGCCAAGGCCGCTTTCGATGAACTGCTCGTCCATCTTCAGGAAATCTGTCGGGCCAAACCAGTCCACGGCAGCCTGTATATCGCAAGGATACTCTGGATTGCCCAGACTCAAGTCATTAAGCTCAGCGACATCGCCTGTCAGGCAGAGCATTGCAGCATAGTTGCCTCCTGCCGAGCCGCCCCAGGCTGCAATCCTGTTGCCGTCAAGATGGTATTCCCGCTGATTCGCCCTGAGCCACCGGATGGCGGCCTTGATGTCCTGCAAACCGGCCGGGAATACCGCTTCCCCACTCAAGCGATAGTTCGCACTCACCACGGCATACCCGCGCTGTAACCCCTGCAATATGGGCAGGATGTGAATATCACGCTTGTCCCCGATGGCGAAACCGCCTCCGTGTAGATGCAGTATTACCGGGAACGGTCCATCCCCATTGGAGGCTAGATAGATGTCAAGCTGCTGTGCCTGAGAGATGCTGGCATAAGGCAGATCCAACCATTTCCGCTGGACGTGTCTAACATCTGCTTGCGGAATCTGAATCTCTGCTTCATCTACCCGCTGGAACTGATTAATATTGTATCTCCTTTCTTAGTTCAGTATGGCTTCGGCTCCCCTGCTGGCGCCTACGCCTGCCCTATTTGGTTTTTTGCCTTGAGAGCCTCGCGAACTTCTGGTATTCGTCAAAAGCCACACCACCTAAGAGTATCAGCCCCCTCACAATGAATTGGGGATAAATTCCCCAACCAGCAAGCTGCATGCCATTCCCCAGTACCGCCAGGACAAACACACCGGCAACAAGTGCTGGTATATTGCCCTCCCCTCCCATGAAGCTCACCCCACCAATAATGGCCGCTGTCAAGGCTGTAAACTCTGTCCCCGGTCCAAAGGAAGAGTGGGTTGTGTTTGCCTTGGATATCATAATCATCGTGGCGATGGCTGTGAAAAATCCGCAGATTGTATATAGCGTGATTCTCATTTTTCGTATGTTAATACCTGCTAGCCTGGAAGCTTCCTCATTTCCGCCCAACGCCACAACCCTTAGGCCGAAAGTCGTTTGATAGTAGATGAAGCTTACCAAAATGATGATCACCAAGGTTAGAAAGATGTCAAACGGCATTCCAAGCACCTTGCCCTGAGTTAAAAAGAGGAACTCGTCTGGGAAAACACGATATGTTCTAGATTGAGAGACCATGTACGAAATCCCCTGGAAAACCACACTGGTCGCCAGTGTCACAATCAGTGGAAACATCCTGATCCTGCTCACTATGATGCCGTTGACCATGCCCAGCACTACGCCGAGCAATATTCCGGCACCGACCGCAAGCCACACCGGCAGGTGGTAAACGACCATAAGCATAGCAGTTACCACACCAACCAGAGACATCTGGTATCCGACCGACAGGTCAATCCCGCCACCCATCATCACAAACGATAAACCTACGGCAACAATAATAAAATAAGTGTTTTGCATGATGATGTTCTGGATGTTTCGCAGTGTCAAGAAGTATGGGCTGGTAAGCGTGAAGAGAACCACCAAGAACAACAAGACAATCATGACACTGTATTTGCTCAGTCTCCGTAAGTTGAGTCTCGATATTATCGACATTATCTTTATCCGAAAGACTTGTATTCTATAGACTTGGCCTGTGTTCCGTTTCGATCCTTGCCCTTGATGATCATAGTCACCACATCATCGAGTGCAACTTTGCCAACGTCAAGGACATCCTGTTTCTGCCCGCCTTTCAGGACGAACACCCGGTCCGCAATTGACAGCACGTCCGGTATGCGCTGGGTAATGATCAAAATTGAAAGCCCACTATCTCGCATGTTTCTGATCATACTCAGCAATTTACCAGCTTCGGTTACGCCCAGGGCAGCCGTAGGTTCGTCCATGATCAGGATCTTTGATTCGAATGCGATGGCGCGAGCGCAGGCCACCGTTTGGCGCTGGCCCCCAGACATCGGTGCCACATTCAGCCTGGCCGAGCTGATATTGACACGCAGTTCCTTGATCAGCTCCTCTACCTTCTTGTACATTCTTTTTTTATCCAGCAGCAAGTCGAACGGCCCACGGGAGATTTCTCTACCGAGAAAGATATTCATCGCCACATCCAGATTGTTGAAAAGAGCCAGATCCTGATAGATCATACTTATTCCCAGATTGAAGGCATCTTGAGGGTTCCGGATGTGTACTTTTTGCCCATCGATATAGATCTCACCCTCATCTGCTTGATAGGCTCCCGAGAGGATCTTCATCAGCGTGGATTTGCCTGCGCCGTTATCACCGACAACCCCCATGATCTCACCACGACGCAGTTCCAAATTCACATCTTTAAGGGCAAGGACGCCACCGAAGCGTTTACAAATGCCCTTCATCTCAACTATGTGTTCTGATCCCATCTTCGAAATCCGGTGACCCATTGCCCAGTGCACGGACACCTGGGTTGTTTATATAGAGATATCAAAGTATCCTTTACTTGACCATCCACGGCGACGTGCGTACCACAAAACAGGGCTGGGGGGAACTTATTGGTTCAAGCACCCCCCAACCCTGCCTTTTCTCTATCACAGTCTTTTGTGAGTTTGCCGATTCGACAAATCGTCTTGGCACATTTGTCCTACTATTTATGGCTGACCAATCACGCCACCACTGGGTACCGGAATGAACGCTGGTGGACAAGGACAACCCGCTGTCACAGCGAGCGCGTCCAAGGTGACTTCGGGATATGATTCGTCATTGAGCATCTTGGCAGCAAGATCTACTGTCCTTTGAGCTAGATCTAGGCCGCCAAAAGAAACAATGCCACGCAAGGTACCACTTCCCGCGCAGGATGCGCAGAAAGCATCTATTTCAGGAGGGAGCGCTCCGACTCCAAAAACAGCGACCTTGCTCAAATCCTCGATGACACTGACACCAGGCCCCTTGGCATACTCATCCATCATTGCCTTGGAAGCACCATTCCCTCCATCCGAAGCATAGGCAATAACGAGCTTTGTGTTGGGATTGGTCGTAAAAACATTCTGCATCGCTGTCTGTCCGTCCAAGAACATTGCAGCCTCTGGAGTCGCAACGATTTTCACTGCCGGACAGTATACCGGGTTCGTGACTCTGTCGCCGGGGCCGTATCCGGATAAATAGGTCCCATTATTATCTGAGATAGGAGTACCTGCGGCATTGATGTACGCGCCTGCGGAGTTTTTCAAATAGGGCTCGCTGATCATCTTTAAACCATTGGTGCGAGAGATCGCCTCTGGGTTTAGTGATGAGCATAAGATAGCCGTTTCAATCGTTCCGTTTCCGGCGCCCGGAAAGGTCGCGTCAGTCCAGTTCTTGGCTAACCAGGCCGCGTATTCACCCGACAGATACTGATCCATCTTCATGACTGCATCACGTGCGTCTTCGCCCGGTTCGCCTCCAGCCGCCAGAATTAGAACACCCTTCTCCCGGGCTGCTACCAGTGTGTCGTGGATGGCTTCTGGCGCTACTGCCATCACGTACATGAATTTCGCCCCCAGGGTTGCATAGTTCTCAATCTGGGTCACTTGTGTGAGAGGATTGCCGTCCGCGCTGGCTACCATTACATCATACTCGTCACTGAAGTTACCTACAAAAGCGTCCCTCAGCTCAAGCATTAACGGATTATCCAGGCCGGGCAAGCACACGGCGATGATTTCCTGCTCCTCTTCCTCATCGACTGGGGTTGTGCAGCCGACGAGACCTACACTAAGAGCCAAGATCGATGCTAACAAGATAAAGACTGCTTTTTTCACTTTTTCTCCTCCTCCTTGAAATTACTCAATACTGTGTCTCCTCTTTTCCTCGTACAATCATACACATCATTATTCTCCATTCGCAGCTCGGGCTCCCTATTCCTAGATGAGTTTCTTCCCGTTGCGGAGGCCGAGATACATGGGTAGCACTTGATAACACGTTTGTAACATTGGATAGTAACCTTCCGTGTCATTGCTAGCCCCGACCTGTCGGAGCATAGCAATCTGGTTCCCCGCCAACACCACCGAGATTGCTTCGTCGCTATGATCCTCGTAATGACGAAGGGAAAAGACTCCTCTCAACGATAAGAACGTGTCACTAGGGTGAAGGACCTGTCAAAATCCGCAAGCCCGGTGTTACTCACGTGGTCATCGAGCACACCCGTAAAACTGCGTCGCACCTCCGATTTTGCACTGGCCTTTTTCGGCGATCAAGGAGTACTATTACTCCTATAATATGCTACTAGTATAGTATCATACTAATGACAAATCCCGTCAAGTAAGTCTGCAAACGCGTTCCGCCGAGGTTTTCCCACAATTCCATGCGCATCTACGAAAAAGCCATCGAGCCGGGACTGAGATCCTACGCACTTGCCGTAGTAGTGAATACCTCTCGTATCGATGAAACTTAGTCCCCCCGAAGTATGCATCATTCTTGAAGGTCTAATCGATGCGCCTTTGCTCAGTACAAACGCTAATGATCTCAGTTATTGCAGTCCTCGTGCTCGCCAGAATCTTATCTATTTCCTCCCCGGTGATATTGTCGAGATGAACACCAGCAATAACACAGACAGGCCTTCTAATAGACTTACTCAGCAAATAAGCGGCTTCCCTGACTAGGGCATCATCCTTGTGCCCAAGCCTGGTAATTACGGATACAGAAGCTCTTTCGTGTTCGTAATCATAATCACCCACGGCCACAGCCCCTATGTGAGCGCTTCCGTTGTAGATACGCACCACGAGGTCGCTGCCCATGCTGTTCACTGTGACATTGACCCTGGCTCTGCCTTCCCCCTTAGTAAGCTGATATTCAGTCATACCGTACTGTCGGCTAATATGTGCTCAAGTTCTCGTCTTGTCTGGCCATGCCCGGCCATCTCTGGAAAAGGGTGTGCTCTATGCCAAACAGATCCAGCATCTTGCCCACCGTATGGTCAACAATATCCTGAATTGTCTGCGGCTTATAGTAGAAAGCGGGAGCCGCTGGCATAACAATGGCTCCCATCTCACACAATCTCTCCATATTTCTCAGGTGGCCCAGATGCAACGGCGTTTCTCTCACTAGTAGAAGCAATTGTCTTCTTTCCTTGATGGTAACGTCGCCCACTCGGATTAATAGATTCTCGCTGTATGAGTTAGCTATAGCCGACATTGTCTTGACCGTGCAGGGAGCGACTATCATTCCGTCTGTCTTGAATGAGCCACTGGCAATCTGAGCTCCCATGTCCCTGATATCATACGAGAAGTTAGCTAATGCTCTTACATCTTCTATGCTTCTGCCAGTTTCATGTCTGATGATTGTTTCTCCAGCCTCGGATACTATAAGGTGAGTCTCTACACTCTTGATGGTGGAAAGCACCTCCAACAGTCCAATGCCGTATGCTGCTCCGGATGCACCAGTAATTCCGACTATCAGTATGGTCATGCCTTTTCACCGTATCCGTGTTTGCTCCATATGTCGAGGGCCTTTCGTTGAACCCTGGTAGGGTATGATTGCTTGAAAGAAATGCGTGCCGGCACATTAGTTGGATCCCAGTGCAATGGCCAGGTACAATCGAAGTAGGCCCTAGCACCTAATCTAGCTTTCCGTTCTTCCATATCCAACCAGGGGACAATGCTTATTACCGGTGAGTGTTCCAGTCTCACTATTCCTCGCGTCGGATGGCATTTGGTTACCAAGGCGTGAGATACCTGGTTCAAGTCGAAGGGATCTACATCGTCGTCGACAATCACGATATACGGTGTCTCGTGGCCGATACTGCCCGAAGCCCAGATCAAGTGGGCGATATCCTCAGCTACGCCCGGATAATGCGCTTTGTCGACCGCTACAATGGCTAACATGTGGGTAGTGACCAGGGGCACAAAGACACCGGTCACTGGCTTTCCCTCTTTTCTCATGAGCTCCATAATTTCGGCCGCTTTTGTCATGGAGAAAACAGCGTTATCGTCGACGGGGATACCGCAGCAACTGCAGGTCAGTATCGGATCGTTCCTATGTGTAACGGCCCTTACTCTTATTACAGGTCTGGGCTCTCTTATCCCTCCCACATAACCGGTGAATTCTCCAAAAGGCCCTTCGTCCATTGTGTCATCAGGTCTCATCTCTCCCTCTATAACTATTTCAGCCGTTGCCGGCACTTCTAGGTCCACGGTTTCACACTTCACTAGCTCGACAGGCTCTCCCCTGATGCCTCCCACTACATCGACCTCGGACACTCCGACCGGCAAGGGGCTAGCCGCACACATGGCCGATATTGGCTCAACCCCTATAGCGATAGCGACATCCATCGCCTTGTTTCTAGGCAGATAGCTGCGATCACGTATGATCGCGAGGTGTTTGGCCAGCGAAGCTAGTAGTATGCCCACGGCATTCTTACTCTGTAACATATGTCGATACATTCCCCAGTTCACCCAACCAGAATCCGGGTCCTTTACGATGGTGATGTGCCATGTGCCAATATAGCGACCGCCATCACCCTCATGTTGCATGGGGACAGGGAACTCGAGCAGGTTCACGTCGTCACCTATGTGAATATTCTCCTTGCAGGGACCGGTACTCACCAGCACGGGTCTTATTTGCTTCTGTCTCCTTCGTGTATACTCCTCTATCAATTCTCCGGGATGCGTATCCGGTTTCAGATCCATGCTAAGTGCCATACGTCTGAAGCTGTTAGCGCTATTGCCAAATAGCCTGTATCCCTGCGGGTAACCCTTGATCTTCTGGAAGATTGGTGCCGGTAGGCCCTCCTCTGCCGATCTGCGAAGAATGGCTGACGCCTCCAGATTCCAATCAACCTCTTCTTCGATTCTGACGGCTTCGCCCTCTCGTTCTAGCTTGGCAATGAACTCTCTCAAATCTTTGAATGGCATTCTCTGTCTCCTTCTCTCATTAGGTAACAGCTCCGAGAGATCCGGCGGGCACAAGTCAAGGCAGATTCATCCTCAGCTGGGTCCGTTTCATCGATTGCTATCGTTGGACTTACTTGCCCTCGTTTTGAATGAAAGGATTCTACAGATTCGGCAGAAAGGTTGCAAGCAAAGAGCAGATGAGTGCCGGGAACGACGCTAATGGCTCCAGCGAATGAGAGGGAGCGCTCGCCGAAGAACGGACTCAGGAGCACCTCCAGGGGCTATCGCCCTAAACGCATATGCATCCGCTTCGATGTAATGACAGGTACCTCCAGTTGCACAAAACATGGTTTTGTTACCTGATATCCTCGCTTACCAGCAGAAGCGTCCCCTATCCGGCCTCTGCGGCTCGGCAGCCAGCCTGCAGCAGTCCTCTATCCAACGATCTAACCAGCAACCAACTAACCGTCTAACCACCTCCGAATCTCCATGAATCTCTAGTCTCCATCCAACAATCTAGCCATCAACCAACGAGCTGACCCCACGAACTCTATGAACTCAACAAACTCCCCGCCGCGTCATTTTCCCCTTGCCCGACTGAATAATTCATGTTAACTTCTGCTTAGGACTCGTGCAGGTGAGGTTTATCAAAACATGACTGCAAACCGAACGCAGCGTCGTAGGGGCGGGTCCTGCCTGGACGAATCCAAATGTCGAGACTCAAAACCCTAGACGTTTTGGGCATTGGTATTTGGTGCTTTGATATTGTTTAGGATTTCGTGCTTGCAATTTAGGATTTCCTCCCCTGATGCTGACGAAACGAATCCTACGTGCTTTAACAACTGAATCCGCCGTCGGTAATCCCTCCACGTACGAAAAAGGGCTATTCGATCCGGAGAAAAATAACCATCTTTTCCAGAACGAATCATCCGGGCTTTCCTCCTACTGCCGCTCATGCAACTTCTGCGAAATGGGATATCCCACAGTGCTAAGGCTAAACACCGGCGAACATAAGGCCATTTAGCCAGCAAGGCCCAGAAATGGTATGGTATCTTCGCAATTGGGGAGAGCCCAAGCGAAGCGGGACAATGCAACCCCTCTCGACCTTCCGCATTATATTGACGAATGAGAAGAGCATGTGATGAGTAAGAAAAAGCTGGCAGGAGTCATCGTAGGTTGTGTTGCAGTTGTCACCGTAATCGTAATGGTAGCCCTGCGAGGGCCGGTGGTTACCTTCGCCGACCCCAACATTGAGGCGGCGGTCAGGTTGGAAATCGGCAAACCCGAGGGCGCCATCTACGCCTCAGACCTGAAGGGGCTCGATAGCCTTGATGTTTCTAACAGGAATGTCAACGACCTCAGTGGCCTGCAGTATTGCAGGGCTCTGACGCAGCTGCAGCTGAATGACAACAACATAGATGACATCACCCTTCTCTCACACCTGGCAAACCTGAGTTACCTAGAGCTTACTGGTAACCGGATACGCGACGTCAGTGCTCTCTCGCACCTCACGAACCTGAGAAACCTCTACCTTGCCAATAATGCCATAAGCAATATCACCGCGCTGTCTAGTCTGGTGAGTTTGGGTCCACACGGTTCGTATTCTATCCCACCCTCACCCGACCTCGACCTAAGCAACAACCGGATAACTGACGTATCCCCACTTTCAAGACTAACTCGCCTGGAGTGGGTGGTTCTCGATGATAACAACATAAGTGACATTACCCCTCTTGCTAACCTCACCAGCCTGACTAAACTGGGTCTGTCGGTTAACCAGATAGGGGACATCAGCCCTCTTTCCAGTCTCACAAATCTGGTAATGCTGCATCTCGCCAATAACCAGATAGATGACATCACTCCTCTGTCCAATCTGGTAGGTCTGGGTACCCAGGAGTGGGAGACGATTCGGCTTTCACTGCATCTTGACCTTGGTGGCAACCAAATAACTGACATTGCTCCTCTCTCGAACCTAACTGCCGTGAAAAGGCTCAGTCTATCCGATAACCAGATTAGCGACATCTCTCCTCTTGATAATCTCACCCATCTGACTACGGTTTATCTCTGGGGGAACCCGTTGAGCTCGGATTCCATCAACATATACGTACCTGAGCTTACGGCGAGAGGTGTGGACGTTAGCTTAACTTCGCAAAACCAGGAACCGATTGAAGTCCTGTCTGTGTTGGGGCCTATAGGACTCCCTAATCCCGCAGGGCCCATAGTCGAAATATCCCTGAAGAATGTGGGCCTTGCGCCTGTCGTTTCGTTAACTGCCATTCTTAAAGTATCTTCAGCCTCGGGTATCCCCTTCGATTTTGCTTTTGATGATGTTAGTCCTTCGAATCCTTTAGAACCTAACGGAAGCACCAGCGCCACACGCTGTCTAATCGGGGGAGGATTTATCGCCGGTAATGTCTCGTATCCTTTGAAGATACACGCGACACTCGAAGACGGGGCCGAATACGCTTACACAAAGCTGGTGCAGATTGCAGCACCCAGCTGAACAAATGAGAGAGAAAGTCAGGCCAGGAATCAGTATCTGGGTATTTGTGGCGCTTGCTGGAGTAATATGCCCTGGGATCCTCTTAAGCGCATCGTCTGAGGTAACTCCAACAGCAAAGTACACATCTGTTACCCTCGACCAATACTCATCCACCGTCATCTCCAGGTACGGCCTGAGTCTGACTCTATCGTTGAACTCAACAACCTATCACCCTGGAGAGCAGATTTCCGTCACTATTAATGAAAAGAACATCCTCCCAGTAGAAAACAAAATCCACGCAGCCGATGAATGGCCGGTTGATGGGTTGACCCTGAGACGCCTTGCGGTAGGCGTAATCGTCCCTTTGGGATATCCGTTCTGCAGGGATGTTACGATGCACAAGATGTTGTCACGATCAGTCCACTTCAGCTTTTCGACCCCAATGCATTTTATAGTTGCCCAGCGATACTGGCTGCTGTTTACTACACTTTTCAGCCCTGGAGTGATATTGCCGCTATCTATACCGGCGACGGCTGGGAGCCAGACTCAATTAACATGACCGCCAAGGTTACGGCGTCAGGATTTTGGGCCGGCAGCCGCCCAAACGCGACCTTTAGCAACTTCATCCCCGGCAGCTACACAGTGGTCGGAGGCGATGAGTGGGGTGCGTTAGTCATCTTGCACTTTACTATTGTATGAAGTGGGTAGAGGGCTAGATCTCGGCTGAGTAGTGCAGCCTGCCTTAGTTTATGCAGACTTTCCAAAAAGCATACGAAGATAATTGGTGAAGTAACGTATGTTCAAAAGACCGGCGTGCGTCATAGTTACCAGTATCCTTCTTGCTGCTACACTTCTAGCAGTGATCGCATCCGTCTGCCATCCGGTCTCAGCGTCACAAGACCAGGAACATATTTCTCCCTCCCAGATCAAAACTGAGACTATACCATTAGGGTACTTTGAACTTACGGTCTCACCTGCTGAGGTCTGCGCTAATGTCGGTGAACATATTGAAATTCGTTGCAGCATATATTGTATAATTAACACACCTGTCGAAGTAAGCTCCGTTGATGTGCTCCTGTTTGATCCTTATGGCTCCATGATCAGGGAGCAGACAATGACCAAGGATTCCTACTGGTCCGCACATACAGTATACACAATCGTAGGTGACGAAGCGTATTACCAGATAAAGTTCAACTTCAGCTTCATTTCGCTCAGCGAGTCTGGAGAGTATACCAAGTCTGGAGAGCATACAGAGTATACGGCCCACTCCTTTCCAATTGTAGTGTCGCAAGACCAGGAACCGATTGAAATCGTCTCCGTGCTGGGGCCTATCCCACCGTTTACTCCCGGAGGGCCGGCAGTCAAAATGACCCTGAAGAATGTGGGTCTTGAGCCCATCATTTCGTTGACTGCCACTCTTGAAGTGTTTTCAGCATCCGGTATTCCCTTCGAGTTTACCTTTGACAATGTTACTCCTGCGAATCCTTTGCAGCCTAACAGAAGCACTAGCGCCACACTCATTCTAATCGCAGGAGGATTTAGCAGTGATCACTGGTACCCTCTGACAATAGATGCAAGGTTCCAAAACGGCGCCCATTTCGTTTACACAAAGATGGCACAGATTGTGCAGCCCCGACCGGACATCCGGGGATTGACGCTAGTAGCGGCCATGTGTGCTCTCTTCCCACTCCACCCCATAATACTCGGCATTCCGGTCATCATCTTTCTCTACTTGTCCGGGAGTGCTCTGTAGGCGCTCGTAGTTTCACGCATGATTCCCCGCTCTAATACTCATCCTCCAGGTTGGTTTAAGCTGATGTGCTTCATCCAGCCTTGCCACACTGGTCTTGGTCGAAGCACCGAGCCTAATAGCCGGCGAATATAGAGGTATTTAGCCAATCTAGCTTTTGCTAAAGCTAATGAGCATTTGCTTAGCGTCGATGGAATCAGCCATAATATTCGAAGATTGAATCCCCGTAAACCCTAAGCTAATGAAGATCATAGTTGGTCTGGGGAACCCAGGTAAGGCTTATGCCCGTAACCGCCACAATGTTGGCTTCCAGTGCCTGAATCACTTCGCCAGGCTTCATTCCATCCACTTTTTCCACAGACAATGCCAGGCCAGAGTGGGCATTGGCCAGGTAGGTGGCGAGAAGTTAGTGTTGGCCAGGCCGGGGACATTCATGAATCTCAGCGGCAAATCCGTGGCGTGCCTGGTGCACAAGCACGATGTCCCTTCGAGTGACCTCCTGGTAATATACGATGACCTGGACTTGCCTCCGGGCAAGATCCGCCTGCGCCAGAGCGGAAGCTCCGGTGGACACAAGGGCATAAATTCCATTATCTCCGCCCTGGGCAGCGAGGATTTCCCCCGAATCAGGGTGGGGATCGGGCGACCCCAGGGAGAAAAACAGTCCATGAGCGAGGACGCCATAGTCAACTATGTGCTCAGCGATTTCTCCTCCCAGGAAGAAGCGATAATCAAGCCTGTGATTGCCAGGGTATCCGAAGCCATCGACTGCTTTCTTGCCCAGGGGATAGAAGCAGCCATGAACAAGTTCAACTAGCTGTCGCTGGCAGGAACAGGGCCACCGAGGTCCTCAAGAACCGCTATGCGTTGGGCCGCTGAAGCACTGCTCAATATCGAAGGCTTGCCAGAAGTCTGAATTCCCGCTGTGAATCAGTTTCTCTCTTCTCCTTGAAAGGAAATGTGGCGTCATATTGCACAAATTTGGTCTCATCCACTTCGAAAGCAGCGCTCTCAATAAACCTTCCAGACACCTTGTCCAACGCACCCGGCCTCAGTTCCAGTGCCTGTAAGGCCACCGCAAATTTGCCGTCGGCCGTCTTGATTTCGTATTTCTCGGCACATCTAAAACCGAAACGACTATAGTATCTGGGGTCTCCATAGATGCAAATGGCCGGGTAGCCCATGTCCCGTGCCAGATTAATCGTGTGAGTAATCAGAGCGCTACCTATGCCCCGTTTCTGAAACGTGGGTAGTACGCTCACGGGACCAAAGATTATGACTTCTTTGTCGCCAGCCCCTTCGCCTTTAATAACGCCCCGGCTGTAAGCAATCTGCCCCACAATCTGCCCTTCTTGCTCAGCAACAAAGTCGAGTTCAGGAATAAAATCTTCACTCGCCCTGAGATTGTGCAGTATATAGTGTTCGTCGCATCCCGGGACATAGAGATCCCAGAATGCCTCGCGTATCAGTTGCTCAACAGCTCTGTAATCTTCTTTCCGTTCGTTTCTGATGGTTAAATCGATGTGAGACATCATCCTTGCTCAGATTGTAACACGGACAAGCCTAATATCTACGCGGGTGTATGATACAATCTAGCCGTAGATGCAGCAAATTAACCCCAGGAGGCAAAAGTGAATTACGTTGAAGTGCTTAAGGACCTGATTTCCATCGACACCACCGT